>OLRT01000389.1_pt1 | contig 34674 bp, 26 predicted proteins | sample 1672021 | NCBI WGS metagenome assembly OLRT01 (sample SAMEA3136637, study PRJEB25190) | human gut metagenome | reverse complement strand
TAATCTGAAAAAGGAAACGCTGGTTGAAAGAATAAGGTATCAGGGATAGCAAGTATTGCTGGGATATCCTCAGTATCATAGTGGCGATAACGAGTACAGCTATTGCAATTTACTTTGGGGAATATGGAGAAAGGCTCAAAAGCGTTAAGAAAAATGCAGCACTCCTGCATTTTTTAACTTTCGGGGCTTTCAATCTCCTCTTTGGGGTTCCAAAGGGCGAGTAGCCCCTAGGGCGGGGTTGCGGGGTCGCGCAGCGATCAATTCCCCAGTGGGGCTTTGAACCGCACGAGCGAGCCAGCTCTGCTGGATGGCGGCCATCGTTTTGGCCGCCAAGCGCACTGCCTCGCAACAGCGAGACTTTTTCGCTTCCTTTTTGGTCACAAAAAGGAAGGCATAAAAACAGTATGCTGTTCTATTGGAAGGGTTGCCGCAGGGTGGCAACCCTTACTAAGCGCAAACTTAACCAAACAGAAAGGAAAAAATAATGCAAACCATAACCATCGATACCGGCATGCAGGAATATCTCATCAATAACCGCGCGGTGCTGCGCTTCAACCCCAGCGACCCCAACCTGTATCACAGGTTCTTCGCTGCGGCCCCGAAGCTGGACGCCCTGGATGCCAAGCTGACCGAACAGCTCAAGGCCCTGCCGGCAGAGCCGGACGATGCCCGCGCGGAACGGGGCCTGGCCCTGCTGACTGACTACGACCACCGCATCAAGGCGCTGCTGACCGAGATCTTCGGCGGCGAGAACGACTTTGACAAGGTGCTGGAGGGCGTCAACCTGGCGGGCACCGGCGCCAACGGCAAGCGCGTTGTACAGAACCTTTTGGACGCACTCACGCCGATTTTGCAGGACGGCGCGGCCCAACACCTGCAAACTACCGCCGCCAATGCCCGGGCGGAAGCCGACGCCGCCCGCGCGGCGCGGGAGCAGGCATGACCCCGAACCTGTGGACGCTGCCCGAGACCGTACACTTTGCTGACACGGATTGGCGGGTGCATACCGACTTCCGGGATGTGCTGGAGATCCTGCGCTGGCTGGACGGTTCTGCCGACCCTGCACTGACAGACAGCGAGCGTTGGTACGTAGCGCTGGCGCTGTTCTACCGGGATTTTTCGCTCATGCCGCCAGTGCAATACCGAGAAGCCTGTGAAGCAATGGCAACATTTGTGCAGGCAGGTCGCCCCGACGGCGGACCCTGTGCGCCCCGGCTGATGGACTGGCAGCAGGATGCGGCGCTCATCGCGGCGGGCACGGCGCGGGCGGCCGGGCAAGACCTGCGTGCGCTGCCCCACCTGCACTGGTGGAGCTTTTTGGGCTGGTTTGACAGCATCGCTGACGGGCCGTTTGCTACCGTGGTGGCCCTGCGGGACAAGCTGCGCCGCGGCAAAAAACTGGAGCCGTGGGAACGTGAATTTTACCGCGTCCACCGTGCCGAGGTGGACCTGCACCGCCCCGCCAGCCCCGAAGCAGACGCAGAAAAGCAACGTCTGCTCGCACTTTTAAATGAGGACGAAAGGAGAGGAAAGTAACGTGGAAACGATTTCTTTTGATGAGATGTCGACCCTGGACGTGCCCAGCGCCGCGCTGCGCAGCAGCCTGGACAAGATCGCGTCGGCGCTGCAAAAGGTGGGCGCGGCGGGCACCGACGCCAGCGCCGCCGTGGACGAACTGCGCACCAGCCTGCGGGCGGCCGCCGCCCAAAGCGTAAAAAGCGCCCGCAGCCTGGCCAAGTTTGACGAGATCAACCGGCTGAGCGCCCCCGCCGCCGAGAAAGCAGATACCGAGAAAACAACCGCTGCAGCGAAGAAAACGGGCGGCTCCACCCGCAAAAGCGGCAGCCGGTCCGGCAGCAGGGCCAAGGCCGAAGCGGACGGGGAGGTGAGCATCTGGCAGGCGGCACTGCAAACCCTGCGGGATGCCTGGGATGGATTTTGGTTGTATCTGCAAACCTATTACGGCCCGGCCATTGCGGCGTGGCAGGCCGCGTGGGAGCAGATCAAGCAGACCGCGCTGGCTGTGTGGGAGCCGGTGCGCGCGGCGGCGCTGGACCTTTGGAATGGCGCACTGCAGCCCTTGGCCGACTACCTGCTGACGGTGTTTCTGCCCGGCGTGGCCAACAGCTTTTCCCAGGCGTTCGCGCCGATCCTGGGTGGGACCATCAGCGCGGCCATGACAATTTTGGGCAACCTGTTTGTCTGGCTTTGCGGGCTGATCGGGGAGCTGGTCAACACCGTGGTGCAGCCCGCGCTGGCCCTGCTGCTGGAGATCTGGCAGGGGGTGATGGACGGCATCACGGCCGCGTGGCAGGCCTACGGGCAGCCGATCCTGGACGGGTTGGTGCAGGCGTTTCAGGGCTTGACCGACCTGCTGACCGCCCTGTGGCAAAGTGTGCTGCAGCCCGTTTTAACGGACCTGATTTCGCTGATCGGCACCCTGTGGAGCGAGCATTTGCAGCCCCTGTGGCAGCAGCTGACCATGGCGCTGGGCGCTGTGATGAACCTGGTGCTGACCGTGTGGAACACCGTGCTGATGCCGCTGGCTGCCTGGCTGATCACCACGCTGGGCCCGGTAGCGGCGCAAGTATTTGACGGTATAGCGTCTGTTGTTGGCGTTGCCATCGGTCTGGTGGCGGATGCCGTCAACATTGGCCTGACCATTTTACAGGGATTGGCAGACTTTTTGACGGCCGTATTGCAGGGGCGGTGGTCCACTGCCTGGAACGCCATGGCCGCTACCGTTACCACCGTTTGGAGCAAGATCACTTCGACGATTCAAAGCGCGGTCAGCGGCATTTTGTCGGTGGTGCGGGGCATGGTCAGCGGCATCCAAAGCGCTGTCAACGGCCTGCTTTCGTCCATCAGTTCGGTGCGCAGCGCAGCGGGCAGCGCCATCGGTTCCGTGATGGGCCACAGCCTGCCGGTGGGGCTGCCCGTCGTGGCCAGGCTGGAAGATCTGCCGGTCCCGGCGCTGGCGGCGGGCGCGGTCATCCCGCCAAATCGCAAGTTTCTTGCGCTGCTGGGCGATCAGGGTGCGGGCACCAATGTGGAGGCTCCGCTGGCCACGATCCGGCAGGCGATGGCTGAAGTTTTGGCCGGCTGGAATGGCGCAAACGATGGCCAGCCCATCAACGTGTACATCGGTGAGGAGCTGCTGGACAGCGTTATCGCCAACAGCGAGCGGCGCCGCAGCCTGCGCAGCGGCGGGAGGTGAGTGATATGGACATTTTGACCATCGGCGGCGTGACGCTGCCCGCCCCCAACGAGTACAAGGTGCAGCTGAACGATCTGGACAGCAGCGACACCGGCCGCACCGAGGACGGCGTGATGATGCGCAACCGCGTGCGAGAGGGCATTGCCAAGATCTCTGCCAGCTGGGCGGCGGTCTCCACCGCGGATTGCGCGAGGATCTTACATGCGGTAAAACCGGAAAGCTTTGATGTGGCGTACTTTTTTGGCGAAATGCGGACGGCAAGGATGTATGCGGGGGACCGCAGCGCGGATTTGATCGCGGCCCGGGAAGGGAAAGGCGTTTGGGATGTGTCGCTTAACTTGATTGAGTTTTGAACGGCGGCGGCTTCCGGTGTTCCGCCGCCTTAAAACAGAAAGGATAAACCACAAAAAATGTACGATGTACCAAAAGAATACCGAGCTGCGATCCGCTCCCCGACGCGGAATGACCGCATGGCGGGCAAGCTGATCCTGACCGACGGCAGCACCATCGAACTGACCGACAGCGCCGTTATTTCCGGGTCGGTCAGCGTGGACAACCAGTGCGTGTCCGGACAGGAGCTGGCCTTCGGCAGCGTGTACATGGGGCAGGCGTCGCTGCAGCTGCGCACCGCGCTATCCAGTGCTGCGTTTTACGATGCAGCGCTACAAATCGACTATGAAATCCAGCTGGCAGACGGCAGCTGGTACACCCTGCCGGTGGGCCGCTACACCGTAGCCGAGGCCGAGCGCAGCGCCGCCGTGGTCAGCCTGACCGGCTACGACAACATGCTGAAACTGGAGCGCAAGTTCTCCGGCAGCGCGATTTTGGGCGACGCCTACACGATGCTGACCCAGATCGCCGGCACCTGCGGCGTGGAGCTGGCGCAAAGCGAGGCGGAGATCAAGGCCCTCTCGCCAAACGCCGAGATCCTGCGCCAGCTCGACGGCAGCTACCGGGTCTCCACCTGGCGCGACTGCGTGGGGGCCATTGCCCAACTACTGGCCGGGTTTGCCACCATCGACCGGCTGGGCAGGCTGCGGATCGTGCAGTTTGGAGAGACGCCCTGCGTGACGCTTTCCAAAAACGCGCGTACCAATGCGAAAATCTCTGACTTCTCCTGCCACTACGCCGCGCTGGTCATCGAGACCGACACGGATACCTTCACCTCAGACATCGAGGGGGAGAGCGGCCTGGAAATGACCATCTCCGACATGCCGCTGGCCGAAAGCGGCACCGCCGAGGTGCGGCAGGGCATCTGCGACGCGGTGTTTGCGCGGCTGCGTGCGCTGGACTACACCCCCGCCGCCGTGACGATGCCCGGCGACCCGGCGCTGGAGCTGGGCGACCGCCTGGCGCTGCCCACTGCCGATGCCGCGCCCGAAACGCTGGTGACCCACCTGGTGTGGAAGTTCCGCGGCAAAATGACGCTGAAAGGCGTGGGCAAAAACCCCTACCTGGCGGGCGCAGCCGCCCACACCGACGCCCAGCTGCGCAGCCTGCAAAAGCAGGCCGACGCGAACAAAATCATCTACTACAGCTTCACCAACGGCTCCGACATAAAAGTGAAGGACAACGGCAAGGAGACCAACGCCGTGAACTTGACTTTTGTTACCACGCAGGATACCTCGGCTATGTTTTTGGCGCAGGTGCTGCTGACGGCAGAACCGAATGCTGAGGTGGTGAAGCTGCCTGTAACAGGCGATACGGCGTCTGATTTTGGAGGCGCGGCCACGCCGGAACAGGATGCCGCCCTGACGCTGACCGTGCGGTACTACCTGGACAATGTTCTCATCGACAGCTTTACCCCGGCCCAGCGTCTGGTGCGGGGCGCCCACGCCTTGGCGCTGTTTTATCCCTTCCCGGATTTGGAGGGCGCGGCCAGCCACCGCTGGAGCGTCCGTTTGCTGTGCGCGGGCGGCGGCGTAAAGATCGCCAAAGGGCAGATCCGTGCCACCATCACCGGCCAGGGCATGGCGGTGGGCGACGCCTGGGACGGTACGCTGGAGTTTGAGGAGCTGGTCGGACGCCCGACTCGGACGCCCGTGGGCTGCAAAGTGCTTGCCATTCAGGATGCCATCCTGGCAGGCACGCAGAAGCCCATCGGTGATGCGGCGGCCGAGATCATCACCAGGCTGCTGCGCAAGGCGCCGGTAAGAAACATTTTGTAAAACCGAGAGGAGGAACTTTACCATGCCCATCCATGGTCACACCAAAATCGAACTCACCAGCCAAACCACCGGCGAGGTCGAAACGATCGAGAAAGACAACATTGTAACAAACGCTGTATCGCAGATATTTAACGCTTTCAACGGTATGGCCCTCCTGCGGGAGGCCAACGCCAACGGCGAGTACGGCAGCACGTCGGATAAGAGCTGGGAATTGCTGGAAAGCCTCTACGGCGGCATTTTGCTGTACGACACCGCCCTGGGCAGCGACCCGAACACCCTGTTCGCCCCGCCGGAGGCCAACCTCGTGGGCAGCGGCGTGCCCAAGGTGCTTAACAACGGCAAGGGCCTGCAGCGCGGCAGCTTTAACACCACTGAGAGCAAAACAGACCTGGAAAACGGCGTTGTCACGTTTGTTTACGACTTCGCCACCAGCCAGGCCAACGGCACGATCGCCAGCGTGTGCCTCACCAGCCGCTACGGCGGCTTCTTCGGTGAGAGCGAGACCGCCCTGCCCGCCGCCGACGGCTCCAACACGTCGAGCTACTACAACAGCGCGCTGTTCGGGCAGGAGACGATCTTTCCCAACGCGCCGGGCCAGAACGACCGCCACCTCTACGGCCGCCCGCTGTACGCCGACCCGGAAAACGACGAGATGGTGTTTGGCGCTATCAGCAACAATAAGCTGGTGCTGCGCTACGCCACCGCTTTGACGACCGAGATCGATCTGTTCAATCCCATCAACACCACCCGCGTCAAAAAGACCGAGGAGCGTGACCTTTCGGACTTTCTGCAGGCCGACCACTTCAGCTACAGTGCCGTAAGTTATGACGTAGATGCGGATAAGATCTGCGTCGTCAGCACCCCCGGCGCCGACCAGCTGAAAACCACCGGCCTGATCCGCGTGCGCACCTACGACCGCAAGACCCTGGAGGAAAAAACCTACGCTTTCACCAACCCCACCGGCGTGACGCTGGCGGGCAACGTGGGCGGCACCTCGCCGGGGCTGCGCAATACCGGCCGTCTGCTGGGCGGCTGCCTGTTCATGGCCGGGTACACCACCTCGCCCGCGGCCAAGGCGGTGCCGTTTTTTAAAATTCCGCTGGCCGACCCCAGCAACGTCACGGCCATCACCACCCACGATCTGCTGATGCCCATGTTCCAGGATATGCACGACGGGCGCATCTACTTTATGGGCAGCAGGTACACGGCCTGCGGCACCGTGCTGAACACCGCCACCAACGAGATGCACGCCATCGAGGCCTACTACAACTACGAGCAGTACCCCTACCTGGCTGTGCCCGTGCTGGGCCAGCCCGCCGTGCCCTACATGGTGCGTTACGACGCCAACTCCGGCAACAACCAAAGCACCGTGCACCAGGGCATCCGGCGCAACTACCTGGGCACCATCAACGATTTGGACGCGCCGGTGCAGAAAACAGCCGATAAAACGATGAAAATTATCTACACACTGCGCAGAGAGGAGAGCTGATATGCAGGGCATTTTTGCGGGGCGCACCCAGCTGCGCTACCCCTACGGCCGTTACGGATACACCCGCGGCGGCGGCAAAATTTGGCACGGCGGTATGGATCTGGTCGGGCTGGACTCGACCGATATACGCATGCCGTATTACAAAAATAAGCGTATCACCGGCAAAGTTGTCCGTGCCCGCCGCGTGACCGACCACAGCAATAAGACTTGGGAGTGGGGCTGGTACGTCTGCGTGCAGCTGGACCCCGGCCAGACCCCCGACGACGTGAACTATCTGTACTTTTGCCACTGCCGCGAGCTGAAAGTGACGGCGGGGCAGGCGGTGGCCAGCGGCGACCTGCTGGCCGTGATGGGCCAAAGCGGCAACGCGGCGGGCGGCTACGACCATTGCCACTTCGAGGCCCGCGCCACGGCTGCCGGCAAGGGCCTGGACCCCAGCCAGTACGCGGGCTGCCCCAACGCGGTAGGCGTGTACGGCGAGGCGCCGGGGCAGGCGGATTCCGGCGAGGAGAATGAGGAAAACGCCGATGCTGCGAAGAAACTGCAGCGTATTTCCATCGGCCCGGTAAGCCGGGGCGACGCCGACGCGGTGTATGCGGTGTGCGTCAGCCGCGGGCTGGTGGCCGCTGGTTTGTACAAAAGTGAATGGAGTGTTTGAATATGAACGGAAATTTGGACAAGAAAAACGGTTTTTTATATGCAAAAGCCGCCGTGGCCGCGCTGTGCGGGGCCTTTACGGCGGCGTTTGGGTGGCTGGGCTGGCTGGTGTTGGCCTGGGCGGCCTGCATGGCGCTGGATTGGCTGAGCGGCAGCGCGGCCGCCGCCAGCAGGGGAGAGTGGTCCAGCGCGGCAGCCCGCGCGGGGATCTGGCACAAAGCCGGCATGGTGGTGGTCGTCTGCGTAGCGGCGCTGACCGACTTGGTTTTAAACGTGGCGGTGGAAAACCTGCCGGCGTTTGGGGATGGTGTTGGGTTTGATTTTGAAGGGGTAGTCCTGCCGGTAGTGTTGGTGTGGTATATTTTTACCGAATTGGGCTCCATTGCCGAGAATGGCGCGGCCATGGGGGCACCGGTGCCTAGTTGGTTGCTTTCGTTGTTGGCCGAAAGCAAGGAGAAAGCCGCTAAGTAAACTTGCGGCAGTTTTTACGATGAAATAGTGTTATTTGATATGTCAAGTAAAATATGTAAATTCATCAGAATGACAATTTTAGCATATTGACGAACACAATGTATTGATATATAATAAAAGTAACCAAAACAGCGTTGACAGACGTTGCTTCGGTTAGTGACGAATAGGAGAATAGACGACTGGACAAAATCGCCTAAAACCCAAACGAGACCTGCCTACGGCTAATAGGCGGGTCTCTTACTGTTTATTGTCCTTGTGAAAGAAGCTATAAACAAATGGGCCGACAAGAATTCCAAGCTCGATTAAGGTTTTAAGATAATCGAGATACTTAAAAATCTGATCAAGTTCCATATTGCATCCCTCCTTGTGAGTTGGATTTAACCCACGTCAGAGGCTGCAGTTAAGAGACGACGGGCTTTCCTCAACCACCGCGTAAACGGGGTTATGTGGGAAGCATACGCCTATCGTTGACGTCTATGAGGTGACAAGTTCGACGCGCTGTTTTGGTTACAAATACAATTATACTCTCGCATATAAGGCAAGTTAATAGAAATTCTATCAAAAAGCACAACAAATCGACGACATCTAAGAATATCTGCAAATTCACACAATATATAGTGGCTCTAATACAAAGACCGCCCCTGCGAAGGGACGGCCTTTTGTTGTTTATGAGGAGGTTTTTATGACTTTACAGATTACAGGAGATGCAAAAGAGATAGCTGAGTTGATTGAGATGTTACAAAAGCAGTGCACTAAAGATGCCAAATTGAGAAATTATGTTTGCGGTTGCATCGAGAATAATAGTGGATCAATCAAATTGTCAAGACAAAATCTCGGGTGATTTAATCCATTGGGCATGTGTTTCATCAATTACTAGAACATCACAGCTCTCGCTAATTGATTGCAACCAGCCGTTATAATATTGCAATTTGGATGCTGTAGCGTTTATAAAACGCAGGTAATTTACACCTTCTTGAAGTGAAAATAAAAGACAATTAGAATTTATTTGCTGTTGTGACATAAGCTCAAGTGCTATTTTATTATCTCCTATTGCACTTATGCATATCCCATTTTTGTTTGTGATTTCTTCTATTTTATCGTCTACCAGCGTTGTTTGAAACACTTCACATATACCATTTTTTACTGCTGCACCGATCATAATTATATTTTGGCTTGTTGCATGTATTTTCAATTCAGTTTTCAAAGCACTTAGTTCTTCTTGAATAGAAATAGACGAGGCTGAAAGGCTAAGAAGAAATTTCTTTATTATAGCAGATATTGGTGAACCGTCATCAGCTATAAGATTCCCTGTGTATGCTATTCCGTGTCCGCTTTTAGTTGTAAACACTTTTTGTTGGTAATTCAAAGATGAATAAAGAAGTGCTTGTCCATCTGGCGTTGGTTTTGGATTTAGCGTAAGCCGCTTGTCTGCTGTCATTACAATTCCATATTGGTTTGCTAATACAAGTACAAGAGACATATAGTATTCATCCCTTTTTAATTACTATTCATACCCCCAATGGTTGCAGTGGAACTGATGTTTAATCAATTAAAAATAGCACCTATGATCAAGAATGTGGTTGTCTGACCATAAAGAGTGCCATAATCGTAATCTTTAATTCCGAAGTTTTCTTGATCTTCGTAGATTTGGGCACCAAGATAGACTGGATTTGAAAACATAATTCTTTCACCATGCTTTGGTTTTTGCTCAAATATATTGCTGATTTCCTGACATAATGGATAATAGCGTTCCAGGCTGTTTGTTTTATAACCTGGTGTCTCTAAATGCTTTTTAATCACTTCTTCTGTGAAATCTTTATTTATGATATTTTTCTTTTTTAGGTCTGTGGCTGTCAATTTTGATGACAGATAATAAGCCCCTGATAGATAATTATATTTTACAATCACAAAATCTCCATACAGGTCATCATCAAAATGGCTATTTTTAGGAACTGCAATGCTCCATTTTAAAACCAAAAATTCTTTATCGCTATGGTAAAACTCATCAAACAACGGTGTCGTTTGTGTATTAGCGTAAAGAAATTTAGTCATTGAATTATTGTCGTTTACATCTGTTATAGAACGTGTAAGTCTATAGCTTTCGATTTTTCGTTTTCGGATGTTGTATTCGCTGTCTATTTCATTGCGTTCATCAGTAAGTGCTTTTATTTTAGAATCTAATTCGTCGCGTCTTTTTTCCAACTGTACAAGTTCTGACTTCAAAACCTCAACATTCTTTGCTGTTAAGTCGTCCATAGTAATCACCACTCGTATCCACAGTTATTGCAATGGAACTGATGCTTTACTTTCTGGGAGAAGATACCGAACATGCCGACACTGACAGCTTTGGCACCGGCAGAGATCTTTTTTACGTTGGTGCTATTGCAGGTTGGGCAGTGGGGTTTTGGACGGCGTTCCTCGGCTTCGGCTTCGGCACGGTTTTTTCTTTTGCGTTCTTCGCTTTCAATTTCGCACTGACGATCAAATTCAATACGCTTTTCGTTTAGGTCTTTGTCAAATACGGGGCTGTTGTAGACGTATTTTTCTCGATATTCTTCTTCGACCATTTTAGTCCGTTCGTTGGAGTCTTTTTCTGGAAACGGCTCTTTCAATTCCGCAATTCTTTTATAATAATGGAGCTTTTTTGCCTGTTCTTCGTCACTAAAATCCAAAACATCTTTATATCCACAAAAGTCACAAACAGGTTTTTTATCTGCGAATTTATCTGATATTCTACCACAGTGAGGACATATGCAATAATAACCTCTATACATGATTTCACCTCCAAACGATTTTATAACCTTGTCTGTATTATATCACACTATAATATTTTCGACAACAAGAGATTTTCACCCTATTTGGAACGGCACTTGATACTGAGAATTATGGGAAGCTGCAAGGATCATTCTTCGGAAAAAACGTTTCTGATATTGCAGAAAATGCAAGGCCCATTCAAGATGTGGAGGAGATGATGGAAAATATGGTTATATAAAGAAATAGATAAGATTGGAATCATGTTAAAAAGAAAGAGGGACCGCAAGGTGGTCCCTCTTGAAAGGCTGCTATTAAAAATCAAAAATACTGCTCAAGATCCTTCTTATCGGTAGAGCACCGCAGCGCGGCCTCGCGGGTAATCTTCCCGCAATCCACCAGCCGGGCCAGGTCGCCGTTCAGGCTGTGCATGCCTAAAGCAGCCCCGGACTGCAAAACACTGGGGATCTGGAAGCACTTATTCTCGCGGATGAGGTTGCACACCGCATCGCTGCCCACCAAAATTTCAGTGGCGGCACACCGCCCGCGGCCGGTGGCCAGGGGCAAAAGCTGCTGGGTGATAACACCACGCAGCACCGTTGAAAGCTGCCCGCGGATCTGGCTTTGCGCACCCGGCGGGCAGACGTCGATGATACGGTCAATGGTCTGCGCTGCGCCGATGGTGTGCAGCGTGCTCATCACCAGATGGCCGGTCTCGGCGGCGGTCACGGCGGCGGAGATGGTCTCGTAGTCGCGCATCTCGCCAACGAGGATCACGTCCGGGTCCTCGCGCAGGGCACTGCGCAGGGCGGCGGCAAAGCCGGTCACATCGCTGCCCACCTCGCGCTGATGGATCAAAGCTTTTTTGCTTTTATACACGTACTCGATGGGGTCCTCGATGGTCAGGATGTGGTCGGCGCGGTTCTGGTTGATGTAGTCGATCATCGAGGCCAGCGTCGTGGACTTGCCGCTGCCCGTGGGGCCGGTGACCAGGATCAGGCCGCGGGGCTCGTCCGCCAATTTCTTCAAAACCGGCGGCAGGCCCAGCTGCTCCATGGTGGGGATCTCATCGTTTAAAAGACGCAGCGTCGCTGAAATTTTGCCCTGCTGGTAAAACACGTTCACACGGCTGCGGGTGCCGTCCGGCGCGGCGATGGCAAAGTCCGCGTCCAGCCGGTGCAGGTCCAGCGCCTCGCGGTGGGCCTCGTCCAGCATGCTTTCGATCAGTGCGCGGGTGGCGTCGGCGTCATACTGCACGGGCGCCTCCATCAGCACGCCGTCAATGCGGAACATCAGCGGCAGGCCTTGGGAAATATGGATGTCGCTGGCCTTCATCTGGCGGGCCAGCGCAGTCAGTTCATGGATCTGCATAGGTTATCACTCCTCAAAATAGGTGATCTTCAGCAGTTCTTCGGGGGTGGTCACGCCGTCGCGCACCAGCTGCACGGCGCTCTCCCGCAGGCTGCGCATGCCCTGACTTTTCCGCGCTGCATCGGTCATTTCTTCAATGCTCGCGCCCTCGGCGATCATGCGGCGCAGCGCCTTGTTGATGACCACCATCTCGTGGATGGCCACGCGGCCTTTGTAGCCGGTGCCGTTGCACTGGGGGCAGCCGGTGCCGCGGGCGACAAAGGGGATGCTCGGCCCCAGCAGCTCGGCTTCGGCCTCGGTGACGGGCACTTTCCTGGCGCAGGCGGGGCAGACGCGGCGCATCAGGCGCTGGGCCACCACACCGGCCAGGGAGTTGGCGATCATGTACCGCTCCACGCCCATGTCCTCCAAACGGACAATGGACGATAGAGCGTCGTTTGTGTGCAGGGTGGAGAACACCATGTGGCCGGTGATGGCCGCACGGATGGAGATGGACGCGGTCTCGGCGTCGCGGGTCTCGCCCACCATGATGACGTCCGGGTCCTGGCGCAGCAGGGCGCGCAGGCCGCTCTCGAAGGTCAGGCCCGCCACGTTGTTCACCTGGGTCTGGTTGATGCGGTCCAGGTTGCGCTCCACGGGGTCCTCAATGGTGGAAACGTTCACCTGCCGCTGGGCGACCTCCTGCAGCACCATGTACAGCGTGGTGGTCTTGCCGCTGCCGGTGGGGCCGGTCAGGTAGACGATGCCGTTGGGGCGGTCCAGCAGCGGGCGGAACCGCTTATAGGTCTCGTCGTCCATGCCAAAGTGGTCGGCGTGTTCAATGCGGGTGTTGGTGGCCAGCAGACGCAGCACGGCTTTTTCGCCAAACACGGTGGGCAAAATCGACACACGCACATTCACGTCTGGCCCGGTCTCCAGTCGGGCGCGGAAATGCCCGTCCTGGGGCACGCGGTGCTCGGCAATGTCCAGGTTGGACATGATCTTGATACGGGCAATCAAAGACTGATGCAAAGCACGCTGCAGCGTTACATAATCGATGATAACGCCGTCAATGCGCATGCGCACCTTCGTTTCGCCCTCGAACGGCTCGATGTGAATATCGGAGGCGCCGGTGGTGACGGCGCGCTGGACCAGGCTGTTCAGCAGGCGGATGATGGGCGCGTCGGTGTCGCCGCCCTCCTCGGTCATGTCCACGGCGAACTCCTCGCTGCGGGCGGCGGCCATGTCGCTGCTGTTGGCCTTGCTGGCGGCCTTGCGGGCACGGACCTCGGCGTAATAATACTGGATGCTGCGGCGCAGGGGCTCCAGCTCTGCCAGCACGATCTCCGGCTCCATGCTGGTCAGCTGGCGGATGTCCTCGATGGCGTAGTAGTTCAGCGGGTCGTTGGCGGCAATGACCAGGCTGCGGCCGTTGATGGCGATGGGCAGCATGTCGTACTTTTGGGCCAGCTCGCGGGGAACCTTCTCCACGGCGGAAATATCCACGTTGATCTGTGCAAAATCGATGAGCCGAAGCTGCAGGCGCTGGGCCAGAGCCTCCAACACCTGGCGCTCGTTGACATAGCCAAGCTCCTGCAAAGCCTGGCCGACGCGCAGGTTTTTGTGCTCTTTCTGGTAGGCCAGGGCGGCCTGCAGCTGGTCCTGGGTGATATAGCCAAAGTCGATCAGGACATCGCCAAGACGGATGTTGTTCAAGATACCACACTCTCCTTATCGCAGAGGATCACATTCAGCTGTACTGTATAGGTGGCGGTGTTGGTGGTGGCACCGCTGGCGTTGGTGTAGGCGGCGTGGTCGATCTGCACGCTTTTCAGCTGTACCGAGGGGTACTGCGCGGCCAGGTCGTCCAGCATGGTGTAGAAGCTGCTGTCGCTGCCGGTGCAGCGGAAAGTGACGGTGCACTGTTTAAAATAGTCGGCCTGGGCATAGATGCGGGTCAGCGGCGGGGCCAGTTCCATCAGCACGGTGTTGGTGTCGGCGGTGGCCAGCATGGGGTCGGCGGAGTTGATGTCCGTCGGCGCGGCAGTGTCGTCGGCTTGGGTGCTGGCGGCGTAGCCGGTCAGGCTTTGGGTGTCGATGGCACTGATGTCCAGCGAGACAGGCCCCAGATCATGCCCCAGCTCTAAATTGGAGACGAGGGTGTCCAGGTCGCTGCTGGAAAGCAGACCGTAGTAGTTGGCGTTGGCCTGCTGCAAAGCGGCCCAGCTCTCGGTTTTAGCGGCGGCGTTGGTGCCGGCCAGGGCGATGGTCTCCTGCATGGCGATCTGCGCCTGCTGGGCCTCGGCCAGGCTTGCTGCGGCCTCGTCGCTGGCTTCCAGGGCCGGGGTGAGCATAAATTGCACAAAGAAGAAGATGAAAGCTAACATACCTACGACATAAAGCAGCAGCTTGTCGCGGGCGGTGATCTCGGTAGTCATGGCGTCCTCCTTACAGGGTTATTCCGGTGCGGCCAAGGTGCAGCGCAGGTTCAGCGCGTACCCGGCGGGCTGGCCCCGGCCGTTGGTGGACTGGTAGCCGGTGTAGTCCACATCCGAAAAGACGCCGCAGTTTTGCAGCGCCCGCACGTAGGCGGGGATATCGATGACGGTATTGGATGTGGCGTTGAACTGCAGCACCCCGGAGGCGGCGTCGTAGCTGGTGAACTCCACCGTGATGCCGCTGCCGGAACCTGCCGCGTCGATGCGGTTGAGCAGGCTGCTGGTCAGGTCGGGGTAGCTTGCCAGCAGGCTGGTCACGCTGTTGGCGTAGTCAGTCAGGCTGTGGTAAGCGTCGGCGGCTTGCTGGTCCTGCAGCGATTGCCGGTAGGGCGTAAGGTTTTGTTCATCGGCGCACCAGGCCCGCAGGTCGCGGGTATCGGCGCGCATCATGGCCGTGTGCAGAAACACACCGCCCCAGGCCAGCATGCACCCGGCCACAATGAGGGCCCCCGGCGCTGCCTTGCACAAAAATGCCTTACGGTCGGCATTTTTGCCCGCCTTAGCGGCCAGCTGGTATTGCAGATAAAAGTTGTTTTGTTTTGTTGCCATAAGGATGACCTCTTTATGATATATGCTGTGCGGCTAGCCCGGCGGCTTCCGTTTCGCGCCACCCTGCGGCGCTTCACTCGATTTAGCGGCTTTCTTCCGCTATGTGTTCCTTTTTGGGGGTCCAAAAAGGAAGGCCTAAAAACAGTATGCTGTTATATTAAGGAAGCCGCCGCATGGTGGCGGCTTCCGCTGAACGCGAACAAAAAATCAACGACCAATCAAATTGCCAGCCGCTAAGGTAATATCCGCCAGCCGGATGCCTTCCGGCAGCTTGATATTTTCCGTCTCCGGGTAGGCGGCAACCTCCAACTGCAAAGCCCGGCAAGCCGGCGTACAGGCAGCCAAGTCAGCGGCGGTGCTGCCGCCGAAATAAACGGCCTTAATGGGGTGCTCGCTCTTGGCAGCGGTCTGGAACTGGATCAAACCGGAAAGCTTCTGCCCGATCTCGGTGCCCGAAGCCTCGGTCCCGCGGGGATTGAACAACCGGCTGCGGGTGGAGTATTTGTACTGCCCCTTTTCGTACAGCCCTGCAATCAGCGAATCACCGTCAAATTGCAGCACTACAAAGCTCTTGCCGGCAAGCTCCGGGGTGGCGCGCACCAGCTTGATCTGCCCGGCCAGCGCCAGGTCGATGCTGTACAGCTTCAGCCCGCAGGCTGCGGCCAGGTTGATGTAAGTTTCGATCACCGCGCTCTCCACGCGGGTGGCCAGCACCGTGTCGGCCTTGGTCTTTTTGTCGGAGGAAAGCAGCATGTAGTCGTCCAGCGGGGCGGTCACGTCGGCGCCGCCGGTGGAAAACTCCCGCGTCAGCACGGCAGCGCGCTTCTTTTCACTCATGCGGGGCAGGGTCAGCACCCGGTGGTTGAACTGGCTGCCGCCCGCCGCCAGCGCCACACGCTGGGTGGGCAGCTCGTTGGCGGCAAAAAAGCCTTGCAGCGCAGCGGTCAGCTCGGCCTCGTTGGTGATGATGCCGTTGATCAGGCAGCCCTCCGGCAGTTCGGTCTGGCAGGCCGCCGTGATTTTGGCCCCATTCGCCGTCGGTGAGCCCACCGCCGCATACACGGTACTGTTGCAAAGATAAAGTGAGGTTAAAACGGGCATAGATGCGATCTCCTTTTTAGAAGATTTTGTGTGAGGAAAAGTGCAGGCTTCGGGGCCACCCCTCAAGGGGAGCCATTCAAGTGGCATCCTCTCTAAAAGCCTCCCCTTGAGGGGAGGTGGCCACGTAGTGGCCGGAGGGGTGGCTACTTTAGCAGAGTATTTACCGCATCCGCTCACGCACGGTACGTTCAATGCACAAACACACACCCTCAAAGTTTTGCATGACATCCAGATTGGAAAAACGCAGTACCTGTACACCGTAAGGCGTTAGCTCTTCCGTGCGCAAGGTATCCGACAATTTTCCATCAGGTGAGTAATGCTGGCTGCCGTCAAGCTCAACGGCCAGTGCGGCGGCATCGCAGTAAAAATCTAGGATGCGGTTTCCCAGAATTTTCTGCCGCGTAAAGCGTGGAACATGTCCACGGAGAAAATCGTACCAGAGATGGCGTTCTTCCTTGGTCATTTCCCTGCGCAACGCCCGTGCATTGCCAAGCAGCTTATCATTGCGGGGCAAACGCATGGGGGATACCTTCTTCCTTTTATATAGGATAGGTGAGCGGCTTTGGGGGGCGACTTCAAGGGACTCTTTATGGATAGGAGGAGTTTTAGAAAAACCTTGCGGCTTCGGGGCCACCCCTCAGGCCGCTTCGCGTCCAGCTCCCCTCAAGGGGAGCCAATCAAGCGGCAACCTCCCAAAGGCTCCCCTTGAGGGGGACTCCACGCAGTGCGGGGAGATGTCGCGTAGCGACAGAAGGGTTCGGCCGCGTAAGCGGTGTTACCGTTAGGTGACTGAGGGGGGCTACTTTAGCCACATCCTAAACATCAATGAAAACACAACATCAATACGTCGAACTCGACTGCCCGATCGTGCCGTAGGACTGGTAGATGGGCAGGATGACGGCGACCACCACGAACGCCACGATGACGCCCATGATGACGATCATGATGGGCTCCAGCAGCGTTACCAGCCGCTTGGTGGCGACCTCCGCCTCAAAGTCCAGCGTCTCGCTGATGGTGGCCAGCAGCTCGTCCAGCTTGCCGGTCTCCTCGCCCACGGCGATGGAGGAGGACATCGACTGCTCGAAGCCGTCCACCAGTGCCAGCGATTCCGACAGGCTGTTGCCGGCGCGGACCTTGTCCAGCACCTCGTCAAACTGGCTGATGATCCAGCGGTTGCCCACGGCGTCGCGGCTGGCAATCAACGTAGCTACGATGGGAACACCGCTGGAATACAGGTTGGACAGCGTGCGGGCGAAGCGGGCCGTGCAGATCTTCTGGTTCAGCTTGCCGATGATGGGCGCGTGCAGCTGCATGCGGTCCCACTGGCGGCGCACGGCGGGCTGGGCCAGCGCGATGCGGCCGCCCACCACCAAAAAGGCTGCGACCAAAATGATAAGCACCCAGTTGGCCGAAACAAAGTCCGATACAGCAAACAAAACTACCGTGGGCAGCGGCAGAGAGTCCATCTGCTCAAACATGGGCATGAACTGGGGCACCACAAAGCCCATCAAAATAGCGATAACACCCACGATCATGACCAACAGGATAATGGGGTACATCAAACTGTTGCCCACCTGCTGGTTGACCTTGTGCTCGCGGTCGTAGTAGCGGCCCATGCGCAAAAAGCTGGCGTCGATGCTGCCGGTACCCTCGGCGCTGCGGGTCATGGCGATGAGCAGCTCCGGGAAAGCGGGCGCACACTGGTGCATCGCGTCGGAAAGCGGCACGCCTTTGCGCAGCTCTTTTAATAAGGTGTTGTACAGCAGCCTGGTGCGGGCGTTCAGGCCGCGCTCGTCCGCCATGATGCGAAACGCGCGCACCAGCGGCACGCCCGCCGAAAGCAGTGTGCCCAGGCTGCGGCAAAACTCCGCCAGCTCCGGCGTTTTCAGCGGGCGGTAGACGCTGGCATTGGTGCCGACCTCTTTGGCGTCGGTCATGTACAGGTCTTGCTCCCGCAGGGTGATGTACAGCGCTTCGGCGCTGGCGGCCTCGGTGACACCGTGCAGTGTCTTGCCCGAAAGCGCCGTGGCTGTGTAGCGGTAACGCGGCATGGAAAACCTCCGAAAATACGATGAAACGTTATAAAAACCGGCAGTACCATGCAAGCACGGGATCGCCGAAAAGCAGCGCCAGCACAATGCCGACGCAGAGGAATGGTCCAAATGCGAAGTGGTCTTTTTTGTCGGCCTTGCGGGCGGCCAGCAGATAAATGCCGTAAAACCCGCCGCCCAAAATGCCAAAAAACATCGCCAACAGGGTATGCTGCCAGCCCAAAAACAGCCCGGCAGCGGCCATTAACTTGATGTCCCCGCCGCCGAACGCGCCGGGGATCGCCAGGCAGAGCAGTAGCATCGGCACGCTGATGCACACCATGCCGATGAGCGCCCCGGCCCACCGGGCAGGGGAGAGCAGCAGGTTGAGCACCGCCAGCACGGCCACCGCGGCGTTGAGCCGGTTGGGGATAAGCTGGGTCTCGGCATCGATCAGCGCGATGCTGAGCAGCACGCCGCAGAGCGCCAGGGCCAGAAGCCCCTGCCACCGCATGCCGAACAGCCCCTCGCCCAGCGTGTAGGCCGTGCCGAACCGCCAACGGCAGCCCAGCGCCAGCACGCCGCCCAGCAGCTCCACCAACAGGTAGCGCACCGGGATGGGCGCCCTGCAGTGGCGGCACCGCCCGCGCAGGAATAGCCAGCTGAACACCGGGACCAGATCCCCGGCGGTGAGCGCAGCCCCGCATTGCGGGCAAAAACTGCGGCCGGTCAACGGATTTTTACCCCGGGGCAGCCGCCAGGCCACGACGTTCATAAAGCTGAACAGCGCGGCCCCCAGCAAAAACGCGATAAGCCCCAGCAGACCTTCCACCAGCAGCATCACGCGCCCTCCGATCTGTCAAAGCGGATGCGCTGCTCGGCCCGCCAGACAGTATAGCCGGTCTCGGCGTCGTACAGCGCGCGCATGTCGCCCTCGGCGTAGAGCAGCTGCTCCACGGTGTAGCCGTCCTCGCTGATCTGCAGCAGAGTCACAGCGCCGGGCAGAGCGCCCAGGGTCTCGATTTGTCCGGCGATGCCCTCAGCGAAGCCATCGTGGGTGGATTGGTCGGCAAACGGCGTACCGGCAGAGTAGCATTGGGCCGACACGGCGCGGGCGGCCAGCTGGGCGGCCTTGACCTGGGTCAGCGCGGCGCGGGCCTTGCCCTGGCGGTCCAGCTCGGTATAGCCGGCCAGGCAGACGAAGACCAGCGCGGCGGCGCAAAACGCAAACAGCAGCTTTTCCGCCATCGAGAGCGGCGGAGCATCCTGGGAACCCCGGACTTTCGCGCCGATACGATCAGACAGCATCCCGCCGCCTCCCTTCAGTTGGATTTTACTTTTATGCAGACTAATATGCAGACTAAAGTATACTGTACCTTGCGACAATATGCAAGGCAATTCGACAAATTTTATGTTATATAAGAACGGGATTTTTTGGCCGGCGGCAAGGGGCAGCCCTACAATTAGTGCCCGCCGCCAAGGCAAACTACCATATTTCCTCTTGCAACTTGCAAACTGTTATACTATAATGAATCCACTTATATTGGAAAATTCTGTCGATTTTCGTCGACCACCCGGATATAAACGAGGTACATTTGTGCTGCCTATTATAAAGGAAATCAAACAAAAACTGCGCACCGCCCGGGGCTTCTCGATGGTGGAGCTGATGGTCGTGCTGCTCATTCTTGGCATCCTGGCTGCCCTGGCGGGCACCGGGCTGATCGCCTATGTCCGCCTGGCCCGGTTCGAACATAACGAATCCGGCGCCCGCACCGTGTTCCAGACCGCCCAGATCGCCCTGACCCGCAAGGATACCAGCGGCGATATGGATACATTTTTGACGGAGCTGCGCGAAGTCGGCACGCTGGGCGACCACTTCAGCGCTGATGGATTGAGCGAACAGTTCGGTGACGGAGCCGCGGAAAAAGCCAATGCCTTCAACAGCCAGATCTACGCGTTGTACTATGATAAGGCGAACCCCGACAGCGACGCCAGCAAGATGGTGCGCGGCCTGTTGGACCCCTACGTCTACGATGAGTCGCTTTTCAACGCGTCCATTGTGGTGGAGGTGGACAGCCTGACCGGGCAGGTCTACTCCGCTTTTTACGATACAGCGTCTGATAAGCTGCGCTTTGCCTCGGATGACGGTGCCGACGGCGCGATGCTTATTGACGACCGCAGCTACGGCCACCGCCGCGGTGATTCGCTGGTGGGCTACTACTCGGCCGAGGACACCGTCAACGTGGTGGCCCTGAGCCAGACCCGCCTGAAAGTCAAAAACCCGCAGCTCATCAACAACGAGACCCTGACCTTAAACTGGAGCGGCAACAGCAAAAACGGCGACATCGACACCATTTATGACGCTGAATTCTACGATGCAACGACCAATGAACCCCTCTTTAAGCTGGAGATCGAGTGGGGCCGCGTCCTTGCCGACCCCACCCACAACAACGCCCAGATCAAGGTGTACCGGCCCAACGCTGATGGAAACGGCTGGAGCGAAACGTACCAGGACTACACCTTCCCCCTCAGCTACAGCAAGGGCCGCTTTATCCTGACGCTGGACGCCATGTGCGACGCCAACCTGCTGCGCGCCGCCGAAAATGACGGTGCCGACCTGAGCTCCACCAAGACCACCCTGTTCAGCATTACACGCCTGACGGACAATGTTCCTAAAGATGTTTACGTTAAGATGAAAGCACGTCCTAACGCGAACTTTCAGGATCTTTATACCGAAAGCAAACCGCAGCAGTCCAATACCGAAAATACATTGTTTGCCGCAGGCAGCAATGCAGGCGGCGGCACGTTGAAATACTTCCGCCACCTGTACAACCTGCGCTGGGTAAATAGCGGCGAATATGCCTTTACGGGTAAAAACACCGCCCTGGATTGGACCGACGGCAGCGTCACCGTCTACTGCTCGCCCGAGAAGAAGAACGCGGAGCCTGTGGCCAAGGTGCCCAGCCGCACCGGCGAGGTCGTGGCCTGGCCCACCATCCCCGCCATCGGCAAGGACGTCACCCTCAACGGCAGCACCGGCGGCAGCGGGCAAGCGGTCATCAGCAACCTGCAATTGCGGGGCAGTTCTATCGCTGCCGTGGAGCGGAAATATGCCGGTGAAGCTGCCTACAAGGCCCGCGACCACTACCTAGGCCTGGTGGGTGAAAACAACGGTACACTGAAAAATATTGCCCTGCGCGACCCCGATGTGCAGATCAACGCCGAGGTCAAATCCGCAGGTGAGCAAAACGCCGACACCGCCATGGCGATGGATGCCAACGGCACCCAATACCTGCAGGCCCTGGCCGATACCGACCCCGACTACCGCACCGAGATCTGGTCGGTGGGCGCGCTGGCGGGCGTGGACACCGGCAGCCTGACCAACTGCACCGTCGACCGCAGCCGCCGCCGCGGCGCTGAGGCCAAGGTCACCGCTGTGCTGACCTTCAGCAGCAAGACCACCGGCGTGAACCGGGTGGACGGCACCTCGTACAAAGACGAACCCCACGGCATCGGCGGGCTCGTCGGCTTTGCCATGCCCGAAACCGGCGCCAAACTCACCGGCCTGACGCTGGACCAGAACGTCACCGTGGCGGGCATCTTCCAGGATGAGGACGCCGCCAACAACAGCGGTGCGGATACCGGCACCAGCGTCGATACAGCAGAAAAAGCACGCTATAACGCTATTGCCAACGAAAACGAGAGCCAGACCCTCTGGCGCGCCGTGGGCGTGGGCGGCGTGGCCGGTGTACTGGACGCCACCAACCTGACCGGCACCCGGAACGCCGAAAACCTCAAGGACATCACCAACAAGTCCACCGTGGTGGGCAATGCCTTCGTGGGCGGCATCACGGGCAACCTGTACTCCACCACCGAGAACGACAGCGACGCCACCCTGACCGGCCTGGCCAACCAGGGCACCGTGCTGGCCGGGGCCAACTACCAGGGCAGTACCGCAGGCCAAAGCCGCGTGCTGGGCCAGTTCTTCGGCGGCATTGCGGGCTATGCGCGCAGCCTTGTACTGGATGAGTGCCACAGCGCCACCCGCAGCGGCCTGAGCGAGACGACCCTGACCAACCTTGTGCAGGCGGGCTATAACGCCGACGGTACGTTGAACGAGAACAGCCCCCTCAAGGGCGACTTTGTCGGCGGCCTGGTGGGCTTTGGCCGCGACGTCCAGATGACCAACTGCTACACTGAGTCCGGGTATGTGCTGGGCCGCAGCTTCGTGGGCGGCTTTGTCGGCGGTTTTGTGGGCAGCAACCTGTACACCAGCGGCGGCACCAACAACAGCTATGTGTTCGGCAACCGTTACGTGGGCGGTATCGTCTCGGTCAACGGCCTGAACAGCACCATTGAAAACATGACCAACAAGGGCCTGGTGGCAGGCCTGGGCGCCAATGCGGCCTACGTGGGCGGCATTGCGGGCGTCAACGATGCTGCCTGGGGCAAGCAGGACAGCGCGGCCCTCACCAAAAACGAGACCGCCAAACTGGTGGACAGCGTCAACAGTATGTCTACTGTTGAGGTAACGGATAAAAACAAGATTGCGCTGCTGCAGCAGTTGAGCCAGACCAGGGACGGCACCCCCCACTATGCCGATTTCGTGGGCGGCGTGGCCGGCTGCAACGGCACCAACGGTCAGATCAGCTGGCAGGCCAGGTCCGACAAGGGTGCGGCCCTGGGCGCGGTGCTGTACGGCGGCAGCTTTGTAGGCGGCGTGGCGGGCTACAACGACGCCGCCGCCACCATCACAAACAGTCAAGCCACCATCCTCAGCGTCACCGGCACCATCGTGGCCACCGGCGACTGCGTGGGCGGCGTCATCGGCCTGAACGGCGCGGCCAGCCTGCCCACCGTGCAGGTCAGCACCAACCGCATCGAGGGCGTCCACTTTGTGGGCGGCGTCATCGGCGCCAACCTGCCCGCGAACGAATTCAAATTTGTCAACGCCGGCGGCGCGGCGGCCAACGCCGCCACCATCGGCACCGGACGCATCGTGGCCGACGGCGTGGCGGGCGGTATTATCGGCTACAACCGCGTAGTCAACGCAGATACGCTGAAAAACGCCCTGCAGAACAAGAACGGCACCATCGCGGCCGACCTGCAGACCTTGCTGCCTAAGTTCAGCAGCAGCAACGCCCTCGACGAGCCGGCGCTGAACCCTAGCGGCAGTGCCATCACCCTGACGGGCCTGAGCAACCAGTTCAACATTTACGCCAATGCCTACGTGGGCGGCATCATCGGCTACAACGCAGCCGACACCACCCTCACGCTGGAAAACGCCAGCAACGGCAACCAGAGCCATGCACAGTCCTACGGCGGCCTGGCCCTCAGCCCCAGGGCTGACGCGGCCAACGGCGGGGTCTATATCTTGGACAGCGGTGTCTCGCTGGGCAAGCTGGACCCCGACCACAACGGCTACTTTGCGGGCGGCATCATCGGCTGCACCACGGCCAAAACCACCCTGAATCATTGCACCAACTACGGAGGCGTGCAGCACCCCGTGGCCGCAGGCGGCCTGACCGGCGTCAGCGACGGCACCATCACAAACGGCAGCATGGTCAACTCCATGGGCAACCAGCAGGAGGGTTACCGCTACCTGGGCGGCATCGCGGGCATCAACAACGGCACCATCACCAACTCCGCCCCGGCGGAAAGCAGCAGCATCCGCGGCGGGCTGGACATCGGCGGCGTGGCCGGTTATAACAGTGAATCCGGCGTTATTACGCTGGAAAATGCCAACGGCAATGTCTACGGCATCACCGTCACCGGCGGCGTGGCAGGCTATAACCTGGGCACCATCACCGCCAGGAGCGTGACGGTAAAAGTCAGCGGCACCACCCAGACCGGCGGTGTGGCGGGCTTGAATGCGGCATCTGGTACGATTGGCCAGGACCCGATGACCCCGAGCAGCATATCCATCACCGTGCAAAACGGCACGACCGTTTCCTCCACCACCCAGGGCGGCGGCGTAGCAGGCCGCAACGAGGGCAAGATCCAGAACGCCACGAACCGCGCAGGCTCTATCCAGGTGGTAAACCAGTATGCGGGCGGCATTGTCGGCAGCAACAGCGGCCGCATCTACGGCTGCATGCACGCAGCCAGCGGCAACCGTGTGCTGTATACCGGCGGTGGCTTTGCAGGCGGCATTACCGGCTGCAACGAGGTCGGCGGCGAGCTGGAGGTCGTTACCATGAACGGCAGCGTTACAGCAGCCAACGGCGAAGCCGGCGGCGTGACCGCCCATAACTACGGCAGCATCAAAACGTCCCGGGTCTACGGCTCGGATATTCGCGGCACGTCGGACGCCATCGGCGGCATTACAGCCTGCAACGAAGCCGGTGCAGTGATCAGCGATGCGAACCTGTTCAATATGGCAAAATTCGGCGGCGACGTGCGCCTGTACGGCCCGGCTACCCGGGCGGGCGGCCTGGTCGGCTATAACGCAGGCTCCCTCAGCAAGGGCAATGTGCGTGCGGATTCCCTCAGCCTTGCCAACCTGACCGCCGACGACAGCACTGTCACGGCGGGCGGCGCGCTGGGCGAAAACACCGGCACGGCTGAGAACGTGACCGTAAGCACCAACCTGCAGGACAGCATGGCAAAATATCTCAACCTGGGCGGCGTTGCTGGCAGCAGCAGCGGCACCTTAAGTAACTGTACCTATACGGGCGCCATCGGTAAGGATAACGGCTTTACCACCGTGGGCAGCACCGTGGGCGGCATCGTGGGCAGCAACGACGTGGTGTATAACACCGACGGCACTGCCGCCGCCACCGGCAAGGTGAAGGACTGCGAGGTCGGCTATATCGAGCTGAAAGTGCAGGGTGCCTCCAACGTGGGCGCCAGCCAGGACGCTGCCACCAAGATGAACAGCGCCGCCCATATCGGCGGTATCGTGGGCCGCAACCGCGGCGAGATCACCGGCAGCACCGTCGGCAACAAAGACAAAACGGGTAGTATCATCACCGCCCGCAGCGGCTTTGTGGGCGGCGTGGCCGGCTCCAACAGCGGCAGCATCTCCACCAGCGGCGGCCTGGACACACAGCGCCTTGTAAAACAGATCAACGCCTGGCTGGAGGTGCCCTATAAAAACGAGACCACCACCGACGAAGACGGCAACAAAGTCACTGCCAAAGTGGTAGACACCGACAAACAGAACGCCAACCTGAACCAGATGGTCCGCGTACTGACCGGCAAGGCCAGCGGTGATGCAGAGACAAAACTGCAGACCGACTTTAAGGCCATGCAGGGCTTTGATACCCTGACCTATGGCGAAAAAGACTATAATAAAGTTTATACCAACCGCAGCGTCAACCAGCTGCTGGTCTCGCTGCGGGGCGGCAGTGGTTGGGGCCATTTCGCCAACGGCTACCTGGGCGGTATCACCGGCTTTAACGATGTCACCGGCCAGATCACAGACAGCGCCAGCGGCCAGTGGTTCGTCTACGCCGATAACATCAACCAGAGCTGGGGCGCCGTAGGCGGTGTCATCGGCCAGAACGAATCGGATGCAGAATCTAATAGTGGTCTGGTTAATTTCGCTGCCGTCCGTCGCTTTGTGCGCGGCAAAGGCCGCTGGGATGGCAGGTATAACGCCAGCAAGGATGATGATGCCAACGTAGGCTGCGAGGAGTACTCCACCAATGCTAACCTGGTGGATAACTATGTGGGCGGTGTTATCGGCACGCAGGAAAACCGCACCGGCGACCGCTGGACGCTGGAAAAATGTGTCAATATTGGCACGGTGTTCAACAGCCGCTCCAACAACGCGGGTGGTGTGCTGGCCTACTGGCTCAGCTACGGCGGTACGCTGACCAACTGCTATAATTTTGGCGAGATCACCACCAACTCCAACAACGGCCAAAGCTCCGGCACCGTTGGCGGCGTGGCAGGTTACTTCAATAATCCTGTTGCCGGTACGGCGGCCAACCTGTATCGCTGCAGCAACTATGGCAGCGTAAAAAAGATGACCTACGGTGCCAACGACGTAGGCGGCATCTTCGGCAAGGTACAGATGGAAAACAAAGACGACGCTATGACCATCAACATTGCCGAGTGCGTCAACGGTTCCAACGTAAAGCTGGATGGCTCCAATATGTCCGCCGGTATCTTTGCCTACATTGGCCCATACAATCTTATCCCCCATGTGGAGGTCAACATTGACCGCTGCCGCAACTACTGCTATGATCTGGGCGGCACGATCACGTCGGGTATTTTCGGCAACCGCGGCAACCCGCGCTCGACCCAAGCGGGCATGAAAAAAACCACCATCACCAACTGCTTCTCACTGGTGAATAAATACCGTAGGTATGACCGCGCTATTGCCTATGGCGGCAATACGAATTCGCTGGATGGTTATAACAACTACTATATGGATAAGTATAGCTTCTGGGACACCAGTGAAAACTGGGGTGCCCAGGGCATGACACAGCTGGGACGTTCTGACCCGCCATCCATAATAGATGTCACAGGCCGGACAAGCGACCGTGGCGATGGTGAAAACAAGTTGGTACATGCCCGCCGCCTGTGGGCCGGTAAAGATAACGATGCCAATGCAGCGAATGATGTGCTGAAAGATGAAGACGGCAATGTCGTTTCCAGTAACAGCCATGTTTATTTTGCTGCAAGGTTGCGCACCAATACCGATACAGACATGGGATACAATGTCAACACGTCGGCAATTAATAAAAACAACATTAAAATCCGCCTGGAAAGCGAAGCAAACGGCCACTGGTACGACCCCGCCAGCAAGCGCCTGCTGACGACTAAAAACTATGGCGACGGAGATGGTGACCAAAGCGGGAACTACGCGGGCGAGATCCTGCTGTTGTTTGATGAAAGCGGCGACAACAGCTACGCCACCATGGCCGACATCACCGACGAAGCCCTGCAAAACTATTACAGCTACCTGCTGGATACCTCCAGCCCCAGCGCACCTCAAAACCTGAAAGTGACCAAGAGCGATGATACCGAGAACGCCTACGGCCGCTACACCCTCACCTGGGATAAGCCCGCCACCGGCGAGCCTACCTATTATAAGGTGCGTGTTTACGCTGTCAACGCTGACGGCACCGAGGGCGATACCCTCATCGATTGGACCAGCGTCTACGAAAAGCGCTTTACCTTTGAGGGCCGGGAGGATTGGACCGGCAGCTTCAATGTGGAAGTCAAGGGTGTCAACTCCAAGGGCGACGGCGATTCCGCCCGTCTGGCCCGCGCCGAAAACTTCTACAAGACCCTGCCAACCCCCGAGCTGGAAGTGCGCCTTGTCAAGAACGGCAATAATAGCTTCAGCCAGGTATTGGTGCTGAAAAACGTGGACGAATACAATGCCCTGATGACCAACGCTGACGGCACCGTCGCCCTTACGGATTGGACGGTCACCGCCAAAACCTACAGCGGCTCCATCGAAAACGATACCTACACCTTTACCAACGCCGACTCCGCCCCCAAGACGCTGAACAAAGGCAGCCTTGGCTCCCGCCAGACCCTGCGCGGTCAGGCAACCTCGCGGAACAGCAACTACATGCGCTCGGCCCAGTATGACGAAAGCATCTATGTGCCCACCGTGAACGCCACAAGCAACAGCGGCAACCCCGGCCTGGCACAGGGTAGTTTGGCAGACATTACTAACGCGGTCAGCGTTACGGGCAGCTCCATCGACGACCTGGCCTTTACCGCTACGCTTAATTTCAGCCCGTCGGTCAGCGGCGCTTTTCCCACCTACCGCGTCATGCTGATGGGCCGCTATACCGGCGACGCAGCCATTGGTGGTGCATCGCTGAAAGGCCAGTACATTACCCTTGCTGCGCGTGAGCAGGCGGTGCCCAGCAGCAATACAACCTTTACCTTTACCAACCTGCCTACTGAGACCTTGACGGATTACGACAGCTGGGTCGTTGTGGCCGTGCCGGTCAACAGCGGCCTGGGCGACGTGACCACCCGCTGGGATGCTGCCGAGGACGAGGCCGTCAGTGCTATTACCAGCAGCACCCGCCCGGCGGCCTGGTACAACGGCATTGAGATCATCCGCCAGAATGACGGCAGCTACCGCTACAGCCACCTGACGTCGCTCTACTTTGCCAATACCAATGCGACCAACGACGGCAACTGGGCAAAACGCGCGAATGCCAACAAACAGATCCTTTACTACACCAGTACGTTCCGGGTCATGCAGGCCCCCAAGCTGGCAGAAGATGCGGCCTATACGCTCAATGCCGACAACCAGCTGGCCTACACCTTTACCTGGACCCAACCCGGCGAGGCGGCTGCCAGCGGCGGCAACACCAAGTATAAGCTGACGCTGTACGGTGTGACCGAAACCAGGGATGAAGACGGCAATGTGATTTCTACGGCGGAGGAGACCATCACCCTGCCGGATGATGCCAACAGCAAAGTCCAGTACAAGGACGGCACCTACAGCTACACCCTCCATATCGATACCGACCTTGCGGGCGGCAGCAACAGCTGGCGCTTTGATAAAGTGCGCCTGCGCGTCACCCGCGATACCACCGGCACCACCCAGGGCATCGGCGCGGCCGACACCGCCGTCTATACCGTACTGCGCCGCCTGCAGCAGGTGGGCGAGCCCGGCCAGGTGTTCCCCGTGGATACCAGCAATGCCGAACAGACCCGCTATCAGATCAGCTGGCCTGCCGTCTCGGATGAACGCGTGGACCACTATGAGCTGTGGGCACAGGTGCAGACCACCAACGCCGCCGGCACCACCCTGGGCGAAGCCTTTAAGCTGCACCCGGCGGATGGCGACAGCACCACGCTCATCAAAGATACCCAGACCATCGTGGACCTGGAAGCTTACCAGGGCAAAACGCTGGTGTTCTACGTGGTGGCCTGCCCGGCAGACGGCGACACCACCGTGCTGCGCAGTCCCAACGGCGAGGTTAGCGACCCGCAGACCATCATCCAACGCACCGAGGCCCCGGCCATCAGCAAGGTGGACTTTACCTGGACGGGCAAGGCCGTCAATGACGCCCTGCCGCTGATGAACGCTTTCTGCAATGACCTGACCATCCGGATGACGGTGGACAAGGCCGACGCCGCCAGCTACTTCTTTACCGGCTATTTGTTTGATGATGAGGCCGACTACATCGAAGCCTGCGCCAAGGCCAAGACCTGGATGGACGACCCCACCAAGGAAAACCTGGACGCCCTGAATGCCGCCCTGCGTGAGGATAAGGCAACGCTGATGATCCCCGAAGCCTCCAAGACCGTGGGCAGCGAGACCCAGGTCAGCGGCGATGGCACCACCGTGTCCTACACGGTCACGCCCAACGCCAACGCTTTTACCATGCAGCCCGCCGACGCCAACCGCTACCTGCTGCCCGCCCTGCGCGCCATGGTGGCCAACAGCAAGACGGCAGCTACCTCCTCCTCCTGGAAGTTCTACGTACCGGACGATTATGCCGAGGCCGCAGGCGCTTTGCACCTGCCCAAGATCCAGCTGGACAAGCCGGAAAAAGACGGCGTTCTCAGCGTGACCTCGGTGGAATCCACGGTGGAGGGCAAGCTGTACGGCACCGAGGGCGAAGCCTGGAAACCTGACAGCGCAGAGATCACCATCCACCAGTACGCTGTGCAGTGGCCTGCCGTCAACGAGTACACCGATACCGACGGCACCACCCGCAACTTTGCCGAGAAGTACCGCTTCCACGTGACGCCTGCCGCGGATATGCCCGCTGACGACCCGAACAGGGAAGGCTACGACATCCGCTTTACCGTGGCCCCGGCGGATGTGGTAACGGAAAATGACGATGGTACGCAAACCATAACGACCCACCGCGGCGATATTTTGAAGGTGGAAAAACTGCCGTTTGGCTTGGACGAAAACGACCCGGCCAACTGGCTGGACATCACCAAGGCCGCCCGCAACGTTGTAAACGAGGGCACCGAGGATGAGTATGTCTGGTACGATTTGAGCATTGTGCAGGTGACCCGCACGGTGACGAATGATGACGGTACGACGTCCGAAGTGACGGAACTGGTCAGCCAGCCCATCACTCTGACCGGCCACCACGCTATCGACAACGATAACCCCAGCTACCGCATTAAGACCGTGCCTGCCCTGCGCCAGGCCGAGATGACCGATTATTCCCTGGGCTACCGCCTTACCCTGCCTGATATGACCCAGCGCGCCGACGGCGACAACGACGAGACCAGAGCACTGGAGAAGTACACCGAAAACGTCACCATCTGGGCTGTGGGCAACGGCGAAAAGACCGTCGATTCCGACCGGCTGGAAGTCTCCCTGCGCACAGAGGGCCAGGCCATGACCGAGGATGCCGCCCGCCCGGTGTTCGCCATGGCGGAAGCCGACCCCCGGCCCGCACAAAGCACGGGCCGGGCAGGGGAGACGGACCCCACGCCCCCGGCCAACGACCCCGGGGCAGAGGATACCCCCGTTACCCCCGAAACCGCCGCCCCGGCGGCCTGACCTTGGAAAGGAGGGCGCACCATGCCCCCAAAACGCAACCGCCCGCTGCGGAACCAGCAGGGCCTTGCCATGATCTTAGTGCTGTGCCTGGGCGCGCTGTTTGTGGCGCTGGCTGCCGCCCTTGTGTATGCGGCCTCGCTGATGATGGCCAACGCCGACCGCCAGCTGCCGGAGCAGGACGTCTACGAGCTGGCCGTCAGCTTCTCCGACGTGCTGGAGCAGGAACTGCTGCATTACACCGGCGCTAAAGAAAAAGACGGCGCGATGACCGAGGAGAACGACCAGAGCATCGGCTACTTTATCAACCATATCTACGTTAAAAAAGGCTCTATCGATAACCCCTACGGCGACGACACCGACCATACGTTTACCCTGCAGGCGCCCGAGGGCATCGACGAGATGACCGTAACCCTGAACAAGCACCCCAGCGACGATGTGGACGAAGGCGGCAACGTGATCGATAACGAACCCATCACAGAGAACCTGAGCAACCTTCTCATCAAACTGAGAAATCAGAGCCAGAACGGTTCCACTATGAATGTGGATGATTATGTCATTCGTGTGACCGTTAAAGTGGTCAAGGGAGACCAGAGCTACAGCTACACCAGAAAGTACAAGCACACCGGCATTTACAGCTACTATTACACGCTGGATGATAATGCAAACACTCGTTACAGCTTCAGTGGTGCCGAGGGCGATACAGCTTTGAAATTGACCAACATGGCAACCCGTGAGGAACGTACCGTCACAAAAAATGATGCTTCTACACTATACTTGCGCTACAGCATGGATACGGATAGTGCGTGCATTTTTACACGCATCAACGGCAATGATGAGTAAGGAAGTGGCACTATGCAAAGATTGAAAAACGCCCTCCGTGACCGCCGCGGCGAAACCATCGTGGAGGTGCTGGTGGCCTTCGTGCTGCTTATGCTGTTTCTGGCGCTGTTTACCGCGTCGCTGCGGTTTGCCCGGCGGGCCTCGGCCCAGGCGCAGACCACCCGCGATAACGCCTACCTGCTTACCGAAGCACTTTACCCGGTCAACGACGATGCGGCCGAGTGGAAAAACGAATCCGACACCAAGACCAGGATGAGCTTCAGCCGCGGTGACCGCACGGTCTTTGCCGTCGAGGATGTGGAAATACAGACCATACAGGCTAAGGTCAAAGACGATAACGATGAGGCTGCTGCCACGCATACCTTCACCCGTTACTACAAAAAAGTGGACGAAGATAAAGACGACACAAAAGAGGACACGACCCCATGACCACCCTGCTGAACAACAAAAAAGGTACCACCCTCGTGGAGCTGATGGTCTGCCTGGTGCTGCTGGCACTGTTTGGCACGGCGGCGGTCATGCTGGTCAAGCCCTGCGCCGAAGCCTACATCGAGGTGCAGCAGCTGACCCGCGCCCAGAACCTGGCCGATGCCCTCACCGAGACCATCCGGGGCGAGCTGGCCGATGCCGACGGCACGATCTCTATCGTAAACGCCGCAACAGAGAGCGACGCGGATTCGGCAAATAGTATTTTTATAGAAGATGCCCGCTTGACGGAAGGCACTGCTCTGCGCTTTACAGTGGAAAGCAACTATACCGAGATACTGGATGCCGGTTATGTGCCCAAGCTGACCGCCACCACCCTGAACGCCGACAACACCACCAGCACCAAGGTCCTCTACGACCCCGCCGACGACACCTTTGCCGAGCTGAACCGCTACCTGCACATGCGTTTTTACAAGCAAACGGATGGCAAGGACGGAAAGAAAAAAGAGTACACGACCTACGCTTATACAACGGCCTATCCTAACAAAGATTATATGGGGCTTGTCGTTTCGAATCTTGAGTTCTATGCCCGCGGATGGAAAGAGGAGAAGGAAACCGGGAAGATCTGCCTGACCTCGCTGTCTATGCAGCTGACCGTCGCTAAGCCCGATGGCACCCCCGTCTACACCCAGACCGCGGTCATTCCGCTGCCCGGCGCACCGGAGTTCCAATAAAAAATAGCAAAGGCAATACCGCATAATTCCCGCCTTACGGCTTAAGCACCGCTCCGGCGGCTGCGGCACGGCATCTGCGTTGCCAAAATGCTCGATAATACACAAAGTATTATCTGCGCTTTTGGCTTAGCAGCTGCCGCACCTCGCTCGCCGTATCGGCACTTAGAATTATGAGGTATTGCCCAAATAATTTGGCGAATAAATTGTTGTATGGGCACTGGACAATCGGGTGAAAAAACAGTATACTTAATTAAAATAACACCGCAAGGCGTGTTAATCGTGAAACGAACGCACAGGAGAGACTTACCATGGCAGACATTGAGATCAGGATGCTCGGAAAATTTGAGATCCTTATGGACGGCAAGCCAGTCCTTGCCGCACTGAAGCAGTCCCGCAAGGCTACGATGCTGATCCAGTACCTCGTCCTGCAAAAGGGCGAAAGGGTGACCCACAAAGACCTGACGGATACCCTGTGGAACGGCGAACGGTCCACCAACCCGGATATGGCTCTGCGCGCCATCATGCACCGCTTCCGCAACATGATCGAGGCCGAGGGCCTGAAGGAGCTGGAGACCTGCATCATCACCAGCCGCGGCTACTACCAGTGGAACCCCGCCATGGAGTGCCGTGTGGACGTGTTTGAGATGGAAGCCCTGATGGAGGAAGCCCGCCGCCAGCTGAACCCCGCCGCCGCCGTAGCCCGCTACGAGCGCGTGCTGGAGCTGTATGCTGGCCGTCTGCTGCCGATGTTCTGCAACGAGCCCTGGGTCGAGACCCGCAGCCTGACCCTGCACGTGCAGTACCGTATCGCGCTGTTCCAGGTGCTGGAAGCCTGCAAGCGCAAGGGTGAGAATGAGCGCATCGTTAAGCTGTGCCGCCGCGCTATCGAGCTGGACCCCTACGAGGAGCGCCTGTATCTGGAGATGATCCAGGCTTTGGAGGCCCTGGGCCGCCATGAGAAAGCACTGGAGATGACCCGCCGCGGCAACGCGATGGGCTGCCTGCACCATGCCGTCGAGCCGGAGCGTGTGGGTGTGGTCTCCCGCCAGGCCCGCCAGGCTGACCGCAACCTGGAAAATGACATCTCCCGCCTGGCCGAGGAACTGTCCGCCGACGACACCCCCGGCGCTGTGTATTGCAGCTTCGAGAATTTCCGCCAGATCTATCACCTGCAGCGCGGCGTGCAAAGCCGCTTCGGCGTGCCGGTCTACCTGGCGCTGCTCACCATGTCGCCCGCCCAGAACGCTGACCCCGCCGAGACCGGCTCCATGATGGAGCAGCTGGGCGAGCTGATCCACAAGAGCCTGCGCCAGTGCGACGCCATGGCTCGTTACAGCGAGAACCAGTATGTGCTGCTCATCAGCGGCAACAGCAGCGCCGAGAACGGCAGCACCCCGCTGGAGCGCATCAAGGCGGCTTTCTACCGCATGCCCGCCCACGGCCGTTACCTGCTCAACTACCACATGTACGCCCCCGAGCTCCACGCCCTCTCCGCCGACGCCCGGAGAAGATAATTTTAGGCAATACCGCGTAAGCGGGTGGGGGAGACATTAAAATCATTGCATCCTTGCCTTTTTGATCCTATGCCACTTCAAGACACGCTCCGCCAAAGCGTGTCTTTTTTGTATCTCGAAAACCACTCGCTAGGCGAGTGGTTCATAGGAAGACTTTTGTCGATAATGAAGACAGAAAAACTCCCATTGCTTTATAATAGAAGTGCGGTCTGGCAACTGCACAAAATAAAGCAATGGGAGGTCATTAAAATGAATGACGTAAATAGTTTATCGCATACGAGATGGAATTGCAAATATCACATCGTATTTGCCCCCAAATATCGGAGAAAAGTATTTTACGGGCAGAAGCGGAAAGAAATCCGCTTACGAGAACGCGGGAGGACGGGCGCAGAAGTTTTTGAAGCTGACGGAACGCCATGCCG
>OLRT01000380.1_pt1 | contig 35351 bp, 58 predicted proteins | sample 1672021 | NCBI WGS metagenome assembly OLRT01 (sample SAMEA3136637, study PRJEB25190) | human gut metagenome | reverse complement strand
ATAAGTACATCTATTATTTCAGAGGCATATCTCATTTGCTTTAAATCGCCTTTTGTTTTACAGATTTCTATTAATTCTCCTTCAGGGTCTGCCTTTGGAGAGATATAGTGCAAATCTGTAGCAACAATAAATTCTATATTATCTATTGCATTATCTAGTGTTACATCTTCCTCTGTAAAAGCTTCAATATCTCCTACAACTATCCCATCACTCGAATAATTATTAGTAGCAAAAACAGATTTCCAAGCCCCCCAAGGTGTTCCACATTGCATTTGACCACTTAAATCATCTCTAGGCTGAAAAGCACATTCACTTCCACTATATAATACTACTCCTGCATTACCATTATTAGATTCAAGATATAAGGTTTCAGGTGATCGTAAATATTTAGCTAAAACGTCAACAGCTTCAATTAAATATGTTCCAAAGCATCCATTCCCATTTTTTTCAAAGATAGAAGCTAATTCCCTTCGTTTGCCATATTCGTAATACCTTCCAATACTTACTCTATAATCGGGGTTCAACTCAATTTCTCCGTTTGAATTAAATCTTATAGAAGTATAGTTATCTTTTACAAATTGATATGCCCATTCTGCATAAGCATAATTTGCTCCAATTGGATTATAAGTAGCTGGATAGCTCACACCTGCTAAATAGTTATGACTTTCACCAACTCCATCATGACCTATTGCTAAGAAAGGAGTATTTGATTTTTGTCCTGTAATTGGAGATTTAAACCCAAACATAGCTTTTACATCATTACCATCTTTAATTGAGTACATATCACCTTCAACGTAAACATGTTGACCTTCACCATTTGGAGAAGTCCTAAGTATACATCCTTCAATTAACCCACTTTTTAAATAAGTTGCGTTAATGTACAATTCACCATTTTCCATAATAATAGCTTTCTTTTTGCCATTGTCAGTAAGCTTGTTGAATATATCTTCATGAGTTTTCAAATCAAATACATTTTTAGATATTTTTTCATTTGCAATTTGTATACACTTTCTTATATGTTCTAACTTAGCTGTATAGTCTTTAAGAGCACTTTCTAAGCTTTCAAGTTGTTCAGGGGGAATTACTTCCCCTTTATTAATTATTAAATTAAAAGTATTAGATACAACCTCTTTAGTTTGTGTAGTAGGCGGTATTTCACTTTGTTTATTTACGTTAATAGTAAATGTATTAGATATAACTTCTTTAATCATAAGAAACTCCTCCTACTCTGGGAATCCGTTCTGCCAATTTTGAGGTACGGTTGTCATGCTAAATCTCTTCCACTCATTTGTTATTTCAATCATCTTAGGTTGACATACACCTTTGTTGTGTTGCCAAGAGTCATGGAACATTAATCCCTCTGCTAACCACCAATCACCACCACAGTTACTACAGTAATGCGTACTATCTCTATCATCAATACCATTTTCATCCCATTTCACTTTACGTAAGTCTATACAAGTATAAATATATTCATACTTTGTATCAAAATTCTTAATATTAGAGAATGGGTGATACATACAGTTTTCAGTTTGTAATTGATTTGTATTCCAATTCATAGCATCTATTTTGTTCTTTTCTCTAAGTATTATAGTCTTAGATGTAGAATTTTGCCTAACACTATCTGCAAAATACTTATTAACATCTCCACCAAAGGATTCGGGATAGAAATTACCGTTCGGAACAGGTAAGTGTTGCACTAATTCCCAAGCACCATTATACCAACCATACACTTTAATATCCTTCATCTCTACACCTGTATTTTGGCTAAAAGGAGTCCCCTCTACTCTGTATATATTAGACCAACAACCTAGTGCTTGAAATGCACCTGTTCCTGGGCATCCACTTTGACCACAACTATGAGCTACGGCTGTTGGCCTATATTGATTTTCCCACCTAGAATTATATTTCCATGTATCAGTTATTAAGCCGCTCGGAATAGCTTCATGTGATTGCCCCATAGGATACATTTTGTCAAGTATATATTCAGATGTGCAAGATTGTGTATATTCTTCATTTATTGTTGAATCCCCACTTGCACTTCCACTAGTAACTGTTACAGAACAAGAAGTCTCAAATTTCCCGTCAGAAGTCCTAAATCTAATCGATGTGCTACCTTGTCCTACACCTGTTATTCTGTATTTATAGCTTCCTAAATCAGATACACTAGCAATAGCACCATTACTACTCATAAATTCTAAGCTTTTGTTTGCAACATCATGCCCAAATAACATTGTTATATCAGCAGTGCCACCACTAACAACAGTAACACTTGCTGGATCAGTTTTTATTCCTGAAGTAACAGTAGTCTGCGTAGCACTAACATTAACATGAACGTCATAGGGAATATTTCCATCTTCTGTTGTTGCGGTAATTTTAGCATATCCAGCCCTTACTGCCTTTATTAAGCCTGTCGAATTAACAGTTGCAACACTTGTATTATTTGAAAACCAATTAACATTTTGATTTGTAGCGTTCGCAGGAATCACTCTTGCATTTAATTGCTTTGTTTGTCCAACTTCTAATTTGACATCCCAGTTATCCACCTCAATACCTGTAACTGGTATTGTATCAGAGTTATCATTTTCCTCATAATAACCTTTCAATTTGCAGTTATAATTATTATTACTCATACCGCTTATATCAAATATAGCATTTGTTTGTGTCATGCTCACTTTATCTTTATAAGTGCTTCCGTTATCTGTGCTTAATTTCACGTCAGTCAATGTTTTGTCGCATGTGAAATTAACTGTAACGGTATTTTGATTAATTCCAGACACATTTATAACGTTTGGACTTACCACTAAACTAGCCATTACTTTCCCCTCCTTCTAATAGTTTATCTATTATCGCAACTAAATTATCTATAGAACTTATATAGTTGCTTTCAGATTGCTTTAAATCAATTAGTTCACTAGTATTTACTAACATTGTACTTTGCTTTATTATTTCAGTTTGTGCTAGTATATCAGCTTTTTCTCTTAATAAATTTTCTTTTTTCTCTTTTAATATTTTCTTTTCAACATCACTAAGAACACCATCTTTAAATATATCTAATACTGAATTTACTACAGTATTTACATTATCTTCAATAACTTCACCTATAGCTGTAGAATGTATTTTTAAGCTTGTAACATCTAAATTTACATTACCAAAACTGTCTATATCTAGCGTTCTTTTTCCATTTCCATCTGTTACACTTAAGTTTTTAGCGTCTATATAATTACCTTTAAGTTCACCTATCCAACCTCTTCCAAGGTTTAAAGTTCCTATTAGGGCATCATTTATTGCCATATTTTCAACATAATTAGATAAATCATCTATTTTAATAGTAGTAGCATAAGCACTCCCAAAAGAAGTTCTCTCGCCATGAGTATTGATAGCACAAACCTTAAAATACCAGGTTTCATTAGGTTTAGCTTGATACATAAATGTAGATGTTTGCCCTTGATGAATAAGATTAAAAATATTAGGAGTAAAATTAGCTTCTTTACTAGCATATACTTCGTATTGATAATATATTTTATTTTCAAAAGTCCAACTAATTTCAATATTTGCAAAGCCATATACAGTAGTAGTTACTATAGGAGTAGAAGGTAAGCTATTTGGAAAATCTCCAATACTTCCATCTGCACCAGGAGGACCTTGTGGACCTGGAGGACCTACTACACTTTCACTACCTCCATTTCCTACTATATCTCCTAAACTAGTTTTTGGATCTCCTAACTCCATGCTTTCGTATCTACTTTTAAGTACATTAAAAACAGTCTTAATAACCTTCGCTTTAGTATTAACATTGTATCTAGTGTCAATTATAGTTACTGTATCGCATAAACTTATTTTGTCCTCTAAACCTTCATATCCTACACATTTAGATAATGGTATAAACTCTATCTTAAAATTTTGCTTAGGTATATCAACTTTATTATTCTTATATTCTTTTCTTGCAAGTGTAATTAATTTTTCCGTAGTTGGAATTTGCCCTTCTTCAAACTTTGATGAATAATCTATGGCTTTTATATAAGGGTGAGAATAGTTGTTTATATTATCACTATCAACATAAGAAGCTTTTACTGTTATTTCTTCGCTTGTTTCTTCATCATTATATTTAGCATAAGGTAATATTCTAGTTACTAAATCAGTTGTATCTTCTTCAAGTTCAAAGCCAGTTAAATTTTTTCTGTATTCTATAGTAACTTCATTGTCATATCCTCTTTTATTTAAAACATGAATATTTTCATTATCTCTAAGTATTTCTGCACCAGTACCGAAAGTATCAATTATTGATCCTTGTTTCCCTCCTATAGCTTCTAATATATTAGCCATAGACATTTTATAATCTTGTGCATTTACTATATCAGAATATCCTTTATAATGAGTGCTAAAATTACTATTTATAAATAATTGATTTAAAGCATATTCGCAAGATTGATTTCCAAAAGATATATTATCTATATAGTCATACATTAAGTCAAAAGATATATGCCTAGCAAATACCTCTACCCTATTATTCATCAACTTCCTAGTCATATAAATTCTAAATTTTTGATTCAATAAAGTGTCATTAGCATTTACAACTACTATATTTTCTTCTTTTACATAATTAAAAAGACTATCTGTATTAAGCATTATAAAACTTAATTCAAACAGTCCATTTCTTTCCTCTTCTACAAAAGCTTCACACAGAGAATTTATAGTACCGTATTTAGTTTTAAAATCTTTACTATGTAATGTTATCACTATAAATCACTCTCCCTATAAGCACTGAAGAATATTTCTACTGTTCCATAATATCTACGTTTCTTTTCTATGTTTATCTGATCTACACAAATCGCTTTAAATCTATATCCATCTGGAAATACTAAATCTTTATATCCGATTTCTCCTTGTAGCCATTCTTCAATAGCCATACATGCTTCCGTAAAATTTTTATTTTTTCTTACATCTAATTTACAAAGTAATCTTATTTCAGAATTTTTTTTCTTCCCATTGTCTACTATTAAATCTCCATTTCTTCCAGGTACACTTATTAATTCAAAATCTCTACCTGAAACAGAGTGGTGATTACTTTCTAAAATTCTTAAATTTTCTATATTACTACTTTTTATATTGTTAAAAATAAAATAAAAGTTTTCTATCATTAAATAAACACCTTCTTTCTTTTTAACAACCTAGCTAAATCATCTGCTAATACTTCTATATCATAATCCCTATTATTATTAAAGTTTTCTATTTTAAGAGTTATATTAGTTGTATTTTTATTAGTTGTAACTTCTTTTTTAGAATCTAAATTACTTATATTAGATATATTGCCACTTGTAGGAATTGAATAATATTGACCTTCGGTAACATATCTTGCAGTATTTATAGGCATTATATCTATTGAAGCTATACCAGTCATAGATAGTTCACTTATAGATTGCGTTTCTTGTGATGATATAGTTTTTTTATGTACAGTAACATTCCCTGTTATACCTCTACTATATGCATTTCTTATGCTGTTCCAGTCAGCTATGGCTTTTTGAGCCATTTTCGAGGTACTTGTCGTTACTCCTTTATACATTTCAGTAGCTGCGGCCTTAGCACTGCTTGCCATTTTATTAGCAGATGTTTGAACTCCTTTATACATCTCTGTACCATCTTCGCGTGCAGATTGAGACATTTTATGGAAAGAAGTCTTAACACCTTTATACATTTCAGTAGCTTGTACTTGTACAGTTTTAAGTGAGCCATCCATGTTGCTATCAACTGCACCTTTAACACCCTGCATAGATGTTTCGGCTGAGCTCTTAGCCTTATTCATATTAGCACTTAGGTCGTTACCCATTTTTTGAGCATTTTGAGATACCTTATTTGCTGAATTAGTAGAATCAGTTTCAAGTTTTTTATTTGTTTCACTAGAACTATTTTTCACTTTTTCATTGTTCTGTACTATAGCATTAGCAGTATCAGTATGGTTCTTTTTATCACGTCCATATATTTCATCTCTAAGAGCTTGATCTTGAGCCTCTATCTTAGCTCTTTCTTTTTCATTTTGCTTTATTTTTTCTACCGTTTCAGTATGTTTATTTTTAACACCTTCTAAATTTTCTTTCCATTTAGATGCCCATTCGTCTTTACCAAGCGCTTCAGCTATTTTTATAGCACCTTCTATACAAGCAATCTGAAACTCCTGAAACTTACCTACCGCTCCTAAGCTCCACTGAGTTATATCATTACCCATTTCAGCAAACATATTTTTTACAAGAGGTCCTATATTTAATACTGTAACTAGAATATCATTAAATAAATCTATAGTCCAAGTTAAAGCAGGTACGGCCTTAGATCCAATAGTTTCAGATAGTGTATTCCAACTATTAGATAAGTCTTGTTTAGCTGCTTCATAACTACCCTCAAATGCTTCTTTAGCAGCATCTATAGTTCCAGTAGTATTAATAACCTCATTCCCTACGTTGGCCCACGCTTCAACTATTCCAATAGATCCATATTCAATAGTTCCTTTAAATATTTCCTGTAATAATCTAGCTTGTTCAGTTTCATCTCCTACTCCCATAATAGCTTCCATTACTTTTTGCATAGCTTCTACAGATGTAAGAGACCCATCATTAATTTTATTTTTTAAATCATCTATATTTAATCCTAAAGCATCAAAAGCTTCTTGACTTGTAGTTGATCCATCAGTTAAAGTTAAGAAGAATTCTTTAACAATATCTGCTGCCTTATCACTATCAACACCAGTAGCTTTCATAGCTTCTCTAATTAAATTAAAAGCATCGTTACCTGTGATACCTAAAGTAGAAAATATCGGAGTATATTCAACAAGAGTATCCATCCAGTCTTCTGACATATTTAATCCTTCTTGTTCGCCTTTAAGTATGTAGTCTAAGGCTTCTTCATAAGTCATACCCCAATCATTTACGGCACTTGTCATAAATCTTATTACATCTTTATGCTCATATCCATATTTATTTAATAAGTCTATTCCTTGAGCTAATTCTTCTGATTCATCTGCAGATAATCCAAATCTTTGTTCAAGCATTTTTACTGCATTTGCAATACCTTCTATAGAGTAACCACCTTTTGAAATATCTTTTACCGCAGCATATAAATCTTTGGCTGATTCCTCAGTAATACCCATAGTTATTTGTAAATCTGTTATAGCTTTATCATAACTTATCGCACCATCAATAACAGATTTAGTTATCATTACAGCTAGTGCAAGTGCAGCACCTTTAGCACTTAGTTCTAATAATCCTAAGTCAACACCTGCTTCTCCAGCTAAGTCTTTAAACTGTTCTAAGTTATCTGAACTATTATCTGAAAAAGCACTTTCAGTCGACTCCGCTACATCTTCAAGTGAATTTTTCAATTTACCTAACTGATTTCCAAGACTAGTAATATCAGTTTCAGTTTTATCTATGTCATTAGAATATTTTTGCAAATTATTTATATTTTTTTGGATTAAATCTGCTTTATCCTCTAATTTTTGTCTTAACTCATCTATAGCTTTTTTTTGCTTTTCTATAGCTTCTGTATTTTTATTTTCAGCGTTTTCAAGTTGCTCTAGCTCTTTCTCAGCTTTATTAAGATCTTCAGTAAGTTCATTATATGATTTAGATTGTTTCTCTACTGTAGATTTTAAATCATCATATCTTTTCTTTTGAAGTTCTAGCTTTTTATTCATACTATCCATAGCTTTTTCACCTTTTTGGATAGCATTATTAGTAGCTAAAATTGAATCTTCTGCATTTTCTATAGATTTATTAGCAATATCAAAGGAACGTTTTAGATTGTTCGTTTCCTTCGTTGTGCTAGTTAATTGTTTTTTAAAATCACCTGTATCAAGTGAAAGGGTCGTTTTTAGCTTAGCTATTTCTTGTTCTCTACTCATGTTCTCACCTCCTCTTATAAATAATCAATATCTTCACTTTCTATATTATTCATTTTCTTATATGTTTCCATTTGTTGAAAAAATGTTTTAGGCGTAACTTTGTAAAAATCATCATTTCTTTTTAGAACTGAATACCATAAGTACTCCATATGAGAAAAATCCCAATCATCTTCTTCTAAATTAATTTCATCTTCTTCAAATAATGATTCTTCTTGCTTTTGTGGCATGCATCTTTTAAAAAGTAAATTTATATAACTAAAAATACTATTAAAAGTATCTAATTTTAAATCTTCTTTTAAAATTATTTCTTCTATTTCTTCTTCATCTATGTCAGAATATCTAGAGATCGAAAATAATAAAATTGACATCAAAGCATACATATTAAGATTATTCACATCAGATATGCTTTTAAATATCTCAGGAATTGTAAAGTCGTATCCATTTTCAAGTAGATCCTCCTTTACTTTTAATAACGTCCCAAAGTCTAAAACTCCTTTAAACTTTGTATTATTTAGAGCAATTTTACAGCTATGCATTTTTATCACCTAATTATAAAAAGTGCTTAAAAATCGACCTTTTAAAATCGATTTTAAGCACTTTAAAATATTTATGCCTTATGTTTTATCCTACTATTTCTTTTGGCATTTGAACTTCAGTGTACCAATTTGATATTTGAGTAGCATCTACTGTACTATCATTAGTATCTATATAGAAATATATATTCCCATCAGATAATTCTGATACTGATAAAGGTATTTCACAAGTAGCATCTTCTGCTTTGTCTTCTATTGTTTGCATAACTAATCCTGGATTAGAGCACATACAGTTATATACTACATATAATCTTTTATGATTTGAATTTTTAAATTTCTTTTCAAATAAAAATGCTCCTGAAGGCGCTTGATCGTTAGAATTAACAACTACACCACCTTTTACTTTTTTATTTCCAAGTATTAAAGTTTGTTCCTCTGGAGTTAAGTCTAGTACAGTTATATTTCCTTCTCCACCAGTATATAAATATCCATTATCAAATAATACATCGTCCGCGTATGAAGGATCATGTTCAAAGTTTAATTTAAACTCTCCATTTTTTGCTCCTTCAATTTGCACAGGTGTTTGATATTCTCCATCAACGTATGGAGCAAAGTGTATATTACTAAATCCTCTTAGTACTTTTTTCTTCTTAGACATTTAATGCACATCCTTTCTATAACATTTCTTCATAAATAAAGTCCATGTTTTTACCGTAATATGCTCCTTCTTTTAGATCAGCGCTACCATCAAAAGTAAATCCATTGGACTTTAATATATCTTTTATTTGTTTATATATCATCATATCTGTTGATTTTTTATACCAGTAATTGATAGTTATATAATATGTTTCACTTAAATTCGTATCATCATAAAACATACTATCTTGTTCATCATAGTAACTAAAAATACAATATTTATCATGACTTTGTTTAGTCTCTTGATAATATGTAGGAACTATGTCTTTTAATAAATTTATTATTTTACTATTCATATCCTCACCTACTTAAATAGGTCTTTAGCTAAAGAATCTCCTATAGCTTTTATAGCTTCATCTTTAGATTGATAGTAGCTTTTCTTCATCCACTTTTTCCCATTCATATTACTATTTCCGTATTCTTGATAATACGCTCTCGCTACTATTTCTCTATTGTTTGATGTACTTCCTAAATGAACTTTTCTATTTATTTTATTACCTTCTTTTTTTATTTCACCTAAACTATTTTTTAAGGCTTCTGTATCTATTGGAACGTTCTTTTCCATGGCCTTTAATGATATTTTAGCTCCTGAATCTAAAGCCTTGTCTATTATTTGCTCACTTACTTTTTTACTAATACCAGATAATGCATCTTCTAATTCGGCAAAATCAAATTCAAGTCCCATTTATTCACCTTCTAACAATAATTCGATAAATTTATTTTTTTCTTGAATATTATCACTATAAATTAAATTATAATTATTATTCTTATAATTAATTTTGTATTCTAAGCTGACATTAGGATTTATTGAACTATCTAAACCCTTTAAATATCTAATTATAATCTTTTTAGATGCTTTTGATTGAGCTTGCTGTGCTTGAAAAAATTCTTTCCCATTTATATTTTTAACTTTTGCCCAAACAGTTTTATAATCTACCCATTCTTCAACTTCAAATCCATTATCATCGGTAAATATACTTCTTTTTAATATAGTAATTCTTTTATTTAATTCTCCTGGGTTCATTTTATATCCCTTCGTTATAACAATATTTAAGTTGTGTAATTATGCTATCTAATGAATAAGCTAATTTATCGGCTTTTCCAGTTAATTCTCTATTTTCATACCAATGAGATACTAGTATTTTTATAGCTAAATTATATAACTCTCCTTCAGTAATAATACATCCAGCATTTTTTAAATATATAGCAGCAGAACTTAATAAGGTGTTTAAAAGATCATCTTCATAATCATGATCTAGTCTTAAATGTAACTTTATTTCGTCAATAGATACTTTTTGATCCATACAAAAAGAAAGTAAGACCTAAGTCTCACTCTCCTCTATAAATTTTATTAGTTCTGCTTTTTTCATACTTGAATATCCATCAATATTGTTTTCTTTAGCTATATCTTTAAGTTCAGCAACAGTTAAATTACTTAAGTTTAATTTATCTCCCTGCTTTGCTACAGGGACTTGTTTAGGGTGTAACAGTTATATAGCCATTTACCACAGCTTTTTCATCTCTCTTAGTTACATCTTCTCTTTCTATTGCTCTAAATAGAGTTAAATCTTCTTCAAATGCATTTAACTCACCTATAACAGCTAAATCAGACATCTTTATATTCATTTGTTGTCTATCCCAGAATATTATCCCTTCTTTTAAGTCTCCTATTATAAATGGTACTTTATTTTCATTTGTTGGCATATCATCATTAGGTATAACTTCTATAGGAACTATAGTAGCCCCAGCACATAATCTCATTTCCATAGGATTAGCTGGGTTAGGTTGTAATAAATACTTTCCATCTGAATCCTTTAAAGTATCTAAGTATTGTAATCCATCGTCATTAGTTATTATTTTACTAGTTGCTTTAAATGCAGAACCTAAAGTAACATTTAAGGCTTTCTTTATATCATCTATTCCATTTAATTCTACTTCTTCTAAAGTTTTTATTTTCTCTAATATTAATTTATTAGCCGTAACTCTTGATTCATCTCCTATCCATTCAACTAATGTATTAGTTATATTAGCATCAGAATCTGCTAATAATTCATTAGTAACAGGGAAATATCCAGCATATTTATCTATTTCATAAGATATTCTTTCAAATTGTGGAGTAGCCTTAGCACCTATCTTACCACCTTCTCCAACTTTAACAAATCCTGTTTGTTGTGATCTTTTCTTGAAAGTTCTTTGTCCTTTATTCGTAGTAACTTTTTCAACTGTAACTAAATCTTTTAAAGATTTTTTAGATTCTCTATATGTATTTATTCTAGTTAATATATCTTCTGGAACAGTATATCCACCATCTAATGGAGTTCCTTCATTCATCTTATTATTAACCTTGAATCCATTTCTTGCAGCATTAGCAAATTCTTTAACTGAGTCTTTTTCTTTTTTATTGTCTTTATTTTTAACTTCATCCTCTATTTGCTTTTCTTCCTCAAATAAAGTTGCTTCTATGTCATATCTTTCTTCTAATGACTTTATTTCTTCTAACATTGCTTTAGCTTCTGTTATTTTGTTTTCGTCTGCTAATTGTCTAGCTTCCGCCTTTTTATTAACTATTTGTTGTCTTAATTCTCTCATTTTCTTATTCATAAGAGTACCTCCCTTAGTTTTTAGTAATAAAAAAGAGCCTATATAAGCTCTAATTCTAATAATAATTTTTCTTTTTCTAATTTGACTTTATTTTCTATTTCTTCCGAATTTTTTGACCTTTTATTTTCCATTCTAAGGCCGTTCAAAATCGTTTTAGGTACTTTACTATACCCTTCATAACACTCTGAAACACATGCAACTGCATCAATACCTTCTGATACTTCAATATTAAAATAATTTAAAGCCTCTTCACCAGTAAGCCATGTTTCATTATTTACCATTTCTCTAACTAGTTCTATGTCTACTCCATCTTTTAAATTTTCTTTATAGACATTCATTATACCTTCTTCTATAGTGTCTAATACATCAGCTTGTGCTCTTAATTCAGTAGAATTTCCATAAGTAGATACCCAAGGTTTATGTATCATCATATATGCATTACTAGGTATAACAACTTTATCACCAGCAAGTGCGATAACACTAGCTATTGAACCAGCTAAACCATCTACATAAACAGTTTTGTGTCCTTGATGTCTTTTTATCATATTGTATATTGCCATACCAGCAAATACACTTCCTCCACCACTATTTACATAGATATTTAAGTCTTTTCCTTTTGCTTCATCTAAGAAATCTTTAACTTTTTCTGGATACTGGTCTGCATCATCCCAAGCACCCCACCATGAACTAACTATATCACCATAGAAATGTAAGTCAGCACTGGTATCAGTTTGATTTTTTATTTGAAGAAAATCTTTTAAATTATCCTTCTTCTTGTTCTTCATCTGTATCACCTCCTTTCAAAATACGTTGGTGTTGTTCTATCGTATCTAAGGTTGTGAAATTAAGAGACATAAAATGTTTATCTCCCATTTCTCCTATACTATCCATATCTTCTAATTCAAGAACTTTATTTATAGACATAACTCCAGTTCCTATCATTTCTTTATAATATTCTGCCCTCGTCTTACTATCCGCTCTAAGCATAGAATTAAGATTGAACTTAACATAATATCTCTTACTTTCTAATGAAGTAAATAATTTATAATTAAATTCTTCTTCAATAAGTGTAATTGTAGGTTGTAGAACATCATTTAAAAATCTTAAATTCTGTTGCTCCACATTATTAAATTTAGAACCCTCAAAATCATTAAGCATATACAATGGTACATCGAATATAGTTGCTATTTCTGATTTATTCATTTTCCTAGATGAAATAAATTCAATATCTTTTATAGGAATTGTTATAGGTTTATAATTAAATCCTGCATCTAATACAGCAACACTTCCTGCATTACTAGCACCACCATAAAGTTTAGACCATTCTGATTTTATTTTAGTTTTAGCTTCTTGATTAAGTATCGAAGGCGTTTCTAAAACTCCAGTAGTCATTGCACCATTTTTATAGAAACCACCTTCAAATTTTGTAATTGCTTGTAAATTACCTGCATTTTCTCTTGCAACTTCCAAAGGGGCTTTACCAATTTTCCCATCAATAGAAACATATGGTATATGTATAATTTCATCTTCTGAAAGCATTTTATACTCTCCATTTTTATAAAAATGATACATATAATTACCTTTTTCATTTTTAAAATGGTATACATCTTCTGGATTTAACGGTTCTAACGAAACTATATTACCGTCTCTATCAAATACCATTTCAATATATGCATTTCCCCAAAGTAATCTTGATACTTCTATATAAGATTTAAATTGAGATGGTGTTTGCCACTTATTAGGTCTTTTTTCAAGTAAATACCATAAATTATGGTTTTTATCTCTAATTTTACCTGTTTTACTTGTCTTAAATAACTGTAATGGTAGTTTTGAGATAGAGTTAGACCTGATTACAACACATTCAAATATAGTTCCTATATTTGAAAATGCATTTTCTGCATCTATCTTTTCTCCACTAGATGTAATCCTTGAATCTGGTGTATCTTTCCACATCATTTCATTTTGCTCATCACTTACTTGATTAAAAATTTTTCTAAATATCACTTTTTCTCACCTCCTTTCTAATATTTTGGAGGTCTTTTGCTAAGGATTAATCCTAATATAATAAAAATAGCACCTAATAAGTAATTAGCTACTATAACATTAACCTCATATGTTGTTTTTACTATAATAATTAAACCTATTAAAATTATTATATCTTCACAATATAAAGATAAAAATTTAATTAGTTTATTCATACTATAAGCTCCATCCATCACTTAAAACATGATTATTTATATTTGAGTTTAATTGATCTATCATTCTAACATGAGAAATTATACAAGTAACTGCTGCATCTATTCTCTCTGAACTCTTTTTCTCTTTCCATAGTTTTAAATTTTCTTTTCGGTCCTTATCCTCTACTGCATTACTCATGCAATAAGTTAATACTGGATTTTTAACATACTTAACTTCTTTAGCATATACTTTTGCCCTAAAATCTTTTGTAGGTTCTGATAAACTTGCATAAGTTTGAGGTACTTCTATACATAAAATACCTTCATCTTCTAAGGATTCAACTATATCCTCACAGTGCCATGGGTCATATGCTACAGAATCTAATTCAAATTTATATTTTTTTAAATCTTCTTTTATTCTTTCAACTATGTAATCATTTTTTATTTTAGCTCCTGGAATAACAGTAATATATCCTTCCTTCACCCATAGATCATATGGTACTTTATCTGTTTTCATTTTAGCTTCTAATGTATCTTCTGGTATAAAACAATGGTTCATAATTAATATTTCATTATTACCTAAGTCGATTTCATATGTTATTGATGTTAAATCTATCTTATCTGATTTATCTAGTCCAATAACACATTTTAACCCTTCTATATTAGGAATTTCATCAATTTCACATTTACTCCATTTATCCATATCCATATAGGGATCATTAATCTTTTGATTTATCCATCGATTACATTGTTTTGTAAGATATTCTATCCTTTTATCCGCTCTTTCTTTAGCTGTATTAAGTTTTTCTTGTAAACTTTCTAAGCCTGTTTTGTAGGTACTAACTACTGGATTAGCTTTACATAAATTTATAAAGTCAAATGGATCATCTTTATCATCTATTTCTGCTATAACTACAAAATACCTATCGTCATTAATAGGTACATTAGGATTTATTATTTTACTGCAGTAATCATATTCTTCTTTACAAGGACAAAATATCTTCCTTCCTGCTGTTGTTATTATAGCAATTAATGGATTATATCTAGCTCCCATACCTGATTCCATTACATCTACAGCTTCACTTGTATCAAATAAATGGTATTCATCTATAACAGCTAATTGTGGATTGTATGAATCTCCTTTTTTAAGGTCATCTTTAGTAAATAATGACATAGTACTATTACTTTTCTTATGGAATATCTCATTAGTAGATTCTCTAATATGAAATTTCCTTTTTATTATTCTATGACCATTAATCATATTAATAGCTTCTTTAAATACAGCTTTGGCTTGTTTGGATACTGGAGCAAGACAATATACCTCACTACCTAAAACACCGTAAGGAGCTAACTCATAAGTTGTTATACCTGCAAGTGTTTGAGATTTTGCATTTTTCCGACCAACTTGTTCATACATTCTTTTAAATCTTCGATAACCAGTCTTTATATTTATCCAGCCATAAACATTAGCTAATATAAATTTAACAAATATATGTGCTTTTATTCTTGTACCTGCTAATTCACCTTTTGAGTGTTTAAACTCTTCTATCCAGTCTATTGCTCTTTGTGCTTCTAATTCATCAAATCTGTATGGAAATTCTTCTAAATTTTTATTAGATTTCTCTAAATCATTTAAAAATCTCTCACAGGTCCATTTATGCTTCTTACATGCTATTATTCTTCCATCTAATATTCTGTTACAGTATTCTATTAAATCTTCTTTTATAGAATTTCCATTAAATGTGTTTGAATAATAAATATGTTCTTCTATCTTACTATTAAATGACATTATAAATTACCGTACTTAGAGTTAAATTCCATTTCTTCAGTATCAACTGGCTCTGTATTTATATCTATAATTTTTTGTCTACTCTGCGGATCTAATCCATACCTAGTTCCTAATTTAGAAAAAACTTCACTAGCTTCTTTCTGAATTTGAAGATGAACACTTTTAACTTCTTTAGTTGTACCATTTCTTTGTTCTTCTATTACTGTAGTCCCACTAGCTTGTAGGTTTAATTGTGCTTCAATATATTTATCCATTTCATTAGCTACTATACTAAGTCCAAATACATCTATATTAGCTAATATCGATGTACCTTCTAAACATTTCTTTATATCATTAAATATTTTTTTACCTCTAGTATTTAGCCATGGTTGAGGTTTTATTTTATCACTCGGTATTTCTGATAATAATTCTTCTTGCTTATATCTAATTTCCTTTTCTTCTTTTGTAAGATTTTTTTTAAGCGTATCTACCTTTTGTCTAGGTCTACCTGCCATTTTCTCAACTCCTTATTGATAATGCTTATCAAATGAAATACAAATAAACCAATTTACTTGAATTTCGGGAAAAAAATTTATACAAGACCCCACTCATGCTTCTCGTTCTCCCATTATTTTTTAAAGGATAGGGGGGCTTATTTAATTTTATATTTTTTTAATTTGTCATCTGCTATCTTATGACAACTCCTACATAGTGTAACTAGATTACTTAATTCTAATCCTAAGCTGTAGTCATGCTTCAATGGTACAATGTGATGAACTTCTAAATTAGTATGATTGATTATACCTTTGGCTAAACAATGTTGACACATATAGTTATCTCTTGTTAGTGCTGCTATCTTAGCTCCTTGTTTCCATGCCTTACTATTATAGAACTTAGTTTCCTTTGAGTTCCTTCTGTATGAATTATAATTACTTAATCTATAACTCTCTGCTTCTTTCTTTAGCTTCATACCAAACTCTTTATGGTCCTCACAATAACCATTGTTTATTCCTTTTTCAATAAGCTTCTTGCATCCTATTTTCTTACAAATTACCTTCGGCATTTAAAATCATCTCACTTTATTTTATTAAGTTTTCGACACAACTTGAATTTAACATTAGATATATTGTGTATAATTCAGACAACTTCTATATCTTAGTAATACTCCTATTCTTATTCATTCTCAATTAGCAGTTTAATCAACCTAATTTGAGTTAAACTCACTTGCCTTTTTAAATACTTTTAACTATAAGAAACTCATTTCTGCTGTAGATTTATCTAGTTCATCTTGCATTACTCCGATATATCTTAATGTAATTCTTGGTGTTGCATGATTAAATATTTCCATCAAATAAACAACATCATTATTTTGTTTATAGTGTGTATATCCAAATGTCTTTCTAAGAGTATGGCAAGATATATGTATCCCAAACACATCTCCAGTATCTAATAATATTTGATATGCTCTAGTTCTAGTTATAGGATTATTCCCACCTTCTCTAGACTGAAATAAATACTCATAATGTTGTTTGCCTTTACAATATTCTTTTAACTCCATTTTCAATTCTTTATTTATAAGAATTTTTCTCGATTTCTTTGTTTTCTTTTCTGTTAAAGTAATATGAGTTTTATCTTTAATATCTCTAATTCTTAATCTTAACAAGTCACTAATTCTAAGACCAGTGTGTATACCTAATAAAAACAACATATAATCTCTATCATTTTTATTTTTAAGATATATAAGTATATTTCTTATTACTTTCTTACTTCTAATAGGCTCTGTATAATTCATTAATCACAGCCCCTCTTATTTTTTCTATTTCTATACTTACATTTTTTCTTACTTTCTTGTAAGTGTTCAAAATTTGGTTTCTTAATCATTTCTCTATCATATTCTCTTAATTTTTTATCTTCTAAGTCATGTATCATCTTAACAACTTCATCTGCATCTTTCCAAACTTTAGCCATATCTATCACCCTTATTTAAAATAAAAAAAATACTCACACATGATATAAATGTGTGAGCTTGCTGATTTGTTGAAATAAAAATACATCAAATAGTAACCTAAAGATAATAACGTAATTTTTAAGACACTTGTAAGCCCTATTACTAAAAGGCTCCCTCCTATCTTACCAATTAAACAATTTATTATTTTAGTTTATAGTCTGCTTTACCTTAACAGACTTAGTTCTCTTTTTTCGTTAAGTTTTATTAATTTGTGCAAGTTGCAGGAGTTGCACCTGCTATTACTACCACTTGCATATTGCCAGGCGAAAAGGGGTCTCGCCTGGTTTTGGGAGTAAATAAAATTAGGGAAATTTGAGATTATATATATATCTATATTAGTATTATGTCATATATATCTCCCTAATAAATCTCAAAAATGTCTCAAAAATGTCTCATTTTAGCATTTTGCATTTAATAATGGCATATTTTCTGTAATTATACTAGGATATAACATCGACATAATCTTATATACTATCTTTTCTCTCATTCTGTAACAGTGACTTCTGTCTATATGCATCTTCATGCTTATATAATTCATATTATTTTTATTCATAGTGTTATAGAATAAATTAAAAAAGTCTGTTTCTATAATATCTAAGCAAGTTAAAGCATTTTCTATTTTCTTTTTTTCTATCTCTTTTTCTAACTTAGTTTGCATTAATTTACCTACCTTTTTTTCTTTAGCTATAACTTCATTTTCAACAGATCTATTTATATTATAAGTTACACCACTACGTTCATCGTAACTTATAGCTCCACAGCCTCTATAATCATTTTTTTCTCTTTCTATATCCAACTCTAAACTATTTATTTGTATTTCTAAATATTTATAGTTATGAAGTCTAGCTTCTGTTTCCCTAAATAATTTCTTTTTATCTATAGTCATTGTAATTCCCCCTCGAAAAATAATTTTAAAATAACATACTTTGCTCTAATAATTCACCCTTCATATTCTATCTCTCAAGTAACTCAAAACGATATTCTTGTGTCGCATCTGGATATTTCTCTTTATCTACCTTATCAATAAACATACTAAGCGGTCTTACATATACTTTGCTTTTTAATGCTCCTAAACCACTTTTGCTTTCTAGATCTACTTTGCTATAAACTACCATAAGTTCACCTGTCTCAGTATGCTCTGCTATATGTCTTATGTAATTAGTACTTCCTTTGAAATGTCTATATATTCTTCCTGCTTCTATTTCTCTCATACTCATTCTCCTTTTATCATTCAGTTATCATTATCAATATATCGACCGAGAGCGACCATTAATCTACCTCAATCAATACTAAATTATTATTTTAATTACTCTTTCCTTTCATTTAGAATACTTTGTATTTCTTTTATTTTTTTAGTTCTTCTTTCTATACAACAATCTTTAGGTATTTGTTGCATAATCTTTTCTTGTCTATCTATTAAGTAATGTAAATCTTTATTACTTAGAGTTCTAAGCCATTCTTTATAATTCATACTGTACTCCTAAAAATTATTGTTTTATTTGCATTTGAAATTTTTACAACTTTTCTTCCTGTGTTCAATCTTTTTTAGTGCATTTAAAACTTCTTTTCCTAAATTCTTAAACTCTAAACCTAACTTATAGCATTTAAAATCTAATGTATCTTCCACGGATTTAAATTGTTCTGCTGTCATTTCTGTTATTGGAAGTTTTTTCTCTTTGCAATATTGTAATAAACCTTTATCTATTTGCATAACTAAATCTCCCTTTTATTATCTGATTTCTCTTAAAAACTCTATTTTAATGACTTTTATTCATGATTAATTTTATTATAAATACTCATAACATCTTTACCATCAATAAATCTTATAACATTGGTTGTTACTAAGGTTATTACTAATTCTTTTTCTTCATTAAATTTCATTTTATTACACTTAAACACTATTTCATTATCTTCAGAAACATAAATATTTAAAACCTTATACATTTCCAAATCTTGTTTACAATAGTCAAATACTTGAACAATACAACCTATTTTTATATCTTTGATATCCATAACTTCCTCCTAATTTCATTAAAAGTTTTATTTTAATGGAATTTAAATACTCCAATATTGTATTTGTATTCCATACTGTTTTGCACACTCATGCTCTATTTTACAACCTCTAGCATTTTTCCAATCTCCGATACACAATAATAAGTCTGCGTCAGCTAATAATTCTATTGATTTAGCTAAATATTTTAAAGGTATACTTCCTGTTTGTGGATTATAATCCTCAAAATAACTATCTAATATTTCTATGTTAGAATTATTACTTTTTAATAATTCTATAGCTTTATTTCTTTCGTTTAATATTTCTTCTTCTGTTCTACCCTTCATAGGTTGACTTATAAAAACTTTCATTTTTACCTCCTGTAATTTCCATTAAAATTTTGATTTTACTGACTTTTCTACCACCTCAAGTCTAGTATCCTTTATAACTTCTTCTACTTTATCAATTGTTATATAGCATATATCTTCATTTTCAACTAAGTATTTAGCTTTGTATTTAAGCATATCTAAACTACCATACGTATAATGCGTTCTAGTATCTCCTGCAAACACACCATATTGCCACCTTAAAACATATTTATTTTTCATACCTTATTCTCCTAAATATAAAAGTGCATTTATAATACTCAAAAAGCCATTTAAAACTAAAATATTCATATTATTATAATTAACTAACATTACAAATACGCATATCATTGTTGCAATTAAATTTATTGACTTCATAATCTCCCCCTCTGCTACCGACATTAATGTCATTACCAAATTATTTTATCTATTTATATTTACATAGAAATTATCTCTTAAATATTTACAACTGTTTAAATATTGCTCTCTTATTCTTATATCTATTCTATTATCTTCTAACATAAATATAAAAGAACCTATTATATCTTTAACTTTATCTATTTCAGTAACTTTTACTTCTACTGTTAGTACATTATTTTTATTACTCATAACTTCCTCCTATGCTCCCGACATTAATGTCGGTACCAAACCATCTTAAAGACTTTATTTTAATTTGAAATAATTATTAGTTTGTACTCTATATTTCTTTTTCATCATTATTGTAAACTATATTCAATTTTGACAATATTTTTTCTAGTAAATGCTTTTTTATTTGTAATTCAGGAGTATCCTCAATTTCCTCTATTTCATATTCCACACCTTCTAATTTAATTGATATTATAGAGTGAACTTCTTTAAGTTCCTCGTCTGTAAATTCTACACTTGATTTCATAACTTCCTCCAAATTTCCTTAATGGTTTTATTTTAATAAAATTTATCGCCTATAACCCACATGCCTAGCATTTCCTTATTTAACATATAAGCACGATCTTGTATTATTGTTGCTATTGGGTTATAAAATTTTAGACTTTTACCATCTTCTGCTAACCAATATGCACATCTAGTAACTTTACTTACAATTACATATCCACTTAATAAGTGAGTCCATGCTTTTTCAAAGTAATATTCTCTACCTTCTAAGTCTATTCTCATACTAACATCCAACTTTCCTTAAAATTTTGATTTTATTTAGAATGTACAAATAAATGTCCTAAAATTGTCTCAAAGGACATTTATTTGTACATTCTAAAACTCCTCTTTTAAACTAACAATTCTGGATTTTCGTATATATTTCCTATTACTTTACACTTATTGTATATTTTACCTACAAAATAATCTCCTGCTCTATATATCCCAAAGTGATATTCTACTTTTTCAGTTATTATTTCATCTTCAACATTTGAATAAAATTCAACTATATCGCCTTCGTATATCTCAGTTCCGTTACTATCTTTAATACCTGTGTATTGCATCAATGTATATAAATATAAAGGTCTTACATCATCTTTGGTGTTTACATAGCAATCATTCCCTAGATGCGAGTATAATACTATTAAATTATCTTGGTCATACATAATATTTTCTTCTTTATTCCATGCTCTAAATTTTATATTTCTCATAACATCCTCCTAAAACTCCTCTTTTAATTTCCATCAACTACCTTCTGTATTTTCAATCCTTCTATTTCTACAGACTCTAATTCAAAATAGTTAATATAGTGTTGAATAACTTTAGCTATACTTTTCAATGAAACCTTATCACTTTTAATAATTTCGCAGCTTACACTGTCATATTCTATTGATGTTATTGATTCTGCCCTTTCATCCCAGCAAACACCTAACTCAGTATTCTGTACTATTGCTGTAAGTTCCATATTTTCACATTCTGGACACTCATAACAATCTTCACCTAAATTTAGATAGTGTCTTTTATTTAAATCTTTTTCGTCATACATTCCTTCACATTCTTCACAATAAAAATTCATAACTTCCTCCAATTAAATATGTTTTTTATTTTCCTATACGCTCTGGTAATACTCCTGTTTTCAAGTAATGATCTAACTCTCTCTTATTTAATTTATAATTTTTAACTTCATTTGAGTTTTCATCCTTATAATCATATTTTAAGCTAATATCATGTCCCCAATCTGAGAGTAATTGATTAGAACCTTGTTTTATAAAATCATCTTTAAGCTTCATTTTCTCCATCCTACTTTTTATATTTTCTTGCTGCAATAGCTAGAGCATCAAGTGCTCCAACTACTGCAATAATAATTACACTTAATATTATTAATTCTTTCATGGTATCTCCTATCTACTTTGATATGTCGCACCACATTTACATTAATATATTATTCCTAATGATGTCAAAAGCTTGTACACTATTCCACCACAATACTCACATTGTTCTGCATATGCTCCTAGTATTTTAGCTTTCATAACATCACCTACTTTCCGAACTCTTCATTAACTTGTATGTCAATAGGCATTCCACCTCCCATATACTTAGTTATTTCTAATAAATATGATGCTACCTCATTTTTATTTATCTTTTCTAAATCTAAAATATCATAAGCTAAATTTCTTATTTGTCTTTTACTTTCTTCATTACACCAATTACTTCTATTTGCACTATTAAAGCCTTCTATAAGCACTCTATTAGCTTTATCTAAATCTTTATTAGCCTTATCTAACTTTTTTAACTCTGTATCCTTAGCTATTAATTTAGTATTCAAGCTACAATTTCTAAGAGTTTTATGCTCTGAAACCTTCTCTAATTTCTCTATATACTCTTCTAACTTTTTTAGTTTACCTTCTGCAATTGTAAGAGTTTTGTGTAAACTCTCATTTTTATCTTGAAGTATAGCTTTAGTTTTTCTCTCTACCTCTAGTTCATCATTTTTAAGTGCTATAACTCTATTCTTTTCAACTATTATATTTATAGCTCTATCTAATTCCTCTTCATGTTTTTTTCTTAACATTAATGGTAACTTCATATTTAGTTCCCCCTTAATTATTCTTTAATTTATGTCTTTGTTCTTCAGATACATATCTATCTAGTATTTGGCTTAAATCTACTACTATTTCATGATTTCCATGTTTTAGATATAGCTCTGCAAGTGCATTTCTTAATTCCTCCATATGCCTTGCTCCAACTCTAAGATATTCTTATCCATCTTTTTATGATAAGCTTCTTCCAGGTCATTTAAATCAAATCCTAGACTATATATCAACTCTGTAAACAACGGTAATATTTTACCTGTCAACGTATATCTAGCGGTTCTTTTATTCCAAGTAAGTCTATTTATTTTGTCATTTAAGCTGACTACTATAACCTCTGGAGCTGTTATTTGCATTTCTTGAACTTCTGCAATTAATTTAATCTCTAGAAAATTTGCAGTATTTCCTATCCAACTAAGTAAGTCTGCACATTCTTCTATAACGTGTTCTCTATCAATTTTTTCTTTACTGTAACTTTTATGCATCTTCGCTGCATTAACTATTTCATATAGCTCGCTATTTAAGCCTAATATAAAGCTATATGGCACGTTATATATATCACTTGGTTGTTTTATACCTTTCTTATCTTCTAATAGCTTAGAGAACGTTTTTTGTTTCTCTAGTACATATGTAAAATCAATTACTTTATTATTCATTTTCTAATTCCCCCATTTTCATTTGTTTTTCAAATTCTTGTTCTGCCCATTTAATCGCTTCAAATACAGTAAATGAGTATTTATTCATTAAGTAGTTTGCTCGGTCTATAAGAGCTTGTCTGTCCTCTAATTTAACTATCATATCTCCCACCTAATCTATAAATTCTACTTTCCAACCTCTAGCTGGTTGATTTCTTTTCATATTATAGGAAACAGAACTTGGAGCTATATTTATAAACTTAGCCGCTAATTTTAGACTTTCAAATTTCTTAACTTCATTAGTTTTAACATTTGTAATTTTAACTGCTCTAATATTAAATATCTTGCTTGCTTCACCAACTCTATATATTTTATAAGTCTTTTTATATACAGCCCCTTTGCTTATATAGCCAGATATATTATCATATGTTATTCCTATTAAGCTGCTTACACCTATTAACCCTGCACATTCTGTTTTCTCACCTGTTTTTATATTCTCAACAATGTATTTTAAGTTTTTATTACTTCTTACATTTAAACCAAGCCTTTTCATTTCTTTAGCTTCATCTTTTAACTTTTCTTTTAGCATCAGATTAACTTTTTCTTCATTTGGATCGAATAATCCGAAAGCTCTACATATATTATTTACACTTGCATATCGTCTCTTATTATTAATCTTGCATCCTGCTATGCAATAAGCTAATGCTTTATAATTAAGTGCTGTTTTATCATCACTATAAACATTAGGTCCTAGTGAATTATTAAAACTTCTATCTGATCTTTTTAACATTTTCATTCCCCCTTGAAAATTGTTATTTCTAGGGAGCATTAGCTCCCATAAATTCTATAATTCAATTTGTCTCCGATCATTTCGGCTACATAATTTTTAGACATTTCATATAATCTACTTCCTATAGCTTCATCTATCTCTAACAAATCACCTATAGATTTTTCAGTAGTAACTATCACAGGTAAGTTTTTAAAGTATCTATAATCAAGTATTTCATAAATTATATTTATATCTGATTCAGTAATCCTTCCCTTAAACAAATCATCTATCATTAATACTTGTGCATTTTTATATATATTAATTTCTCTTTGATAATTTTCTTCATCTGTTATAGATTGCTTCAAATTGGTTATACTACTTCTATAGGGCATATATATTACCCCGACACCATTGTCTAATAATACATTCCCTATACTCATTGCTAAATGGGTCTTTCCTGACCCCACTTGACCGCAAAATATTATAGAATTTTGTCTAGCTACTCTTAACTCCTCAAATTTTTTAGAGTAGCTTTTTGCTTTACTATAAGCTAACATCGTTTCTTTACTTTTAGAGTAATCAAAGTTTTCAAATCTCATTTTTCTAAACTCTTCAGATACTCCACTAGCTTTTAGCTTATCTTCAGCTATTCTAATAGATCTACACTCACATGCTTTAGCAGTTCCATCTTCTTGTATGATAAACATCATATCTCTGCATTTGTTACATCTATAATTACTCTCTTGATAATCGTTCACATTCTTTAAGTAATCTGTAGTACTCTTCATCTTTTTCATCATCAACTGGTATCTGTTGTTCAAATTGTTTAGTACGCTTTGTGCTGCTTCCATTAGTTTTCACACCCTTTTGTTTAGACTGTTCTTGTTGAAGTTTATACGCTTCTAATTGTTCTAAAGTTCTTATGTTCGCATCTAACCATTGTTTTATAATCCCTTTGATGTATCCTAAGTTACATTTACCTTTATCAGTTGCTATTTCTATCGCTCTTTTAAAAAGATTAACATCTATAGTTTCAGATAGTTCTATAAGATACTCTGCTGTTATTCCATTTATAAGTCCTATATTTTGTTCATATAGGTTTTTAAAAGTTTTTAAATCAGATTTATCTACATACTTATCTTCTTTTTCTTTATCTATATCTTCTTCTTTTTCTTCTTCTTTTTCTTCTTCTTGTCCACTTATCGTAAACGTATCGTTCACGTAACGTAAGAACTCATTTTTTATAGTTTCATTAGGTATTGAATCTGCAACATACTCTATAAGATTTTTATCTTTTACTTTTTCAAGCTCACCTCTTATACAATCCATAATGGGTTTTCCACCTCTTTTAAGGTTGTATTTCCCCCAATTTTTAATAGCTATTTCTCTAGTTTCAGGATTGTATCTTATTATTCCTAATAACTTTTCAAATCTCTCTAATATAGCTCCTACTGATTCTGTACTATACCCAAGGTCAAAAGCCATTTGTCTTTTAGTTATTTGATATATACCTATTTGAGTAGTGTGAGGATTAGTTAATAGATAAAGTAATGCATATCGATCCTCTGCACTCATTTCTTCTGTAACTTTTGGATCTTTCCAAAATTCTATAAATATCTGTCTATATAGTGCCAATTTAATCACCCGCTTTTATCTTCTGTATAGTTTTATTGCTTGGAATACTCCAGCTAAAACTAGAGCATCCCATATAAGTACCATTATTATTAAATTCATCTCTAAACCTCTAATGTTACTTGACCATCTATATCTGCAAATTTATCTTCATCTACAGGAGTAAAATCTGCATCTATAAATTCTTCTTTAGGCTCATATTTAGTAAGTAAGTCTAATATCGGCTCAACTTCATCAAATTTAAGTTCTTTTAAGCAATATCCATTACTCTCGCAAAACTCTTCCATTTTAGATATATCCTTTGGATTTTCATAGTCGTATAACCCTTTCATAGATGCTAACTTCATAATTCCTTGTTTTTGACCTGATGTAGCATATCCAACCTTTACTTCTTTTTCTGGTAACTTATCAGGTACATTTTGTATTTCTGCTGCATCGTACATTCCCTGTAAATCTTCTGGGAATGCTTCTCTTAAAGCTGTTACCATAGCACATTTTCTAATCATCACACATGGCATTTGCTTCCAAGTACTTTGACCTTTTGAGTATTCTTCCATACTAACTTCGGATCTAATAGGGAACTTCATATCTTTTACATATACTTCGCACCATCCACCTACTAAAATCTCTTTAGGAGCTTTTAAGCTACCTTCTCGATAATCCATACTTCCATCAGATTTTAAGATTACTATCCCTGCTTTCATCCCCTCAAAGTTAGGATTTCTGTAGGCTCTTTTAACAAATACATCCTTACCGACTACTATATTTGCTGGTGAGCTACCAAATTTTATAAGATACGCTTCTCTTATAAATGGATTAAGTTTTTGTGCTTTACATAGCTCTATAAACATCAACGTCTCTTGATCCGTAACAGTTCCATTTCCACTTACTAAGTAATTCTTAACTGTTTCTGCAGTTAATACTTGTCCTGTTTCTGTTTTAAACTCTGCTAAACTTAATGCACTTTGATTTACTACAGTATTATTCATTTGTTAATCCTCCTATAAACCTTGAACATCTGAAATAGTTTCTTCACATTCATTAAATAAATCATCTAAAGAACTTTCTAAATCTTCAAATGCCTCTGTTATCTCTATATTATCAAGCTCCATTACTTCATCCCTCAATGCACTTAAACATTTCCTAACCCACTTCATTTCACTTTCTATTCCTGCTATTGACATTTATCTATCCTCCTATTTAATCATTAAAGCTGTACCTGGTTCAGTCATATATGCTCCGTCTATTTCTATTCCTGCTTTTAAATCTGCTTTAAGTAAATCTTTATTTACCTTATATGTCTGAACTATCTCTAAGTACTTATCTGGTAACTTAGTTTCATCATTTATCCTTAATGTAGAAGTACCTTTTCTAACAGTAATATTCCCTACTGGTGTTTCTATCTTCTTCATATTCATTTGCTCCATACAAGACTTTGTGTATTCTCTAAGCCTTTTTATATGATTTTCTTTAGCTCTTTTTATCTTTGTCAGTCTATCTATTTCATTTTTTACTGCGTCTACATCTGCTTCTATACTTCTAACTACTTGTATAATCCCTTTGCCTTTATTAGCTATCTCATTTTGCACTATAGCTATAATTTCACTAGCTTCAACTTCTTCTAAATCTCTTAATACAACTAAATCTGCGCTTAATTCATATAAATTCATTGATATTTCCTCCTAAGTTTCATATAATATAATCAGTTTAAATTTTTTAATTTTGGCCTTTTTTAAGGCTCTTTTTTTTATTAAAATGGTAATTCCTCTGCTCCTACTGCTTTACAATATTGATAATGAGAAAAATCCATTTCTAGTTTGTCTGCTTCTTCTTTATCTGATATAAGTTTAAGTATTCTTTCAACTGCTCCTAATTGACCATAGTAAAGCCATTTTTCTTGACTTTTAACATCAAACTCTACTTTTGCTTTTCTATATTCATCTGTTCCTGGTAATACGTCTAGCATAGTGTTAAAGCATTTATCTATAACTGCTTGTGTTTCTACTATGCTTTGATTTAAAGTTCTTACATCACATTGTAAGATTCTCTTAATTGCTTCCATTTTAAGCACCTACCTTTATTTTTTTATACATTTTTAAGGCATAGAATTTTTTGTCTATATCTTTATCCTTAAATTCTTCTACAAAGTCTTGAAGTATATTTATATTCATCTATATCACCACCTTTCTACATTCCATCCCATGAATCAAGCCAATCAACGAAAGGCTTTGCTGGAACTTTATATAACCTTCCTACTTTTATAACCTTAAACATGTTATTTGTTGCTAATGCTTGTCTTATTAGACCATATGCAGTCTTTTCACATACCCCTAACAGTTCTGCTATATCTGTTGCTGTTAATACTTTCTTCATGTTATCCTCCTATATTTTGTAAGTTTCAGAATCACATCTAATTGGAAGTATTCCACCTAACAATTTCATTTTTTCATCATATATTTTCACTACATCTATCTGACCTTTAACTTTTAACTTGTAATAGTTAAATAGTGCGAGTTTTTCGCCGTCGATTATTACTCTGTTATCTAGCCTATCTTCATTAATGTTTTTTATTAAAATATTAAATTTATTTTTTCTATAAGTTGGTAAGTAACAAGCTATCTTACCTTCTGTGTAGTCGTTATCAGCTATAATTTCACTAAATATATCTTTATCTAAATTAAAAAATAAGTTTTCATTTAGCAAAATTTCACCTCTTTTTTCTATAAAGAAGAAATATCCATCACATAAAACTATTTCATCTTCATTTAATATATATTTCATTATCTTTCCACCATTTTTATATAGATTTAAAAAGTGTTTTATCATATTCTGTTTCATATTAATCCCCCTATGTATTACCTAAATTCCATACTTTATAGCCATATCTTTTACTATAACTACATATCCTTCTATAAGCTTTTTATCTTCTGATATTACATCTAAGTTGTTTATCTTATCTATTTTAGATTTACTAACACCTTCAAGTGCCATCCTTCTCTTCTTATTAGTTAATCTAATTTCTAAATTAACTCCAAATCTTTTATTTAATAGTTCATAACTTTCTGATTTAAGTAAGTTTATATGTTCAAATCCACCTTGATTTCTAGCTATTTTAGCTATTAAGCTTTGTGTTTCACTTCTCCAGCTTGTTGTATCTAAGCTAACAACTTCTTTTATTTTTTCTGTTTCTTCTTTAGCTTCTATTGCTAACCTATTTGCTCTTAGTGCATTATTATTAGCTTGATTTACTTGTTGTCTCATATCCTTTAAACTTTGAGCTTGCATAATTATTAAATCTTCTATACAAGTTGGACTTTGTTCTTTAATCTGTTTTCTCATTGCAAAATATTCTCTTCTAAATTTCTTTCTAAGTTCTTTTGCTTTTTCTGTTCTCATTAAACTTACTAATGTAAAATATCCTTGCTCTGATAATATGTATATATTTTTAGAGTTTGCTATGGATTGCTTGGTAAATCCTAGTTCTAAAAGTGGGTCGGTAGTATCGACCGAGTTTTTTAAATCTAAAATATCAATACCTTCTTCAAATTCATCAATATTTTCATTTATCAATTCATTTATTCTTTTTAGATCTACTTCGTGTATTTCAGCTATCGTCTTTGCTAGTACAACTTTTTCACTTTCTCCAAATCCACCTTCTATAACTGGTATTTTTTTACCTAAAAATTCTTGCACTCCAGTTATTTCGATTTCTGTTTGCGCTATTGCTAAACTTGTCATTTTTTTCTCCTTTTGTATGTATTTTATTTTTTTAATTAGAAAAAATATTTTTAACTTGCACCTTTTGTGTTGCTTAGTTCTGTAAAAAAAATTTCTTCTATACTTTTATCAAAATAATTAGATATGGTTCTAGCTTCTTCTAATGTAAATTTCCTTTCACAAATTTCTTTTTTGTGATATGAATTTCTAGAAATACCTAGTAAATGTGCCATATCCTCTTGTTTTAAACCTTTTGTTGCTCTTAAAGACTTTAACATATTAGATAAAGACATACTATTCTTCCTTTCTGCATCTTTTCTGTTGCTCTATGATTATATTATATGCAACACAAACGATAATTACAAGACTTTTTTCAAAAAAAATAAAACTTTTTTCATCGTTGTTGTTGCTTTATGTTTTTTTTACGTTGCTTTATTGTAAAATAACAATACGGAGGTGTTGAAATTTGAACGAAAAATTTGGAAAAAGATTTAAACAATTGAGAGCAGAAACTAAGTTAAAACAACAAGATTTTGTTGATTTATTTAACAGTAAATATAATTTTAATTTTACAAGACAAGCTATATCACTTTATGAAACTGGTAAAAGGATCCCTGAAATAGATGCATTAACTTGTTTCGCACAATTTTTCGATGTATCTGTAGACTATCTCCTTGGAAGAACGGATGAAAGAAATTTAAATAAAGAAACACCTAAACTAGATCCAGGTATAAAAACTATAGCTGCACATAGAATTAATCCGTATGAGGATATTTCCGAAGAGGGTATTAATAAAATAAATGAATATATAGAAATGATAAGGATAATGGAGCAAAATAAAAAATAGATAACATATTATAAAAATTGAAGATATATATGAAAATGATTGAAATGATGTATAAGAATAAAAAATAACATAAGTTTTACATGATGAGGAATACTTAGTATGAATGAAATAATTATACAAATGCCTAAAAATATAAATGATAACAAAGATAGCTTTAATTTTTTAGTTTGTTCATTATATAGTAAAATTAAACCTATAACAAATTCAAAAATAATTTTGGATTTTAAAAAAACTAGATGGGTAGAAGGAAATATTGTAACTTTACTCGGCGCTATAGTAGATACAATTTTATCAAATAATAATAAACTTGCATTTAAATCTGTAAGTAAAAGTATAAATAATTTATTAAATAAAAATGGTTTTTTAGAAAAATATGGATTAATAGAACAATCTAATGATATCTATAAAAGTTCAATAAAATTTGAAATTTTTACGCCTAACGATAAAGTTAAATTTCAGAAATATTTGAAGGAAGAGTTCATACCAAGATTAAATCTTACAATGAGCGAAAGTTTTGAAAGAGATCTTAGACTTAATCTAGAAGAAGTATTTCAAAATGCAAGAACACACGGAAAATGTAATTCTATATTTGTATGTGGACAGTATTTCTATAACTTAAAAAAAGTAAAATTTACTATTATAGACTTAGGAAAAACAATCCCAGATAATGTACGAACTAAATTACCCATAGATACTAGTGATATAGAATGTATTCATTGGTCTACTAAAAATGGTAATTCTACTAAAATAGGAATAAGTGGTGGATTAGGTTTATATAATTTAAGTGAATTTTTAAAAGATAATGGTGGAATAATGCAAATAATATCTTCTTCTGGATATTGGGAACAAAATAAAAATAAAGTTATAAAGTCTAGTTTTAGTAATAAATTTGATGGTACTATTGTGAATATACAAGTTAATATAAATAATAAGACTTATATATCTTTAGAAGAAAAAAATGAAATTAATAAAAATAATTATATAAGTAATATATTTTAAGGAGGCTTACTGTGAAAACTATAAAAATTATTGATACTATAAATAGTGAATTTGCTGTTTCTCCAGAAGATGGCGACTTAGTTTTTTCTAAGATAGAAGAATGTATAAAAAAAAGTATGCCTATTTGCCTAGATTTTGATGGTGTAGATTTAACAACAACAGCTTTTTTAAATACTGCTATTGGTACTCTATATAGAGAGTTTGACAAAGACACTCTAAATAAATTTATAAGTATGAAAAATATATCTAATTCAGATTTAACTCTTGTAAAAACGGTTATAGAAAGAGCTAAACTAACTTTTACAGATGAACTTAAAGAGGAGTTTGGTGATGAGTAATAAGATTGATATATCTACATATAATCCAACTAAAAATGACTCCTTTTTTGTAGATAATAATGTTTGGATGTACTTATTTTGTCCTGTTGGAAATTATAATGAATACTTAGTTAATACATATAATACTTTCTTTTTTAAAATATTAAAAAATAAATGTACTATATATACTTCTTCGCTTATATTATCCGAATTTTTTAATTCATATTGTAGGGTTGATTTTAAAGTAAAGAGGAAATCTAATCCAAGTTTAAAAGATTATAAAAAAGACTTTAGAAATACAGATTATTTTAATGAGCTATCAGAATCTATTTGTGAAATTATAAAAGATAAAATATTAAAATATTCTATAAGATTAGATGATAGATTTTCAGAATTAGATATTGAAGATGTATTAACAGGCGATAAAAATTTTGATTTTAATGATAAATATATAGCTAAACTATGTGAGGATAAAAATATAAAAATATTAACTAATGATAAAGATTTTTTAAATTTAAATAACAATATAGACATTGTTACTAGTTAAATTTAAATCAAGAGCAGATAACTGCTCTTTTATTTGAATTTTATATCGAACATACATTTTATTTTTCGATACATATATTCTTAACAAAGGGGATAAATATGACTAAATTAGATATGCTATATAACTTAGCAAATAAGCATAATATACAAATACATTTTTTTGACTTAACAATTACTGGGTGTTTAGGGTTAAATATAGAAAAAGAAAATATGCCTAGTATGATTTTCTTAGATAATTCTTTGAAAAAAGATAAAAATAAACATATAGAAGTTCTAGCAGAAGAGTTAGGACATTTCTTTACTAGTGTTGGAATTAGTGTGGGTAATATAAAAACATATTCGGATAAATTAGAACTCAATAGAGTTGAAAATAAAGCTGATAAATGGGCTACTAATTTTTTAATAACTGATGAAGAAATTATAAATTTGATTAATAAAAATATAACTGATATTAACGAAATGGCTGAAGTCTTAAGTGTTCCCTATGAAATAGTTCTAAAAAAACTTAAGAATTTATCTATTACAAAACAATATTTAGATTTAGGAAACGGAAAATATTTAATGCTAACTAATTTTCCAAATTTAATAATTTATCAGGATATACTTTAAGGAGGTTTGACATGAATAACTATAACATCAAAAGCTCTTTTATAAGAAAAAGAGGAAGTAATTATAACGTCTATATAGAATATATAGATGAAAATAATAATCTAAAGCAAAAGAGCTTAGGAAAATATGAAAGTAAAAAAGATGCAGAGAAACATCTGATTGATTTAAAATCTTCTATTAATAATAACAAGTTTATTATAAGTAAAGATATAACTTTCGTAGATAGAGTAAAAAAATATTATGAAGATCCATCTAAAAACTTTTCTCCTTTAACTTCACACAAAAGAGAAGGTTTTATACGAGTTAATATTGAACCATTTTTTAAGAATACAAAATTAAAAGATGTATCACCTTCGCTACTTCAAAATTTTATAAATGCTATGTTTGCTAAGTATACTAAAGATTCAGCTAATACTATTGTAATGACTGTAAAAGCTGTACTTAATGAAGCATATAGATTAAGAGAGATAAATGAAAATCCTTGCAACTTTGTTAAAAATCCTCCTTCATTAAAAAATAGTAAAGAGGCTTTTGAGGTGTACAACAAAGATGAGGTTAAAGTAATCATAAGCAAATTAGATGGGACTAATATAGAAATACCTATACTTTTAATGTTGACGATGGGTCTACGAGCCGGAGAGGTTTGTGGTCTTAGATGGCAAGATATAGATTTTAAAAATAATACTATAAGTATTAATCAAACTTTGATATATTTCAAAAGCAGTATTAAATTCAAAGCTCCTAAGACTAAAGGGTCAATTAGAACTATATCAGCTCCTTTAGAGTTAATGTCAAAATTAAAAAAATGGAAAACTAAACATAATAAATATCGTATAGCAGGGATTTTAGAGTATGAAGATATAGTTTGCTTAAATCGAAATTTAAATCCATTTAATCCAATATCGCTTAATAAGCGCTGGAATGCATTTACTCAAAAAAACGGAATAAGATATGTTAGGCCGCACGATTTAAGACATACACATGCAACTATGCTAGTATTATCTGGAACAGACTTTAAAACTATTTCAAATAGGCTAGGACATACAGACATTAAAATAACATTAAATAGATATAGTCATGTACTTAAAGAAATGGATATAAAAGCAAGTGAAAATATATCTAATTTAATGTTTAAATAGTGTCAGTTATTTGTCAGTAAAAATGGATTTGTCAGTCTATTGTCAGTAAAATATATATTACTATAGAATAACAAATCCATTTATATTCAAGTTAAATACTAATATTTACAACTTAATTACATTGAATTACAAAAAGACTAACTTTTTCGAAAGTAGTTAGTCTTTTAACCCGTACATTATATTTTTATAAAGTTGTAGTTTTATATGCATACACCCGAACAATTAAAATAAATGTATTTTAGGTAGGCATATCTAAAAGAGTTTTAGATATGCCTAATAATATTATATGAATTAGCAGTTTATATATTCTATATTAGTTTTTTTATAAATATAATTTTTTTCATTACAAGTATTATTATTTAAATAAGATAACATAATACTTTATTCTAAAAATACCCATATTATATTTACTATAAAATAAGATATAAAAATAGTTCCAATACCTGAAACAAACTCATTAACTCCTACATTAGCAATTTTGTTAGCCACAAAAGGCATACTTATAAATATAATACATGTAAAAATAAACTTTAATATTAAACTATACATATTTTTAAAACTCGAATACTCTTCATCATTTGTATAAAAATCTTTTTCCTGATTCTCACTTTTTATACATCTAGATTCATCTTGTATATTCCTATTTTTCAAATTTATCATATTTTTCTTATTTATATATTTAACTCTTCCATTTTGGTAAACTATCTCCATACTCTTTATTTCTTCTGAGTATTGTTTTAGTCTTTCATCAAAATTATTATTCACTTTTTCCATATCATATCCTCCACAATTCATATTCATTTTTGGATATGTTCATATCTTCTTATTAATAGAATATACAAATGTGCCATATATTGTACCAATTTATTATAATAAAAATAATGTATACTTATTAAATTTATATAATTTATTATTGTAATGTCTATAAATACATCAGTCATTTGATAAATTGCTTAAGTAAATAATTTAAAAATATCATTTTTTAATACTAAAACTATTAATAAAACTTTTGTCTAGATGTTATTAATATAATTTACTTATATATAAAAAATTCGCTTCGCTCATGTCGCCAACGACTTCGTCCGTTACTTAAAATCTTTTTTACGTTCAAAA
>OLRT01000374.1_pt1 | contig 35703 bp, 34 predicted proteins | sample 1672021 | NCBI WGS metagenome assembly OLRT01 (sample SAMEA3136637, study PRJEB25190) | human gut metagenome | reverse complement strand
AGCTTGGGCAGGAGCTGGCGAAGTTCCAGTCCGAGCAGGCGCTGAAATCCATCCAGAAGCTGCCCTGCTCCACGGAGCAGAAGCTGGAACTGGTAGATGCAGCGGTAAAGCACCTGAAGGGGCAGAAGTGATACATACGCAAAACGGGCAGACCGACATTGAACGCCGGTCTGCCCGTTTACTGCTATGGTTATGTTTGCTTGAAATACTTCTCCCATAGGATACTACCAAAGAGGTCGTGATGGTACACACAATAATAGGCAAAGACTGTTTTCCCGTTTGCAATACCACATTCAGGTTTAACCCAAAGCCAAGCAGAACAACGGCAGCCTGAAGAACTTTTTTGGAGACAAAATTAACGCCGGGCCTGCAGGTTGAACCCGGTGCCCGGAGCATAGTGATAACCATACCGATCAGAATTGAGAACACAGGACCACCAATAACAGGCACCAGTTTTCCCAACAGCCATGAAGGAATGGCAATCGCAAGACACATTACGATTCCCGGAATGTTTTTTTGAATTGATTGCATAATTTGGATTCTCTCTTTCCATGCGGGTCGTATTGTAATATAAATTTTGAACATTTTACATTATAGCGGAATATATTGGAAGAAACAAGATACCATGAAAAATATAAGTGGGTTTGCCTCTGTATACCCGGCATCAGAGAAGAACTGCTTGTAGGTATCCACGGTATATTCCCGCTTGAAGTCCGCCCCTGCCTTACCGATGATATTGGCAAAAATATCGTAGACACACGCAGCATTATCCCAAAACATCCTCTTTGCCATCCTCGCGTAAAATTCCATAATCTACCGGTAAAATCCCCGCGGGTAGATCATAACAAGCTCTGCGTGGTTCATCTTTGGGATGCGGCGCGTCTGCACTTGCGGACGTATTTTCCATGTCTACGGCGGGGCATTTATTTAGCTGCGCGGGGTTGCCGTAAATACAAACCTGCAACTTTCCCGCTGCTGGCCCTGGTAGGGGCCGGGGCCTTCGTACTGCTTGGCAAAACAACAGCACTTCATTACTTTTACCGATGCTTTGTTCTCCGCCAGGCAGATGCCGGTGATCTCCTCGATGCCAAGCTGCGCCATGATTACCGGCAGAAAGGCGCGGACGGCCTCGGTAGCGTAGCCGTGCTTGGTATAGTTCCCGCCGATGTGGCAGCCGATCTCCCAGGCGCCGTCCTCCAGGGGGATGGCCTGCACATAGCCGATGCAGGCGCCGTTTTTCAGCAGCACCGGGTACACCAGCGGGCCGCCGCCGTGGGTGTAAACGCCCATCAAAAAATCAATGGTTTCGGCGGCGTCCTCCATCGTTTCAAACACTTCATCCGGCACAAACCGGCAGTTGTCTGCATCCAACGAGTTTTTGTGCACACTCTCCGCCATGCTGCGGTCAAATTCCGTAATGACCAGGCGTCCGGTTTCGATTTTCACGGTAAAGCCCCCTTGTAGCAGAACCTCTATCTATATAGATAGCGACTCCCTGTTTATCCCGGGGCACTTTTTTATAAGCAGCTATTGCTTTTTACAATATTATATGGTATATAATATACAGGTTCATACATCATCTATGTCTAAAGGAGAAACGCCATGTCATTCAATACCGGGGCGGCGCTGCTGGATGCCATCGTGCTGGCCGTCGTCGGGCGGGAGGAAACGGGCACCTACGGCTACCGCATCACCCAGGATGTGCGCGCCGTACTGGACATATCCGAATCCACGCTGTATCCCGTTTTGCGCCGCCTGCAAAAGGACGGCTGTCTGACCGTCCACGATGAGCCGTTCAATGGCCGCAACCGCCGCTACTACCAAATCACACCCACCGGCCGTGCCCAGCTGGCAGGGTATCGCGCCGAATGGGACGCCTACACAGCCAAAATCGACCGGCTATTTGAGGGGGAGACACAATGAACAAACAAACTTATTTAGCCAAGTTGGCGCAGCTGCTCGCCCCTCTGCCCGAGCAGGAGCGCCAGGATGCGCTGAACTACTACGAGGAATACTTTGACGCCGCAGGCCCGGAAGCTGAGGACGCCACCGCCGCCGAGCTGGGCGACCCCGCCGACGCCGCCCGCAAAATTTTGGAGGGCGAGGGCCTGATGCTGGACTCCGCCCAAGCCGCAGCAGGGGAGAGCAGCGACGCTGCCGACACCGCGCAGGATGCTGCCCCCGAACCAACTGGAGAAAATCCCCCCACTACCAAGCCTGAGCTCCACGGCCCGGCCGCCATCCCGCCGGTTATGGGCGTGTTGTTGGCTCTTGCCGCCGTGCTGGTCGTGGTCTGCGTCTTACTGATTGGCTTTTTCGGCGTGCGCCGCAGTTCTATTGCCGACACCGCCGAAACTTTCGTTGTCTCGGCTGTCGAGCAGTCTCAAGACGCTGACCCAACCACCGAGACCCCCGACAGTGAAAACGTTGAGGAAAGCGGCACCGCCGCCGAGGGTTCCTCCGATCCTGTGGATGATAACAACCCTCACACAATGGGCATGTCCTTTGGCAGCATCACCCCGCAGGATGCCGTGCTGGACATTGATTACGGCCGCCTGACCATCGTGATTGATCCTGGTGCCACCAGCGTCGCCTTGCACTGTGAAAACATATACAGCAAGCGGTTCGACTTCACCTACACCGAGAATGAGCCGTTGACCATCCGCTACAAAGTGCCTGCCAACTGCGATTTGAGCAGCGAGCCGGAACCGGAGTTTGTTTTGTCCGTGCCGGATGCAGAGACCTTCCACTTTAAAAGGCTCTCCATCACTTCCGCCATGGGCGATGTGGAGTTTGACAACAATGAGACCATCACCGCCGACAGCATCGAACTGAACCTGGCCATGGGCAACTTTACCGGCGGCCTGGTACTGGCAGACAGTTTTACCGCCGATGTTGCCATGGGCAATTTTGACTTGGGCGTGCTGGTAGGCGCCAAGACCTGCCATGTCAATGCCGGGATGGGCAATATCGGCCTGACGGTGGACGGCAAGGCCGATGACTACACGCTGGACCTGCAGGCCTCGATGGGTGAGGTCGCCTTTAACGGCAAGGCGCTGGGCACCAGCTACAACCAAACGCCTACCACCGCCCGCCGCGTGACCCTGACCGCCGGAATGGGAGATGTGGTGCTGACGACGACGGAATAAAGCCGTTCCGTGCCCCTGCATCTTCCGCGCGATTTCCATCATCGCATGCCAAAGTCATACTTCCCTTAAAATCTTTGGTGCAATATCCACAACTTTCTTTTTTGCGGTGCAAGAAAGATTTCCGCCAAAAGGTTTTGTATTTTGTCCGCGAATGTGGTACAATCTTTCTAATCAGTAAGATTAAGAAATTGTAGGAGTCAGGAGCGTGTAACATGGCATATTATTTCTCTGAACCGTCCCGCACCTTTGGTGAGTATCTGCTGGTCCCCGGCTATTCTTCTTCGGAGTGTGTCCCCACGGCTGTCAGCCTGAAGACCCCGCTGGTCAAGTACCGCAAGGGCGAGGAGGATTGCCCCCTTGAAATGAACATCCCGATGGTCTCTGCCATCATGCAGTCCGTTTCCGGCGAGAAGCTGGCCATTGCGCTGGCCAAGCAGGGCGGCGTTTCCTTCATCTACGGCTCTCAGACCATCGAGCAGGAAGCCGACATGGTCCGCCGCGTCAAGGCCTACAAAAAGGGCTTCGTCACCTCCGACTCCAACCTGCCGCCGGAGGCCACCCTCGGCGATGTGCTGGACCTGAAGACCCGCACCGGCCACTCCACCGTGGCCATCACCGATGACGGCACCGCCCACGGCAAGCTGCTGGGCATCGTTGCCTCCCGCGACTACCGCCTGTCCCGCATGACGATGGACCTCAAGGTCACCGAATTCATGACCCCGCTGGACAAGCTGGTCACTGCCCCCGACACCACCAGCCTGCATGATTGCAACGACATCATCTGGGACAACAAGATCAACTCTCTGCCCCTGGTGGACGCCGAAGGTCACCTGCAGTATATGGTCTTCCGCAAGGACTATGACTCCCACAAGGAGAACATCAACGAACTGCTGGACGAGAACAAGAGCTACGTCGTAGGCGCCGGCATCAACACCCGCGACTACGCCGAGCGCGTGCCTGCTTTGGTGGACGCCGGTGTGGACGTGCTCTGCATCGACTCCTCTGAGGGCTTCAGCGAGTGGCAGTCCCGCACCATCGCCTGGATCCGCGAGAACTACGGCGATAAGGTGAAGGTCGGCGCTGGCAATGTTGTCGACCGCGAGGGCTTCCTTTTCCTGGCCAAGGCTGGCGCTGACTTCATCAAGATCGGCATCGGCGGCGGCTCCATCTGCATCACCCGCGAGACCAAGGGCATTGGCCGCGGCCAAGCTACCGCTGTCATCGAGGTTGCCAAGGCCCGCGACGAGTACTACAAGGAGACCGGCATCTATATCCCCATCTGCTCCGACGGCGGTATCGTGCAGGATTACCACATCACTCTGGCCCTGGCTATGGGCGCCGACTTCGTCATGCTGGGCCGCTACTTTGCCCGCTTTGACGAATCCCCCACGAACAAGCTGCGCGTGGGCGGCAACTACGTCAAGGAGTACTGGGGCGAGGGTTCCAACCGCGCCCGCAACTGGCAGCGCTACGACCTGGGCGGCGCCCAGAAGCTGAGCTTTGAGGAGGGCGTCGATTCCTACGTGCCCTACGCCGGCCCCCTGGCCGACGGCGTGCAGACCACCCTGTACAAGGTGCGCTCCACCATGTGCAACTGCGGTGCGCTCTCCATTCCCGAGCTGCAGGAGAAAGCCCGCCTGACCGTCGTTTCCTCTACCTCTATCGTTGAGGGCGGCAGCCACGACGTCATCCTGAAAAACGGCCCGCAGAACCGTTGATTTTACCCTTATAAACAGCAGCAGCCCCGCCAAACGGCGGGGCTGTTTTTTGGTTTAGGTTAAGTTTTGTCTGGCTTTTTCTCTGCCGCAGCCCAGCCAAAAAACACGATGGGCGCCAACAGTAAGAACGGATTGGCAGAGAGGAGGAAAGGCTTGTTTTCCATGAACAGATAAAGCGTTAAGGCCAGCAGGCAGATCGTCTCGGTGGAGCGATGCTTTTTGGCTAACCGCCAAAGCAGCAGCAGGAAGAACGCCGCCACCAAAATAGCGCCCAGGATGCCCTTGTTCATCGGCACAGCCAGGAAGGTGTTGTCAATGGCGTGGTGCTCGTCGCCGTCAGTGGGCAGACCGCCCAGCAGGGTGAGGGGAGAACCCCAGAACACGTTGTGCCAAATCTCGAACCGACCGGACAGGAAGATGCTCAGCAGCAGAATCGCCATGTGGTCATAGGGCCACTCGGGGTTATAAATGTACCCGGCGTAGAGGCTGAACACCACCAGCACCACCGGCACAGCCAGCACAAAGGCGTACCAAATTTTGTTATCAAACAGCTTGGGGAAGAATTTCTGCACGGCGAACAGCAGGAGCATGACCGCCATACCGCCGAATGCGCCGCGGCTGCCGGGGACCTTGTAGGTAAAAATAGCCAGCGCGGCCAGGCCCATCCAGTCGATAGCGCACAGTTTATCGTGCCGCAGCCAGCCCCAGGCGAAGAACACGCCCGCCAACCGCGCACCGAAGCCGTTGTAGTGGCCGTAGCCGAAATCCCAGTTGCGGCAGTAGAAATTGTAGGGCATCAGCGGGGTAGCAAAGTGCAGCAACTGCACCACCAGCAGGCCCGCTACGGCCGCAGCCAGATAGACGCGAAGGGCGGCTTTTATGTCGATGTCTTTCGCGCCCAGCCCTACCAGTGCGGCCAAGAAAAACCACACATCATCGCCGTACCAGGTGGCAAAAGCCGTGTAGGCCAGCACCAGCGCCGCCAGAATCGGCTGCCAGCGGGCCTCGTAGTCTGTCAGCAAAAAAATCTTAACGCCCAGCAGTGCCACCGCGCCGCCCGTCAAAGCCAGGCGGGCCAAGCTGCTGAAAGTCGGCAATGCTGCCTGGATATTGGAGCTGAACACCTCCGACAAGATCAGCAGCAGCACAATGGCCGCGCAGTACGCCTTTTGCGCCAAAGGTTTATATTGGGAAAGCAACATGGAGTTGTCCTTTCTTTTGGTTTAGATAGATAAGGTGATTATACCATACTTTTAAAGAAAGGGGAAGTAGGCGCGTACCAGCCCACAGCAGAACATAATTCGGCAACATTACTAAAACAAAGCATCTGGCATTGTGCAAAATACCGGTTGACACCACCGGCAAAATCCGCTAAAATAATCTCATTAATTCAAATGCAAAGATGGGGAGAAAGCCATATCCACTCCGTTGCAGAGAGCCGTCGGTTGGTGCAAGACGGTGCGGCAGATATAGCGTCACTGGCCCCGGAGCAGCTATGCTGATAGCGTTTCTCGCTGTAGGCATGGCCGGCACCTGACCGTTATCACGCAGGAGCGATTCGCCGTTTGCTTGTTTTACGCAAACTCGCTGATCGTGCAGAGAGGTCGCATCAGCGACAATGAGAGTGGTACCGCGGGTACAGCAACTGTAAATTTGCTCCCGTCTCTCAAAGGCAATCCGCCTTTGGGGGACGGTTTTTTATTATCCTCCCTCAAAGGCCTCAAGGCAACTCCCCACAATGCCAAGCACCGCCCCAGCGGCTGCGGCATGCCATCTGCGTTGCAAAAATGCTCGGCAATACACAAAGTATTGCCTGCGCTTTTCGCTTAGCAGATGGCATACCTCGCTCGCTGTTTCGGCACTTTGCATTATGTGTCGTTGCCTCACAGCTTTGAAGGAGGCATTTTTATTATGATGGACGCAACCAAGTATCATGTAGGGTATTATCCGCCACCGGTCGAGCCCGGCCATGTGTATGAGTGGACCAAAAAGGACCACATCGAAAAGGCCCCGGCCTGGTGCAGCGTGGACCTGCGCGACGGCAACCAGAGCCTGATCGTCCCGATGAGCCTGGACGAAAAGCTGGAATTCTACGATATGCTGATCAAGATCGGCTTCAAGGAGATCGAGGTTGGTTTCCCGGCCGCCAGCGAGACTGAGTACGAGTTCCTGCGCAAGCTCATCGACGGCAACCGCATCCCCCAGGATGTCACCGTCCAGGTGCTGACCCAGTGCCGCGACCACATCATCCGTAAGACGTTTGAGGCCGTCAAGGGTGCGCCCCGCGCCATCATCCATTTCTACAACTCCACCAGCGTCGCCCAGCGCGAGCAGGTGTTCAAGAAGTCCAAAGAGGAGATCAAGCAGATCGCCGTCGACGGTGCCAAGCTGGTCAAGCAGCTCAGCGAGGAGTACGAGGGCAACTTCCTGTTCGAGTACAGCCCCGAGAGCTTCACCGGCACCGAGCCGGAATACGCCGTCGAGGTCTGCAACGCCGTTCTCGACGTCATGCAGCCCACGCCGGACCGCCCCATGATCATCAACCTGCCGGTCACGGTGGAGATGAGCATGCCCCACATCTACGCCAACCAGATCGAATGGTGTTCCAACCATCTGAAATATCGTGACAGCGTTATTCTTTCCACCCACCCGCACAACGACCGCGGCTGCGGCGTGGCGGATGCCGAGCTGGCCGTGCTGGCCGGTGCCCAGCGCATCGAGTGCTGCCTCTTCGGCAACGGCGAGCGCACCGGCAATGTGGACGCCATCACCCTGGCCATGAACATGTACAGCCACGGCGTGGACCCGCACCTCGATTTCAGCGACATGCCCAAGATCTGCGAGATTTACGAGCGCGTGACCCGCATGCACGTCTACGAGCGCACGCCGTATGCCGGTGCCCTGGTGTTCGCGGCCTTCAGCGGCAGCCATCAGGACGCCATCGCCAAGGGCATGACCTGGCGCAAGGAAAAGAAACTGTATGAGTGGACCTGCCCCTACATCCCCATCGACCCGCACGATATTGGCCGTACCTACGATGCCGACGTCATCCGCATCAACAGCCAGAGCGGCAAGGGCGGCATCGGCTTCCTGCTGCAGCAGAACTACGGCTATAACCCGCCGCCGAAGATGCGCGAGGATCTGGGCTACCGCGTCAAGGATGTCAGCGACCGCGAGCATCGCGAACTGAGCGTGAAGGAAGTGCTGTACGTCTTTGAGACTGCCTATCTCAACCACAACAGCCCGCTCAACATCCCCGAAGCACACTTCGTCCAGAACGCGGACAACACGATCACCGCCAACATCACACTGTCGGTCAACGGCAAGGAGACCAAGTGCTCCGCCACAGGCAACGGCCGCCTGGATGCCGTGGCGACCGCCATCGAGCAGCAGACCGGCATGCACTTCACCCTGATACATTACAGCGAACACGCGCTGGATTCCGACACTGACTCCCGTGCCTGCTCCTACGTCGGCCTGAAATGGGCCTCTGGTGAGGAGACCTGGGGCTGCGGCACCCATACCGACATCATCGTAGCCGGTATCAAGGCGCTGGTGAGTGCGATCAATAATAAATAAGGGCTTTTAAAACGGAGGAAACACCATGGGAATGACCATGACACAGAAGATCCTGGCCGCGCATTGCGGAGAAGCAGCCGTGACCGCGGGCCAGCTCATCAACGCCAAGCTCGACATCGTGCTGGGTAACGACATCACCACCCCGGTGGCTATCAACGAGTTTGAGAAGGCCGGTTTTGACTCGGTGTTTGACCGCACCCGCGTCAACATCGTGCTGGACCACTTTGTACCCAACAAGGACATCAAGAGCGCCACCCAATCCAAGCAGTGCCGCCAGTTCGCTGACAAATACGACATCCTCAACTTCTACGATGTCGGTGAGATGGGCGTCGAGCATGCGTTGCTGCCCGAAAAGGGCATCGTGACCGCGGGCGACTGCATCATCGGTGCCGACAGCCACACCTGCACCTACGGCGCGGTGGGCGCGTTCTCCACCGGTGTTGGCTCTACCGATATGGCCGCCGGCATGGCCAAGGGCGTGGCCTGGTTCAAGGTGCCCGCCGCCATCAAGGTCGAGCTGACCGGCGCCATCCAGCGTCCCGTCACCGGCAAGGACGTCATCCTGCACCTGATCGGTGAGATCGGCGTTTCCGGCGCGCTGTACAAGAGCCTGGAGTTCGTGGGCGAGGGTGTCAAGAGCCTGACCATGGAAGACCGCCTCTGCATCTGCAACATGGCCATCGAGGCTGGTGCCAAAAACGGCATCTTCCCGGTAGACGAAATCACTGAAGCCTACCTGAAGGGCCGCAGCCAGCGCCCCTGGGTCAAGTACGAAGCCGATCCCGATGCCGAGTACGAGCGTACCGTCACCATCGACCTGACCACGCTGGAGCCCACCGTCAGCTACCCGCACCTGCCGGAGAACACCCACCTGGCTAAGGAGGGCAAGGACATCAAGATCGACCAGATCGTCATCGGCTCCTGCACCAACGGCCGCATCGAGGATATGCAGGCCGCCTACGAGGTGCTGAAAGGCAAGCACATCGCCAAGGGCGTGCGCGGCATCATCATCCCCGCCACCATGGCCGTGTACAAGGAGTGCATCCTGCGCGGATACACTGAGGCGTTCATCGATGCAGGCTGCATCGTCTCCACCCCCACCTGCGGCCCCTGCCTGGGCGGCTACATGGGCATTTTGGCGGCAGGGGAGCGCTGTGTCTCCACCACCAACCGCAACTTTGTGGGCCGCATGGGCCACGTGGACTCCGAGGTCTACCTGGCCAGCCCCGCCACCGCCGCAGCCAGCGCGCTGACCGGCTACATCACCGATCCGAGGGAGGTTTGAGCCATGAACGCAAAAGGACCTGTTTTTAAATACGGCGACAATATCGACACTGACGTTATCATCCCGGCCCGCTACCTGAACACCCAGAGCGCCGCCGAGCTGGCCAGCCACTGCATGGAAGACATCGATAAAACGTTCATCACCCGCGTCAAGCAGGGCGACCTGATGGTGGGCGGAGAGAACTTCGGCTGCGGCTCCTCCCGCGAGCATGCGCCCGTAGCCATCAAGGCCGCCGGCATCAGCTGCGTCATCGCCAAAAGCTTTGCCCGTATCTTCTACCGCAACGCCATCAACATCGGCCTGCCGATTTTGGAGTGCCCCGCCGCCAGCGAGGCCATCAACGAGGGCGACATCGTCAGCGTCAACTTTGACACCGGCGTTATCACCGACGAGACTACCGGCCAGACCTTCCAGGCATCCCCATTCCCGGAGTTTATCCAGAATATCATCAAACAGGGCGGCCTGATGAACAGCTTGAAAGATTGAGGAGTCATCCATGAATAAAAACATTGCCCTGATCTACGGCGACTGCTCCAGCCCGGAGATCGTAACCCAGGCGGTGCGCGTGCTGGACAAGATTGCTGCCAAGCACGGCCACACCTTTAGCTACACCCGCGCTTACATGGGCGGCGAAGCCATCGATAAATTCGGCGACCCGCTGCCTGCTGCCGAGCTGGAAAAGTGCAAACAGTCCGACAGCGTGCTGCTGGGTGCCATCGGCGGTCCCAAGTGGGAGGGCATGCCCGGCGACCGTCGCCCCGAGAAGGGCCTGCTGCGCCTGCGCGCGGGCATGGGCCTGTACGCCAACAACCGCCCGGCCAAGATCTGGCCCCAGCTGGCGGATGCCTCCCCGCTGAAAAAGTCCATCGTGGACCAGGGCATCGACTTTATCGTCGTGCGTGAACTGATCGGCGGCGTCTACTTTGGCGAGCATAAGACCATCGAGCAGAACGGCGAGAAGGTCGCCATCGACACGATGCCGTACTCTGAGCATGAGATTGAGCGCATCGGCCGTATCGGCTTTGAGACGGCCATGAAGCGCCGCAAAAAGCTGACCTGTGTGGACAAGGCTAACGTGCTGGACACCAGCCGCCTGTGGCGCGCCGTTATGCACCGCCTGCAGGCCGAGTACCCCGAGGTAGAGTACAGCGAGATGTTCGTAGACAACTGCGCCATGCAGATCTGCAAGAACCCCGCGCAGTTTGACGTTATCGTGACCGAGAATATGTTCGGCGATATTTTGTCCGACGAAGCCAGCGAAATCACCGGCAGCATCGGCATGGTGCCGTCCTCCTCCCTGGGCGAGGGCACCTGCGGACTGTATGAGCCGATCCACGGCTCTGCGCCCGATATTGCCGGGCAGGACGTCGTCAACCCGATTGCCTGCATCCTCTCCGCGGCCATGATGCTGCGCTACAGCTTCGATATGCCCGCCGAGGCCGACGAGATCGAGGCGGCTGTCAACGCTGTTCTCGACGAGGGCTACCGCACCGCCGACATGATGGCCGAAGGCTGCATCAAAGTCGGCTGCACCGAGATGGGCGATAAGATTTTGGAGAATATTTAACCTACCCCTGCCATTCACTTAGGGAGAGTCTTGCTTAAAGTTCTTTTGCTCCTTTTCTTTCAAGAAAAGGAGAGCCCCCGCTGGATTGTGCGAACCAGCGAGGGCTGTTTTTATTGTTTTTTGCTGTCGACCACGTCACGCCAGGGGCGGGCATCGGCCAACTGATTGCAGCGGTGGGTGCGCCAAGCGCGCAAGGCCAGGGTAAGCACCGCAAACAGCGCGGCGGCCACCACGTTGGGGATGCCAATGTTGGGCAGATTGGGGTAGACCCAGTTGTAAATCAGCCCAAACTCCACAAGCCACAACGCCAGCAGCACCGTCTGCGCACTGCCATAGCGCAGCCCCTTGCCGTAGGAAAGCCAGGACGCGGGAACGATGCGCTGCATCAGCCAAGCGCTGGGCATCATCACCACGATGAAAATCCCTAGCATGGCAGCGTCAAAATGGCTGTCCCAGGCACCACGCAGCAGCAGATAGGTCGTTGACATCGCCAGCCCGTAAATGCACATCCATACCAGGCTGTCCAGCATGTAGTCTATTAGTTTGGGGTGGGGAATGCTGGCCAGCAGGTCCAGCTTAAAAGTCTCCACGTCACCGATGACGGCGGGCAGGTATTGGCCGTCTGCCTCGGCGCTGGCCGCCATGGCGATCAGGTCCTTGCGCACCAGCTCCACATCGTAATTGATGCCGCGGCTATTGCTGATGGTGTTCAGGATGTCGGTGATGGTGTCGCGGTCGCACTCGGCCAGCGTGGAAAAGATGAGGTTGTTTTCCTGTTTCAGTTGTTTGTACTCGTTGCGGAACTTCATGTTCAGTCCTCCTCGCCCTGTAAGATATGGTTGACGGCGGCGCTGGCGGCACGCCAGGCAGCCGTGAATTCCTGCAGATAGGTCTCTCCGTCTGGCGTGAGCTGGTAATATTTGCGGCTCGGCCCGCCGGAACCCGCGCGGTACTCGGCGCCAATCAGCCCCTTGCGCTCGAGCCGCAGCAGCAGGGGATAGAGTGTGCCCTCGGTGAGGTCGGCAAAGCCGCTGTCCCGCAAGGTGGTGGCAATGGCATAGCCGTAGGTCGGTTCCCGGTCAATGATCTTTAAAATGCAGCCTTCCAGCGTGCCCTTGCGCAACTGTGCTTGGTCGAACAAAGCTTGCCCTCCTTCCGCTACCTTGTATTACCATGGTGTTGTTTGAGTACATTGTAATACATAGTAGCAGCGTTGTCAATAGGTGTTGCGCAAAAAAAAGAGCGCCAGTCTCCCGGCGCCCCAAAGGACGAAATCACTTTTTACGCAGCCTATACCAGACATTTGCCACAGCATCAAATGTCTTGCTCACCGGTGCGCTGGCCAGCAGGCAGACACAGCCCAAGGCCTCCAGCAGCACAAATACTACCGTGACCGGCAGCGGCTTTTCGTGGGCGAGCTGGAAAAAGCCCAGCTCGCTGTAAAACGCAAAAATCGGCATATGGAAAAGATAAACCGCCAGCGTCTTTTTGCCTAGGCCTGCAAAGGCCTTGCATCCGCCCAAGGCGGCGATCAGCGCCAGGCTGGTCACAATACCGATGGCGTAAAACCGTGCCCGGTCGGGCATGGCATACCCCTCGCCGTAGGCGACATCGTTAAAAATCTTGGCACTTTCCCGCAGCTGACCTTCCTGCAGCATCAGGCTGCGGAAATACAGCCCGTAGCAGACCACCAGCGCCCCCGCCGGGGCCAGCCGCATCACAGGGCTGGTCGCGGCCAGGTCATCCAGCCGGTCGATCTGCGGGCGGAACAGCACGCCGAACGCATAAAACGGGTAGTAAGCAAACACGCGCACCAGTGTGAACGGCCAATCCACATTGCCGGCCCACAGGCCCAGCGCCACGGCACCTGCCAGGCCCAGCAGGGCAAAAGGCAGGCCCTTATCTCGCAGACGGGTCAACAGCGGCAGGGTCAAATGCCAGAAGATCAGCGCGTACAGATACCACATGTGCCGCCAGGGCAGCAAAAAGGCCAGCAGCAGCCCGCCGGAGGCAGCAAAATCCTCCCGCAAAATTACGGCGCGGAACGCCAGCATGATTGCCTGGCCCACGGCGTACAGCCACACCTGCTGGGTGATAAGCTTCCACAAACTGAAATGCGCCACCAGCCCGCTGCAAATGCAGAACAACGCCATATGGAACAGGTAGATGCAGATAAACGTCGCCCCGATGGGCTTGAAGCCGAAGCGGAACTGCTCCATAAAATGCCCCAGCACCACCAGCAGGATGCCCAGGCCTTTCATAATATCAATATAATCGCGGCGTGCGGTTTTGTTGTTTGGCATAGAACCTCCTTGGGATAGCAAAAGGCCCCCTCTGGGTGGGTGACTCCCCGCAGTGCGGGGAGATGTCGCAAAGCGTCAGAGGGGACCGGGCCCGAAGGACTCCGCTGATAGGCAGTGGGGGAGAGCGCCTAAAATTTAGCAGCCGCTCATTTATTTGTCTCTCCCTCCGCCCCTTCGGAGCACCTCCCTCACAGAGGGAAGCTTTTAAGGTCGCATCACTTTTTAATGATTTCCCCAGAATCCACCTTGGTTAGGGCTTCCACCTTGGCACCGGCCTTTACGATGCCGCCGGGGGCAACATGCACGCCACGGCCCAGGACCGCGTCGTGGTCCACGATGGCCCCGCCGTTGATGATGCAGCCCACGCCCAGATGCGCATCGGCACCCACATAAGCCTGGGGCAGGATCACACAGCCCGGCTCCAACACAGCACTGGGGCTGACGGCTGCCATATCACTGATAAACACCGGCGTATCATACCCGGCCGCTGCCAGCTTTTGCAGCAGCTCCACGCGCAGGGGGTTGTCGCCCAGGGCCACAAAGGCCGGGCGGCCCGGTTTCAGCAGCTTAGGGTCGGCGTAGTCACGCAGGCCGCCCACGCAGCCGGGGGCGTTATCGTCGAGGAATTCCGCCTCACCCCAGCCTTCGGCCGAGAGCCAATCCGCCAGCTGGCGGCCAAAGCCGCCCTTGCCCAAGATCAGCGGGTGATTTTTGGTGATGCTGATAGAAATGAATGCCATACTTATCCCTCCTGTGCCGTTTCGGCAGTCTCACCGTTCAGGGTCTCCACAACATCCGGGTCCGCGCTTTCCAGGCTGGTGCGCGGGTGCACGGCCAGCGGGTCGGGCAGGGTGCCCGTCTCCAGCTGCTGCAATGCCTGCGGTATGCCGGGGAAGAACCGTGCAATGCCGGTCCCGGCGCAGTGCAGGCCATCAAAAAAGTCTGTTTCCTCCAAGCCGTCGATGCACTCTGGGTCGTAGCTGCCATACAGCGGTACGTTATTTTGGGCGCAGTATTCGCGCAGCCAGTTCTCCACCTGGAAGAACCCCTTGTGCAGTTCCGGCTCGGTGATCAGGTAACCATACAGGTACGGGTGCCAGGGCGACAGCACCAGAATCACGGTAGTGCCCTGCTCCCTGGCGTAGTCCATAAAGGACTCAAACGCCTGGATCTGGGTGGTGCTCATCTCGTCGAAGCCCTCCATGTGCACGCTGTTAAAGCTCATGCAGGCTTCGGCGGCCAGGGTGCGGACCTGATCCGCCGTCTGGGTACGGAACGCCACATCGTACAAAACGCTGCCGTCCGACCGCTTGATCGTCGTTGTCTGGTCGTAGGGGTCGCCCTGCACAGGGTTGAACTCGATGGTATTGCCGTCGTCATCGGTGACGGTGGTCTGGCCGCGGTTCTTTATGTAGTAGTCCACGTTGCCCTGGAAGTAGGCCGGGTCGGCCAGCGCCTTCCACAGCTCCACCTTGTCCGGCTCCTCATAATCGGTGGGGACGTTCAGCACCTTGGTCAAAAACTCGTTGTACAGGTCAGCATCGGCGCGGGAGTCAAAGGCGTCCTCGCTGCCGTAAAAGACCCAGGGGTCGATACTCCACAGCAACACCTTGGGCGTTTTGCCGTAGCTGACCATCTTGTAGTAGCTGGTCATATTGTCGCGCACGTCCGCGCCGGTAACGCCCATATTAAAGAAGGTATCCACGCTGGTGTTTTCCCGGTTGAACTGCAGCACGCGGCTGGAGCCAATGCCAATGGCCTCGGGGGCCTGCTCCACATCCTGCGCAAACAATTGTACCACCTGGCGCTCGTCCATCTGCTCGAAGTTGGTCACATCGTACCCCTGCAGCATCAAGTCCACGATGCGCCGGGGTGCCAGTGCGCCCTGGAACAGGCCGCTGCGGTCCACGTTATAGCTGAACGCCACCATAAACACAAGGATGGGCACCAGCAGCACCAGGCGGCTGGCGGTTTTCAGGCCAAAGTAGATGCGGCGGATCAGGCCGTGCAAAAACCACAGCAGAGGATTGCGGCGGCGCTTGCGGCGCTTTTGGGGGGCCGCTTTTTTCGGCTTTGTGGCCGGGGCGGCCGGAGCCGCGCCGTTGGTATCGCGCTGAATTTTAACCGGCGGCGCGGGGATCGGGGTAGGGGATTTAGCCATAATGCACCGCCTTTCGTTAATATTGCTGGTAGATGAACGCCGACTGGCCGAACGCCGCGAAGAACAAGATTGCGGCCGCCGCGGCGTAATAGAGGGTCCAGCGCAGCGGCCAGACTTGCTCACGGATCCAGCGGGTCACACTGCGCCCGCCGTGCTCCACGGCCAGCACCACAAAGGTGCCAAACAGCAGCACCACCGGCAGACGACCATCGATGCCGCAATCCAGCAGCATCTGCTGCACCTGGTGCCAGCTGCTGGCCAGGCCGTTCCAGCCCTGCAGCATGCTGCTGTAGATGGCGAACGGGTCAGCGTTGTACAGCGCCGCCGCGAAGAACACGAGGGTCACGCAGAACAGAAAATCGGTGATGGTCACCTGGCAGACGGCCTTCAGCCAGGCCTGGCGGTACAGCGGATTGAATTTTTCAAGCTTCTTGCGGGCCTTGGCGGTCATGGCGCCAAAGGCAGCGCACAAGCCGCAGGCAAGACCCCAGGCCAGGTACCGCCAATCGGCTCCGTGCCACAGGCCGCTGCACAAAAACACAATGACGATGTTTAAGTAGTGCCGCCAGGGCGCGCAGCGGTTGCCGCCCAGCGAGAAGTAGACGTAATCTCGGAACCAGCCGGTCATCGAGATATGCCAGCGGCGCCAGAAATCGTTGAAGCTGCGGGCCTCAAAGGGGGAGTTGAAGTTCTCGATCAGGTCATAGCCCAGGATGCGCGCCGCGCCCAGCACGATGTCGCAGCAGCCCGAAAAGTCCATGTACAGCTGCACGGCAAACAGCACCATGGCGGCAAACAGGTTAGGGCCGCTCATCTCCGACATATTACCGTAGACGAAGGAAACGTACTGGCTCAGGTTATCGGCGATGACCATCTTTTTGGTGTAGCCCCACAACATGCGGAACGCGCCGCCCGCGCAGCGGTTGTAGCTGAAGCGGCGGCTTTTTTGAATTTGCGGGCGCATCTGGGGGTAGCGCTCAATGGGGCCGGTGATGAGCGTGGGGAAGAAGCTGACGAACAGCGCATAGTGCAGCGGGTTTGTTTCGACCTTGCAGCGTCGTTTATACACATCGATGGTGTAGCTCATCGCCGCAAAGGTGAAGTAGCTTAACCCCAAGGGTGCCAGCAGATTGTCCCGGTGGCTGAGGATGCTGCCGCCGAGGGTATCGGCCAGCATGTTCCAGTATTTGTAGTAAACCAGGATGCCAACGCCGCCCAGCACCGTCACCAGCAGCGCCAACACCCGCACAGGTTTGGCCTTGACTTTGCCGATGATGAGGCCGCACAGCCAGCTGACCACCGTGGCCCCCAGCAGCACACCCACCAGCGGGCGGTTGACGGGGTCATAACAGAAAAATCCATAACTGGCCGCCAGCAGAAAGTAGGGGCGCAGCACCCGCGGCAGCAGATAATGCACCAGCGCCACTGCCACAAAAAAAGCGATAAACAACAGCGACGTGACCGCCATTGACTGATCCTCGCACAGAAACGCGAGGATCTGCTCCCAAGTGATCGTCATAGTGGATACTCTCTCTTCCGCTTTTGTAACGTCTTTTTATAACGTATTATCGGTTCTTTCCTTCCAGGTCGCGCACACGCTTTTCCAAAATAGCGTTAGCCTGGGTCAGCCGCTTGCACTTTTCGGCCAACTGGGTGATAGCGATGCTCAACGAAAGCAGCACCACCAGCACAAAGCAGAACATCAGCAAAAATACTAGGTTGACCGGCATTTCAATGGACAAAATGTCCCGCAATACGTAAATTACGTAGGGGAACGCCGCCGCAATGACCAGCGCCACCGCCAGCAAAAGCCACAGCAGGCTGTACTTTACGCTCATCAGCCCGCGCTTGAGCAGGGTAAAAATGATGCACAGCAGCACCAGCGCACCCAGCACCATAAACAGCTGCAATTGTGGGGTCATGCCTTGCCTCCTTTTACCTTATGGATGGAGAAGCGGTCGATGATGAGCGCCAGCGACACTTTGATCATGTAGTAGGCGCTTTTAAAGCTGTGGATGCTGGACACACCGCCCTGGCGTTCTTTCATGATAACGGGGGCCTCACCCACCGAGAAACCCGCCAGGCTGGCGGCGAGGATAGCCTCCGGCTCCGGGTAATCAATGGCGTAGTGACGTGCAAAATAGGCGGTCATCCGGGCGTTGCAGGCACGGAAACCGCTGGTAACATCCAGCACGCGCTTGCCGCACAGCAGGTGGATCAGCCAGCTTAAAAAACGGATGCCCACCCGGCGCATGAAGCTGGTCTGGAAACCCTCCTTTTTAATAAAGCGGCTGCCGATGCACATATCGTAGGTGCCGTCCAGCACGGGCTGCACCACTTCCATCAGGTAGGCGGGGTCGTGCTGGCCGTCACCGTCCATCTGCACGGTCACGTCGTAGCCGTTGTGCACAGCGTACTGGTAGCCGCACTGCACGCCGCCGCCAATGCCCAGATTGACCGGCAGGTCCAAAAACGGGTAATGGTGGGCGCGCAGGATGTCGGCGCTATGGTCGGTAGAGCAATCGTTGATGACAAGGAAATCCACCTGCGGGCAGGTGGACTGCAGATGTTCCACCGTTGCTACGATGTTTTCTTCCTCGTTATAACAGGGGATCAACACCAAAATTTTTTTATCCAAAAGGGGGTACCTCGTGTTTTCTTATTCTCCCCGCAGGGTAAAGCTTTCCAGGCGGCGCAGCAGTTCGGTGCGGCGGTAGTGAGCTTCGTAGTAGGCTTTGGCTTTGGCGCCCAGGGCGGCGCGGCCCTCGGGGGCCATGCGGTACAGCGCCAGCAGGTTGGCCGCCAGCGCGGCCTGGTCGCAGGCAGGGCTGGCAAGGCCGCCGCCGCTTTCCTTGACCGCCTCGTACCCGGCGCCGTTCATACTGGCCACCACCGGCTTACCCGCGGCCATATAGCTGGCCAGCTTGCCGGGCACTGTCAGGCCTAAGTCTGGGGAATCAGACAGGGAGATCAGCAGGGCATCGGCCAGGGTTGTAAAACTCGGCACTTTTTCTGCGGGTACACTGCCATAAAAGGTCACCGCATCCCCGGCGTGGAGTTCTTCAGCCAGGGCTTGCAAGCTCTCGCGGCTCATGCCGTCGCCCACCAGCAGCAGATGCAGGTTTTCGGCCCCGGCAGCGCGGGCATCCAGCACGGCGCGCAGCACCATATCCAGGCTTTGTGCCGGGGTAAACGTGCCGGTGAACACCAGGTTGAACCGCCCGGAAAAGTGGGCTTCCAGCTCTGGGTCATGGAAGGGGACAGCGTAAAAATCCTCGCAGTACTGCGAAATTACGGCCACATCTTTTTCCGGCTTGCCGGTGCGGGCGATCAGCCGCTTTTGCAGCGGTACGCTCATGGCGATCAGGCGGTCGGCGCGCTTATACAGGCTGTCGCTGACCGTCTGGGCCACCCAGCGCATAAAGCTGTTTTTGACCGGAAGTACGCTGTACAGGTTCTCCGGCCAGAGATCCAGCACATAGTTGGTAAAGGGAATTTTATATTTTTTGGCATATTTAATGGCCGGCCAGCACATCAGCACCGGGCTGGTGTTGAAGCAGAACACTGCATCGTACCCGCCGGGCAGGCGGTTCAGCGCCCCCGCCGCGTAGAGCGGCCAGCTGACGTAGTTCAAAAAGATCGTCTTGCCGGTGTTTCCCTTGCGGGGAATCTCCCGTGCACGGAAAATGTGCGCCCCTTTGTAGGTTTCCTCAAAGGGGCCGTCCGCGCTGTAGCCGGGGAACCACTCGCCCTTGGGGTAGTTGGGCAGGCCGCAGAGCACGTCCACGTCCAGTCCATCCTGCACAAAGCCCTCGACAATATCATTGATCCGGAAATTTTCCGGCCAAAAATGCTGGGTCACGACCAAAATTCGCATAGATTTGTTGTTCCAATCTTAGTTCTTCCGCCACACCATTTTGTTGACCACGCCAGTGTAGCTCTGGATGATCTTGACCACCTTGGTGGAGACATCCTCGGTGTAGTAAGGCACAGGGATGCCGTAATCGTGGTTGGCGTTCATGGCCACGGCGGTCTCAACGGCCTGCTCCACGCCGCCGGCGCGGATGCCGGCCAGCACAAAGCAGCCCTTGTCCAGCGCTTCGGGGCGCTCGGTGGAGGTGCGGATGCAGACCGCCGGGAAGGGATGCCCCACGCTGGTAAAGAAGCTGGATTCCTCCGGCAGCGTGCCGGAATCCGAGATGACCGCAAAGGCGTTCATCTGCAGGTGGTTGTAATCGTGGAAGCCGAGAGGCTCGTGCAGCTTGACGCGCTCGTCCAGCTTGAAGCCCATAGCATCCAGCCGCTTTTTGCTGCGGGGGTGGCAGCTGTACAAAATCGGCATGTCGTAGGTCTCGGCCAGATGATTGATGGAGGTGAACAGGTCGATAAAATTCTGTTCTGTATCGATGTTTTCCTCGCGGTGGGCGGAGAGCAGCATGTACTTCTGAGGCTCCAGGCCCAGGCGCTCCAGCACATCGCTGGCCTCGATCTTGGCGAGGTTAGCGTGCAGCACTTCGGCCATCGGGGAACCGGTGACGAAGGTACGCTCCTTGGCGGTGCCCTCGGCGTTCAGGTAACGGCGGGCATGCTCGGAATAGCACATGTTCACGTCAGAAATATGGTCCACAATGCGGCGGTTGGTCTCCTCGGGCAGGCACTCGTCAAAGCAGCGGTTGCCGGCCTCCATATGGAAGATGGGAATATGCAGGCGTTTGGCCGCAATGGCAGACAGGCAGCTGTTGGTGTCGCCCAAGATCAGCAGGGCGTCAGGCTTTTGCTTCACCATCAGAGCGTAGGATTTTGCAATAATGTTGCCGATGGTCTCGCCCAGGTCCTTTCCGACGGCGTCCAGGTAGAAGTTGGGCGCGCGCAGGCCCAGGTCCTCAAAAAAGACCTGGTTCAGGTTATAATCGTAGTTCTGGCCGGTGTGAACCAGGATCTGGTCAAAGTAGACATCGCACTTTTTGATAACGGCCGACAGCCGGATAATTTCCGGTCGGGTACCGATGATGGTCATGAGTTTGAGTTTGTTCATATTGCACCTCTCTTTTGAAGCCCCCTCTGGGAGGGTGACTCCCCACGGTGCGGGGAGATGTCGCGCCAGCGACAGAGGGGTCCGGCTACGAAGTCGTCCCGCGTAAGCGGGTGGGGGAGAGAAACTAATACATGTCCGAAATTTCGGGCCTCGGCACGGCTCTCTCCCTCTGCCCCTTCGGGGCACCTCCCTCGCAGAGGGAGGCATAAAAGCCGCATCACACTTTCAGCCCAAACGTATCCGGGTGGGCCGGGTCAAATGGCTCGTTGGCCCACATCAGGGTGATCAGGTCCTCGGTGTCGCTCAGGTTGATGATATTATGGGTATATCCCGGCAGCATCTGCACGGCCGTGGGGGCGTCGCCGCTCACGGTAAATTCCAGCACCTCATCGCTGTCCACACGGCGCTCTTGGATCAGGGCACGGCCCGCCACCACAATGAAAAACTCCCACTTGGTGTTGTGCCAGTGCTGGCCCTTGGTGATGCCGGGTTTCGATACATTCACGCTGAACTGACCGCAGTTCTCGGTCTTGAGCAGTTCGGTAAAGCTGCCGCGGGCATCCACATTCATTTTTAACGGGAAGGCAACCTTTTCTTTCGGCAGATAGGAAAGGTAGGTGGAGTACAGCTTTTTGGCAAAGCTGCCCGCCGGGATGGCAGGCACTACCAAAGTACGCGGCTGGTCGTGGAATTTTTGCAGCAGGTCCACAATTTCTCCCAGCGTCACTTTATGGGTCACGGGCGCGGCACAGTAGCGGCCCTGGGTGCCGAAAACCGGCGTCAGGCCGTCATAATCACAGCGGTGGGGGCGCATTTCCAGCGCGTCCAGCATTTCCTCCACCAGATCATCGATGTACAGCAGCTCCAGCTCGGTGGCGCGGTCGTTCACCGTGATGGGCAGATCGTGGGCAGTGTTGTAACAAAATGTCGCTACCGCGCTGTTATAATTCGGGCGGCACCATTTGCCGAACAGGTTCGGGAAGCGGTAGACCAGCACCGGTGCGCCAGTCTCCTGGGCGTAAGTAAAGAACAATTCCTCGCCCGCCAGTTTGCTTTTTCCGTAATCGCTCTGGCCGTAACGGCCGATGAGCGTTGCCTGGATGCTGCTGGACAGCATGACCGGGCAGGTGTTGCCGTGGCGTTTCAGCATGTCCAGCAGGGTAGAGGCAAAGCCAAAGTTGCCCTGCATGAACTCAGCCTCATTTTTGGGCCGGTTGACGCCCGCCAGGTTAAAAACAAAGTCCGCCTTGGCGCAGTATTCCTCCAGCAGGACCGGGTCAGTATCTATGTCGTATTCGTAGATCTCGTCCACGGTCAGGGCGGGGCGGGTACGGTTTTTGCCGTCCCGCAGGTTTTTCAGGTTCTCGCACAGGTTGCGCCCTACAAAGCCTTTGGCGCCGGTGACAAGAATTTTCATGCCTTGCTTTCCTCTTTTAGCATCTCCTGGATGTACTCGGTGGTCTTGATCTTGGCGATGGTCTCCTCCACGTTCAGGCGGCGGGTGTTGTGGCTGGTGTAGTCCTCGTCGGCCTGGGTGCGCACCTGGCCCTTGACGAAGAACTTATCGTAGTTCAGGTCGCGGTTATCGGCAGCAACGCGATAATAATTGCCCATATCCTCGCTGCGCATCCGCTCTTCCTTGGTCATCAGGGTCTCGTACAGCTTCTCGCCGTGGCGGGTGCCGATGATATTCGTACCGGTGTCGCCAAACAGAGTCTGCACAGCCTTGGCCAGGTCGCCAATGGTGGAAGCGTCCGACTTCTGGATGAACAGGTCGCCGGGGTTGGCATGCTCAAAGGCGAACATAACCAGATCCACGGCTTCGTCCAGGTTCATCAGGAAGCGGGTCATGTTGGGGTCGGTAATGGTGATAGGGTTGCCGGACTTGATCTGCTCGACAAACAGCGGGATGACGCTGCCGCGGCTGCACATGACGTTGCCGTAGCGGGTGCAGCAGATGACCGGGCCGCCGCGCTGGGCAGACACACGGGCGTTGGCGGTGATGACATGCTCCATCATGGCCTTGGAGATGCCCATGGCGTTGATGGGGTAGGCAGCCTTATCGGTGGACAGGCAGACGACGCGCTCGACGCCGGCCTCGATGGCGGCGTGCAGCATGTTGTCGGTACCTTCAATGTTGGTGCGCACGGCCTCCATGGGGAAGAACTCGCAGGAGGGGACTTGTTTCAGCGCAGCAGCGTGGAAAATGAAGTTGACGCCGGGCATGACATCGCGGAGAGACCGCGGGTTGCGCACATCGCCGATGTAGAACTTGACCTTCTCGGCGTAGGCGGGATACTTGGCCTGCAGTTCGTGGCGCATATCGTCCTGCTTCTTCTCATCGCGGGAGAAGATGCGGATCTCACCGATGTCGGTGGTGAGGAAGTGCTTCAGCACGGTATTGCCGAAGCTTCCCGTGCCGCCGGTGATCAAGAGGGTCTTGTCTTTAAAAATCGTGTCTGCCATGATGGCCTCCTTATACGTTAAGCGCCGCTGGGCGCAGGTATCCTTTATAATCTTTATTATTCTACCATAAAATGCCCCATTTGAAAAGAGGGAACCGCCCCTCTTGCAGGATTTGGTATTTGTGTTATACTAACTACAGAACATTTACACCTTTTACTATTATTATAAGGTAAGAAAGGACACCTATCATGCGCGCATATGAACGTCTTTTGAAGTATGTCAAGGTCTGGACGACCTCGGACCCCGAGAGCGGCACCCATCCCAGCACGATGCGTCAGTTTGACCTGGCCCACCAGCTGGTGCAGGAGTTGAAGGACCTGGGCCTGACCGATGCCCATGTGGACGAGCACTGCTATGTCTACGCCACGCTGCCCGCCACTCCGGGACAGGAGAGCGCCAAGCCCCTGGGCTTCATCGCCCATATGGACACCACCGATGACGCCAGCGGTGAAAACGTCAACCCGCAGATCCACCCCAACTACGACGGCGGCAAGGTTGTACTGCCTGCCACCGGCACTGTGCTGGACCCCGCCCAGTTCCCGTTCCTGACCGAGATGAAGGGCCAGACTCTCATCACCACCGACGGCTCGACCCTGCTGGGCGCCGACGACAAGGCCGGTGTGTCCGAGATCATGACGATGCTGGAGCGCGTCATCGCCGAGAAGCGCCCCCACGGCAAGCTGTGCATCGGCTTTACCCCCGACGAGGAGATTGGCGAGGGTGCCAGCCTGTTTGATGTCGAGGGCTTCGGCGCCGCCTACGCCTACACCGTCGACGGCGAGGACGCCGGCGAGATCAGCTATGAGAACTTCAACGCCGCCGCGGCTGTTGTGACCGTTCACGGTTTCAGCGTCCACCCCGGCAGCGCCAAGAATGCCATGATCAACGCCCAGAATGTGGCCATGGAATTCCATGCCGCTCTGCCCGCTTTCTCCCGTCCCGAGCACACCGAGGGCCGCGAGGGCTTCTTCCACCTGACCAGCATGGTAGGTGATGTGACCACCGCCAAGCTGGGCTACATCGTGCGTGACCACGATGCCGCCAAGTTCGCCGCCCGCAAGGCCCAGATGGAACATATCGCCGCCTGCCTGAATGAGCGCTACGGCGAGGGCACTGTCGAGCTGGACATCCACGACAGCTACCGCAATATGCTGGAGAAGATCCAGCCCCACTTCCACCTGGTGGAGAATGCCCGCAAGGCCATCCGTGCTGCCGGGCTGGAGCCTATCGAAACGCCGGTACGCGGCGGCACCGACGGCGCGACCCTGAGCTATATGGGCCTGCCCTGCCCGAACCTGGGTACCGGCGGCTTCAACTTCCACGGCCCGTGTGAGTGCATCACCGCCGAGAAGATGGACCAGTGCACCGAGATCCTGCTGAATCTGGTGGATCTGTATAAGTAAGGAACATTAAAAGGCTTCCCTTGAGGGGAGCCTTTTAATGTCATCCCCCTTTGTGCAAACCGCACAGGGGGTGGGCGGGGGATTTTTTGTGTAAAAAGTCTATAACATTTCCCGGGAAATTGTGTTATACTATATATGAAAATACATAGTATCGAAACTTTACAAGGAGGTCAATTATGTTTCATCCGGGAGATATTGTCAGTTACGGCACAAATGGCGTGTGCGAGATCACCGAGCAGAAGCGTGTTCGGCTGGCGGGGCAGCCCTGCGACTGCCTGATCTTAAAGCCGGTCTACGACCAAAGCATGACCATCTGCGTCCCCTGCACCAGCCAGGTGCTGCTGGACCGCATGCGCCCGCTACCCACCAAAGAGGAACTGCTGGCAATGCTCCACGAGCCTGCCCCCGCCCACGAGGCGGACGCCGATGCCCGCAAGGAGCAGTACCGTCAGGCCCTGCAAAGCGGCGACCGCCATCGGCTGCTGCGGATGGTGCGGGACATCCACGCCCAGCACCAGGCCCGCAAGGCCCAGGGCAAGGGGCTTTCGGCCTTTGACGACCGCGCTTTGCACGAGGCGCAGAACCTGCTGCACAGCGAGTTCGCGTACATTCTGGGCATCGAGCCTAACGCCGTGCCCCAGTTCATTGCGGCAGAACTGGGCGACGAATAAGACGAATAAAGAGATTGGCTTTCTTTAGGCAATACCGCATAATTCTAAGTGCCGATACGGCGAGCGAGGTGCGGCAGCTGCCGGAGCGGTGCTTAAGCCGTTAGGCGGGAATTGTGCGGTGTTGCCTTTACAAAAGATGCACCTAGAAATCAGATAAAATTTTAAAATGCACAGCTTAACCGGCCTGCATCCTGTACGGCACAGGATGCAGACCGGTTGGCTTTTGGCAGATCTTTCTTGACAAACATTTTTTGCCATGCTATAGTCAATGCCAGAGCAGGGCGTCCGGCTCTGCAATGCTTTGAAAAAGGATATTACAAAACACACGCCTGCAGCGAAGTGTTCACCTGCAAAAACTGCGGCCGCGTCGTTGTTCCGGAGGGCGCAGGCAGTACCCACCGCAACCATTGCCCGAACTGTCTTTGCAGCCTGCACGTCGACGAGGGACCCGGCGACAGAGCATCCGCCTGCGGCGGGTTGATGGAACCCGTGGCAGTTTGGGTACGCAAAGGCGGCGAATGGGCCATCGTCCACCGTTGCCGACGGTGCGGCAAGATGGATTCCAACCGCATCGCTGCCGACGATAACCCGATGAAGCTGATGTCCATTGCCATGAAACCTCTTTGCGAGCCGCCGTTTCCCCTTGACCGCATCCGTGAGATGACGGCGCAGATGGGCGGAGACGGCATCATGAAGTAACACGCAGCAAAAGCCCCATGTCCAGCACCTTCATGGTGCAGACATGGGGCTTTTTGTTTTTCTCGGCCTTGCGGCTGGTATGCAAGGTGCTGTTTTTACTTCATCTTGCCAACATACACAAGATAGGAATACAGATAGATCCACGCCGAGCCGCCACACACGGCGCACAGCAGCAGGATCAGCGTGACGGTATCGCCCAGCAGGCCGGCCAAAAAGGCCACCGCGATCAGCGCAATGCCCATCACAACAAAGGTGATGCCGCCCATGCGCTGGGTGCGCTGCCAGTTATGCTCATCGTTCAGCGCCCAGGGCGTGCGGCAGCCGAAGGTGTAATTCTGCTTGATGTTGGGCATAAAGTTGCCCAGGATGATGAACATCACACCGACGCCGCCGCACACCAGCAAACTGATGATATTGCTGCTTTGCGGCAGCATGTTAAACACGGTCAGCTCAGTCAGCCAGGTCATGCCGCACATAAACAGCACAAACAGCGTGATAAAAATGTTCCACACCTTGCCGAACCGCTCAAAATTCTGGTGCTTGGGATCGATGCGGCGTACGACCTCCATAAAAACCAGCATCGCCAGCGGCAGCACGCAGAAGATCAGGTTGCTCTGCTTGCTGCTCCAGCCGTTTACCTCGCCGCTGGCGCCCCAGTGGATGGGCACGGTATCCGGCAGGGCCGGGTAGACCGCCAGATGGCCGACGATATTCAGAATACAAACAACCAGCAATATCCAGAACAGAGAGCCCAATTTATTATTTTTCATCATCGGTTCCTCCTTTAACGAAACCACAATCATAAAACCACTTCAGCAATTCCTGAAACACCGTCAGGTTCAGGCTGTAGACAATATTTTGGCCGCTGCGCTCATCACTGACCAAGTCCGCCGCCTTTAAAATGTTCAAATGGTGGCTGACGGAAGGTTTGGTCATATCAAACTGCGCCGCGATCTCCCCGGCTGTCAGGTCGCCCTGGGCCAGCAGCTCTAAAATGCGCCGCCGGGTGGGGTCTGCCAGCGCCTTGAATGCGTCACCCATATTTAAGGGATCTCCTTTCAGTTATTAGATATTTATATATTTGTCTAACTATCTATCTGCATAATACCACGCCCATTCCTCCTTGTCAATAGGGGAGAGGCAAAAAAATGCCCCCGGCATCCCAAACGGGTGCCAGGGGCAAAACTGCTTTAACAGGCAGGTTTATTTGTACTTAACGTTATCGATGAGGCCCTGCATAACTTCGCTCTGCAGCACGTTCATCTTGATGTAGTTCTCGCCGTAGGAGGAGATGTAAGCGCTGGGGTCGGTGGTGCCGTAGAACTTACCGAAGTCCTGGTTCATCAGGGCGGTATCGCAGACCAACCCCTGCTTCTCAGCGATGGCCTGCATCAGCAGGGCCTGCTCGGTGATGGTGTTCAGGCTGCCCTGGATGTCCTCGAGGTAAGCGTCGATGCTGTCATAGCTGGTGCCGAGCAGGCCGCTCTTCAGCAGAGTGGTCATCGTTGTGCCGTAGTTCTTGGCATAGCTGTACACGCGGTACAGCACAACATCGCGGTAGTAGTCCAGCACACTCTGGGGCAGCTCCTTGGCAAAGCTGACCTTATCGTGCAGGGCGCTGTAGACGGTGCTGGCCTGCTGGTCGTAGAGCATCGTGTTCTTGACGAAGTCGTTCAGCTCATCGATGGTGTTCAGGTTCATCGTTTCGCCCAGATTGCTGGCGACCCAGTCGTCGGTCAGGTCGGGGTTCTTGGACTCCTTGATATAGTTCAGGGTGGTCTTGAAGACAGCTTCCTTGCCGTTCAGATCCTCGTTGCCGTAATCCTCGGGGAAGGTGACGGTGACGTCAAAGCTCTCGCCGGGCATGTGGCCGACGATCTGATCCTCGAAGTCGTCAATGTAGCTGTGGCTGCCCAGGGTCAAGTCAGCGCCCTTGCCCTGGGTATTGCCGCCGTCAAACTCAACTCCGTCGACGGAACCAACATAGTCGATGTTGACAGTGTCTCCGTCAGCAGCGGCGCGGTCAGTGACTTTCTCGTCGGTGGCGTAGTTGGACAGGACGTTCTGGTCGATGTAGCTGCTGATGTCCTCGTCGGTGACCTGGCCCAGGTCGGCGTCGATGGTGATGTCAGCGTAGTCATCGGGCAGAGTGACGTAATCCTGAGCGGTGACGTCCTTCAGGTAGCCGTTGTCGTCGTAAGCCTGGGAGAAGCTGAAATCAGCCAGGTAGTCGTAAGCGGACTCGTCCACCTCTGCGGTCTCCTCGGTGGCGGAGGACTCAGCGGTTTCCTCGGTAGCAGCAGATTCGGCAGTAGCCTCGCTGGAAGCAGTGCTTCCGCAGCCTGCCAGGGCAGCGGTCATGCCCAGGGCCAGCACAGCGGCCAGGACACGGTTCATGGTAGAAAGTTTCATGGGATTCTCCTGTTTCTTAAAATTGCATACCTTTTTATTATACACGCATTTTGGCAAAAGTACAGTATAAACGATGAAAAAGGTGTGAAATGTGGTTTACAAGCATCGTCACCATGGCAAGCATTTTGATGATATCACGATTCATTGTATTTCACGCTCCTGTAAATTTGCAGTGCCCGCCGCAGTGGGTGACATTTGAAATACGAATGACGGCGTGCGAATATTGCAAAAGCGTGGTATAATATTTGCAAGGCTGCAACCCACATTGGCCCCCTCTGGGAGGGTGACTCCCCACAGTGTGGGGAGATGTCGCGAAGCGACAGAGGGGTCTGGCCGCGTAAGCGGTCCCGCGAAGCGGGTGAGGGAGGTTTTTCCGCGGGCGGATAGTGAATCCGCCCCTACGGTAAATACACCATCTATATAAAAAAGGAGACCACCATGGATAAAACCAAAATTGCCCGCATCAATGCGCTGGCAAAAAAGGCCAAGACCGTTGGCCTGAATGAGCGCGAAACTGCCGAGCGCGATGCCCTGCGCAAGGAATACCTGGCCGAGATGCGTGCCTCGTTCAAGGCGCAGCTGGATTCCACCTACGTGCAGACCGCTGACGGCGCGAAGATCCCTTATGCCGAGTACGCCCGCACCGCCAAAGAGGCCGCCAATGACATCCAGGCTGAGCATGCCGGGCAGGGGAGCGCAAACACCCCGAAAAGTTAAGGCAGCCTTGCACAATTGCACCAAAAATCACTATGGAAATCTGCAAGGCAGTATGCTATAATAAAAGAACGGCAGCGGATCCCGGATGTTCCCGGAGAAGGCTGAAATGCCTAATGGCGATACCTCGGTATTGCCTAGATTACGAATTTTTACGAAAGAGGTAAAAACGTATGCTTACTTCCATCACCGGTATCAACTGGGGCGACGAGGGCAAAGGCCGCATGGTCGACCTGCTCAGCCAAGATTATGACATCGTTGCCCGCTATCAGGGCGGCGACAACGCCGGCCACACCGTTAAGAACGAGCGCGGCAAGTTCGTCCTGAACCTGATCCCCTCCGGCATCCTGCGCCCGGACGTTGTCTGCGTCATGGGCGGCGGCATGGTCATCGACCCGGAGCATCTCGAGAAAGAGATCGCCGCACTGACCGAAAAGGGCGTTGAGATCAGTCCGAAGAACCTGAAGATCTCCGACCGCGCCACCATCACTATGCCCTTCCATGTGGCACAGGATGGCCTGGAGGAGGAGCGCCTGTCCAAGACCGGCGCCCAGTTTGGCTCCACCAAGCGCGGCATCGCCTACAGCTACGGCGATAAATACATGAAGAAGACCCTGCGCATGGGCGACCTGGTCCACATGGACGCAAGCGTCAAGAAGCGCCTCGAGACTATCGTCGATTCCAAGAACCTGACCATGGTTTCCATCTACGGCCAGCAGCCCGTCAGCGTTGAGGAAATGTGGGCCTGGTGCGAGAAGTACTCCAAGCTGTTTGCCCCCTACATCTGCGATGTCGGCCAGTACCTGGCCGAGGCAGACGAGTCTGGCAAGAAGATCATGTTCGAGGCTCAGCTGGGTGCTCTGCGTGACATCGACTTCGGCATCTACCCCTACACCTCCTCCTCCAACACCGTGTCTGCTTACGCCCCCATCGGCGCTGGCATTCCGGGCCACAAGCTGAACCTCTCCATCGGCATCATGAAGGCTTACTCCTCCTGTGTCGGCGAGGGCCCCTTCACCACTGAGCTGGCCATGACCGAGGAAGAGAAGAACGTTCTGCGTGATCACGGCCACGAGTATGGCGCTGCCACCGGCCGTCCCCGCCGCGTTGGCCCGTTTGACGCCGTTGCCAGCCGCTACGGCGTACAGTGCCAGGGCTGCGATGAGCTGGCCCTGACCCTGCTGGATGTGCTGGACTACATGGAGGAAGTGCCCATCGTCACCGCTTACCGCCTGACCGATGGCAGCACCACCACCCGTTTCCCCATGGGCAAGACCCTGGACGATGCCCAGCCCGTTGTGGAGAAGGTTCCCGGCTGGCACTGCGACATCACAGGCGTCCGCAAGTTTGAGGACCTGCCGGTAGAGGCCCAGAACTACGTCAAGCGCCTGGAAGAGCTGGTCGGCTGCAAGATCAAGTACATTTCCGTTAGCCCCGAGCGCGACGCCTGCATTGTGCGGGAGTAAGCAAGGGAGTAGCCTCGCTTCTGTAGGGGCGGATGCTTGCATCCGCCCGCGGGACCGCTTGGCGGGCAAAACGATACCCGCCAGCCCAGCCGGCCCGCTCGTGCGGTTTAATGCCCCGCTGGGGCATTAATCGCTGCGCGACCCCGCAATGCGAGCATCGACCCCTACAATTCCCACCACATTCTAAACCAAACAATCCACCAAAGGCAGACCCAACGGTCTGCCTTTTTGTGAAACACGGAAAGTGAGTTCCCATGATCCAACTGCTGATCCGCACCTTTATCCGGGATTCAGACAACACCGCCAGCCGCACCGTGCGCACGGCCTACGGCAACCTGGCGTGCCTGGTCAGCGTGGTGTGCAACCTGCTGCTGTTTGCAGGTAAAATAGCCGTTGGTACGCTGTTTGGCAGCGTATCCATCACGGCAGACGGTTTGAACAACCTGTCGGACGCCAGCTCCAACATCGTCAGTTTAATTGGCTTCAAGCTGGGCTCCCGCCCCGCGGATTCTGAGCATCCTTACGGCCATGCCCGGTACGAGTACCTGGCCGGGCTGGCGGTCTCGGTGATGATTTTAGTCATCGGCGTGGAGCTGTTCAAGGAAAGCTTCGCCAAAACGCTGGACCCCACGCCGGTCAGTTTCGGCTGGCTGACGGTAGTCGTACTGGTCGCGTCCATCCTCGTCAAGCTGTGGATGAGCCACCTCAACCGCACCATCGGCCGGCGCATTGATTCCGACACACTGCTGGCCACCGCCGCCGATGCCCGCAATGACGTTATCACCACCAGCGTGGTTTTAATCGCCGCCGTGCTGACCCAAGTGACCGGCTTTGCCCGGCTGGACGGGCTGATGGGCATCGCTGTATCGCTGTTTATTTTGTACAGCGGCGCGATGCTCGTCAAAGATACCATCGACCCGCTGCTGGGTTCGGCCCCCGACCCGGAACTTGTACGCCACATTGAGGACAAGGCCCTCAGCTACCCCGGCGTGCTGGGCGTGCATGATCTGATGATCCACGACTACGGCCCCGGTAACCGACTGGTCAGCTTCCACGTGGAGATGGACGCCAATGCCGACGTCATGCACAGCCACGACGTCATCGACCGCATCGAGCGTGACCTGCTGAACCAAGATGACCTGGTAGCCACCATCCACTTTGACCCCGTCATCGCCAGCGACAGCCACGTGGCCGAACTGCGCAGCTTCCTGCAGCAGGAGGTCGCCAGCCTGGACACCCGCGCCAACATCCACGATCTGCGCATCGTGCCCGGGCCGACGCATACCAATGTCATCTTCGACTGCGCCGTCCCCGCCGAATACATCACCGAAAAGCAGCGCCGCGGCGCCAAACTGGCCGCCGCCCTGCGCGCTGCTGTCGAACGGAAATGGCCCGACCATTTCTGCATCATCAAACTGGAACCCGACTATTCCGCCGGGATACACGAAACCAAATAAAAACAACACCGGAACGAGGTATCATCATGGATTACAACAAAGCTGCCCTAGCGCTCCACAGCAAATATCCCGGCAAGATTGCCGTGCAGAGCCTTGCCCCCTGCAAAAATCGCGACGCCCTGTCCACCGCCTACACCCCCGGTGTGGCCGAGCCCTGCCGCAAGATCAAGGCCAACCCCGATGACGTCTACACCTACACGATGAAAGGCCGCACCGTGGCCGTCGTGACCAACGGCACCGCTGTGCTGGGCCTTGGCAACATCGGCCCCGAGGCTGGCCTGCCGGTCATGGAAGGCAAGTGCGTGCTGTTCAAGGAGTTCGGCGGCGTGGACGCGTTCCCCATCTGCCTGAATGCCAAAACCAAAGAGGAAGTCATTGCGGCTGTCAAGGCCATTGCCCCGACCTTCGGCGGCATCAACCTGGAGGACATCCGCAGCCCCGAGTGCTTCGAGATCGAAGCTGAGCTGGAGCGTGACCTGGACATCCCCGTCTTCCACGATGACCAGCACGGTACCGCTATCATCGTGCTGGCCGGTGTGCTCAACGCCCTGAAAGTGGTGGGCAAACGCATCGAGGATATTAAAATTGTGCAGAACGGCCCCGGCGCGGCCGGTACGGCCATCATCCACATGCTGCAGGTGGCCGGTGCCAAGCACATCATCGCCGTCGACGAGCACGGCATCCTGGTCCCGGGCCGCCCCGCCGGGCTGGAGGGCCACAAGGCTAAACTGGCCGAGGAGACCAACCCCGAGAAGATCAGCGGCAGCCTGTCCGAGGCCATTAAGGGCGCCGATCTGTTCATTGGTACGTCCATTGCAGGTGCGCTGACCCCTGAGCTGGCCGCCACCATGGCCCCGGACGCCATCGTCTTTGCCATGGCCAACCCCACGCCGGAGATCATGCCCGACCTGGCTAAGGCCGCCGGCATCCGCGTCATCGGCACCGGCCGTTCGGACTTCCCGAACCAGGTCAATAACGTGCTGGCGTTCCCCGGCATCTTCAAGGGCGCACTGTCCGTCCGCGCCCGGGACATCAACCCCGCCATGAAGATGGCCGCTGCCCAGGCCATCGCGGGCCTCATCCCCGACGACGAGCTGAACGAGGAGAACATCCTGCCCAAGGCGTTTGACCCCCGCGTGGCCGACGCCGTGGCTGCCGCCGTGGCCCAGGCCGCAAGAGAAAGCGGCGTGGCCCGCGTATGAGCATCATCCGTGAACTGTCCGCCGCCGCCATCACCGATGCGGTGGAGCGGCTGTGCATTGAAGCCAACACCCAGCTGCCCGCCGATGTGAAGGCCGCGCTGGACAAGGCCGAGTCCGCCGAACCGTGGCCGCTGGCGAAAGAAACGCTGGGCCTTTTGCAGAAAAACCTCTGCACAGCGAAAGAAAAAGACCTGCCCATCTGCCAGGACACCGGCATGGCCTGCGTGTTTGTGGAGCTGGGGCAGGATGTGCATATCGACGGCGACCTGACCACCGCTGTCAACGAGGGCGTGCGCCGCGGCTACGAGAAAGCCTACCTGCGCAAGTCCATCACCGCTGACCCGCTGCAGCGGGTGAATACGGGGGACAACACCCCGGCGTTCCTCACCGTGCATCTGGTGCCCGGCGATGGCTGCCAGATCACCGTGGCCCCCAAGGGCGCGGGCAGCGAGAACATGAGCCGCCTTACCATGCTCAAGCCCGCCGACGGCGTGCAGGGCGTGAAGGATTTTGTGCTGGACACCGTCAAACAGGCCGGGGCCAACCCCTGCCCGCCCATCGTACTGGGCATTGGCATCGGCGGCAGCTTCGACCACTGCGCCACACTGGCCAAACAGGCGCTGCTGCGCCCACTGGATGTGCCCAACCCGGACCCGTACTACGCCGCGCTGGAAAAAGAACTGCTGGATGCCATCAATGCTACCGGTTTTGGCCCCCAGGGCTTTGGCGGTGCCACCACCTGCCTGGGCGTTGCCATTGAGCAAAAGCCCACCCATGTAGCCTGCCTGCCGGTGGCCGTCAACATCAGCTGCCACGTCACCCGCCGCGCCAGCTGCACACTGTAAGGGGGCGAACTGCATGCAATATGTTTTACAGACACCACTGCAAAAATCAGACCTTGCACCGCTGAAAGCAGGAGACACCGTGCTGCTTTCCGGCGTGGTGTATACCGCCCGCGATGCCGCCCACGCCCGCATGATGGAGTTGCTGGACAAGGGCGAGGAGCTGCCGTTCCCGATTGGGGGTGCTGCCGTTTACTACGTCGGCCCTACGCCGGAGCGCCCAGGCTGTGCTATTGGCGCCGCTGGCCCCACCACCAGCGGCCGCATGGACGCCTACACCCCGCGCCTGCTGGACCTGGGGCTGGCCTGTATGATTGGCAAAGGCAAGCGCAGCGAGGCCGTCAAACAGTCGGTCGTTAAAAATGGGGCCGTCTACCTGGCGGCTATCGGCGGGGCCGGTGCCCTGATGGCAAACAGCGTGCAGAGCTGCGAAATCATCGCCTGGCCGGACCTGGGCTGCGAGGCCGTGCGTAAACTGGTAGTCAAGGACTTCCCGCTGACCGTGCTGCTGGATACCCACGGGGGCGACCTGTACCAAAGCGGTCCCGCCGCCTACCTGGCCAGCCTGACCTGAACGGGGGAGGGGAGCGCCCATGAGCAAAGCACAACAAACCCGCCTGAAACGCCGTCTGCTGCTCTGCGGGCTGGCGCTGGTCGTCTCGGTGGCCGCAGCCATCCTGCTGGTGGTCTCTGCCAACGCCAAGCGCGCCCGGCTGCAGGCCGAAAGCGAAGCTGCTGCCAGCGCTGCCCAGGCGGCTGCCGAGAGTGAGGCCGCCGCCAAAGCTGCCAGCGAGGCCGCCGCGCGGGAGGCTGCCGAAGCCGCTGCCCGTGCCGAGGAAGAGGCCAAGCAGAAGCGCGCCAACCAGGTCGCCGCCGCCAGTGAAGCTCACGAAAACACACGTTATGGCGACAAACTTGGCCGCATCTGGGTGGAGGGCACCAATGTGGATTGTGACCTCTACCTGGGCGACAGCGAGACACAGTTCAGCCGCGGTGCCGGCTGCCATGCCGAGGACGGTTGTGTGCTGCCCGGCGAGAACGGCACCGTCTTTATCGGTGCCCACACCGGCACCTACTTCTCCGACCTCGGCTCCTGCGAGATCGGCGCGATCATTCACCTGGAGACCACCTGGGGCGATTTTGCCTATAAGATCACCGATATGCAGGTGATTTTGGAGACAGACATCGACAAGGTGCGCTGGGGCGCCGAGGAGCCCAGCTGTATCCTGTACACCTGCTATCCTTTCGGCATCCTGACCCACACCACCCAGCGCTACGCCGTCTACGCCGACCCTGTAGAAACGGATGAATACGGCGTGGTAGCGGATGTGGATACTGGCGCGACCAACGCCAGCAGTGCGGCAGCAAGCAATTCTGTTTCTACCGCAGGCTAAACGCCCCATTGACAAACCCTGCCAAACTTGCTACACTAATAGTCGTTACGCGGCTATGGCGGAATTGGCAGACGCGCTGGTTTTAGGGTCCAGTGTCCAAGACGTGCAGGTTCAAGTCCTGTTAGCCGCACCATGACGAATGTTCTTACAGCATTTAGCTGTCAAAGAACATTCGTCATT
>OLRT01000357.1_pt1 | contig 36541 bp, 32 predicted proteins | sample 1672021 | NCBI WGS metagenome assembly OLRT01 (sample SAMEA3136637, study PRJEB25190) | human gut metagenome | reverse complement strand
TGATCTATGCAGAGCCTGCAAACAAGGTATTTGCACAGGGTGTATTTGCAGCAATCTCCAATACCATTACCGGCGTGATCGTAGGTGGGCTTCTGATCATGGCATATACCAGAACAATTGCCAAAAAAGGATCACTGGATCAGGAATAAGAAACTATATAAAGCCTTCTCATGTAGCTTTTATGGCTTGTGAAGAGGCTTTTCTTCTGTAAATTTATATGTTGAGGTGTTTATATGACGGAAAACAAGTCCCCTATAATTTCATTTAAAAATTTTTCCTTCCAGTACCGGGCACAGAAGCGTCCTACACTTACCGGAATCAGCCTGAATATTTATCCTGGTGAAAAAGTGCTGATCGCAGGACCTTCCGGCAGTGGCAAAAGCACTCTGGCCGGATGCGTAAACGGACTGAATCCTTTTTCCAATCCGGGAGAGTGTAAAGGAACTCTTATGGTAGATGGAGTCGATGCTCCCCACAGCAGTATTTTTGAACTGTCTGCCCATGTGGGGACAGTGCTGCAGGATCCTGACGGCCAGTTTATCGGACTGACAGTTGGAGAAGATATTGCTTTTGCACTGGAAAACAGCTGTACACCTCAGAATGAAATGCATAAGATCACCAGACATGCGGCAGAACTTGTAGGAATTGAGAACCATTTGGATTATGCGCCCCATGAACTGTCAGGAGGCCAGAAACAGCGTGTCAGTCTTGCGGGAGTTATGGTGGATCAGGTAAAAATCCTTCTTTTTGATGAACCTCTGGCAAACCTGGATCCTGCCGCAGGCAAACAGGCAATAGAGCTGATTGATGAGATACAGAAAAAAACAGATACCACTGTTCTGATCATTGAGCATCGTCTGGAAGATGTGCTCTGGAGAAACGTAGACCGGATCGTGCTGGTAAACGAAGGAAGAATTCTGGCAGATCTTACGCCAGATGAACTGCTTTCTACCAGTCTTCTGAAAGATAATGGCATTCGGGAACCACTCTATATATCTGCCATGCGTTATGCCGGTGTAGAAATCACAAAAGATAAAAAACCCTGCCATGTAGATTCTGTAGTGCTCGGTGAAACTGACAAAAAAAAGATTCAGGACTGGTTTCAGGCCCAGTCTCTTCCGAAATCAGAGGAAGAGGGTGAAAAACTTCTGGAAGTAAAAAATTTATCTTTTGGATATACGAAAGAACATCAGACGTTACGTGATGTAACGCTGACTATTAATAAAGGGGAAATGGTCAGTATTGTAGGACGGAATGGTGCCGGCAAATCTACTTTTTCCAAATTGATCTGTGGGTTTGAAACTCCGGATTCCGGTGAAATCTTTTTCCATGGACAAGATCTTTTGAAAGAAAATATTCGTCATCGTGCCAAATATATCGGCTATGTTATGCAAAATCCCAATCAGATGATCTCCAAGACCATGATTTATGACGAGGTAGCATTGAGTCTTCAGAAATCCGGAAAATCAGAAAAAGAAATCCGCCAGAAAGTAGAAGATACGTTGAAAATCTGTGGTCTTTATCCATTCCGTAACTGGCCGATATCTGCATTGAGTTTCGGACAGAAAAAACGTGTGACCATTGCCAGCGTGTTGGTACAGGATCCGGAACTGATCATTCTGGATGAGCCTACAGCAGGACAGGATTTTAAACATTATACAGAGATTATGGAGTTTCTTTGTAAGCTGAATGAACAGGGAGTAACGGTAGTAATGATCACTCATGATATGCATCTGATGCTGGAATATACCCCCAGAGCACTTGTATTTTCTGATGGAAGACTGATTGCTGACTGCAGGGCATCAGAAGTTCTATGTGATCCGGCTTTGATCCGTCAGGCAGCACTTAAGGAGACCAGTCTTTTTACACTGGCTAATCACTGTGAGATTACACCGCCGGAGGCATTTGTAGAACGATTTATAGAGGAAGACAGGGAGGTGAGAGAGCATGGCCGCTAAGACTGTACTGAATTATCTGGACAGAGACAGCGTCATACACAAAATGACAGGAACAACAAAGTTGGCATTCTTCCTGCTTTTTACTTTTGCAAGTATGATCACTTATAATACATGGGTTCTGCTGGGATTGTTTGTAGTAAGTCTGGCAGCTTTCAGGCTCAGTAAGATTAAATACCGGGAAGTACGGTTTATGATGATCTTTATGCTGGTATTTCTGCTTCTTAATAACCTGTTTATCTTTTTGTTTGATCCCAATCAGGGAACGACTTTGTATGGAACAAGGCATGTGCTCTGCCATTTGTTCTGGAGATATGACCTTACTGCAGAACAGTTGTTTTATATGGTAAATATTTCGCTGAAATATTTTGTTGCACTGCCTGTAGCAATTTTGTTTATTTCTGCAACAAACCCCAGTGAGTTTGCAGCAAGTCTGAATAGTATTGGTATTTCTTATAAAGTAGGCTATTCTGTTGCTATTGCATTAAGATACATTCCGGATATTCAGAGAGACTATCACAGTATCAGCCAGGCACAGCAGGCACGAGGTGTGGAGCTGGGAAAAAATGAACACTTTTTTGCCAGACTGAAGAACTCAGTAAATATCCTTCTGCCGCTGATTCTTACCAGTCTGAATCGGATTGATACAATTTCTAATGCTATGGAACTGAGGGGATTTGGCAAACACAAAAAACGTACCTGGTACACCAGGAGACCCTTTGCCAGAAGAGATTTCCTTGCACTGGGGCTGGGTGTGATCCTGCTTCTGGTCAGCCTTATAGTAACCATTCGCTTTGGCAGGTTTTATAACCCGTTCATCTGATATTATTTGTAACTATTCAGAAGGTAGTATCCCGCGAGGTGTTTTGGCACGTTTTTTGCCAAAATCCTGAGACATACAAGGCAAAATGCCATCACCGAAGGTGATTTGGAATGCATTTTGACTCGTAACTGTGAGGGTACTGAACAGTTACTATTATTTTATAAAAAAGAGGGAGGTCTTTTTATGTTTAACTTAATGGTAAATGCTGACGGTGGACTTACCACTGCCGGATATGTGATCACAGTCGTAGCAGGCATTATTCTGTTCCTGCTGGCAATCTGTTTTGCAGGTAAAAATTCAGACAAAAAGAAGCTGACAACAAGACAGCTGGTATTCTGTGCAGTTGCCATTGCGCTTGCATTTGTTACTTCTTATCTGAAGATTTTCAAACTGCCATGGGGCGGCAGCGTAACACTTTGCAGTATGCTCTTTATCGTGCTGATTGCCAACTGGTACGGTGTAAGCACCGGTATTATGGCTGGTCTTGCTTATGGTATCCTGCAGTTTATCCAGGAACCATATGTACTTTCTTTTTTCCAGGTATGCTGTGATTATATACTTGCATTTGCAGCACTTGGTGTGGCAGGATTTTTTGCAAAACAGAGCCATGGACTTCTGAAAGGCTATATTGTGGCTGTAATCGCCAGAGGAGCTTTCCATGCTCTGGGAGGATATCTCTACTGGATGAGCTACATGCCGGACAATTTCCCGAAATCTCTTACTGCAGTATATCCGATTGTGTATAATTACAGTTATCTGCTGGCAGAGGGAATCATCACAGTAATCGTGATTTCCATACCGGCCGTTGCCAAAGCACTGACCCAGGTGAAAAGAGCTGCACTTCAGTAAAATCAATAATAGCACCCTATGTCAAAGCACTTTATCTGTATGGAAACTGTGCCAGGCATGAGCAATCTTATGAGAGTGATGTGGATCTTTTTCTGGAGCTGCAGTCTGATTTTGACATAAAAAAATATAGAGATTATGTAATATTATTAAAGGGAGAAATTTCTCCGGCAGATAAGGATATGGCAGAAGTGGACCTGAAAGTAGTCGTGGGTGACAGTTGGAAGAGAAATAAGATGCTATATTATCAGAATATATTAAGAGAAGGAGTTGACATATGGAAGAGGGAGTGAATTCCTAGAGAAGTTTCGGTAGAATAAAGGGAGCTTACTGTTTCACGAATTTCGTGAGATGGTAAGCTCCCTTTTTATTTTTACATTTCTAAATGCCGTCGCAAAGTGCTACGACTGATTTTTAAACGGGATGCAGCTTTGCTTTGATTATATCCTTCTTCTTCAAGTACTTTCTGAATAATTCCCTTTGTTATATCGCTCAGAGATCCATGCAAAGAGTTTAAGGAGAGGGAGGTCTGATGTTCTGTTTCGTATTCTCTTAAAGCCTCCAGAGTATCTTCTTTGCTGATGTAAAAATCAGAAGAAAGTAGCATTGCTTTTCTGATCACATTCTGAAATTGTATCAGATTTCCTGGCCAGCTATAATCTTCGAGAATTTGAATGGCTTCGGAGGTGAAAGAAACAGCAGGTTTTGCAAGTTCAGTAATGAAATCGTTCAGGTAAAGGGTTGCAAGATTAGGAATGTCTTCTTTTCTCTCTTTTAGAGAAGGGATAAGCAGAACCAAAGGACGAAAATCACGAAGGAATTCTTCTTCAAAATAATCTGCATTTTCATCTTGTTTTGTGTTACCTGTAGAAAAGATAATTTGATTTCGTTTCCATGCATTACTACTGTCGAGATAATATAATAGTTGTTTCTGACAGTCTATTGATAGTTGGGAAACACTCTGGAAAAATAAAGTTGCTTCAGAACTATATAAAGGGGAACTGTCTTTATTAAGAAACTGATCCCATTCTCGCGACTGGAAACGATTGCAATTAATAATAATTAATGGGCCATTTTGCTTGGTGTTACTGTGATAAATATACTTAGCAATTTCGCTTTTTCCGGAATACAGTGGGCCCTTTATCAAAATTGGACGCGTATAATATTTAAAACTTTGGATTCCATGGAGGATTTTTTGCATAGAAGCATTTAGTGAATAAAATAGTCTTTGGCTGACAATTAATTCATCAGATGGGTTAATGAACTTAATCATAACCGGTGTATCTGTACTTTGCTGTTCTTTTATAGTATAAACAACGAGATTTCTGCTCTGATGCGTAACCACCTTTCCATGTATGGAATACTGGGTTGAATCTAAATTCCGAAGAAAATAGGAAGATTGATTTTGCAAGGTTGTCGTTACGTTAGCTTGCATCAGTGCAAGAAGTTCCCTGGAAAGTTCAAAGGAGGCAGATAATAAATGTTCAGAATCGAAAACAGCAATATGTGTATGGTGAAGATTTTGTTCTATTAATTTATGAAAGCCAACTTCTTCGTAAAGCATTTTTTTCTCATTAAAAATTTCTATACTTTCTTTTAAGGTTTTTCGAACACTCTCCTCACTGGTATTAATTAAAATACTTTGAAGACCAATCCGGTTTGCTGCATTTGTTGTTACTACATCTCCCACGATCATGCTGTAACCTAATTCTTTTAAGCGTAACAAAGTTGGTTCGATTTGTTGGATGTTTTCAACAGTGTATACATCAAAATCATATTTTAGAATATCTTTAAGAACCTTTGCCAGGTAGATAACACTCTGGAAACCGACAAAGACATATTTTCCATTATAGTTATGAGCCAATTTAATAGAAGTAAGTACATCATAAATGGAAATACCGACATCAAGTACATGCCGCTTGCAAGCTCTCTCAATGAGATCACAGGTATACCCTCGGGAAATAATAATATCGTATTGAGATAAATCCAAAGATGTAACAAAGCCTGCAGCTTCGCGAGTATCGCTTACATATGCGGTCAGTTCAATCATACTATACTCATGTACAATGTTTTCAAACAATACTTTTAATCCTGTATAAGGCGCCAGTAATAACAGGCGTGCTTTAGATGTAATTGAGGGCTGGGTGTTCAATAATAATACCTCCTTTTCAATTGGTGTAATAAAACAGTACATAAAAATAAAAAACAACGAAAAATTGTTCCAAAATAATACAGAAAACTTTCTGACATACTTTACATATACCATATAATTTGACATAATTATACATGTAAAATATGAAAAACGCAAGAATATGTTAAAAAATGTACAAGAAAAACAAAAACATGTAACGAAATAGAACAGGGGGCATAAATTTGAAAAAGGATTATACTGATGACTCATGGGTCAATGAAAATGAATGGAAATATGGAAAAAATGATGAACTGGGAGCGATGAATCAGCTGACAGATGCATCTGTTCTGAAAGCAATAGCTCTGATAAAAAAAGGAACAGTATATGATCTTGAAACGGTTCGCTTTAAAGGTATGAATATCTGGGATGGTCATGCAGGATATGAAATCATTTCTTACGCATCCCCTTCAAAGCGCAGGGCGTTAAAGAACACAGATGCCTCCAGTCAGATGAATTGGTACAAAGAGGGCGAATGGATGGATGATGAACATAATGCACCAAAGTATCATATGGGATGTAATACAGAAGTTGTAATCGGACCAATGCATATAGGAACACATATTGATGCACTGTGTCATTGGACAACGGGAGAAGATGATCACTGGTACAATGGATATACAGAAAAAGAATATGGATCTTCCATGGGTCCGACAAAATGTGATGCGTCCAAAATTCCTCCAATGATCATGAGAGGTGTGATGCTGGATATCGCTGCCTGGAAACAGATGGAGCATTTGCCATTAGATTATATTATTTCTGCAGAAGACTGTGAGAAATGTATGGAATGGGAAGGTGTAAAAATCCAGCCAGGAGATGCCGTTATGCTTCGAACAGGAAATGGATGGCCGGATGAGAAAACAAGAGGAGCAGGACTTGGAATTTCGGCGGCGAGATATCTTGTGGAAGAATGTAAAGCAATTTTAATTGGTGATGACAAAGCCTGTCTGGATGGACAGAATGAAGATGGTTCCATGAGTGTACCACATCATCCACAGCCTGTACATCATTATCTGTTGATTCAGCAGGGAATTCATATTTTGGAATATGTTCAGCTGGAAGAACTGTCCAGAGATAAAGTATATGAATTTTGCTTTATCAACTGTTCACCAAAATTCAAAAATGCTACAGGTGTTCCGACAAGACCTATCGCAATTGTCTGATTGAGTAAAGAAAAGCGGAGGGATTTTACATTGGAAGAGAGGAAGTACAGTTTCAGATTACAGAATATTGTAAAAAAATATGGTATTTCCTACGCACTTGAGAATGTCAGTTTGAATGTTTTTGAGGGCGAGGTCATAGGTTTGATCGGTGCAAACGGGGCCGGTAAATCAACATTAATGAGTATTCTTACAGGAGTTAATACAGCAACTGAGGGAAAGATTGAAATCGGAGGACATGAGTATTCGAAAGACGAATATAATGCAAACACCGCAAAAGGAGAGCATATAGCATGCTGCTATCAGGAACTTTCAGTATGTAATAATTTAAAGATCTATGAAAATTTCGCTGTGACAATTATGGATCATAAATTATTTGGAAACAGAGGATGGAGAAAGCAGCTTGCTGAAAAAGCTAAACAGATACTTGATGATGTATTTCCAGACAATAATATTGATGTACATAAAAAAGTGGAGACGTTATCAATAGAACAGAAGCAGATGGTAGAAATCTGTTGCACACTTGCAACGAGTGATTTGAAAATACTTATTTTTGATGAGCCGACATCTTCTCTCGGTAACGAGAGAATTAAACAATTTCATGCAGCCATTGAAAGATGGAGAAAAAAAGGTCTGACAATCATTTATATTTCTCACAAGCTGGAAGAAATTGTTGAGATATCAACAAGAATTGTAGTCATGAAGAATGGACTTGTTGTGGGAGAACTTAATACAGAGGATGTTGATGTAAATCAACTGATCGGTATTATGGGAGGAAAACAGGACGGTACGACGAAAGGATCTGGAAAAGAAAAGCACAAAAACAGTAAAGAAGATCTGATTCTTGATATTAATCATTATTCTGACGAACATTTACATGATATTTCTATGAATATCTATAAAGGCGAAGTTGTAGGAATTTCTGGTCTTGGAGGATCCGGACAGAGGGAACTTCTTAATATGATATTTGATAAATATCCAAAAAGAAATACGGCTGAATGTTCTACATCAGGAAGAGCATCGTTTGTGAGTGGAGACAGACGGCATGAAGGAATTTTTAAACTGTGGAGCATTTCAGATAATCTTATTATTTCAAGTCTTGATTATCTGACCAGTTTTGGATTGATCAGCAGAAGTAAGCAGGATGAACTTGCAAAACAATGGTATGAAAAATTAAAGTTTCGTGCAAGAGGACCAGAAGATAATATTACAAATCTTTCGGGAGGAAATCAGCAGAAAGCAATTATTGGACGTGGAATTGCATCTGGTGCAGATCTTATTATTTTTGATGATCCAACAAGAGGAGTTGATGCCGGTACCAAAAAAGATATTTATGAGATTTTACACGAGATTGCAGATTCTGGTAAGAGCGTTATCTGGTACAGCACTGAAGACAGAGAGATGCTAGAATGCGACCGGGTATACATTATGCGCGATGGCACCATGGTAGATCAGTTGATCGGTGAACAGATAAGTGAAGACGCAATTGTTTCTTCTTCTTTTAAAAAAGCAGAGATCCAAAGCGAAAAAAAGAAAAAGAAAGAAAATAATAAGGTTATTTCGTTTCTACAGTCTGGATCAGGTATTTCAGTTCTGGTATTTTTGGTTATCTGGATTATTCTTTCTATGCTGAACCATAATGTAAATACCAGAATGGGCATGACCATGATGATAGGTTCAGCATTACCACTTGTGTTGTTGACACTTGGCCAGATGTTTATTATGGGAGTCAGTGATATTAACCTGGGTATTGGAAATGCAATGGGAATCGTAAATGTTATTTCAGCAACATACCTTGTTGCATCATTTGGAGCAGGGCTTCTGGCACTTGCATTGTTTGCTTTGGTTTACGTGGGCACTGCTGTTCTGATTCATACCAGAAAGATGCCATCTATCGTTGTTACATTGGGAATGTCAAGTGTATGGCTGGGTGCGGCATTACTGATTCAAAGTACGCCAGGAGGAAGCTGTCCGGAATGGCTTAGCACAATTTATAAGCTTAATACACCAGTATTTCCGATACAGGTATATATGTGTGTAATAGCTGCCATTGTTGCATACCTGCTGGTGTATCGATGGAAGTTTGGTATGATCATTCGAGGGGCAGGAGACAACCCGGATTCTATTTCCAAACATGGCTGGTCTTACCTGAAAGCAAGATGTATGGCATATCTGTTATCTGCAATTTTTGTTATTCTTGCAGGATTGGCTCTTACCTATCAGGGAAGAGGTGCTGATGCTACCAGCGCAGGTTCTTATCAGATGCAGAGTATTGCAACAGCATTGCTTGGAGGTTGTGCATTTTCTGGTGGAATAATTGAGCCGGTGGGAGCTGTGTGCGGTGGATTATCTATTTCTCTGATTTCTTCGATGCTTACACTGATGCAGATTCACAGTGATTACAGGACAGGCATAATTGGTGTCATTCTGATTCTTGTTCTGTTCTATAGGGAGTTAATGAACAGGAGGCAGAGAAAAGCATGAATGTAAAGAAATTTGCAATTAAAAATTCCTGGATATGGTCCTTTGTCGGGTCAGCTGTTCTGTGTGTACTGATCGGCATTATAGGCGGACAATTCAGTATGAAAACCATTTTCTTAAATGTTACGCTGGCAACTTTTACTTTCTTTTTGGGAATCTGCGAGATGATGGTCATCACCAGTGGTGATGGAGCAATTGATATGTGTATTCCTTACATTGCTACATTAAGTGCTTATATTTCTGCAAACTGGCTGGTAGAAGGAAAGTGGGTCCTGGGTATTGTTATTTTGCTTGCGGTGTGTGTGGTAATAGGCCTGGCAAACTGGCTGATTAATGTTTATCTGCATGTACATGCCATGATTGGAACATTGGCAGTCGGATATGTTATATATTCCATAGTACTGGTCTATTCAAAATCAGCAACAGTAAAACCAAGTAAAGCACTTATGCATTTTGCACAGAAAAACTGGGGAGGTTTTTCGCCCATAACAATTATCAGTATTGCATTTCTGATTTTCATGGAGATTATTATGTATCACACGAAATTTGGAAGAAGATTACATGCTATGGGTCAGGGGCATCATATAGCAGAACTTGCAGGTGTCAAAGTTTCCAAAATGATGATGATCGTTTTCATATGTAGTTCTGTTATTGCCGGATTTACGGGAGTGCTATTAGGTGCTTATGTAAATGGATCTTTTCAGACCCTTGGAAATTCTTATCAGATGCCGGCTATTGCAGCGGCACTGATTGGAGGAACTCTTGTCTCGGGTGGAAAATCAAGTGTTCTTGGGGTGTATGGTGGAGCAATCCTTCTGACACTGTTGACTTCGCTTATTAATATTGCAGGGCTTGCGGCAGGCTGGCAGAATCTTGTGGAAGGTATTGTCATTATCCTGATTCTGGTTGCTGCACGATAGTATTTTGAAACAAATCCCTGGGGGAAGGGGATTAGTTAATACATGGGCATAAGCCTAAAAATAAAATGTTACGGAGGGAAAAACATGAAGAAAAAATTAGTAGCATTAGGGTTAGCATTTGTGACAGCAACAACCATGACAGCATTGGGAGGCACAACATTCGTTATGGCAGAGAGTGAAGCTGATACACCAGGAGTTATCACAATGGAGAAATCCGATGCAGAATGGATTACGCAGGAAGATATGGATGCTCTGGCAAATGATCAACAGTATGTGGTTGGATTTACAGATAACTTTGATGGAAATACGCTGCATCAGCAGCAGGAAAGATATTTTAACGATCTGGCATCAGCTATGAAAGATGCAGGAATCATCAAAGATTACACTATGGTTGTAGCAAACAATGACGTGGCAACACAGGTTCAGCAGATTGAATCTTTTATTATGCAGGGATGTAATCTTATTGTTATTGATCCATGTTCCTCTTCTGGGTTGGATGGTGCTATTGAAGAAGCATACAATGCTGGCGTACAGGTTGTAGTCTTTAATGATGGACCGGTAAGTTCCCAATATTGTACACAGCTGAATGTAGATTGTGTATCAAACTTTGGATATCTAACAGATTGGTGTGCTCAGAAGCTTGGTGGAAAAGGTAATGTACTGGTTGTAAGAGGTATTGCCGGACAGTCCTATGATGAACTTGCCTACAAAGGAATTTCCGAAGCAATTGCAAAATATTCGGATATGAAAATCGTAGGTGAAGTTTATGGCGAGTATAACAGTACAACAACACAGACAGAAGTAGCATCCTTCCTTGCCGGAAATAATGAGCAGATTGATCTGGTATGTGGAGAAAGCGGTGATGCTTATGGTGCAGCTATGGCCTTCCAGGCGGCAGGAAGAGATATTCCGTTAATCTATGGTGGAAACAGAGGTGAATTCCTTAACTGGTGGATGGAGCAGACAGATTATGAAACTGTATCAGGAGTTGCCACACCATGGTTCAGTGCAGCAGCTTTGTATCTTGGTATTGATATTCTTGATGGAAAGACTGTTCCGAAATACATGTACTATCCAATGGATCTGATCACACAGGATACATTGAAGAATTTTGAAGGAATTTCAGATTCAGAAGTTGCTACAACAACACACAACCTTGACTGGGTAAGAAGCGATCTTGAGACACAGGACGAAAATGAATGTAAACCAGAGATGGTTAAGGAATAAGTACAGAGTGAAAAGAGGCGAAAAACTATGAAAATGAGAGCGGCAGTATGCTCAGGCATCGAAGAAGTAGAAATTCATGAAATTGAAAAACCGGTTATTTCAGAAACAGAAGTATTAATTAAAACTAAAAATGTGGGTGTGTGCGGATCCGATTTGCATTTGTATCGTGGAACGCATCCGTTTCGACATGCACCGGCTATTCTGGGACATGAAATTGCAGGGGAAATTGTTGAAGTTGGAAGTAAAGTAACGAAGTTTAAAGCAGGTGACAGAGTTACTGTCGAACCTCAGGTAGGGTGCGGCGAGTGTGCAATGTGTAAGATTGGAGCTGTAAGTCTCTGCAAAAACAAAAAGGTTCCGGGAACACCGGAGTGGAATGGCACTTTTTCCGAGTATTTTAATGCCGAAGAATCAGTCCTTTATAAATTGGGCGATGACATTAGCTATGAAAGAGGTACTCTGACAGAGCCACTGGCAGTAGCAGTACAGATACTTCATAGGGCAGAGACCAAACAGGGATCGCTAGTTATACTTGGCGGAGGTACTATTGGTCAATTGCTTCTGGCTGTTGCAAAGAAACAGGGATTTGCACCAATTGTCGTTACAGATACTGTCGAATTCAATCGTGAATTTGCTCTGTCTCATGGCGCAGATTATGCATTTGACCCTATTCATGATAATGTAGAAGAAGAGGTAAAAAAGATTACAGGGGAGGGAGCTGATCTTGTTGTTGTAGCAGCAGGAGCTAATAACATTCTGGATCAGGCATGTAATTGTGCAAGAAAACGAGGCGAAGTTGGTATCGTTGCAATGATCACAAAAGAAATTCCTTTCTATAGTTATGCAGTAGTGTTTAATGAATTAAGAATGTTTGGCGCGATGTGCTATGAAAGAGAGGCTTTCCGTATTGCGGCAGAACTGATAAATGACAAGAGTTTCCCTCTTGATGATTATGTAACACAGGTTGTAGATGGAATTGAAAATACAAAAGAAGGATTAGATATTCTAAGTCAGAAAAAAGAAAATACAGTAAAAGTAGAAATCAAAATTTCAAAATAAGCTTTATGTTGAAACTTTGATAGAATGAATATCTGAGATTCAATGCGGTTAAAGGGTCATGGTATGGAAGTGTATATGAATCTTTTAACCGCATTTTTATTAATCTATTTTGGCTATACATTTTATTATGTGAGGTATACAAAGATGAAAAAAAGATTAGATCATATTATTTTGGGATGTGTTGCAGATGATTTTACCGGGGCAAGTGATGCTGCATCGTTTCTTGCAAAGAAAGGGATAAAAACACTTCTTTTCAATGGAATACCAAAAGAAGAAAAAGAATTAGGTGATTGTGCTGCTATTGTTATTGCTATGAAAACCAGAAGTATTCCGGCAAAAGAGGCAGCAGATGATACTTTACGTGCAATAGAATGGCTGAAAGAACAGGGCGTAGAGCGATATTATATAAAATATTGTTCAACATTTGACAGTACCCCAAAGGGTAATATTGGACCAGATATTGATGCTGTATTGGAAAAATATAATATTCCGTATACTTTTTTATGTCCTTCTCTTCCGGTAAACAAAAGAATTGTAAAAAATGGCGTCCTGATCGTAGATGGAAAACCAATTGCTGAAGGTCATATGGCTAATCACCCATTAAATCCAATGTGGGCATCAGAACTTTCGGAGTTAATGAGAGAACAGGGAAAATATTCATGCCTTATACTGAATGAACAGGATATGTCAAAGTCAGCTGAGGAAATTCGAAATACAGTAGAAGAATATGCAAAAGAACATGAACATTTTTATATAGTACCAGAATATGCATCTGATGAGGATGGAAAGAAAATTGCAGATGTTTTTGGACATGAAAAACTTCTGACTGGAGGATCCGGACTACTGGAATTTCTTGCAGCAGACATAGCAGAAGCATATGACTGTTATGATGCTGATACATCTGGAAAGCATGTAAAAGGAAGAGGAATAGCTCTGTCAGGAAGCTGTAGTACAGCGACTTGTGAGCAGTGCAAAACATACAGTAAGGAGAATCCGGCGATTGCTGTTTATCCGGAAAAATTACTCATAGGAGAACAGACAGTAGAAAAAATATGGGAAGAAATTTCGAAGAACCCTGATAAAGAATATCTTGTTTACAGTGCAGGTGCAACAGATCCGGAAAGCAGACACTATGATTCGGAAGAACGTGCAGAAAAGGCTTCGCAAAAATTGGAAGAAACTATGGCGGCAATTGGAAAACTTGCTTATGATGCAGGGTATACGAGAATCATATGTGCCGGAGGAGAGACTTCAGGAGCGATTGCATTGGCCTTGGGATTTGATGGATTTATTATTGGAGAAAGTATTGCACCGGGTGTTCCGATTCTGACACCTCTTCATAATCAGAATATACGGCTGGCACTTAAATCAGGAAATTTTGGACAGACAGACTTTTTTAGACGGGCACTTGATATGACAAAAGAACAGTGATGGAGGATAAATAATGGCAGAAACATTACAGGACATGATACAGAATGCCTGCTGGGTGGGAGAAGCAATTTTTAACAGAAATAAAACTTCCGGATCATCTGCGAATATGAGTTTCAGATATGAAGATAAAATTTATATTACCTGCAGTGGAGGGTGTTTTGGAAATCTTACAGAAGAGAGTTTTTCTGTAACTGATTTAAATGGAAAATATATTTCCGGACCGAAACCAAGTAAAGAATTACCACTTCATATAATGCTTTACAATAAAGCAGACAGTAATGTTAATGCAGTGATTCATGTACACAGTCATTATGCAACATTATGGTCATGCTTGCCGCACGAAGGGGATAGAGATGATGTGATTCCTTCATATACCCCATATCTGAGTATGAAGCTTGGAAAAATCAGACTTGTTCCTTATGCTGCGCCTGGAAGTGAGGAACTGTTTTCAAAATTCAAAGACAGGCTGACAGTGGAAAATGGATATTTGTTGGCGCATCATGGTCCTATCGTAGGAGGGAAAAATATACTTCAGGCTTTTTATGGTCTGGAAGAACTAGAGGAAAGTGCACAGATCGCCTGGGAACTGAGGGATGAAGAAGGTGTAGAAAAAATTTAAATCTGTCTGGAGAATATATTTTCTTTATGAAATGAAAGTTTCACAGCTTTAAATCCATAAACCCCTTGCGTTTACAGGTTAATATAGAGTATACTGAATTCACAACAGTCTGTCAGAAATTTTTCTGTTGGATCTGATAATCTGTGGAGAGGAAATTATCATCATGATTGTTACATTGATCGAAAAAATATACAGTATGCTCTGGGGAGATCTGCTGCATATTCCCCTGCCTGGAGGAAACAGCCTTGGGATTTCACTGCTGATCATCCTGCTGATACCTACAGGCATTTATTTTACTATTCGTACACGATTTTTACCCTTGCGTTTGTTTCCGGATATGGTGAAGGCACTGGTAGAAAAGAAAGAGCATGAAAGCAGTCTGTCATCTTTTCAGGCATTGATCGTATCCACTGCTACCAGAGTTGGTATGGGAAATCTGGCAGGAGTAGTTGCAGCAGTTTCTGTAGGTGGAGCCGGTGCGGTATTCTGGATGTGGGTAACAGCCCTGATTGGTTCATCTACAGCTTTTGTTGAGGCAACTCTTGCACAGCTTTTCAAAGAAAAAGATCCCCTGTATGGCGGTTATCGTGGAGGTCCGGCTTATTATATCCATGCATTTGTAGAGGAAAAACAGGGACGGAAGAGAAAAAAAGTACTGATCTCTACTTTGTTTGCTGTTTCCGGTCTGATCTGCTGGTGCGGTATCAGCCAGGTGGTCAGCAACTCAGTAGTATCTTCTTTTAAGAATGCATTTTCTATTCCGCCGATTTACACAACTGTTGTTCTGGTTGCTCTGTCAGCGGTGATTGTACTTCGCAAAAACGCTACAGTTAGAGTTCTGGATTTTCTCGTTCCAGTGATGGCAGCACTTTATTTTGTTATCACCCTGGTTATTATCGTGATGAACATAGGGAATCTTCCGGGAGTATTTTCCAGAATTTTCCAGGAAGCTTTTGGGTTACGTCAGGTGGCAGCAGGGGGATTTGGAGCTGTTCTTATGAATGGAGTCAAGAGAGGACTTTTTTCCAACGAAGCAGGTTCCGGTTCTGCTCCATGTGCGGCAGCGGCAGCAGAGTGCAGCAGCCCTGTCAAAGCGGGTCTGGTACAGGCTTTGGGAGTTTTTATTGATACCATTGTAATCTGCAGCTGTACAGCATTTATCATGCTTCTTGTACCGGAAGACATGGTAGCAGGTCTTTCCGGGATGGATCTTCTTCAGACAGCTATGAGATACCATCTGGGAGAATTTGGTGTGATCTTTATTGCAGCCACACTGTTTATGTTCAGCTTTTCCACATTCCTTGGAATTCTCTTTTACTCCAGAAGCAATGTGGCATATCTTTTTGGCGATAACTGGGCATCCCAAACAGCCTACAAAGTACTGGCACTGGTGATGCTGTTTATTGGTGGTCTGGCAGCCTATACTTTCGTATGGGATCTGGGAGATGTGGGAATCGGACTGATGACCATATTTAATATTATTATATTGTATCCTCAGGGTGAGAAGGCACTGAAAGCCCTGAAGGAATATGAGAAAGAGAAGAAAGAAAAGTAAAGACAAGTGAATTCTGATATTTGCAAAATATAGATTAAGAAGAAATGAGAGGATACTTTTAACAAGGTTCCTCTCATTTTTATGAAAACTAAACAAATATGCAACAGAGATTTTGTATAATCAGATATATAGTCAGGGATGTGAACAGGATTCCTGACCTGCTATAATCAGAAATAGCAGAAGTTTTGTACACTGAAAAAATGCAGGACGTAGAAGTCCTGACAATACAACAGGGAGGATATGAAAATGAAGAGAAAAATAGTCAATATTATCATGATGGCAGCGGTATTATGCGTCAGTCCTACGGTGACTTTCGGACAGGTGGTCGTATATGCAGCAGAAGGTGAATATATTTTACCAGACAGTGACAGCAGAGCATATACCTATGAAGAACTTTCAGGGTTGCCAGCCCAGGAAATCCGACTGGCAAAGAACGAGCTTTATGCAAGACATGGATGGATCTTTAAGTCAGCAGATCTGCAGGATTATTTCAATTCCAAAAGCTGGTACCATGGTACCGTGATGCCAGACGATTTTTCTGATTCTGTATTTAATGCTTATGAGAAAAATAATGTAGATCTTTTAAGCGCAATAGAAAAAGGAGAGACTGGTAACAATACCGGAACAGATGCAGGTGCCGATTCTGTCAGCAGAATGCTGAAAGGGGAAATTGTATCATTAGGTTCCTCTTTCAGTCTGGATCTGGATCAGGATGGAACTGCTGAGAATATTCAGATGTCTGTACAGTCTTCAGGAAATGGTGCACAGGATTCTTATAACCTCCAGGCAGGTGCTGCAGGGATTACAAATAATGGAGAAAATACAGAGAATAATCTCTATGGGGTAAGCCTGGACGGAAAAAATATTCTGTTGATTGTTTATGAAAATGGTCCAAGTGATGATCCGAAGTGTACTTTTTATAAGTATAATGGTAGTTCTTTATCAAATTTGGGACAGATTTTGTCCTGGCCGGAAAATATGAAAGTTGAAAATGGAGAAATCCACACAAAAGTAAGATGTAACATCATGGGAACAGAAGCAATGGAAGCATCCTGGAAGCTTGATCAGAATGGCAGTCTGACTATGATTCCGCAGGATTATTATAATTACAGCAGGGATTTTACTTATCCGGGAACACCAGATGATTATGTGGTTACTCTGAAACAGGAATTATCTGTTTACGCAGAAATGAATACAGATTCCGAAGAAATTTGGCTGGAACCACAGATGGTGGTATTCCCTTATACGGATGGCGAAGACTGGGTCTATGTCCAGGGAGAAGATGGCAATGGAGGCTGGCTTGAAGTTGGTGACTGGGATTACCAGGTGAAAAGTGAAGTGTTTGAGGGATTGTTCTTTGCAGATTAATTAATAAGATGTTTGAAAAAGAGCCAAACAATAATTGGGTTAAAGATGCCTATGTTAATGGAACAAATAAGATGGCAGAGACACTTAATGTAATTACAGAGGAAGAACTATCGAATCCGGAGAGAAATTTCTGGAATGAATAGAACAGGGAAAAACTGAAAGTATAAGTGAACTTCAGACGAAACTGGGAATTGAAGCAGATGGAAACATCGGATTAGGTACGTTGGGAGCGTTAAAAACATGGCAAGAGAATAACAATGAAGTTGTCAGAGGTATTGTCACCCGGAAGTTAATAGATAGCATACCAAATAATGTTTGATTTTATAAAAGACTGGCAGATACGTCAGTCTTTTGTTTTACAAAGAAAAAAGAACAAACCTGTAATCCACTTGATCTATAATAAATCCAGAACTATAGCAGAAGGAGCGTAGAATATGGAAAATAAGGATATTGGATTACTGAAATATTGTTTTTCCACTGCCGGTCAGAAGAAGCAGAAAGAGGCTGCTGCATATCTTCATAAGGCAGCAGAATGTCTGAGAAAAGCAGGTGCTATATCTGTAACAGAAGAAAATGGAAAAGGCTGTGTGATTTTTCAGATAAAGAGTGGAAAAAACTGGGAAAACAGGGACTGTATACGGTATAATATAAGAATCCTGTCAGGTGCCAGACAGATCAGTCTGAAACAGGAACGTCTGTGGAATGAAAAAGTGATTGCTTCCAGACTGATGTGCTGGTATGCTGGAAAAAGAAATGAGATTCTGCCAAAAGGGATACGGTATTATAAAGAACCGGTTTCCATGGAATGCAGGATATCACTTCGCGGTGACTGGGAGACGGAACTGATTCACAAAATCGGAGAAATGAACAGGATCATTATGGAAGATTATGAGATTTTTGACGCTCTGAGCAAAGGTGAAATTCCGGAGACAGTAGAGCAGCAGGTCCGTCAGGAATATAAAGAGTATGAAAGGGAAATGAATCATGGCATCAATATTCGAGAAAATGATACAGGATTTCAGTAAAAAGGATACCGTACAGTTATTAAAAGAATGCATGGAAATGGACGCAAAGAAGATGAAAAAGATTCCACTGAGATATCGACTGATTGCAGTGGGCTTTGTCAGTCATATGTCTCTTGAACAGCTGGAAACCAAACTGAAAGAAAATGGCTGTGAACAGTTATATGCCAGAAATTTCATTGAGGCAAGTCTGATTTATGCATTTTCCAGAGGTCTGTCCTATGATCAGTGGATCCATCTGGAAAAACTTGCAGAGGAAAAAATCAATAATGGGGCAGCAGATAACTGGTTTAATGGTTCTACAGTTACCTACAGAGAACTGAAAGAATACGTAAAGTCTAATTCCAACATGAAGGGAGAAGTTCTGGAAACCCAGAAAGTGACCAGGAGACTGGCTGGTGAGATCAGTGCTCAGACTACAGAAGAAGAATTTCTTGAATTTATGGAACGGAACAAAGAAGATTTTCGTAGTGTGAGGGAGAAAGCCCGTTATTATTTCTGTAAATACCTTGTTTATTATATAGAAGAAAAAGCAGAGAATTACATTGCTGCCAGAAAGACCGGATTTGGCTTGGAACAGGCTGCATCTGAACTGAATCTTCTGAAATGTGCTGCAAAACTCCGCAGCAGATTTAAAGATGACCAGGAAATCTTGGATACTCTGGATGCATGTGGAATCTCTTTTGGCAATATTTATGATGCTTTTAATTATTTCTATTTTGAATATATTTCAGCAGACTGGCTGGAGATCCAGCTGGAGTATTACGGAGCAGATGTCAGCAGGCTGACTGTAGAAGAAAAGAAAAAGCTGGCACATGGAATACGTTCTTATGAAAAAGACTGGGATAAACTTTCTGATGAAGAAGTGATTACAAAAAAACTTCAAGAAAAGGAAAATCTGGAACTTCAGACAGATAAAGAATATGCACTTACCAATGCTGCGGTAACTTCCGGGGAACGAGGATATCAGAAAAACCGTTCCGGAGAGAAATCTGTACGAAATTATATTAAAGGAACAGTGGACATAGACAGAACCACACTGGTTTGTTATCTCCTGTTTCTTGGACAGGAATCTCTGTCTCACAAAGAGCATGTGATCACCAGGGAACGCCTTGATGAGATACTTGGTCAGTGTGGTTATGGAATCCTCAGAGAAGAAGATGATTTTGACCGTTTTGTAATACAGTATCTGCTGGCAGATGACAGGGTAGAGTTTCTTCTGGAAAGTGTTACAGATACAGCTATGGAGGAGAAAAATTTCTATCTGTATCATATGTATCAGGGGGCAATCAGCGGGAATGACAAGCTGAAAGACCTGATAAACTGAGTGGAAGATCAGAATATTTGAAAATTGATGCAGTTCATGACAGTTAAAGGACCATTGATGCAAAGGTACTTTATCTGGATAAAGAAATATGATATAATCCAACCATCAATCAAAAAGGCGTGTATAGAAAAAGGAAACGGATACCCTTACAGGAACAGAAACCTGTGAGGGTATTTTGTTTTTTTATCAGGAAATCCTAGTTTTTTCTTGTAAAGACAAAAACGGTTTTGTACAATGAAATATATAGACAGATTTGGAGAGCTTTTGTCCAGGGAAGGAGTCGAAAAATGGAATATCAAGTAGGAACTACAGTGTTTAATGACTGGGTTATTATAAGAGAAATTGGGAAAGGTGCTACAGGTACCGTTTTTGAAATAAAGAAAAAAGATACAGAGGTAGAAATCAGGGCAGCATTAAAAGTAATCCAGATACCCAGGTCTCAGGATGATATAAAAAATGTTATGGCTACAGGTATGGATCAACTTTCAGCAACCAGTTATTTTAGAGGATTTGTAGATGAGATTCAGGATGAAATCAAGGTTATGGTGTTATTGAAGGAGCATCCGAACATTGTCTCTTATGAAGATCATTGTATTATAGAACATAAAGATGAGATAGGCTGGGATATTCTGATAAAAATGGAGTTACTGACTCCTTTGGTTGAATGGATGCTGAATCACTCTATAGACGCTAATACAGTGCTGAAGCTTGGAAAAGAGATCAGCAGTGCACTTTGTTTTGCAGCAGAACATAATCTGGTTCATCGTGATGTGAAACCGGGAAATATTTTTGTAGATAGTCTTGGAAGGTTTAAACTGGGCGATTTTGGAATTGCCAGAGTGATAGACAAAACTACAGGGGGACTTTCCAAGAAAGGTACAGCGAATTATATGGCACCTGAGATTTATTTTGGAAGTTCCAGCAGTGACTACATCCAACAGATTGATGTGTATTCTCTTGGGATAGTATTATATCGCCTTCTGAATAAAAACAGGCTGCCTTTTTATCCACCATATCCACAATCAATAACGTATGCGGATCAGGAAAATGCACTTATGCAGAGAATGAACGGAGAAGCCTTGCCGGAGCCATGCACCGGAAGTTCAGAATTGAAGTGGGTGATTATGAAAGCCTGTGAGTACAGACCAGAAGACAGATTTGCCTCTATGAAAGAAATGTATGATGCATTAAGGAGGATTGGAAATGCAGAGCATTTGTTGCAGGAGGAGCAGACAATAGCTCTGGATGAAAAGGATACAGAAAAAACAATTGCATTCACTCCGGAAAAAGAAAAGAAAAAGTCTTCTGCTAAAAAATGGATAATTGCAGCAGCAGTAGTAGCACTTGCAGCAGGAGGTATTACGACAGCAAAATTGATTTCATCAGAAACACCATCCACAGATACTGTATCAGATACAGAAGAAACTGGAACAAAAGCGGATGAAATAAAAAATACAGAAGTTTCAGATGCAGAGAAGCCAGAAAAAATTCCAGCTGAAGTGACTGAGGCGGTAGAAGAAAAAACAGAAGATTCTGTAGTATATACCAGCAAACATATGTGGGAACAAGATGGTGAAATTTATACGGTAAATGATGTGCACATGAAGGGATTTCACTGCATGTCCGGAAATTATGCAGATTCCATGATTCTGTATGATAATAAAATATATCTGAAAAAAATTTTTGCAGAAGGTGAACCTTTTGCACAGATCATCCGTATGGATCTGGACGGAAACAACCAGGAAATTCTTACCAATAACATGCAGGGTAATACGAAGATGTGTATTTATGATGGATATTTATATTATACATATCGCAATGAAAATGGTGAGAAATCAGGGCACAGACAAAATCTTGAAACTGGTGAAGAGGAAGATTTAGGGGCACATATTTTCAGGGATGGTAATGATCATCTGTGGGTTTCCACTAATGGAAAAGGTACTGTGTGGAGTATTTCAGAACCATGCTATAAAAATATAAGAAAAACGGATCAGATCAAAGGTTCTATGCTGGGAATTAACGGAGATAAGATTTATTATGTGTATCAAGAGAATGATGGTACTTATACAACCTGTGCATATAATGCAAAAACAGACAAAAGTTCAAAAATTATAATGGGCATGTCAGCAAAGAGCATTATTGCAGGAGATGGTCTGTATTATAAATATGTTGCTGATGGAAAAACAACCCTGTATCGATGGGATCTTAACGACAAAAATAGAAAAGAAAGTTTTGATCTTGGAGAATTCAACTTATATATGGGCGGAGGATTCAATGAAGCTGGAGACAGAATCTTCCTGACACAGTTTGTTCCTGAAAGCGGACAGAATAATACAGAACTCTGGGAGCTGTCCCATACCAGTGGAAAACTGGAACGAGTTGCAACCTGGTATAATCCGAATGCTGAAGCAGCTGCACAGGAACCATAAAATATAAAATAAAAATTCCCGGGACACTTTAGATGCGGAAGCGCCTGGGAATTTTTGTATCCTAGGGCATCGGAGAGATCAGTTTGTATAGGTATTCAATAATGCAAAAGCTTTTTTTATATCAGAGTAATGAGTGCGTCCTACAGGCACAGTTTTGCCATTGGGAAAAGAAACGGAATATTGTTGAATAGAACTGACCAGTTTCAGATTTATGGCAAAGCTTCTGTGGCATGGAATAAAATAAGAGGGAAGCCGTTCCAGAAGCTGGTCAATTTTTTCAGAAGTACAAAATTTTTCTGTGCGTGTAATTACAGTGGTTTCTCTTAGATTGCGTTCCATATATATAATTTCATTCAGTGGTATTTTGCATTGTTTTTTACGGGTTTTGAGATAAAGACAACTGGTGCCATCTGAACAGGAAAGATTATGAAGGGCTGCATGTAGTGCTTTTCCAAGAAGCTCGGATAACCTTTCTTTGTTCATAAAGTAAGTGTGTTGAGTATCATAGACATCAGATGCGAATTCCAGATACTGGCTAATGTAAATAACCTGGCAGGATGGATTCAGAAAATTTACTTTATGTGTAAGATCAATTCCTGATGCAGATGAATTTCCCAGGTTAATATCCATAAAGATGATATCATAAGGACAGGTACCAGATAGCAACATGTTGTTAAAAGATTTGTCATTATCAAAAGTGTCAACAGAATAAGGAATTTCATTATTTATATTTTTCTTCAGTTCTTTCTGGATGATATCCAACTGTACCGTATTATCATCACAGATTGCGATTTTTAACATAAGCGTTCTCCTTCAGAAAGTATTTCATAGTATCAGTATAAAACAAGAGAAATACATTTCTGTTTTATTATCAACTTTTTGACATGCAAAGTCAAGAAAATGCAGTTCATTACGTAAAAAATGCAGTTGGTGTAAAAAAGGTTTCTCAAAATTATTCAAAGGAGTATAATTAACAGGCAAAGTATATAAAAAATAAAGTGAAAAGGAGATTGAGGTATGAGTAAAAAAAGAAAAATTTTATCAAAGTTGCTGGCAGTTTGTTTATTATTTACATTGAGTTTTACATCTATAGCAGGAACCAGTGCAGTAGATGCAAATGCAGCTGCCAGAATTAACATGAATATCTTCAAAAAGCAGAGTACAAGAAGCTGGCTGGAGAAAATGTGCTATGTAGTTACTTACAAGAATACTACAGAACTTAAGAAAAAACTTCCGACAATTGTGCGAAGAGATTTTCTGTATACTTACAGAGACAGATATGACAAATACAGCACTGGTCTGAATATGCTTGTTCCCAAAAAAGTAGTTCATAACTACATTTATAATATTTATGGAATCAGGGTGAGCAAGGTAAATCTTCCTGTAAAAAAAGGTAAATATCTGATTAAAGAGTTATGGTGGCAGGATGAGACAAACACCAGTTTTTATAAGGCTGTGCGAACAAGAACCGGAGCAACCATTACTTTGAAAAAAGATGTGTTTGGGACACCTGTCGGACGAAATGTAGTTACTGTAAGACCTGCAAATAATCCAAGAGGTTTTGTGATCACATCTATTAAATATTACAGGAAATAAACGGAGATGGGTACCTGTATGAATACAAAAGAAATCAAAGATAAATTCAGAAAATATTTTATGGTAGTGTTTATTACAGCTGTGACATATATTATTACATTGGCGGCAGAGTGACCTATATGAATTCCTACGGAGGTGACAGACCGCTGACTTTGTATAAAAGAAACGGCAAATATTATCTCTGGAATGGAAATTCCAGTGACAAGATTTATGCATGTATCAGGGAAAATAAACTTTGTGTTGTAACCTGCCGGGATTCAAAGGAACGACATTATTCTACCACAGCAGAAAAGTATGCATATGGCTTATGTGGTGGTGACAGTCTGGGATATTGGAAAGAATTTGGAGTTGGAGTCACATTTGGATTTGATAAAAATGGCAGGCTGAACAGTTTTGCACTAAAAAATGATCCACAAAAATATAACTGAAAAGTAAAATACGAGGTACGATAATGAATGTTTCATGGATAGTTTCTGTAATTATATTTGCATTAGTAGCAGTATTCCTGATCGGTGTGTTTCTATGCTGGACAGGAAGTGCATATCGGAAAAAGATTTATTATATATGTGTAACCTTATGGGAAGCAGCGATATTGATCGGATATTGCATTGACTCAATGACAGATGAAGATGGATATTACAGAAGAATTGCAGGAAAAGAAGCAGTCATACTGGCAGTGCTGATTGTGCTTATGGTGTGTATTCTGATCTCTTATCTTAAAAACAGAAAATTATCTTCAGTATTTCATATACTTACCTTAATATGGATCAATGTCATACTATGTGATGGGCTGTTTTTGAACTTTTGCAGTAGTATTTTTCTGCCGCTTTTTATAATAGCTGCAATACTGACAGGTGTTATTGTATACCGGACAGACCAACTGGCGGAAGTTTTGCCGGGAGCATTCCTGGGAGGAAATATATTCAGTTTTATTGCATTCATAATATATGGCACGAATGCAAACAATGTAAGTATAAAAGTAAATGAAACAGGGGGAGTCAAAAGTGTATTGATTCTGGCTGGAATGGAATTCATATTTACAGCAGCAGGCTGCCTGATTCAGTTTATGGTTGTAAAGAAACGAAAAAAGCAAAGCATTTTCAATAAGTAAAACCCCAGATTCTGAACAAATATGTAAATGCAGAGGCATTCTTGAATTTGTATCTTGCAGAACAGGACGAAGCATAAAAATAAAAATATAGTAACTCCCTTATAGGACGTGATATAGACAATCCGTCCTATGGGGAGTTTTTGTGTTTACAGGATTTTCGTTACTGACAATAATTGAAACAGCAACTGATATGTAATGACTTTTGTCAAGAGGTAAATTGAAAAAAATCACCACAAACTTAGTAAGTGCCTCAAAACAAGGCGTAGTGAAAATAATGCGGCTACACATGCTGTAATGAATTATTTACCGGCTTTAGCCTTTTTGGCAGCAGCGATTTCCATACGTCTGTCTTTGGTTTTTGCCATCCACAGAAGAGTGGAGATCAGACCGATAACTGCCAAACCGGTAAGGATAGAGAAGAATACTTTGTATCCTGTAGCACCTGCCCAGCGATTCAGACAAAGACCAGCTACCATCGGGGCGAACAGCTCAACGCTGTATCCGAGTGGTGTCAGAATGGAATTTGCTGTACCGGTGGTCTCCATCGGATAATCGCCCTCCTCCATGATGGCAAAGTGCATGGACTGGCAACCGTACATAGAAGCGTAAACAGCAGCACAGAAGACCAGAAGCATGAAGATCATGGACGACTGTCCAGGTGTAAAGATAACGCCCAGAAGTCCTAAAATCAGAATACCAAAGGAGATAGCACAAACCTTGGAGGAACCGATCTTGTCAGCCATGAAACCGGATATGAAACATCCGAGTGGACGGCAGTACTGTGAGAAATAACCCATAGCAGCACCTATAACAGCTGTTGCACCAAATACGCTTGTTGCGTATGGTGTGATGTAGAAGTAGCTACAGCAGATAGCATAGGAGCAGAAGATGATCAGTACATGAAGCCATGTGGTCGGCATTTTTAATAATTTTTTCATAGCCGGAACGTTGATCAGTGCAGTTGTCTGACGTTCAAAGCGTTCTTCTTTGTAGAAGATGATAACAAGGATACCGAGAAGTATATTGATAGCAGAATACACAACGATAACTGTCATCAATGCAAAATTTGTATTTATCTTGGAAGAAAGAAAACCGAACATAGCCAGAACCAGTGCGGACTGAACCATGTTTGTGATACCACGACCACCTTCGAACAGACCAAATACCCTACCTTGCTCATTTTCATCAGCGATGGAACGGAGTGCTTTGACCAGTGCACTCCAGAAAGTAAGGATAGATGTGATACCCCAAAGAGCATGAATCAGGAATACAGCCCAGAATGGAGGTTTGAGCAGTAACAGTAAGCCCATACCACCGGTTGCAAATAGTGATAACGGAAGCAGCTTTTTAGCCGGCCAACGGTCTGCACAGAAACCGCCCAGGAAGAAAGCAATGATACTGAAGCCGCCGAAGACAGATCCTAACATACCCATCTGTATGTGGGTAATCTGGAAGCTCTCGATAAATGCATCATAATAGTAGTTCCTGAAGTATGGTAAGGAGTATACCATTGCACCTGCAATTGTCAGGATAACAAGCGTTGCAATGTTCTTTTTTAATTTTCCGCCTTTTTTAGCTGGAGTGTTTTGTTCTTTCATGATAAAGAATTTCTCCCTTCGTTTCATTCTGTTTTGTTTTCACATAATCAATTTCCTTATACCTATATCAAAACATATAATATAAATAAATACAAGTAAATTATTAAATATTGAAATTTTTTTACTATATCACTAAAAAAAGAGGCTGTTTTTTATGCGATTTCACAATTGATTGTAATGAATTTGCAATTTTACTACTTTATAATAAAAATGAAACATTCAAAACGAAATTAAAAATAAATCATAAAATGGTAATTTTATTATAATTTATTGCTAAAACAAGATGTGCAATTTTGCAAAACATTACCATATATTCTAAAAAACTATGAATAAATTCAGTATTTTATAAATAAACTATTGACATTTATAAAAAAATGAATTATGGTTGATTTAACAACATAATCAATTCCTAAAAAATAAAACAGGAAGGAAATATCAATTATGAAAGGTTATCCGAAACTTTACTCTGTAAGTGAAAAGCAGCTTGAGCTGTTACATCAGTATTCTGTTAAAATCATTCAGACTGTTGGTGTACGCATCGAAGATCCGGAGGTACGTGCAATGCTTTGCGAGCACGGATGCAGAGAAGAAGGAGAACGCGTATTCTTTTCTCCGGAATTAGTTGCTGAGATGATCAAATCTCTGAAACAGGAAGTTACATTTACATGCGCAACAACAGGCGAGAAGTTGAAGGTTGAGCTTGGAGGAACATATTCACACAGTACCGGAGGTATTCCGTGGATCGTTGATCATAAAACAGGAGAGAAGCGCAATCCTACAGAGAAGGATCTGATCGAAGCGCTTCATGTGATGAACCAGTTACCGAACCTGGATATTCCGTGTGCTCTGGTATATCCGAGCGATTATGAACCGGAGATCACACAGTTAAAACAGACAGCACTTATGCTGAAACATTGTAAAAAGCCGATTTACACACCGGGCATTTCCGCACCGAGTAATGTAAAATACATTGTAAAGCTGTTCAAGTTGTTTGGCGGAGAAGACGTTGCACACAATCCGATCGGTATGACAGCAGTAGCTGCTGACTCTCCGCTGTGTCTGGCAAAAAATATTACAGATTGTACACGTATGCTGGTTGAGGCAGGTATTCCGACAGCATTACATGCAGCACCGATGGCAGGACTTACAGGACCGCTTTCTGTTGCCGGTACAGTTGCCCAGTCCCATGCGGAAGTGCTTGCTTTTGCATGTGTGGCTTACTTATTTAATCCAGAATGTGTACTGATCCACGGTGCAAGACCGTTCTTCGTAAATATGAAATCTGCACAGAACCTTCTGGGTCTTCCGGAAACAGGTATCGGAAGTTCTCTGGCATCTCAGCTTGCCTGCCATATCGGCATGATGACAGATGTCTACGGTATCGCTTGTACAAGCTGCGCATCAGATGCACAGCTGGGTTACGAGAAGATGATCAACGGTTTACTGCCGGCACTTGGCGGTGGAACAATCATTACAGGATTCGGAAGTACGGCCAGCCTGATGAGCTGTTCTTTGAACCAGCTGGTTATTGACGATGAGATCATGGCTATGATCAAGAAAGCCAATAAACCGCTTGAAGCTGAGGATGAAGAAGAACTTGGATATGAAGCTCTTTGTGATGTTATCGAAAACGACGAAACATTCATGGAGCAGGAGCATACTATCGAGCATATCCGTTCTGAGGTGTTTACACAGTCTATCGGATTCGACAGTGTATGGGCTGAGTGGGAACGCCAGGGAACACCAGATCTGGTTGAACGTGCCGGAAAACGCGCGGAAGAGCTGCTTGCCAAGGACGAGCCGATCGAGATCGATCCGGAGCTGCTTAAAAAAGTTGACGAGCTGTTAGAATGCGCTAAAGCTGAACTTTTATAACAAATAAAATGGTAATGATAAAAATGAAAAGACAGAATCCAAGTATTTTTAATGATATCGTTGGACCGGTTATGACTGGCCCTTCAAGTTCCCATACATGTGGGCCGTCCAGAATCGGCTATCTTTCCCGGCAGCTTCTGCCGGGTGAGCTGAAAAAAGCAACAATCGCTTTTGCCAGGGATGGTGCTTACACACTGATGTATAAGGGACAGCGTTCGGATATGGGATATATTAACGGTCTTCTGGGCAGACACCCGGAAGATCCGGCAACACTGACAGCATTTGCTGATGCGAAAGCAGCGGGAGTGGATATCGAATTCGTAATCGAAGATTTCCCGCCAATCGTACCGAATATTTCTCACCTTACACTGGAAAATACAGAAGGCAGAGTAGTTGTAGTGCATTCTGATTCCACGGGGGGAGGAACAGTAAAGCTTTTGGAAGTTGACGGTTACCCGATCACAATCGTTGGTGACTGCTATGAAGTGCTGCTCTTTACAGATTGCAACAAGGAAGCAGCAGAAGCTTTAATGAAAGAACTCTCTGCACATCTTCTTCCGGATGAGGGATCAACAGTTTCCGAGAAAGAGGGAAAATGTCTGATCAACCTGAAACAGAGACAGCCGGTTTCTGAGGAACTTCTGGAGCAGTTTAAAGCAAATCCTCGCGTAGAAGAGGTTCGCTATGTGACTCCTATTCTTGCGGTACCGTCCAATCGACATTGCGATCTGCCCTTTGTAAGCGCAAAAGAGATGCTCAACGTTGCGAAGGAAACCAAAAAAGAGCTTTGGGAGCTTGCAATTGATTACGAAATGGCTCGTAGTGGATGGACATATGATGAAGTATGGAAGTTCATGGAGTATGTTGTCAATACAATGGAGCACAGCTCTAAAGCGGCTCTTAAAGGTGATATCGATATGGCTGGTATCATCGGACCGACAGCCGGCAAAGTAGAAGCGTACGTTAAGAAGAATCCGAAAGCACTGGATATGGGTGTGTTAAATACCGTAGTTCCGTGGGCAATGGCTACTATGGAGTATAGTAGTGCAATGGGCGTTGTCTTGTGTGCTCCTACCGGAGGGTCTGCTGGTGTATTTCCAGGCTCTGTGCTGGGGACTGCAACACACCTTGGCTTTGGCCTGGAAGAAAAAGTCAAAGCAATGTTTGTTACCTCTATCATTGGTATCGTAATGAGCAAAGACTGCAATTATTCTGCAGAGTTATACGGATGTCAGGTTGAGCCTGGTGCAGCTTCCGGTATGGCAGCAGGTGGTCTTGTGTATCTCATGGGTGGTACACCAGAGCAGTCCTGTATGGCAGCTTCCTGTGCAGTGCAGAATATCCTGGGCACAATCTGCGATCCGGTAGCCGGACTGGTACAGATTCCGTGTATCAACAGAAATGCTATGTCAGCAGCGAATGCTGTGGTTTGTGCAAATATGGTTATGGGGGGCTTTGATCCGCTGATTCCGTTGGATCAGACAGCTGAAACACTGTTCCGCGTAGGAAAACAGCTTCCGTCCGAGCTTCGCTGTACCTGTAAAGGTGGTCTGTGCATTACACCTTGTGGTCAGCAGCTGGCAAAAGAACAGGATATCCGCGATGCTGCCCGCTGATTATAGATAAAACAAATGGCAATACAGTAAACGATAAAGCCGCTGCTTTGCAGAAAGAAGAAACTCTAATCTGCAAAGCAGCAATTTTTTTGTTTATTAATACGACGTAAAAAACAGGTTCCGAAGAACCTGCCTGGTTATAATGAAATTTCGTAACTATTCAGTAGCTAATATCCCGCGAGGTGTTTTGGCATGTTTTTTGCCAAAATCCCGAGACATACAAGGCAAAATGCAATCACCGAAGGTGATTTGGAATGCATTTTGACTCGTAACTGTGTGGGTACTGAACAGTTACGAAATTTCGAAGAAAAAGAGTATCAATCGGTATTGTCTGAAGGCTTTCTGACCTGAATCCATAAGGATATGCAGGGGACGGTATCAGTGTTGTAGAAGCTGTGTTCGCTTCCCTGCATGATGTATAAGCTGTCGCCTTTGGAGACCTCTGTTGTCTCACCGTCTATAGTAATCTGCATCTGACCTTCGAGAATCAGTCCGATCTCAGAAAAAACATGCTTGTGAGAGGTGTGTTCAACAGAATCTGTGACCTCCATAGTGATCATCTGAACCGGCCATGTTCTGTCAGATAAGGAGTAGTATTTTAAAGTATCTTTCTCGGAAAAGAGTAATTCGCGTTCGTCTTCCCGGATGATAAATCTGTTTTTCTCTATATCACTAAACAGATCAGACATAGACACGTCAAGTGCTGTACATATTCCCTGTACTGTTGATATTGTAGGGTTGTTTTTACCACGCTCCAACAAGCTTAAATAACTGGTTGACAATCCACAACGTTCTGATAAATCATCTAATGTATATCCTTTTTTCTTTCTATACAGCTTAATCTGTTGTCCGATTTTATTCATATCCTGCCTCCGTTGATTATTTCCCCCATCGAATCGATTCTATCATTTCAGATTTTATATGTAAACAAAAAATGTAAAAAAATTGAATTTTATTCAAAATGACGGTTTTTTTTATGTTATATGTAAAACACCGGATCCAGAATGCCGAAAAATCGTTCATTTTGAATCCGGTGCTTAATACATTGGAAAAGGATTAATTGGATGTATTAAGTTTTACATCAAACGTGTCCGTAGTAGTCACGATGTACGCTTGTTGCATAAGCATAATCAAGAAGAGTCCCCCAACTGTAAACCGGCATATCGATTTCTCTCTGGATGGCTCTGGCAAACGGTTGCATACCTGTACATTCCAGCATAAGAGCACCCATTTCAGGATGTTTCGCTTTCATGTCTTTGGCGATTTCAATCATACTTTTTTCAGCACTTGCATAATCGGACCACGGCTGTTCGGGACGTACATTCTTGTCCCAAAGTGTGTCAAAGGCATGGCAGGAATAATCATCCTGGGCACCATTTACGAAGTAATTGCTTCCTGGCTGGATACCAACTCTTTCGAGATGGGTATCTGTCAGGCAGTTCTTTTTAGCACAAAGAATACCAACAGATTTCTTCGGACCGATTGTCTGCTGGATCAACGGAACCTGAAGTAAGCTGGACATAAATACAGGAACGTCTACTTCGCCGGCAACAGCTGTCTGGAAGTATGCGAAATATCCGCACTCAGCTGCGATGGCACGGCATCCCATGGATTCCAGTTTTTTGGCTGCTTTCAGGATTGGCTCTAAGCAGCAGCTTTTGTCTTTTTTGTAAAGCAGTGTAAAGATGTCTACATTTTCAACGACTTCATACTGGATCGGGAATGGGAATGCGCTTGCATTACGAACGTCTCCCGGAAATCCCGGATATACATCATCAAGAATGATGATTCCTAAGCCCATGCCATAGCATTTGTGATTTTTTCTTGTGTAGATTCTTTCGATATCTTTGTCATGTGCCTGATAATACATAATAAAGACCTCCATACATAATATAGTAGTATTGCTTTTTTCATGAATTTCTGCTTCGTTTTTAATATACAATAATAATTCTTTTACTTTATTATATCATAAAAAATAATTTATACAACAAAAACTTTGGGTATATTAAACAAAAAACACTTATTTTTTTATTTAATATAAAGATAAAAACTTCTTGACAACAGACGAAATTTATCTTATATTAAAATTACAAAGCTCGTTTTTATAATATACATAATTACTTCGGAGTAAAAGTGAATAGGCAGTAAAAAAATTATGCAACATAATAAAGGAGAAAAGTATTATGCAGCACGTATATGAAAACAGACGAAAAAAAGCATATGAGTCTCTTCGTCGCAACAACATTTCCAAAGCAATCGTAGGTGATTCCTTAACAATGTATCACTTAACAGGTGTTATGCTTCATCCGTATGACCGTTTCCTGGGTCTGGTACTTGATGCAGAGAAAGAAACCTGTAATGCGATTATTCCCACTGTAAACTCCAACTGTATGGCTGGAACAACAGTTACAGAGGTACAGTATCAGGATAGTGTTGGACCGATCGGGGTTTTGAAAGAGCAGATCGCAGGCTGTGCTACACTGGGTGTAGAGATGAGCTACTATTCCATGCGCATTGGTAACATTCTCAATGAACTGAATATGCCGTTAGTAGATGTAGCAGATATGTTCAAGCTGGCTCGTCAGATCAAAGACGATTTAGAAATCGAGCTGATTATGAAGGCATCTGATGCAGCAAATGTTGCCCTGGATCATCTGAAAACTATAATGAAAGAAGGCGTTTCTGAGAAGGAAATGGCACTGGATCTGTACTGTACGATGGCTAAGACACCGGGCGTTATTACAGAGACTACATGCATCCAGACATTAACAGGACCGAGTTCTGACAGCCCGCATGGATGGCCGGGTGAGCGCCTGATTAAAAAAGGTGACACGATCACAGTTGACTTCTGTACATGCTATCAGTACTACTGGGCAGACCTGTCCCGTAACTTCTTCATTGGTGAGCCGGATGCACAGATGCGTGATATTTATAACATCGTATTAGAAGCTAACAGAGCTGCTATTGCAGAGGTTGAACCTGGAAAACCGGCGAAATATGTTGACCAGGCAGCTAGAAAGGTGATCGAGAAATACGGCTATGGCGATAAATTCCTGCATCGTACAGGTCATGGTATCGGTCTTGATATTCATGAAGATCCGTACATGGATGATGTTAATGAGCTCATCATGGAAGAGGGAATGATCTTTACCTGTGAGCCGGGTATCTATCTGCCGGGCATTGGTGGTGTTCGTATCGAAGATGATGTACTTGTAACCAAAGATGGCCACAAAGTAATCACATCCTATGAAAAAGATTTAGAGAATGTGATCTTATAATATAATTTCAGGCTAAACTCCATATGAAATGTGATATAAATTAACGAAATCCCCATAGGACGTGATATGTAAAAACGTCTTATGGGGATTACTGGTGTTTACAGGATTTTTTGGCGAAATTCTTCAATACTGGCAGATCTGGCAGCAAGTTTGTGCCAGTGGCGTAATACAGAAATATCTTTTTGGTCAGTTATCTGTTCCTTCAGATCCTCCGGAATTTCACCATAGTCACTGAGTAGATCCAAAATGTTAATAACGTTAGATTCGCAGCTGTTCTGTAGATAATTAAGCATAGCTTTGATGGCAGGAGTACCGCCCTTTGTGCCAGAAGCATTAAAATAATAAAACACCAGACCGTCATTGTAATTCATCTCCGGGACTTCCAGGAGAAAATTCCAAAGATTCCCTGGCTTCAATATCCAGACGTACGCCACGATGCCCCGGTGTAGGTGGCATGATAACCTTCTGAGCGACAACGTGAAGATCCTGAATATCCTTCTGTAAAAGAACAGATATCAGTGTCCGGCAGAAGTCGTTTCCAATCTCAGGATCAGATGCAATGGCATTCAGGAGAAAATCATCCAGGAGATTAAGCTCATCAAAGGTGCATTTCGTGTAACTCATAAAACCTCTCTTTCCGGTAATAAGGGAAAGTGAAATCATGAGTATGATACTTACAGTCTTTCCGGTACTGCCAACAAATGAAATATAGAATTGAATAGTGTTGGCGATGTGCCAGAAATACCTGTAAGAATCTGTGAAACACAGCAGGCGAAATGTGATGTAAGAACATAAAAGGAAAAGTACATTTCGTTCTCACACAAACATAATAGAACAATATGGAGAATATGTCAAGTGGTGTAAAAAGGGAAGTTTTGCCGAAATATGCTGTTCGTTACAGAAAACGTGCTATTGGTGTAAATCGCTTTATGGATAGTTGGAAGAAAGTTATAATAAATCTGATAATATACATTTTTGTATTGAATTTGCTGAAAATCGAATTGTATGACATGGATTTGGCCCTGCTGTTGTTATGCCAAAGTATGCAGGAGAAGCTGCCAGTTGCCAAAGCATCCGTAATGAGCTGCCAGTGGCAGGTCATGTAGGTGGCAGGTTCTCTGTATGTCCGGAACAAATCTGTAAATACAAAAAGGTATACTGAAAATGAATTTACAGAAGGGAGAGATGTGGTATGAGAGAAAATAAAAAAACATGGGAAAGGGGGAAAACGAAAATAAAGCACATGCGAAAATTTCTGTCTGTAATTTTAGCATTCGTGATGCTGTGGTCATCTGTTCCAGTCCAGGCGGCAGGCTCAGAATCGGAAGAAAAGAAAACAGCAACAATTACAGTAGAAAGTAAAGAAGCAGAAGCAGGGCAGTCTGTAGTTGTAAACGTTCTGATAAAAGACAATCCTGGAATTATCGGGACGACACTTGAAGTAAGCTACGATGAAGGACTTACATTAGTGGATGGGGCTTCCGGAGAAGCCTTTGAAATGCTGAACATGGCAGGTCCCTCCAGTTATGCGTCACCCTGCAGGTTTACCTGGGATGGCGTAAGCATTGGAAAAGATGAGATCAAAGATGGAGTTATTTTGACGCTTACTTTTCATGTAGATGCAGACTGTGTTCCTGAAAAAGAAATGAAGATATCTGTAAAAACGGCAGATGGTGATGCTTACGACAATGATTTTAACCCGGTTGAATTACAGTCGAATCCGGGAACCGTTACAGTTGCACCGAATTTTACACCGGGAGATGTGAATTCAGATAATAAAATCAATGCAACAGATATTATAAAAATCCGCCGTAATATTGTTGGGTACGATGAAGAGATCAATGAACGTGCGGCAGATGTAAATGATGACTGCAAGCTGAATTCTCTGGATGTGGTTACACTCCGCAGATATATCGCACAAGGGTATGATGTAGAATTGAAACATTCCCACTGGCATGTGTGTAAACATGAAAAAGAAAAAATCGAACGAAAAGAACCAACATGCACAGAAGACGGAAACAAAAATTACTGGTATTGTTCTATTTGCAACCGATATTACAGTGATGCAAAAGGCAGGCACGAAACTACTTTGGAGGACACCATAATTTCCCAAACAGGTCATACGGAAGTTATCATTCCAGCTGTTGAACCTACTACGGAAGAACCTGGTTGGACCCAGGGGGCTTATTGTGCTGTCTGTGGGGTGACTTATGTGGAACCGCAGCCATGGTATATTGAGACATGGCCTATCAGTTATGATCTTGCCAATGGAGACAGTTACCTGGAAGAACTGGTAAGCCAGGATAAGATAGAAAACAAGAATCCGAAATTTGTAAAAAAAGGTGATAAGCTGGTTCTCAGCAGTGACAAGGATCCTGTAGTGTATGGCTATAAATTCCTTGGATGGTATGATGGTGCCGGAGATAATGCAAACAGGGTTACAGAAATAGAAAGTGTAGATAAACCTTATAAATTTTATGCACACTGGAAAGCAGTCAGCTACACTGTCCAGTATTATTCAGAAGCAAAATTTGCCCAGGTTGACCGGGAAGAAAATATTGACAAGTTTATTTATACAACAGCAGACGGTTTAGTTTTGCCCACACTTACCTTTGACGGTTATACCTTTACCGGCTGGTCTGATGCAAATGGCAATATGGTAGAAAGAATCAAGCCAGGGGAAACTGGAAATAAAGTATTCTATGCTAACTGGATCAGTGACCGTAATCAGGCATGGGAAAAGAAGAAACTGACTGACCCGGTTATCTATGATGATGGAAAAACAATTGTTTTTGCCTATAAGATTGGTGAAATCAAAAATGTTCCGGTCAGTACCGTTGATAATTTCGGAAAAGTACTCAGCGGTGGTGTCACATACACGATCAACACCACACACTCTTCAAAAACAGAAACCAGTCTCATGGATTCCTATACAAAGGCAGCTCAGAAGGCAACTACAGATACGGCATCCTGGACATTGTCAAAGGGCTGGTCAGACAGTCTCAGCGTAGATGAGGAATGGTGTAAGGAAAATGGTTACACACGAGAAGAAGCAGA
>OLRT01000354.1_pt1 | contig 36789 bp, 32 predicted proteins | sample 1672021 | NCBI WGS metagenome assembly OLRT01 (sample SAMEA3136637, study PRJEB25190) | human gut metagenome | reverse complement strand
CAACAAGTCCACCGAATTTAGCAGTAATACCACGAGAAGTTAAAACTTCATTATTAATCTTATTTTGCATATTAGCATAAATAGCTGAATCACGAGCCATCAATTGATTTGCCTTTGCAATACCTTGGGCATTCAAATCAAGGTTGCCGTATTCATAAACATCACTAAGATGTTTTCGTTTAATACCAACATCTTCATTTTCAAAATAATCTCGATTGTTTTTACCAGCGATTATACTACGATAAGCATCACCAGACATAACGCCACCGAAATCTTTTCGCTTACGTCTTACAAGACCACCACAACGAGCAACTCCACGAGCAGTAACAATTTCATTATTGATTTTGTTCTGCATATTTGCATAAATAAGTTTATCATTAGCAATCAACTTATCTACATAGTTCTTAACTGGGATTCCAGTATCATCATTCTTTCCGCCATGATATAATAAATCAATCATACCATTACCGAAAAAACTATTACCGGAATTACGAGCCATTCCTAAATAATCAGCGGTAGCGTCATGTGTAGAACGAATACCACCGAAATTATATTTTTTACGATTAGTTTTACTCATATCTTCAACATAGTTATCAGGATTATCATCAGTATTAAAATTAGAAAATAATTTATTTCTAATCATATCATAATCATTAGAACTATTAGTTTTAAATATTTCTAATTCAGATTTATCTCTTCTTTTATTACCAGTAGTATATTCTTTAATAATACTATCTGTATTACGTTCATTAGCACCTTTTAACAATTTCTTATATTGTCTAAAACCAGTTCGACCTACTCGATATGCAAGATTAGACATAAGATTAACAATAGGTTGAGGTAAGGTATTGAAATCATCAATACCATATTTCTCAGAATAAATATCACGAACATCATTGTAGGCTTTCGCCATACGACGATTCAATTCAGCATCAATTTGTTTTCTTGTTGCTTTACCTTTCGCTTTAACAGATTTAGTAAAATCAGAAGTATCATTTAACTTAAAACCGGGACCAATAGTTTTAGCACCACCTTCATATGAAGCATAAGGATAATAATATTTACCATCTTTTGAACGTGAACGAACAGTTTTAAGTTTATTATTTTCTTTAACACGAACAAATTCTTTATCACCAGTCAATTCGTTATCCCAAATATGTTGAGAATACTCATTAATATAACGAGTAACTTGACGAAGACTATCAGGATTAACTTTACGATTAGACATACCATTAAAAGTTTGAGTAACACGACAAGTGGGCGTGCAACCTCCTGCCCCACCGGGGAGCGAGGCCGAAGGCCGAGCCGCACAAGTTGTTACAAATTACCTTTGATTATTACGATTATCAAGAATCCATTCAGGATTAACATCAATAAGTTCCCAAAGTCTGTTATTATCACTATTATTAAACTTCATTATACAATAAATATATTGACAAATGAATTTATTAATATCATACCATTTAGCTTTACGTTTTAGTGCAGATTCATCTACAACTAAATCAGTAATCATAAAAGGTATTTGTTTGTGTATATCATTAACACTATTAAATCTCCAAAGATTTACTTTATTAACACCAGTTGTACCATTATACCATTTATCATTAAATTTAACAATTTTATAACCAGTACATTGGTCATCATTATGAACCAATATTTCATTAATAGTTTTATAAAATTCATTAAGAGTAGGTAACAAATTATTAACAATATCAACTCTATCTTTCCAAGCGATATTATTTAATAACTTATTATAACTATTATTATCATTAAGAATAAATTTAATATATGATTCTTTAATAAGTTGATTACCATTATCATCTTTTAAGAATCGACCATAATTATTTTTAGATATTGCATAAATACCATGTTTATCAAACCAGAATAATCCATTTCGATTGGTAATACCTACGATGGGATTATAATCATGGAATGAAATCCAAGCATTAGCAATAGGACTAAAACTAATTGTGAATTGTTTATTATCAACATTTTGGACTAAATATAAGATATTAGTATCTTCATTAAATGCCCAAATTCTACCATTATTTTTAAACGGATTAACTACATCTTTTACAAGATTACCGTCAAACCACTTAAGAGCATTGAGCGCAGTCATATTACTTACTTTATCTCCATTGATATTAAAGATACGCCTATGAACTGCATCAATAACAAAATAACCAATAACATTAACATGAGTATCAAAATAACTTTGACAACCTATATAACCACTGGGACTATATGTAACCTCTTGAGGTTCCATATTAAATATATCAGCTGTACCTAAATACGAAGTACCTTCATCAGTATTAGAAAGTGTATCACGAAGTTGTAATAAATGCAGACCATAAGTCTGTTGAATATAAAGATTTTTATTGTCAGTTTTTAATGCAATAATTTCACCTCGATTGAAAGGCATATCTTTATAATCATCACTTCTAAATAATCGCCAATTAAGATTAGCATTTTCAGCACTCTGTAATTGACTACGAATTATACGATAAGGATGGTCTTGAGTTCCGGGAATTTCTTCAAAATAAGTAAATGTTTCAATACCATTCTCATTATAAACAGGAGAATAACCTTTACCAACACTACTATTTATGAAATTATCAACTTGATAACTTAATTGATAAAATTCACGTAATTCATTACCACGTTTACCATGATATTTAAAAGATTTATCTACATTATTAACACTAAATCGAGCAAGAATATTAAATTTACTTTCAAGAGGAACAGTAAATATCCAACGATAAACAGTAGCGTTACTGTCTAATTCTTTTGCTTGAGCATCACCATAACGATAATCAGATGATGGAGCAGTAGCTCGAAGGGTTATATATCCAATAAATGTATCACCAACTAATGAAGTTATTATTTCAGAAGAACCTTTAATATTAATTACATTAGATGCAATTTGAAGTTTCTGATTATTAACATCAGAATAAAGTGTTTCAGAATTATTAATTAAATCGGCAATATATCCTCTTGCCCATTCTTCATTATCTGTACCTTTATTAAATCCATCAAAACCTTTTTCAATACGATAATAACTATCGCCAGCAATATTGTTTTGAGAACTAATATTAGCATTGATATATTCAAGTGAAACATCTTTAGTTGCACGAGAAGTATCAATAGTAAGACTATTAATGTCAGCATCTAAGAATCGAGTTCCAGATTCATTAGGATTTGTATCAAATCCATCAAAATCTTCACCTTTCCATTTAGCTGGAAATACTTTTATATCATCATCAAGTTCTTCATTTTTAACAAATTTAAGAATATCAGTTTCAAAGTATAGAGGTTTAAGTTTACCTCGAATACTATTTATCTTATTATAGAGATATTCAAATGTATAAAATCTTGCATTATCTCCGCCAAAAGGATTCTTATAAGTTTGATTCTTACCAAAATTGTTAGTTTCAGTATCTCGCATTGCGAAACCTTGTGTAACAATTCGAGAATTATTAATATTATGTTCAACAAAGAAATAAACTATTGAACTAATATATTTATTCATTAAATCTGTTTTACCAGCAAGATTAGCTTTGATATTAATATTAGGACTTAATGTATAAATAGGATTCCATTCAGAAGAAGTAGAATATAATTGGGTTAACCAATTAAATGTCGGAGCAGTTGAACCATTAACTTTACCACTTAATCGAGCTTCAATTAAAATATATTTAGTTTCTTTTGCATCAAAATTAATTACGAAATTAGTTTTGGTATTAATTGTATTACCAATAAATGTAGATTTACTATCAGATGCTAAAAGATTAGATTCAGAAACTTCATAATACCCAGTTTCAACTTCAGATTCTTCTGAATCAATTTGTTTAACTACCGATGTAGCATCATAAACTTTTGTAGTTAAATTTATACCAGCAGGTATCACACTATCTCCACCAAAGGTAGGACTACATTCAACACCAATTAATTGGCTCGATGTACTCTCACTTGTTATTTCTAATACTACAACTTGATAATCAGAAGGATTAACTCCACCTTCAGAATCTTCAGTTATATATGGTAACGGAAGACTTGGTAATTTCAGTTTACCTTTCGTTAAAGAACGACCTTTTGCTTTAACAGTCGCGTGTCCAGTTGAAACTCCATATAAAGTAAAATAACGATTACGAGCTATTGTAGGTTTTTCACTACCAACTCCAGTTTTGGCAATTTCATCTACTTGTTCAGCAGCATCAATATCAGGTAAACTCTTCCAACTCGGACTTATAATTTTACTAATATTTTCAGATTTATAAGGAATTTTATGAGCATTTCGATTAGTAGAACCTACTGGGTAAGCTTCAATATCATAATTGTTAGCTTTCCAAGGAATATGATGTATATTTACAAGGTCACCTTTATAATCATAATATCCAGCATAAAGAACGTAAACTTCACCACTTTTGAAATAACGTCGAGTACTATTAATATAAGAAGAACTCGGATTCCAACTTAATTGAACATCAAGATTGTTTTCTGTAAATTCTTTAAGTTCACTATCAAGTTTACTATAATCAAGAGTCTTTACATTACCTCGAATAAGTCTATTATTGAAATTAACAAGAGTGTTATCTCGAATATATGATATATTTTTAATAAAAATATCATCAAGACTTATAGTAGATAAATATGAAACATCACTTACAATATGAGTAGTACTTACACCATTAATTGAAATATCATCTGTTTCATATGATAATTGAGCTTCGTCAGTAATATAAACAATAGCAAATCTACAATGTTTATATTTAATACCACTATTTCTAAAACTAATAGTAATATTTTTATTAATTTCGATACCTAATGCATAATCTTCTTCGTAATTACCACAAACAATAAGTGATGTACTCAAAGGAGAATAGTTAGTATAAGTACCATCATCAAGACGATATTTAATTGCTATTTGATAAGCACCAGTTTTAAGATTACCACCGTCTTTAACTTCTAATTGAAGTTCAGGATAAGTAACATTTGGAATAAGATTAAACGAATCAACTTCATCAACAGTGATGTCATATCCTATCGCAGTATCATCTCCATTATTACCATCATAAAACGGGTCAGTCAAATTAATAATTCTTGTTTCATTTGCTGATTCATCAGTTCCCTCAGTAAATGTAACAATCAAATTTTCTTTATAATTGTATATATAATCTCCATGAATTGGTCTATCAATACTGAATCCAAATGCACCAGATGTACTATATAGACAACGTTTTACAGTTGGATTATTATCATCGAGATTAAGATATATAATAGCGTCGTTAGTTTGTAAATCAGATTTATCCGCATTATTCCAGTGTTCTACAACGCAAAAAAGTACAACACCAACATTAGTTGGAATTGTACCTATAATATTATATTTGTGATTATCGGCATCACTATAAATATAAGGAATGATATGCTGATTTGTCGGATGATTTTCAAGAATATCATCTAATTCACCTATGAAATCAAATCCTCTTTCATTAAAATAACTTTGACCTTTATTATCAATAGTTATATTTTTAGCATATCGCAAAGATTTATCTTGTGCAATATAAGGTGAATTATCTAAATCAAGACCTAAAACTTTCATAATTTCTATTATTCTAATGTACGAAGAATAGTAGCAATATTCTCTCGACGGTCGTTACTAAATTTGTTACAAGAAACTCGAACTTGTATTCTCATTCTATCGAGTTCTATAGCAGGATTTGTATAAGGATTATTTGCTGTAAGACTTACAACTGGATGTTTATAACCTCTTAATAACATTTGTTTAAGAACATAAAGTTTAAGATATTTTTTAAGAGGGCCGTTATTATAAATAAGAGGAACATCCATATTTATAATACTGTCATAAACAATAGGTAAAGCTCTGTATCTTAAATGAATAGTTCCGTAATCAACATTAGTATGAATCCAGTTATTACTAATGTAATAATAAGGTTGTTCTTTATCAACAGGAGCATGATTAAAACTATTGTTTTTATCACCGGGACTTGTTATATCTGCATTTGGAATACCGGGATAAGGAGTATATGTCGGAACAGTTGTTACTTTTTCAGTAATAGTATCTTTGTTAAATTCAGCTGAATTTTTAAGAACAGCTTTTTTATTATTTATAACGACATCAATTATACCACGGAAATCCCACGGTAATTGACAACGATGGTCATCAAATTCAATATCTTTTTCTACATTAACATAAGCTTGAATAAATTTAAGTTCTTCCAAAGCATTTGCAACCCAAATAGGAAAACGACTTACAAAGTCATCACTTTGTATATTATAATCGTTATACATATCTGGAATTAATGTAGCACTACTAATGAATATATTATTATCAATCATAAAGCATTATTTTGTTTAGGAAGATTATTTCGATATAGTTTAATAGCTTCGTCAGGATGATTAAAACAAATTGCGAGAATTTTATTGAAACAATTAAGTCTTCGATTTGTTGCAATTTCATCAACAGTTTTACCTTTCATTGCAAAAGGTGTTCTGTCAATAGTTTTTTCACCATTTTCATAAGCACTACTTGTGTGACCAAATTTGAATTTGTAATAAACACTTTGTGGTATTCGACCTTTAACTTTATGATATACAGCTTTTATACACCAATCATAATCATAATATATGAAATAAGGAATACCATTTGGATTATCAGCAGTTCGTATATTAATACCTTGTTCTAACAATTTCTTTTTTAAATCTTTTGTAGCACCCCAATCGACAACACTACATACATCACCGGGCATTGTCTTTTTATAGTAAACATAAACGTAACCTACGGAACTACCAAAAGAATAATTATTACCTTTACATAGTAAATTAGCTATCTCATTATTAACTTCATCTTGCATATAAGTATACATTTCAGAAGGTAATTCTTTAAGAGCAGCAAGAGTTTCTATATCATCATCAAGTTTATCAAGACGTTCATAAACTAAGTAATTATAACTACGAATATAACTCATTAGTTTAGTACCAAGTAAAATATCTTGTTTCTTATTAAAATAAATCTTATTACGATTATCAATATCGAATACTACTGAAACATCAACACCGACTTCTTGATATTTAGCAAGATTATCTTTGATATTATAAATACAATCATTGCGTCGTTCATAGGCAAGATGTAATTGTTTAATTAAAGAATTAAGTTGTATTTGAACTTCTTTAACGAAATCTCTCCAATAATATTCGTTATCAACCATAATGATAGAAACATGATGTTAATCTTGACTATTACCATGTTGAGCAATAGTAGGATTATTATTATTTGTTTTAATATCCAAATCTTGAGGATAAATACCAAATTCAGTTTTAAGTATTTCTTGAATTATACCTTCAAGCATATCATTAGGTAAAGGTAATTCAATATCTTGACCATCTTCATTCTTAAAGAACGAAAGAACTTCATCAGGATTTTCAAATATACCTGTAATCATTACTTCATTAATTGGTCGTCTATCATCAATATCTTTTGTACCAACTTTTTCAGCAATAATTATATGACCGTTTAATATAATATAAGCTCGTGGATACCCGGTGGGAGAGCAGGTTGGACGCCCACTTTGACGTAGTTTAAGAGATGTAATAGAACTTTCATACATATATCCATTACCAACAGTATCACCTACAAACGCAAAAGGCGCATCACTTTGTATGCGCACGGGTGTAGGAACTTTGTACTTTGTTCCTAACAATCTAATTTTATTAGCAACTCGATATTCAGTAGGAAGAATATCACTATATTTCAACTCTTCAACAGGAGCAATAAAAGTAAGTTTAAGAATATCATCTATTCCATTTTTCTCAACGTTTTGTCGGATACGATTTGCAAACATAGTTTTAATCATATCTTTAACACGTTCTTTAAGTTCGTGATTATTAGGTTGATTAACTATGTTTGCAATACGAGCTGCATATTGATTAAGTGTTCCCATATCTTACTTATTTAGATTCAAAAGATTAGCAATAGTATTTTGTTTTTTCCAAATATATTTTTCATCATCAGGATTAAATCCTTCTACGATATTATATTCAAGAGAAATAAAACCAATAGGTGTTTCTTTAATAGGGTCTTTAATAAGAAAAGTATAAGCAGACTTCATACCTCTACTTTCAAGTTCATCTTTATAACATCTGTCTTGAAACTTATATTTACTAACATCATTACAATAATGACGATTTCTAACAAGAAGATTGTGAAATAAATAAGGAAAATTATTAACAAGAACATCCTTAAAAGATTTCTTATAAGATACTATATAACAATCATAATCTTCACCAACAACAGTGTATTTATCCATTTCTACACCATTAATGAAATGACCGCCATTATGAAAATAAGCAATATAAACAGCATTAGCGTGAATAGTATCTCGAATAGAAGCACATATCTTATCAAGTTCTATATAACAATTACTTTTTTCAATAGTAAGTTTTTGTTTTCTACGTTTAGGAAATAACCATTCTTTTAGATAAATACCAGCAATCGTACTTATGGATGTTATTATAGCTACTATAATAGCTGTATAATCGAACATAGATAGGCGTATAAGAGGATTAATATTAATAGGTATATTATATTGGGCTACTAACAAATATACGTTAAAATAGTCGATTTCCCACCAGATTCACTATAAAAAAGAGGTGCTACATTAGTAACACCTCTCACCATTTCAATTCAATCTTTAACAATATAAATTGTTATATTACTAACAATTTATTTCTTTACTTTCTTACCAGTGGTCTTTTTACCACCTTTCTTTCCACCACATGCCATAGTAGTAATCATCTTAATTAATTAATGATTTTGTTTATAATCAACACCAATCTTTTTTAGAATTGGTTTGAATATCCAACTCCAAGCAACTGGTGCAAGAATAGCAGAATTAATAAGAATTGTAGTATTTTCATATCCACCTGCTATATATCCTGCGGCAATAGCAAAACAACTAATTAGCATAACCAGTCGTTTAGTCCATGTGCCAACAGATTTATCACCATTAATATCATCTATTACTTTAATGAGTATGTATGTTAAAACATTCACACAAAGCATAAATGATAAATCAAAATGAGTATTGAATAACTCAACGAAATGTCCTACGAGTTGTTCCATTTACCATTCATCAATTTCATCGACCACCATATTTCTTATTTGGAATATATTTTAAGAAACTAAAAGGAAACAATTTCTTTCTAAAATCTTTATCAGATTCTAAAGTTCTTGCTTCACCTTCAAAACAAATATCTTTATAAGCTCGATTATAAGGAGGTAATATAATTTCAATTATCCAACTAATAACATAAGCTAATAAAGGAAATATTGGAGTAGCAAGCAAAGCCCACCAAGAATAACTTGTAGTAAGACTTAATATAATACTAACCAACAAACTTATAATAAAAAGAGTAATTTGTTGATAACTATGAACGGTTTCATGTCGTTCAACAGTTTCAGTAATTTTATCTTTTTGTTCAGTTCGTATGATTAACCACCATAATATCGTCATACATAAATACCCTTTGAACGGTAGGAATTTACAATAGACTTTAATCATGATTTTATTTTAATTGAATTTGTTTATAACAATTAGCATATATAGTATTCATAAAATTTTCAGCAACTCCGCTATTATCAATAACTAAACCATCTTCATAACCTTGTAATTCCATTATCTTTTCCCATTCAGATCTTACTGTCACATAATTATAAACAGTGTTTTGTAAAATAGACATAATACCTGAATAATTATCATCTTCAACATCGCGTAATTTAATAAGACTATGAATACAAATTGGTACTATAGAATCAATATCCCCCATACCCATAATGCAATTATATACATAACTGGTATTATCAGAATCAGTATACATAATTGTTACAATGGAAGGTTTCTTTACTTCTTTTTTAGGTACTAAATCATAATATGTAATCTTAAGCGCAGCAAATCTTTGAATGATAACATCCAAACTTGCAGTGAGATAATCCAAACGATCATCTGTCATACTTTTAAGTAAGGTGACATTCGGAACAGCATACTTAACATTAGCATTTGCAGAATTACCTAAATTATTTATAGTACTAAATATGATAAATACTGGAACTGGTTTTGTACCATTTTTAATATCATTATTAAAAAATAAATGAAGACTAGCAGATAATTGAGACATATATACACCATGTAAACTTCTATGATTCTTTATAGAAAGTTTAATGTTATTTTCATCACCATTTATATTCAAACTACCATCAGGTGAACTAATAATATTAAATATAGAATCTATAAGATTACCGAATTGAGCTTGTGTAGGTATTTTACCTGTTTCAAAATATTGTTTAAGCTGACTTTTAGTTGCCATAATTTGATTGACTGTTTTTGTATTACGAATAAATTAATCATAAAATGTACTTGATTTAGGATTAAATGAATTATTTATAACAACTAAAAATTAAACTTAATTTAATTTTTAATTTGTAACGTTAATATCTCTCATATATTTATTAATAAAATTCAACAGTTGTGTAGTTCTTAAATCTGTTGAATCTAAAATAGCATATAATTCTTTTTTATAATCATTCATATTTGCAATAGAAGTAAGAATGTAATTATATGTAGTTATAGCACCACCTGATACACCTATTCTAATAGCTTCAGAAACAATAGAGAATGTATCATTTTCAGTAGCATAAACTATTTTAAAATAAGCTCTTGTAGAACCATCAGTTGTTATAAAAAAGTGTTCTTCTACAAGATCATTTTTAATAACTCGATGTGTATTGGATAAATGATACCAACCAACCCAATTCCACTTAACAGTTGAAGGAATTGCTCCTACAAGTGCTTCATCATTAGCTAAATATAATTCACCACCATTTTGTAACATTTTAGTCATTAATTCTGATGTAAGAATAGTATATCTAACAGGTGGAGTATTACCATATTCAGAAGGTGAACCAGTATTACAATGTACAATTATATAAGGTAAATATGTAGCATTTACTGCATCATAAAAACCTATAAATAAATAAGATGCTTCATCACCAATAGTAACAAATCTATAACCAAGTACGTTAACATGACTGGGGTCAACAAAATTTAATGTATTATCCCCCCTCCTGTTAAATCACTATTTGGAATCTTACTTATCAAATTTTCAAAATCAGCTTGTGTAGGAATTTTCCCAGTTTGAAACAAGTCTTTAATTTGTGCAATAGTCATAGTAATAATAGTTAAAGTTTGACATATATTGATTAAACTCTAACTATTATTACTAATAATTAGAGTTTAATATAATAATTTTTTAGAGAATTTACCGACGTTTTTTAAATCAGTTGTAATGACTTCATCGGTGGTATTCCAACGTGTTTGAGAATTACCAGTACAACGATAAACATATAAATCATTGGAACCACCCATATCAACATCCATTGCGAAAGCATAACCAACATACCATATACCATTTTGCAATACAGGATAAATACGATATGTTATATTGTTTGATTGAATGGTTCGAGGTGACGGATTATTATTAGTAGGTTGTGTGATATTAAACCACGCCCAACCAGAACCTTTAATATTATTAATTAAATCTGTTTCATCAGCAGTATTAATATCGCCAACTTCAGATTCAAAATGCGCTCTATCTGTTTTATCTAATAAATGATAAGTTATATTAAAATTGGCACCGCTAACAGCATTATCTTGAAAACAAATAACTGCTACAAGATAATTACCTCCAATTTCATCATCCCAAGCACCAATTAAAAAATAACTACAATTATAATTATAAATATATCTAAGAGATTTAACATATAGTCTATCGGTACTATCTCCATTTCCGAAACCTATTGTTGTATCACCAGTCCCCCCCCCAAATGGCATACTCAACATACCATCAATAAGGTTGGCAAAATCAGTTTGAGTTGGTATAGCACCAGTAACAAATTTTGCTTTTAAAGCAGATTTAGATAAAGCCATAACTTTTAATTAATTAAGATTAGTAACAATACGTTTAATTTTAGCAAACAAACTTTCAGATTTAGTTTCTGTTGCAACTTCAACAGGTTCTTCTGATAAAGTTTGAACATCATTAGAACGAGTATTTGGTATACGACCAACTTGGAAAATATAGTGGTCAACACCATTACCTTGTATCTGCATATACTCAATACCATCCGGGCCAGCTGCTTGTGTAACACTAACTGACTTAGAAGTAGCATCAGAATAACTTGCAGTTACAGTAGCAGTTTTTGCTCCAATAGGATTATTAGCTGCTGTTAATTTATTACCACTTAATGTAAAACCTCCCGGATTAGTTGTTAAAGCTAATGTAGGAGTTGCACTTTCAGTTGTTGCTGTTCCAGTTGAACCTGATGTATAAATAGGAGTTTTAGAACGAGTACAACTTGAAGTAATAGTAGAAGCACCACCTGATGCAGCAATAGTTGTAGGATTTGCCGAAATAGCAATATTCCAACTACCGTAATTATAAGATTCAATTTTGTTAGCCGCTTGATAAATATATATTGTTCCACTTGCAGATTTACCATTAGCTGACCAAGTAACAGCTTGACTTTTAACAGTAGTTTGAGCTGAAACAGTTGTACCCTTCGAAGAAGCAGTAGCAGTAATAGAAGATACATTCGGAACAACATTAGCAGTTCCATTTGAAGCAGCTTCAGTAGTAACATCTTTTGTAGCACCAGAATCATATTGGTAAGTAGTAATAGTAGCAGACTTGTTCCAACTTTGAGTACCATTTCCAGCTGTAGCAGTAGCAGAACCACCACTTGCAGGAATAATACCATTTGTTACTGTACCAGCTATTACATCACCATATGTATAAATACCACCAGAAGTAGATTTAACAGTTTTACTGTTTGTTATACTCTTAGAAGCCGTAGCTGATTTAGAACTATCTCCATCATTTACAGCTTTTATAGTAATAGTATCAGTAGTTTCATTAGTTCCCATACTACTATGAGTAATCGTATTTCCAGATAAACTAAATCTACTATTACCGTTAGCAGTCATAGAAATTGATAAACTACCACCAACGCTTCGTGTTTGATTCGGGCCAATAGCACCCGAACTATACAAAGCATTATAAGTTTCAGTATTAGTAACAGAAGCACTTACAGTCGCAGAACCACCAGCTGCTGTCAAACCACTACCGATACTTATAGTAGGAGTTCCGTAAGCAGTAATTCGAGGATTGTAATTACTATTAGTTACTTTATTTTCAGCTTGATAAATATCAACGGTTTTATTGGCAGTTGCACCACCCTCACCAGTATAAGTTACAGTAACTTGTCCAACCTTAGTTCTTGCCTTAACTGTGGTTCCAAGAGAAGAAACTGTAATTTCACTTGTTTTTGAATAAGTAACTGTACCAGCACGAGTCGAACCAGATGTATAACTAATTGTTTGCGACATATTAGAAATACTGGTCGAAGAAGTTCCACCACTTGCAGGAATATCAGATGCTAAAACAGAACCACCTGTTAAAGCACCATAAGAAGCCTCATTGGCTTCTTGATAAATAGTAATAGTTGATGATACTGTTTGACCATCAAATGTATTTGAATATTTACCAGTTACAACAATACTTCTCCTACTACCAACAGTTGTAGTTCGATTACTTGCAGTAACCTTAGTACCAGATATAGAAAATCCAGTAGCACTTCCTGATAGAACTGGTGTAACATTATCTGTACTAACTAAATTACCATTACGATACGTTTTAAGTACAGCTGTAATAGTTGCAGTTCCACCTTTTGCGGCAATTTCAGTATTATCACTACTTAATATTAAATCATATGTGTAAACAGATGCTTCTTGTTCAACAGTAAGAATAACTTGTTTACTGAAATCTTTTTTACACTTTCCAATAAACTGCATACTCCTCTTAGAAGTACCTTTTTGAACAGGTGATGAAATTTTAACAGTCTGATTTCCTTGAAAAGAGGGAGATTCAATACTAATTGAATCTCCACTCTCGTCATTCCATTTATTAGTGATAACACTCATAAATGATTAATTAATTTATTCAGCAGGCTCAAACGTCCATTCGTCATTAGACAGAACCTTAAGCGTTTGTGCACCACCACCGGCCGGAATAGTAATAGTAGCCGTAGTAGTACCCTGCGAATTGAGATACAGATAGCTGTCACCAAGAGCCTGAGTAATAGTAATAGTTTTAACAACAGTCGAACCTTCACCCTTAATTTCAAGAGTTGCAGAACGAGCTTTAATAGTTTCATTCTTCGGAACTACAATAGTTACATCATAGGTGTATTCACCTTTAGCACCGGGGTCACCCGAAATAGCAGTTCCAGAAGTAGCAGTAACACTACTATTAACTTTATAAGAGGTTACAACAGGAAGACCAAAATTAGTCTTCCACTTAAACGTAAGAATTTTCGAGTTTGATTTACCAGTTACATGAATGGTTTCACCACCTTTTGCAACACTGATATTCAAACCATCCGGAGTAATGTACTCAGCAGCTGCTGTCTCAACAACAGTTACAGTAACACTATTCGACTTTCCAACAATCTTACCGGAAATTTCAGTAGTACGATTAGAACGACCTTTGTAAGGAGTCGTAGAATTAATCGTAATCTGTTGATTACCACTACCAGTTTTAGGAACCCAAGATAAATAACTCGGAATAGTTGCCATTGTTTTTTTTGTTTAGTTGATTAAATTAGTAACACGTTAATTACCAAATTCCCATTTAATATCTTCATTAGCAAAGACAATAATGGTATCATGATAATTATTATCTTTATTTAGAATAACAAGAGTTTTATCAACAGCTAATTCTACAACAGGTTCATCTATTGGCCAAACTTTTTTACCATTAAGCCACATATCAAGAACCTGCCGACGATTACCATTAAGCATTACGACAGCTTCCGTAGCTCGTTCAAGAAGATTAAGTTGTGCCATAGTTGTAGAATTTTATTAACTTTGTGGTGTTTCAAGAGCAGTTACATGACTTTCCAAAGAAGTATAATTACTCTCTAATGTACTTACTTTACCACTTAAAGTAGTAACAGTTTCTTGTAATGTATTAACAGTACTTTCAAGAGTTTCTACTTTTGTTTGTAATTGTTGAACAGTTGAAGATTCAGCCTTAGTGGCTAAACCTTCAACTACAAAAGTAATTAACTTCTGAAAAGCACCAGTTTTCGGAGGCCAGTTTAAGGCACAAAATACTTTACGAATTACTGATTCTTTCATATCATTAAACCGTTAATTAGATTCGACATTACCAACCCTAAATATAGGATGTTTAGTACCGTCACCTTCGATTTGCATATAATCAATACCGTCCTCAAAACGAAGAGTAACAGGTATGATTAAAGATTCATCACTTTCAGTTTGAAGAGTAACATCAATTTCTTCAGTAATAAATCCAGTAGCAACAAATTTGACTTTAATAACAGTTCCCGGTATAGCAGTATAGTTAAATCCGATACTTACTACAACAGTTCGTAAATCTTGAGGCATCCATTCACCATCAACTAATACAGAAGCAGCAGTAACTGTTTCAACTGATGCGTTCTTTTCAGTAACAGCAAATACAAAATATTCCTTAGTTGTAGGTTGAGGAGGAGTTTCCTCTGTCATTACGACTTTAACATCAATCGGTTCTGTACTACCATCTTCTAAAACAATATCTTTTTCAGTATCGTTGTATCCGGTAGCAGTAAACTTAACACGAATAGAAGTTCCGGGTTCACCAGTATAAGCAAATCCCATCGCTCCACCTTGTAAAGTTTGTTCAACCCAACTATTATTATTCCATAAATAACCATGAACACCTGTTGTGATATTAACAGATTCCTCAGTTACAGCATGGATATAATATTGTTTAATAGTAGGTTCAGGCGGAACCTCTTCAAGTACAATAGTAACACTATGTTCACCAGTAGAATTAATCGTACCAGTTCCAGTGTTAGTTATATAACCAGTTTTAGAAGCTCGGAAATCAACACTTGTTCCAACTGGAGCTGTAACAACCTCAGATTTACCAGTGGTCGATTCATCATTACCAAGAGGTTTCCAACTACTTTCAGTACTGAGTTTATACTCAAACGCAACACCGTCTAAAGCAGTAGATTCAGTATTTACAGCAGTTGCATAGATAGTACCAGATTGAACTGGAACTTTATCCATTTCAACAGTAACTTCTGCGGTAGGAATTGCATAAGTTACCAGTTGTTCAACCTCTATATAACCCGACGAAACAAACCTTAAAATTCGGCTCGTATTGACATCTCCGGTAAGTTGTAGCGGCGTATCTTTTGTAACTTGACCTAATATACCACCCGTGTCCTTATCATAGACGTATGCGGCTATTTTGGCCTTTGTTTCGCTATCGACCACCGTAAGACTTATAGCACCTTGTTCAACCGGTAGAGCAATAAGAGTAATATCACGAATTATATTCTCATCTAACGTAATACGCTCTTCGTAAGTTTCATATCCACTTGCACCAACTTGAATTAAAATATCACGCGGGTCATAAGTTTCATATGTAAGAGTACCAGTACCTTGAGCAATAACTACATTAGAAGGTTTATCAGTAAATATAATTAAAGCATTATCAGGAGTTGCATTTACAGTTAATGTCTTTTTAGTCTTAGGTGTAAGAACAACATTAATTGTCGTATCTTCAACACCTACATCGACATAAACATCTTTTGTAATGTAATTCTCTTTTTCTACAATATAATGTAAACGACTTTGAATTAAACATTCAAGACTTGCACTACCAATACCTGCTGATTCTTTACCTTCCGAATTAATCATTCGTATAGTAGAATCAACCGGAACAGCTTCAATCTTAATTGTTATATAATCTTCTTCATTTCGAGGAATACGAATCCAAAGTGTACCATCTTCAAACGTAGTAGGAATCTCACTTGTAACTTCAATTTGATTAATACTGTTGCTACGAACATGATTATTATGTTCTACAACAATACCATAAATCTCATTAATAGCATCTACAATACGTTTGTTATCAGTAACAAGTTCTTCAGAAGTTTTATCTTGCTTATTAATAAGCAAACCTTGAAGTTCTTGAGCTTTTTGTTTTAATTTCTCAATATCACTTGCCGCTGTTGGTAAACCAACTTGTGCGGCAGTAACTCTATGAGGATTATCATAATTACGAATATGAGCATTGAAATTATCTTTGTCATTCTCGTAATCTTCTTTATCAAGTTTCTTGTTTATAGCAGCCCAAACATCTTGAAACTTTTTATTAACTTCAGTAACATGATTGTTAATCCAAACATTCAACTGTTTGAACCAACCTCTAACCCTATTTTCAAGAGCATCAATATACTCTTTTTGAGGTCGAGATACAGGTTTATCTATATCGGCAGTGTTATCAACATTGCCAAGACCAACTTGTTCTTTTGTTACCTCATGAGGATTAAACTTATTATTAATATGTTCAAATAAAAGTTTTGTAAGTTGTTCAACAGGATTTAAGTCCTCAGCTGTAAGCTCACGAACATATACTTGAACATCAAGAATCTCATTAACAGCATCATTAAAATCAAAATTGGTCTTTACATTCGTCCGATAAATCCACCAAGATTTACCCTCGTGAACATAAATACCAGTAAGAGTGAATATTTGATTACTTATGATACCTTGTACTGTAATTGTATGTATAGAACGAACAATCGGTACAAGTATATAAAGATATTGTTGAGTTGATTTAACCCACGGAACTTTATATTCATAATGTCCTACATCAATATTTCGAGATTCAAACTCGGTAATCTTTGCAGAACTAATATCAGATTTTTCAGTTAGCTTAAATAGAGCACTATTATCGTAAGCAGTTACATTAGTTAAGTCTATTTCAATCCTCTCTTTTGTCCTATATAAATATAGGTGGCCATTCTTTCGATAGTACATATATAATGTAGGAACTGTTTTAACACCAGCACCTTCACCATCTACTGTACCAATATATTCTCCGGTTTGGCCATTATAAACACTTGGATATACACCATCTTCAAGTACACCGAGCGCTACAACATTTCGAAGATTAATTACTGCCATACCAAGAACAATAACGAAATAAATACTCCAACTACAAAGTTAATAATAGGATGAATTTTAAGACCAGTTATTGCTTTCTTTCTTGCAGCTTGAATACCACAAGTAATGATTTGATAAGCTAATATAGTCCATAAACTCATAAACCAAGTAGCAACAGTAGCCTTAAATAAAATACCTACGACAGTAGCAATGACGAAACCAATAATAATGTCGTCTTTATGTTCTGAATAATAACCACTTAAAAAAGTAGTTATTTTATTCCATATTTTCTTTATCATAATACTAATCGTATTTATTGTTATATGACGATTAATAATAATAATGGTGCAATTTGTATGGCTCGGCCTGCGGCCTCGCTCCCCGGTGGGGCAGGAGGTTGCACGCCCACTTGTCACATAACATTAGCATCATTAAGAGAATAACTCCTAACACCACAATTAATAGCATTAGGAGTTATCCTTGTGGTTACATTTTTAACAAATCAATTTCTTACTTAATGAGTGCCAATACTCCTTCAAGTGCAGTAATTGCAGAAGTTTTAGTATTGTCAATAGCAATAAATTGAGTAACCTGTAAACCCTCTGTATGTAAATTAAATGGATGTGTGAAATCAGCACGAGAAGTAATTACATAAGTGTCATACATAACATCCTCGGTAGCTGTAAAAATATCACCATAAACACGGTCATATTCCTTGAAATTAGGATTATAACCTACGCCGGCAACATCTGCTTCTTTCTCAAGTTTAGCAACTTGGTCATAAGTACCAACAGGAGTTTGATTCTCAGTACCCTCTTCAAGCGTAGCACGAAGAATACCATCAAACGTCACATAATACTCAAAACCTGCGGCGCCAGTAAACGTAACACTTGCTTCGGTGAAATCATCAATCGTAATGCTATCAGCACCAAAACGAGCGTTAATCTTAGTTAAAGTCTTTTCAACCTCAACTTTCAGACGAGCAATAATATCTGCACTTGCTTCATCAATTCCGTTGATAGTTACGCTGGCATTGTAAACTTCCAGAGGATAACCACCAAAAGAATTAATAGGCTTACACGAGATAATAACCTCAGCATCGAAACCTTGATAACCAATACCACGATTAGCTACGAGATTCGTAAACTTATACGTTTTACCAGCAGGAGCAAGATACTTTTCCTTATGTTGCTTCGACCACTTAGGATTAATCCAAACGCCGCGTTTAACCTTGCCATCACCAAGACCAAGAACAAACTGCAACATCTCATCATCCTTGACATCCGAAGCAGCTGCAACGACTTTACCAGCCGAATTAAGAAGAACAGCTTGTCCGCGAGTCAGCTTGCTAACATCATTATTAGCAAGTGTTGTCAGAAAATCATTTGCGACAATTACACTTTTCATTTTCTATTCTAAATTTGATTGTTGTTTAACAGCACTAAAGCTGTCATCTTTAAGAACAAGAAGAATATCGCTAACTACACTATCTATGAAATCAGGTGTAACTTCCATATCTGACATTTGGTTAATATCAATATTAAAAAGACGTGGCTTCTTAATATATGAAATCTTAACCGCATCAACACAAAAATCATCACCATAATAAACAAACAGCCTATCATCAACAAGTTCACTTATTGGATTAAGATGTCTATTTTTATTACCATAGAAGTTATTTAGAGTAGCTCGAATATTTTCGGTAGCAATTAAATCATTTTCAGAAAACTTATTTCCTACATTTACGAACTCGTTATAAGTAGTATTATAAGTAATAACAGGAATGTCTGTATCATTAACTTTTAATGCAATTTCATTTTTTGCATTAGAAGTAATAATAATACAATCTTTATAATAACGACCAATCAGATTCTCCCAATAAACATTATATTCATTAGAAAGAGCTTGACGTAATCTATCACAAGTCAAACCTGCGATTTCATACAAATCAATCTTATCTGAATCACTATCATAAAGAGAAAGAATATCTGAAATATCAATCTCATTCCCATTAACAATAATTTGTCCATTAAATTCATCACCAGTTAAAGCGATTTTAGACAAATCAATTAGATGATAATATAAATTCTTAACTTCATCATCAGGATAAACTTCATGTAAATTCTCAACAAGTCGAGCTTTGCCATAAGTTAATCGAGAAGTAGAAGAAATAAGTTTTAGATAATCACCCGGAAGAATAACGAAAGCTCTATTTGGATAATCCGCATCTTGCTTATCACGTTTAAGTTTAAGCCACGGTGTTTCACGTTTTAATGATTGAATATCATCTACACGTTTTTTACTATCCTCAAGACCTTCGCCTTTATAATTAGTTTTCCTATTTGATTTAGTTTGTATATATTTAACGGCAGCTCGATTCAGCATCATATCAATAAACTGAGGAGCAATACTCCGATGTCTATTAGATGTTATCTGCTGTATTCGTTGCTCTATTTCGATGTGTAACTCTTTTACCGTTTCATACATGACTAACCTTTCAAACTACGATACTTCGCGTTCCACTCGGCAACAATACCTTTGTTGTTATCATTCGAGAAATACGAGATAGCATCATTAATATTATTACCAATAACATTTTCCGGATTAGAAGCATCGACAATGATAGAACTATTCGGAAGTTGTCGAATAATATTCATCCAAAGATAAATAGTAATCTTAGCTTTCATTTCCAGATGTTTATCATTAACAATACTAATAAACTTCTGCGGGTCACTGTCAATAAGTTCAAGAAGAACAGATTGCTTATCATCGGCAGTCATTGCCATAAATTCCGAATAATCGCCTACGCTACCTGTCGATACAACAACGTTGTCAATAAGTGCGCTATTCGGATTATTAATAAGTTCTGTATATTTCTTGAGAGCATCAGTGCGAAGTTTCGTCCGAGCAGCTTTGAGTGCTTTACGCTCACTATCCGAAGTAAGATAAAACTGAATGTTGACGCTTTTATTAATGTCTTCAACTTTATTAGCAACTTTGCTACTTAAAAGGCAATATCTCCAACTAATATAATCGGGAATATTAACAAAAGTAACATACTTATAAAGTTCCGTTTCATCAAGTTCCTTAATCCGTTTCAGAACAATAGCTTCAAGTTCTGAACCAGTTTCATTCTTAATCTTATCAGCTTTTTTAAGTTTACCAATAAGTTCGTCGATATTACTTTTCATAGCAGGATTACCTAAATCTAAAACGTATGAAGTATCGAACTCTAAGCCATGAACAGGAATCTCAAGAAGAAAATCATTTAAGTATGTAGTGATTCGTTCTTGCCAAGAACTATCAATAGGAGATACACCAACAACAGTAGGAAGAAGAACTCGCATTTCCTCACTACGGCTCAGCAGTTCATTAACAGGACGAATAGCAGAACCAAGACGAAGAAAGTCAGTTTTGAAAGCATCTTTATTCCGAAGTTCAAAAGAAGAAGGATTGTTCCTCCATTCAATACGAACTGAACGATTAACTTTAATCATATTTTTAACATTTTAAGTTATTCAATCTTTTATATGTTAATGAGTAGTAATAACCTTTCGATTATTACTACTCAAATTGGGTGTTTAGTTCAGAGCTAAATCAAGCCAGAACGAAGTAGTAGGATTATCAATATTGATACCCTGCGAACCAAGAACTTCATAAGAAGCAATATCCTTCGTATCCGACAGTTGAGTACCACTTGCAAGCCCCCACGAAGCAGGCAGTTCAGCCATACCTTTATAGACACCTACTTTATACTCACGACCCTCTTCACAAACAAACTTAATATTACGCTCACCATTCGAACCCATAGTATGGTCAAGGAATACAGCACTATAAGAAGTAATAGGCAGACCTTGATACATATTACCAGCTTCACGGTCACGACGAGCACGAATACCGTGGTCGAACATATCAACAATCTTGACAGTAAGAATCTTACCATTAAACATCTTATAACGGTTAAAATACTTACCATAAGACATCATTTCACCATCGCTCTTAATCTCGTTATCACCAAGAGTTACAAAGTAATTCTTAAGACGAGCATCATAGTAGATAGCATCATTGAACATTCGTGCAAAACCTTTACCGCAATAAAGAACAAGTTCCTCAACGGTAGAATCAATACGATTGTCAAAGATACGAGTAATGATACGGTCGAAACGATTAAGTGTCAGAACAGAATACGTTTCATAATTACCAACGGCCTTGAGAATATCAAGAACACCAGCACCACGAGGAATTGCCTCACCAGTCTTTTCATCCTTTAAGTGGATAATACCATTCGAATCGCGGTTGTACTCCGAGAACCACAAGTCCTCTTCGAGCATCTCGCGTCGCATGATTTCCCACATCTTCATTTCGTAAGGCATCCACAGACTACGCTCACCACCAGATGCAGTATCAAAGGCAATATTAACAACCTTATTACCCATATTACCAGCAATCTCTTTCGAGAAACGGTAGTAGCCATACTGGTTAGTTGCCTTGCTAAACGACTGGTTATTCGAGCGGTTTCCGTCAGACTTGCTACCCGGAATAGTCGAAGCACCTAATGCCCAAATAGCACCACTAATGAAGTCTTTTGCAACAGCATCAGCCGAGATAGGAGCACCCGACATATTGGTAAAACGATAAACGTATCCACCAGTCGAAGTAGCAATACCCTCATTCTGAATACGCCATTGCATACCCGAAGGAGCAATAGCCGTGTGCTGATAAATAAACCAATTATCCTCCATTTCAACCTCAACAGTTCCGTAAGGCTGAATAGCAGTTTTATCAGATACCAGCTTTTTCAGACGAGAAGTAACACGCTGACGAGGAGCAATTTCCCAAGTATATTGAGTATCACCACCATTCAGCTTAACTTTTGTTGTAACAGCACCCTGACCCTCAGTAAGAGTAAGAAGAGGATACTTGTCACTATCCTTACCCCAAAGATAAGTAAGATTACGATTAAGTTTAACAGGGTCAATCAAATCAAAATTCAGAAGCATATTAGCATCTGTATATTGATTCGAGTCAAATTTTACAGTTCCAATTTCACGCATTGTAAATTAGATTTTTGGTTAAGTTATTATTATAAGGCAAGAACATTTGCTTTATTTAATAGGTAAAACAATTTTATCATCCTTTGCAGTCTTTTGAACTCTGGGATTACCATTGTTTTTACCAGTCTTACTTGCTAATGAACGAAGACGTTTAACTTCTTTTTTAGCAAGTTCAGCTTTAATTAGTTGGTCAACTCCACCATCAAGATTCATAATAAATCGCATAGCCAATTCAGCAGGATTAGAAAGACGATTAATCTCATCAATTTGTGCTTGACTATAAACCATTCCATTAATCTCTTGAACAGGACGAGAGAAATAATCAAATAACTCTTGACGAGAAACAAGTTTCTCACCATCAGTTGTCTTAATTCTCAGACCTTCTTTCGGAAGAGCGTATTCTCCAATCTGACCTTTAACAACAATTAAATCATAAAGACTACCCGGTGCATTATGAACTTTTACAGTACCATCATCTTCATACGAAACACCAAAGTATTTAATTTCTTTTTCAAGTTCAGCCTGCATTTCTTTGGCCTCACGTTCACGAATTGCTTTAATCTCACTCTCTTGAGTTTTACGCAACCAATTAAGACTTTCAGTTGCATCATCTTTAAGAGTGTTATTTGCTTTTGCAAACTCAACAATTCGTTTGGCACGTTCCGGGGAAGTACCTTTTTGAATTTCAGCTTTATAGATTAAATCAGCAAGTAAATCATCATCATCTTTGATTTCAACTTTACTATAATCTACATTTGCCGAATAACCTTCGATTGTACCGAACTTACTCTTATATTCAACAAGAGCTGCAATATCAGGATTGTTAGCTAAAAACTCGTTAAAACCTTTTGCAAAACCCTCTCGTTCACCAAGAGCTTTTACAGCAGCTTCACGTTTAGCAAAACCCTCAATCGTAGGTTCAAACTTAACAGGTTCACCTTTCTCATCTTTAATAACAATGCCACTGGCTTTTGAAATAGCTTCGATATAATCACCGTCTAATTCATTAGGCTCTTCATCAGACATTGCATCAATCTGTTCTTTTGTGAACTTAATTTCACCGTTATCATCTACGGCGTTTCCGTTATCATCAAGTGTGTAAAGAGTACCATCAATTTCTACTTGTTCCGGTTCAGTTTTTTCTTCGCCATTACCAGTAGAACCACCCTTATCACCTTCTTCTTCAGCTTTCTTACGAGCAGCTTCCTCTTCAGCTTTACGTCGTTCTTCAGCTTCTTGAGCTTCTTTAGCTTCCTTAGCTTTACGTTCTTCTAATTCTTTACGAAGACGTTCTTGTTTTTGCTCCTGAGTTTCATTATCAGGTATAACAATTTTTTCAACAGCCATATTAGTATTTATTTATAGTTGAATATTATTACATGAACAAAGATATACTATATATAATATATTATCAATAATTATAGTAGTATTATCTTGCAGGTTCTCTTGCTCGCCGTCGATAATTCTCGGTCATCATTGCTTTAACTCTTTTTGTAACTTTATTCTATTAACATCAGAAGCAGTGTAACCAGATTGAGCAGCCATAGCTTCATCTTTATCTATATTACCATTTCCATTGGTATCGACTTTAAGTCGCATATTCCAAATCTCCTTTTCACCTTCTTGTTTAAGAATCTCAAGATTAACATCATGTTTTCTATCAAGAGCATTTTGTTGAGCTTCAAATTCTTGTTTAGCTGCTTCACGCTGACTAACAATTTGTTCAACTTCTGCTTGAGCTTGTTGTTGAACTTGTTGCATTTGAAGTTCATAATCTCGACGAGCTTGAATAGCTTTCTTAATATTCTTAGCAATAGAAGTAATATTATTATTTTCAATAGCTTCAATAGCAACTTCCAGTTGGTCATTCTGACCTGCACTAAATGCAAGTTCTTTCATCATGTTCAGCTTATTCTGAACATCGGCATTATTACGAATATAAATTCCAATATTACCAGAGAAATCAGAAGAACCATCAATATCAACTACAACAACTTTATTAGTTGTCGGGTCTACATAAGAACCTCGTTTACCATCAATCCAAGCAAACTTACTGTAATCAATATTTGCAACATAATCACGTTCACGGAAGAGATTAAAACATTCAAGACTCCAAACACTTCCGGTCATTGCTTGAGAATAATTCGATTCATTAACAGCCTTACCAGCATAATCTTTGGCATCACCAAAGCGAGCATTATTCATGTTAGCTGCTTCCCAAGCTTCTGCTTTCAAACCTTGTTTAAGATTATCAAGCATTTGAATATAATTCGTAATAGCACTTGTAGCTACTTCTCGAATAGATTGTAAAGCATTAGGTTGTGCATCAGAATCATCAAACGGTAAGAAACTATCTTTATTCGCAACAGCAAGACGTTCCTCGGTAGTCATGTCACTACTATCAGCGAGAATACTTTCAGGGAATAATAGCCAAGACTTAAACTTAGCTACTGCACGTTCTTGTTGTAAAGTATAAATACGATAAAGAGCAAGATAAGGTAAAACACGGAAAGGAATAGGATTACGAAGATTATCTTTATGTAAACCTACAATACCATTATAGGGTAATTTACAATCACTATAATTGTTAAACCTTTCACGTTGAACTTCGATAGGTCGTGGCTTAATATAAATACCACTATGACAACCACCTATACGCCAACCTTCCCAAACTTGATTTATCCATTCCCATTCAATTTCAATATCACCAGCAGAAGCATCAAATTCATAATTCTCGTCTACAACACTTTCAACGATATTTCCTAATAAATCTCGATGTTTAAGAATACCTTGTTTAATTTCAGTTTTCCAAACATAATGATAAATATCAATTTCTTTACCATATAATCGAGCTTCACTACGAAGTACTTCTGCGTTAGTATGTAATATAGCTTTACGTTCAGCAAAATCTGTTTTATTGAAGATTTGAACTATACCATCAGGAGCATCATATTTAGGAGATACAGTATAAATATCTTTAAGATAATTCATTTCTGCATCTGTAAGTTCATCACGAAATCTATCAATAATTTGAGGAATAGTCATTCGATAGACACGAAGTCCTGCATCATCATCTTCAATATATCGTTGACCACTTTCAATACGATAATATTCGAGAGGAGATATTACTTGAAGATAAACATCACCTTTATAAACTTCTCGATAAGTATAAACCTCTTCACAAGCCCACCAATAGAAATAGCATTGTTGATACTTGTCTTTCGCTTCAACAATAGTATTGATAAGTTCAAGACGTTTTTGAGTTGTAATAGTTACATCATCAATCCAATCGTTAAGAACTTCCTCAATAATGTCGTTAAGTTCACCTTGCTTAATTGTCTTTTGACCAGTATTAAATCCTGCTTCATTAAGACGATTAATAATTTCTTGATTACAATAAGCCATTACTTTATCAGCAAGAACTTTATTGCGAGCAAGAGTTACAGAAGGGTCATTATTAAATACTTGATAATTAGAGAACATATTAATAAATTCTCCCATATATCGTTCTTTAATAGGAGTAAGAAAATCTACATCACGTATCTCACCATACATTACAGCTTTCTCACCAACCTTATCAATATAATTCCGAAGAACATATTCATAAGTCTTAGGGTCTACTAAACCATTAGCAGCATCGAGAAATTTCTGTGTAACAGTTTTATCATTCTGACCAATAGCAAGATTAATCCAATAATTACAATTAGGAATGTACCAAGCTTTCGTTTGTTTTGTAGCAGTACTTGCACGCTGGTCAGGCATAACAAGTGGAGTTGCTCTTAAATCACGTTCACTCATTTTAGGAATCTATTAACTTTACGACCAGTGTTATTAGTTTTACTTTTCGAGTTAGCTTCTCGTTCAAGTAAAAGGGAATCTTTACGAAATTCAAACATTGCAACAATAGCCGAACTCAATCGGTCTGCATTACGCCCAAATATAAATCTATCTAACTCTAATAAGAAACTTATATCATAAATTTGATTAAATCTATATATTGGTGTATCGTCGGACGTTTTTCCGACAATTTCGTATAAGAAATCCCGCACCATGCGCATACCCTCTAACTTAATATCGCCATCACCAATGACAATACCATAACCAGTAATACGAGGGCCATCAACACTTCGATTAATATAACTACTTGGGTCTTTCAACAATTTATCTCTATAACCCCATTTCTTGAAATTAGTAACAAGTTCACCAGTACCAGCCTCATAAAGAACTTTACAATTCCAACGTAAACAAGCATAAAGAACAAGTTTATCGACAGCTTCCATAGTATCAAGACGACCACAATAAGAAGCAACAAGTCGTTTACCCATGTAAGGAGTTTTACTGTTAGTACGCATCCACACTTGAAAACTTGCAAGTGAATTTTTTGTACTAACTTCTTCTTTATTTTTATCTACACGATATGGGTCATAAGAAATAAAATAAAGACTACCATCATTTGGAATAGGAGAATAAAATTCTCTTATACAACCATGAACATCAGTCTTTGAATTATGAGGTACATCAGTTATATACTCATGGAATCTATCGGAACCAAATATAGCTCGTTCAATACATTCCTGTTTAGTAACAAATCTAACACGTCCATCATCAAGTATATACCAACCATCTTCATAAAAATGATTAGACTTATCATATTTAATAGCGTTAATATGATTAGTAAGTTCCGGACTGTGAAAAATGTTCTCTTGTGTGTTCGTAAATGCCTCATTAGGACTGTTAGCACGTTGGCCTACATAAATATTATATTCACCAGCATCTTTCTCTTTTTCTGCACCACGTTTCTTGTCATAATCATCCTTCCAAGAAGCAAACAGTAAAGAATTACCGTCTTCTATAAAAGGTTCATAATCCCATATCTGCGGAAAAAAGAAACCACAAACAGCATGTCTACTATTAGCATCCCAGATATTTTCCATAGGAAGCATATCATTCTTTCCGGGATTATAAAAACAATTACTGAAAGCTTCCCAGTTAGCACCTTTTGTACCACCCGTACCATACACACGAATAGTACCAATTCGCATTGCACCTGATTCACTATTAGACATCATAACGTCTAATGCCTTTTGAAGATTAGGACAGTTATGAGTAATAGTAAAATCTTCTAATAATACAAGATTATCACCATCTACTTCAAATCCATAATATCTACCTCGACCAATAGGTTTAATATCAAATCGAGTTTCCAATACATTCTTTTGTAATGAAATATAATTTTCTGCTTTTTTACGATTTATTTTAGTAGGAATTAAATGACAACCAGATAAAATAAAAATTCTATAATAAGTAACACCTCTTATAATCTTTTCTGAAACAGTGGTTTTCAATCCAAGACTTCTACAAATATAAACAATATCATAAACAATTGCAGGGTCTTTTTGAGCTATTTCAAAATTATGTTTTTTAGAATCATAAGAACCATCAGTGTCAATAATACCAGCTAAAAATTCTAATCTACTTTGTTTATCAGTATAAATGTACTCTTTTGGAATATATTTATTATGAAGAACTCCCATATTAAAAAGTTCTTGTCTAAACCAATTATCCGAAGCATCTTCACATTTTACTAATGTAATTCTTTTAGCATTAGAATTAGTATCTGCAATCGAATAATCAAGATTATTATTTTTTGAATATTCTTTTAAATAATCAATTACTTCACTATCTTCATTGGTAAATCTACATGTATCTTTATCTCCATCACCAATCCATAATCCAAAAACATAAGGTTCAATTTTAACATTCTTTTTATCAAAATCAATACCTGTTTTTATAAGAGCATGATTATCTTTCCAGCGAGGATGTTCTTTAATCATATTTATATAATCTGGAGCAGTCATAGTAATCGGTTTACATATATTACCATAACTTTTCCTATAAATCATATAAATATCATGCTTACTATTTACAACATGAGATTCACCATTTAAAGGAGTAACTTCGTATAAATCATCTTCACCATTTATAGTAGCTAATACTGTACGAGGGTTTCCGTCAGGTCCCATAAGTTTATCACCTACTTTAATATCTTGAACAAATTTAATTTGTCCATCAGACATTATAAAACCAGTATTTTCCCCAAAACATTTACCTGCTTCCTCAAAATCAGTTTCAATAGCTTTCTTACCTACTGCGGCACTTTCATTTTTACCAATAGCAACACTTAAAAGTTTACTACGAAATCCGAAAGCCTTTTGACCTTCTTTTGATTTCTTATATCCAAGTTCAATACCTTTATCAAAGTTCTCACTTAGATAACCTCTTCGCCAATAAGTTTTATCTTCATACCAATCAAGATTAACTTTAACCATATAAGATGTAGCACCTTTCTCAGTTAAATAATCCATTTGGTCGGCAGCAAGTGTAACAGTTACATTCTTATTTGCGTTGATAGTATTAGCTGCTTGACTACCACGTTTATATGAAAAACCTTTACGACGAGCTTTTGCTTTACATAAGTTACAACTATTGTTAGCAATCAGCTCATCAATCTTAAAGTTCCAATAATCTCCATCCCAAAATCGAGGAAAGCCTTCAACAGTATTAACCTTAAATCTCCCCTCTTTATCTAATTGTTTACGTTCCTTTTCATTAGGAGCACGTTCGATACGACCATAATTAAGATAATTATAATGGTCGCCAGTTATACGAACTTTATGAAGTAAAACCTTACGTTCAGCATCAGATTTAGCTGCTAAATAAGCAGGAATATCTTTAATGTATAATTTACAATATGCCTGAACACCTTTAACTCGTCTATCCATTTCACGTTGCCAAAACTTTACGGTATTAGGACTATCATCCGGTTCAAGACAATAACATCCATGTTTTTCATAAAAGTCTGCAACACGACTAAATATTTCAGTACCTACGAAAACAAAGTCTATTTTCATAAGTACACCACCACTTTCACCTATAAGAAAATCGTTATCTCTGTCAATCCAAGGTTTACCAGTAAAACGACAAATACTTGAAGATAAAGGTTTGTAACTTTCTTTATCTTCAAGTATGTAATCTATAAACGGACTTCGACCAGTTTCATAACCATAACGATTGTCTTTACGATAATGTTTCTGTTTCGTTAGGAGCGTTAGATGCTCTATCATTTGTTCCGTCATAGCTATCTCTATATTCAGCTCCACCACGAATTGATGTTACACCTTTTTCAATCTTATCCCATTTATCATTAAGCTCAGTAAGACTTTCAACTCGTGCAGGAATTTCATTAGCAATTTTAATAATCTGTTTAAGAGTATCTTCACAAAGAGCTAAATCTTTCATTTCAAGTTCTTTCGACATTAAATCTTCTATACCATCAGTTAATGTACGAACTAACTTACTTGAAAGATTCAAAGATTTAATAGTAGAATTAATTAAATCTTCAACAGCTGTAATATTAAGATTTAATTTTACAAATTCAATAGCAGATAAAACAACTTTATCCGGTAGATAAGATTCATCTAAACCAGCATTAGACTTAGCATAAGCATAAGCTTCTTTTTTAGTAAGTCCTGCTTTCGTTACATAACCTTTTCTATCGGATAAATATAATATAAATCTAAATTCTTTTTCTGCAAAAGATTTATCTTTACTATCATCACGAGCATATATCTGTTGAAGTAAAGGATATTGAAGTATCTCTTCTACATCAAGAATTAGTTTATCATTTTCTATCTTAAATCCATGTACCATACATTATCTTATTTCAGCAATACCTTCTTGAATAAAAGGTGCATTACTATCTGCATCAGAAAACTTATTATGTTTAAACTCTTCTAACCTAATCCAATCAGCAGTACGAAGAAATTCAAATATCATATTTCCCATATTCTGAACAAACTTTTCATTTTCACTCAATTCTAATTCACCAATACTATTAAGCATTTGATGAACAAGTTCATGAAAATATGTATTCTGCATTTGTGTGTTAGAAATCTCAATTCCATAATCTAATGATTGTAATTGAATTACACCATTAGCAATAGAAGATTTACCGAGATTTCCAGCGTTTTGTTTATTCTCTGTAATAACAGTTAGAATATCAACACCAGCTAATACACAATTCTTAGGAATATAATTTTTAATTTTACTCATCGACTTGATACAAATATTAATACAGCGTTCAAAGCAATAGAACCAGCTGCAATCCAACCATTTCTACGTTTCTTTTTTCGTTCAGCTAAATATCTTTCTTGATAATCAATTAACTTACTATTGAGTGAATCAAGGACACCAAAAGAAACAACCAAAAGACTATCACGAATAGCAATATGATAAGACTGGAAGGATATAACGCTATCTTGTACTCTTTGAATTTCACTGGCAGTAAGATAAAGTTTTTCATACTTTTCACCTTCAAGAAGTTTTATAGCTAACTTACGAGTTTCTTTCGGAGTAAAAACGATAACTGTATCGCCATCAATCTTGTATCTTTTTTGCGATATAGCGGAGAACGGAATCATCACTAATGATATTACTATCATTAAAATCACTTTCAGCTTTCTCATAAATAGTAATAGTTTTTTGTTCAATTCCTCTAAGACTATCAATAACAAATTGTTGTTCATTAATAATCGTATCATATTTCTTAATGAAACTATTAAGACTATCTCTTAAAGATTTAATAGTTTCATCATGTCTTTCAATACCTAAAAACTTACGATTAACATATCTACCAAAATAAGTAGCTCCAATACCAATCGCAAGAATCAAAACAATATAAAATATATATTGAGCAGTATTTTTCATAACTTATAAATCTAAATCCATTTCATTAATAAGAACATAAGATTGAGTTCCTTTACCAATCGCCTTATCAAACAAAGGAATAATAATATCATTCCATTGATTCACATCTTTGATAACTTGACAACCAGCAGAATAAAGACCAATCTCATCACTTACTTTCCAGCTTGACGCCCTATGTAAATTAATACCAAACATACCAAAGTCAGTATTATCGGTAATATCAATTTTGTCATCTCGATTATTGTCACGAATTACTTGACAAGGATTAGCTTGAACAAGCGCTTTATATTGTCCTTTATGTTTACCTATTTTCCAAAGAGCTTTGTGTACACCTTCTCGAAGAACTGCACAACCTTTATTATTAACAGGAGTTTCAAGATTTAGATTACTTGGGTCAGTAGTAGCTTCGAAAACCATACATTCCCATATATTAAAATCTCGTTCATAAAACATTACAATAACATCGTTATAATATTTAGTACAAGTACTTTTAGAACGAATACCCCAGATATTAAGATTAATAGGATATTTATCATTTTTCCTAAATATAGGATATTCTAAATCTTTAGCAATTTCAATAATTCTATTTAGTAAATCATTTACACCAATAAGTTTATTAAATAATGCGTTATATTTTGATTCCTTAGTTGCTTTCATATTTGTAATACTTTTTGTAACTTGTGTGGGCCTCGCTCCGCTCGGCCTTTCGGGTGCTCCGCACCCTCACCCGGTGGGGGAGTGGGTTGGACGCCCACTGGCGACACCATTTGTAACATCATTTGTAACATCACTTATAACATTTCTATCGTCCAAACTAAATTTTATAGTTGCCCATGATAATTACTATTAAAAATCCTAATAAGATTTACTGCAAGTTTACCACGAGTATCTATATAATAAATCTTAATAGTTTTCATAGCTTAAAAAAGTGTTTTAGCAGTTTTATAAATATGTTTACTTGAATAATCAGCAATCATCATTCCGACTTCATTTTTAAGATAAGGAATATCATACATTTCTACGACTTCCTCATCTTCTTCATTCTCGTCTTGAAATTGATTCTGAATAGTTCTAATATGACAGAGAATAATTCCTACATTTTTATAACCCCAGCTCTCAACAAGATTAGCATAAGTAGAAAGTTGCATTGCATAATGATTACCTATACTATCAGCGAGGTGGTCAAGTGGTGCACCGAAATATTCCTCTTTATAAATAAAATTATTGAGGTCAAGTGTACCATCAAGTTTCTTATCATAATAACCACTTTCAAATCTAATTGGAGCCTTATTAGTTTTCCAGTCTAAAATGATAAATTCCTTATCACGAATTAAGAGAATATCAATAAGACCGGAAACAAGATTTTGGCTATCATAAACACCAATCTCAGCGTAGATATGATAACCTTTCGTAACAAGAGCAGCAATCAGACTAAATATATCAGGATACTTTTCTCGAATACCAGTCTTAACAAAATATTCAAGATTTAGCTTACCGTATTTATGACTACCAACAATATCATCTATCGTATAGATTCTATCATTGATAAAACCATTAGCGTTCAGCTTATATCCATTACAAGTCTTAATAGCAGTTTCAAGGTAATTATGTTTCTTTGTTCCTTTATCACAAGCCTTAATAGTTTCTTGTTCCCATTCCCAAAGAATTTGTTTCTTAGTTTTACCTTTATATTTTTGATATTTTGGATGCCGAGGATTCTTACCTATACGTTCACACGCTGCGGCAATTTCTTCCTTCTTAAATTCTTGCGTATATTTACCAATAAGAGTAGTAACAGATATGTAACCATTACCTAAATCATCTGTGTACTTATGTTCCTCTTCATTAAAGTACAGTATTCTACCCTTTGGCAAAATCTTTTCTGAAACGCATTTTCTTCCCATCTTCTTCGGCAGTTCTACGTCTACGACGATTAGCAATATGATAAGCAATAATCTTTGCTTTACGTTCTTCTCGACTTAAACCTTCAAGTTCCTCAGCATGAGTTTTCTTAAAGAACTTAGCTGGACTGTATTCAAATCTACCAACACGAGGAACACTAACAACTTCATCTCCTCGCATCATAGCTTTGGCAACACTATCCTTTTGTGTTCTTTCTAATAACTCTAATACTTTCGCCTTTTGGTCAGGTCTTAATTTTTCCCAAGCCGCAACACTTCGTTTATAAGAAGCAGGTCGTCGAAGAACATAAGGTTTAAGATGTTTTTCAATACGTTCATCTACGAAAGGAACTAACTTATCATAAACAAAAGGATTGAGCATAGTTTAATTATTAACGGCAGGAGATTCAATCCAAACACCTACGATAGAATATTCATCTACAAGAACAAATTCACTAAACTTAACAGTTCCAACACCAATAATAGATTTACCTTCACGATGAACTTTCTGTTTAGCTGCAAGCGTTTGAGTATCACCCGGCATTTGAATAAGAGTAGGAATACAACCGTTTTCCAGTTTTACTTTATCTCCAACGTTAAGACCTTTGACATTTTCGGCAACAGCCATAACAGTATAAGCCTTAGCTGGAATCTTATTAATCTCCTCGTTATTAAGAATATTAAGAGTAGATACTTCAAAATCTGCACGAAGAAGAACTTTGTTACCACGAGGACTAAATGCAATTTTTGTTTCCATAGTTTTACTTTGTTTAGGATTTACATTATTATAACTACGAGTACAAATATATAATATAATCTTATCCCATGCAAGCAAATCTAAATAAATTTCAAACTGAATTAATAAAATTATCACTATCAGAAGCAGAATTATCAATAAGTCTAATAGTAATTACAGTATTAGCGATTGCAAGACCTCACAAGTGGGCGTCCAACCTGCTCTCCCACCGGGAGTACACAAGTTAAAACTAATAAAATCTCTATTAAAAGCTCTTCAAAATTTATCACTTTTTGCATCACCAGTTTTCCAACCAAAAGAATTAATTTTGGCGACATTAGTATCTTGACCAGTTGCACTACTAAAATCACTAATTTTTGAACTAATTTTTTCGTTATTAAATTCGTTATTAATTTCGTGATTATTTGATATAGTTTCTGAATTACGAGTTGGAATTTGTATATATATTATATATTCCTTATTTGTAATAATATTACTTGTAATATTATTACTATATATAGGTATATGGTCAATTAATTCAAAAATTCATTCAAAAATTACGGAAAATAATGATGCAAAAATTGTAGATTTTAGTGAAGATAGAGGTCATTTTACAGGTAATTTTACAGGTCAAATTACAAGTAATATTGGAATTACATTAAAAATTAATTCAAAAATTAAGGAAAATGGTAATGTAAATGATAGATATTTTAATGAAGAAACTAATGAAATTTTTAATATTGATAAGAGTTATTCTTAAAATTAAGAAAATAATAATGAAATTTTTAACAGTTTTAATAGTTATTGTGATAATATAAAAGATAAGGATATTGAAATTTTTATTACTATTTATATGAGAATTTTCAAAATGTTAAAAATGAAGATAATTAAATTACAGATTCTTTTCGGATTTTTAGGAGTATTAATAAGAATGATTGTAATAACAATAAGGATATTTATGTAAGTCTTTTTGCAGGTATCGGAAATAATACGAATGTTTATAATAAACTTATGAATCTTAAAATGAATAAAAGATGTAAAAATAAAAATGATAATTTTAGATATTACAATAGTGATAAAAATATTAAGGGTTTTTAAGATTTATAGATTGAATGAAATGATAATATAAAGAATAAAGATTTTAATAATTATGAAAGTGTTTACAAAGGTATAGAAAATAATATAAGTATTTGTTATAAATTTCAAAATGATTTTAATGATTATTTTCAAGATAAAAATAATAAAAATATTAATGATTATAAAAGTATTTTTGTTAGTGTTAAAAATAATATAAAAAATAATAATAAAAGTGATAATAAAAGTGATAATAAAAGTGATAATGATTTTAATAATTTTCGTAATCTTTTTAATGTTATTTTTGAAAATGATAATGTTAAAAATAATAAAATTATAGATTTTCTTTCTAATTTTAATGATATAAGAGATTGAATTTTTAATGATAATTCAGATATTAATATAAATGTTTTTACAGGTATCGGAAATAATATAAATGTTTATATTGTGGAAGTACCTAATGAAACTGCCCCGTCCATTCAAGGGTTTGCGAAGCCCCCCGCTTGAGATTGCAGGAAAGAAAAAAATAAACGTTTCCTGAATAGTCTAACTAAACATTATTCAACTATGGCAAAGCAAATCAAAGAAGCAACTGAAACAATTGTTAAAGTTGTTCGCATTAGTGGTAAAACTAAACCGCTGGCAATTAATGGTAAAGAGAATACAGATAATGTCGTATTCCTTCGTGCTTTTGATGCTGAAAGCGGTGCGAAACTTGATACACCGCTAAGTATTACAGAAAGTAGGGCAAAAATGTTCGGTTTCTCGTGCCTTTGTATTAATAAAGAAACAGCCGAACGCGATAACGCCGGAAATATGGTTGAGGAACTCAACACGCTGACGAATCCGCCCAAGTATTACGAAATGACATTGCGGGTAATCCCGAAAGGAGAGTCGGGCGAATGGGGCTACAAGACCAAGAAGGCCGTGACGGTGGACGGCAAAGAATACAAGGCGGGCGCACTCGTTCCCTATCGTACTACCGGAACAATGATTGTTGAAGCTATCGGAAAGGAGTACAAAGATACGGATTTCAAAAGTGCCGCAATAAATCGTATCAACGGAGCCGCAAACGCTGCCGGTGATATGGCATACCGTATCGAAACTTTCCGTCTTATGTTCGGACGTGTTCCGAATATAGCTAACGAGGAAGATAGAAATAC
>OLRT01000353.1_pt1 | contig 36901 bp, 37 predicted proteins | sample 1672021 | NCBI WGS metagenome assembly OLRT01 (sample SAMEA3136637, study PRJEB25190) | human gut metagenome | reverse complement strand
TTTGAGCAACGGACGAAGTCGTTGGCGACATGAGCGAAGCGAATTTTTTATATGTGATACTTTTTAACACATATTAATAGAGATTAGTAAATATCAAATAAGAGAGGTAGATTAGCATGGGTGAAACAACTGATAATATAAATGAGGTTATTTCAACTGGTGGGAACTTTGCATTATTAGCTGAGGTTATAGAGTTTTTAAAGAAAAAAAGAAAGAAAGAAGAAAATAAGGAAAATTTAAATATAGATGATGATATGGTAAAGAGAAAAAGAACACCAAAAGTTAAGGGTGCATTTTAAAATATAAAATATCTTAAGTTAAAAAGTGTAGATAACTATAAATTATCTACACTTTTATTATGAGGAAGAAATATTGTAAAAGTAGAACCTTTATAAACTTTAATAATTAGAAGACTTTTCAATGGCAGAGATAAATAAATTCTCAACTTCAAGTTTGATAACACGTTCTACTAATGATATAACATAACTTCAAATATTAGTTTCAATGGGTCTTCAAGTACTTACAAAAGTACAAATTACTGATATATGGTCAATTTGCAAGATAGTAGGAAAGAGTTAGCAATGGACTACTGATACTGATGTACTTATATTGTTATTAATAAATGGGAAACATAAGAAAAAAGAAATTTGGGTGATTATATGATAAATATTTTAACTTTAGCAATTACCATATTTTCTATAATTATGATTTCTTACAAAAGAGTAAATTTAGAAATATTAAAAAAACTAAAATCATTAATTTATAATATAAACAAACAATATATTGATTTTTTTAAAGGAAAAAAATCAGAGTTTAAAATATGGCAACTAATAATTTTTATTATTTCACAAGTATTTGTAGTATTTGCTATAGTGAGACGTTTATTTGAAGAAGTCTATAAATACGTAAGTGATAATTACATAGTAGCTGTGAAAATATCTACTTATTTAATAATATTTATAATTTTATATTTTATAGTAGGATACATATCATATTCTAGTAAAAAGATTTATAAATATTTATATAAAATAGAAGATAAAAATACAAAGACAGATTTATTGATAAGTTATTTTATAATTAGTACGTATATGACGATTTTAGTATTATTTCCAAATAAGTTTAGTGAAATTTACAAGATTGGTTTAGTTGGAGTAGGTATAAGTTATATTTTAAATTTAAAAGTATTAATAAGGGTAATTAGGAGTCCAGAAATTATAGAAGTAGAAATTGAAAATGGTTCAAAAATAAAATTTACTGATGTAAGTATAGTAGCTATAATTTTGCTAATTATGGTTATTTTTAGTTTATATTTAGGAGTGTGCTTTATAAATAGTGGTGATATAGGAGTGTATACAAACAATCCTACATATTATGATTTATTTTATTATACTATAATTACATTTTCTACTATAGGATATGGTGACATATGTCCAATATCGCCAGTAGCAAAATTTATGAGTATGGTAATTTCACTTACAAGCTTTATATGTCTTACTATATTTGTATCTTCTATATTATCTTATAAAAGTGAGCAATGATTATAAAATTTTATATGTAATTATTAAAAAAATAAATAGGATATGCATATGGTATACATACCCTATTTATTTTTTATTTAATAAATGTATAAAAATAAAGAATAGTCACCTATTTAAAGGTATAAAAAATAGTGATAAAATAAAAGATATTAAAATCATTTTATAAAAAGGTATTAACTTTTAAGTTATATTGAAACGTATAGATGGAGAATTCATATGATAAATATAAACATAGATAAAAAATTAAGCGATAAAGTAAATGTACATATAGCCTCAATAGAAGCTAAAGTGAAAACAAAAGAATCAGATAAAGAACTATTAGAATTAATAAATAAAAAATGTGAAGAAATAAAAAAAAATATAAAATTTGATGAAGTAATAAAATTAAAGAATATATTATCATCAAGAAATGCTTATAAAAAATTAGGTAAAGATCCAAGTAGATATAGATTATCATCAGAATCATTAGTCAAAAGAGTAGTTAAAGGAAATGACTTATATATAGTTAATAATATAGTAGATATAAATAATCTAATATCACTACATACTTGTTATTCAGTAGGGACTTACGACTTAGATAAAGTAAAAGGAAGTATAACTTTTACAGTAGGTGAAGAAAATGAAAGGTATGATGGAATAGGAAGAGGTAGTATAAACTTAGAAAACTTACCTGTATTTGAAGATGAAGATGGTAAATTTGGTAGCACTACATCAGATTCTATAAAAGCGATGATAACAAATGATACAACTCATATATTAATGAATATAATAGCTTTTGAAGAAGATGAAAATCTAGAAAGATACATAGAATATTCAAAAAAATTATTAGAAAGATTTGCAGATGCAACCATTATAGATACTAAAATAACAAAATGTAAATAAGTAAATTATAGTTAATTCTCTAGAAATTGACTATAAATACATACTATGATAGAATTTTAAGGATAAAATTAAAAAGACAGGTGGATATTATGTTACAAGAAACTAAAGAATTATTAAAAGGATTTTACGGTTTAGATGACGAAACATTTAAATTATCTGAAGAAGTAATGAATGATATAAAACACAAATTTGATGAAATAAAAGAAATAAGAGAATATAATCAATATAAAGTATTAAAAGCTATGCAAGAAGCTAATTTAAGTGATAACCATTTTAACTGGACAACAGGATATGGTTATAATGATTTAGGTCGTGAAAAAGTAGAAGAAATATATGCAAATGTATTTGGAGCTGAAGATGCATTAGTTAGACCTATAATAGTTAATGGAACTCATGCACTTACACTTTGCTTACAAGGGATATTAAGACCAGGTGATGAAATATTATCAGTTACAGGTAAACCATATGATACATTAGAAGGTGTTATAGGAATAAGAGAAGAAAAAGGATCTTTAAAAGAATTTGGTGTTATATATAATCAAGTTGATTTCTTAGAAAATGGAGATGTTGATTTAGAAGGAGTCAAAGAAAAGATAAATGATAAAACTAAAATGGTATTTATACAAAGGTCTAAGGGATATTCTTGGAGAAAGTCTCTTACAATAGCTGATATAAAAGAGATAGTAGATGTAGCTAAATCTGTTAAAGAAGATGTTATAGTTATGGTTGATAACTGTTATGGAGAATTTATAGAGACTAAAGAGCCAACAGAAGTTGGTGTTGATATAATGGCTGGATCACTTATCAAAAATCCAGGTGGTGGACTTGCTTTAACTGGAGGATATGTAGCTGGTAGAGCTGATTTAGTAGAACTTATATCATATAGACTCACAACTCCAGGTATAGGTAAAGAATGTGGTTTAACATTTGGTACAACTAGAAATGTATTACAAGGATTCTTTATGGCTCCATATGTAGTTTCTCAAGCTTTAATGGGTGCAATATACTGTGCTAGAATGTTTGAAAAAATGGGATATGAAGTACTTCCAAAATACGATGATGTAAGAAGTGATATAATACAAATAGTAAGACTTAAAAATGCTGAAGAAGTTATAGCATTCTGTCAAGGTGCTCAAGCTGCAGCTCCTGTTGATTCATACGTTAAGCCAGTTCCTTGGGCAATGCCTGGATATGACAGTGAAGTTATAATGGCTGCAGGTGCTTTTGTTCAAGGTTCTTCTATAGAGCTTAGTGCAGATGCTCCTATAAAGCCACCATATAATGTATACTTCCAAGGTGGACTTACTTTTGACCATTCTAAGATGGGAACATTAAAAGCTATAGAGTATATGAAAAAGTCAAAATAATTTTTTGAGCAATGGATGTATCCGTAGCGGTAGCAAGGATATATCGTTGGCGACATGAAGTGTTTCGCCGACACGTCGCTCAAGAGAAGCGAATTTTTTATAAAATATAGAATAAGATTGTACAAGCTTTAATATAATTATACTAAATAATATATTAAGCAATATAGAGTTAATAATTAAAATTCAAATATATTAACAAGAATAAAATTATGTAAACTAAAGTGTAAAACTTTAATATTTAAATAAATTAGGGATTATGACTAAAAGTTTAAAAGTTATAGTCCCTTAATATATAGGGGGCAAAATATGGAATGGATAAAACAAATAGAAAAATATAATCCTGTTGATGAACAAGAGAAAAAAGATAAAGAAATTATATTAGACTTTATAAACAAAAATGATGATGTTTTAGTTAGAGATAATGAAATAGCACATATAACAAGTTCTGGATTTATAGTAAATAAGTTAAGAACTAAGGTTTTAATGATACATCATAATATATATAACTCATGGGGATGGACTGGTGGACATGCTGATGGTGATAGTGATTTAATTAAAGTATCTATAAAGGAAGCTAAAGAAGAAACAGGTATAAAAGAAGCTAGACCTATAACAAATGATATATGCTCAATTGATATACTACCAGTAAATGCTCATATAAAAAGAGGAAAGTATGTAGCAAGTCATCTTCATTTATCAGTAGCATATATTTTAGAAGCAGATGAAAATGAAGAGTTAGTTGTTAAAGAAGATGAAAATAGTGGTGTTAAGTGGGTTGATATAGATAAGGTATTAGACTTAACTAATGAAGAGTATATGAAAAATGTTTATAAAAAATTAATAGATAAAAGTAAAATGTATTAAATAATTTCTCAGTAGTTATATAATATGAATCAATATATATATAAATTGATATTAGGATGATAAATATATATGAATATAAATAAAATAGCAGAGTTAGCAGGTGTATCTAGAACAACAATATCTAGATATTTAAATAATGGATATGTTAGCGAAAAAAATAGAAAAAAAATACAGAAGATAATTGATGAAACTGGTTATGTACCATCATCTTTTGCACAGACATTAAGAACAAAAAAAACAAATTTAATAGGAGTTATATTACCTAAAATAAGTTCATCTACAATTAGTAGAATTGTAGATGGTATTAGTACAGAATTAAAAAAAGATGGATATAATGTACTTTTAGGAAATACAGATTTAGATATAGAAAAAGAAATAGATTATTTAAATATATTTAAAAATAATGAAGTAGATGGAATAATATTTTTAGCTAAGACAATTAGTAATAGACATTTAGAAATAATTGAAAATTTAAAAATTCCAATAGTTATTATTGGACAAAATATAGAAAACTATTCTTGTGTATATCATGATGATTATGATGCAGCTTATTTTGTGGTAGATGAATTAATCAAAAGTAAGTGTAGTCAAATAGGATTTATAGGTGTAGGAGAAGAAGATATAGCTGTTGGAAAAGAAAGAAAACAAGGATATATTGATGCATTAAAAAATAATAAAATTAACCTTAATAATGAGTATATAAGAATTGGAGATTTTTCTTCAGAGTCAGGATATGAAAGTTGTAAGGATTTAATCTCTAAAAATAAAAATATTGATGGAATATTTTGTGTAACAGATAATATAGCTATAGGAGCAATGGAATATCTAAAGTCACAAGGAATAAAAATACCAGAGGATGTTTCGATAGTTTCTATAGGAGATTCAAAAGTATCTAAAGTTGTAACACCTAAATTGAGTACTGTACATTATTATTATAAGACCAGTGGTATAGAAGCTGCTAAAATTATTATAAATAAAATGAAATATGATAATAAAGATATAGATAAAATAAAATTAGGATATAAATATATAAAGAGAGAAAGTATACGATAAGTATATTTTCTTTTTTTATATATTTATAAAATATAAGGAAAATGCTTGCTTATAATAAAAAAATAATATATACTTAAATTAACATATATGTAATCGATTACATATTATGTGCAAAATGTGTAATCGATTACATAATTTAGGAAGGAGGAATATACATGGGTAATAATAAAGTAGAAAAATCAAATTATAAAGAAATAGCACAACAAATAATAAATGAAATTGGTACAAGTGAAAATATAGTATCAGCAGCTCATTGCGCAACAAGACTTAGATTAGTAATTAAATCTAATGAAAAAGTAAATAAAGAAGCTATAGAAAATATTGATGGGGTAAAGGGAGTTTTCTTTGCATCTGGACAGCTTCAAATAATATTTGGTACAGGTGTAGTAAATAAAGTATATGAAGAATTTGCACAACTTACTGGTCAAGGTGAAGTATCAAAAGAAGAATTGAAACAAGCAGCTAGTGCAAATGATAATAAGTTTAAAAAGATAATAAAGACTTTAGGTGATGTTTTTGTTCCTATTATACCAGCAATAGTAGCTGGAGGTCTTATGATGGGACTTACGGAATCTATAAATTTCTGTGTAAATAATGGTTATTTAGCAATAGATACAAGTGCATCATGGTATGTATTTTTAACTATGTTTAGTAATGCAGCATACATATTCTTACCGATACTTATTGGATTTAGTAGTGCAAAGGTATTTGGTGGAAATCAATTCTTAGGTGCAGTTATAGCTATGATTATGTTACATCCAGATTTACAAAATGCATGGACTGTAGCTAGTGAAGGTGTTCTTAGAAATCAATCGGTATGGTTTGGACTATACGAGATTCCTATGGTTGCTTATCAAGGTCATATAATACCAATAGTAATAGCAGTTTATATAATGAGCTTTATAGAAAATAAACTTCATAAGATAGTTCCAGAAATGATTGATTTATTCGTAACACCATTAGTTACAGTATTTATAACTGGATATTTAACTCTTACATTAGTTGGACCAGTATTTGTTTTCTTAGAAAATTCTTTATTGACTGGAGTTCAACAAATAGTTCAATTACCATTTGGGATAGGTGGGTTTATAATTGGTGGAATATATGCAACTACAGTTGTTACAGGTATTCATCATATGTATTCGATAATAGATATGGGTCAAATTGCCAATTATGGATATACATATTGGTTGCCAATAGCATCAGCTGCAAATATAGCACAAGGTGGTGCAACACTTGCAGTAGGTGTAAAAACTAAAAATAAAAAATTAAAATCATTAGCATTCCCAGCAGCATTAAGTGCAATGTTGGGTATAACAGAGCCAGCAATATTTGGAATAAACTTAAGATATATAAAACCTTTTATAGGGGCAGCTTTAGGTGGAGCAGCAGGAGGATTATATGCGTCAATAGTTGGACTTGGAGCTACAGGAACAGGAGTTACAGGAATATTTGGAATACTATTACATTTACATTCACCTATTAATTATATAATAATGTTTGCAATAGCTTTAGGGGTTGCATTCTTTACAACATTATTATTGGGATGGGATGAATCTAAATAATTTTACAATAAGGTGGCAAATTATATTGTCACCTTATTATATATATAAAATATCGCTATAGATAATGATTGGAGGATATAATGAACGCTTTAAATAGAGATTTAAAAAAATTAGTAAACTTTATAGAAAAAAATGAAAAAGAAAGAGTTAATAAAGACTACTGGAGATTAAATTTTCACTTAATGCCACCAGTTGGATGGTTAAATGATCCAAATGGACTTTGTGAATTTAATGGTGAATATCATATCTTTTATCAGTACTCTCCATTTGATGCAAATGGAGGCATAAAGCTTTGGGGACATTATACTAGCAAAGATTTTATTAATTATAAAAATAATGGTACAGAAATATTTGCAGACCAACCTTTTGATTGTCATGGATCGTATTCAGGTTCAACTATAGTACATAATGGAAAAATGAATATATTTTATACTGGAAATGTAAAGCACGTAGGAGAACATGATTATATTTCATCTGGAAGAGGACATAATACAGTTCTTTTAGTAAGTGAAGATGGAAAAACTTTTACAAATAAAAAATTAATAATGACTAATGATGATTATCCAGAAAATATGACTTGTCATGTTAGAGACCCAAAAGTTTGGATGGAAAATAATAAATTTTATATGGTACAAGGCGCTAGAGATAAAGATGATATAGGTCAAGTATTATTATTTGAAAGCGATGATATGATAAACTGGAATGTAATCAATATTATAAAAAGTGAAAGTAAGTTTGGTTATATGTGGGAATGTCCAGATTTATTTAATGTAGACGGAAAAAATATATTATTAATATCTCCACAGGGAATAGATGCTGAAGGTATAAAATATAATAATATTTATCAAAGTGGATACTACATAATAGATGGAGATTATAAAACTAATAATTATAAATTAAGGGATTTTGAAGAATTAGATAGAGGATTTGACTTTTATGCCCCTCAAACATTTGAAGATTCAAAAGGAAGAAGAATATTAATAGGATGGATGGGACTTCCAGATATAGAGGATTTATATTCTAATCCAACTACAGATTATGGTTGGCAGCATGCATTAACTATACCAAGAGAACTTAAAATTAAAAATAATAAGTTAATACAAAATCCAGTAGAGGAAATTAATAAGTTAAGAAAAGATAAAAAATATATTGAAATAAATTCAAATATAAATGAAGATGCATACGATACATTTGATATGATTGTTAATTTAGAAAAATGTGATAAACTTGAAAGTATTATAAAAAATTGTGTAAATTTAAGTTATGATAGAGAAAAACAATTATTTACATTATCTTTTACACAGGGAGGTTATGGAAGAACTAACAGAAGGGTTAGCTTAGATAAATTAAACAACTTTAGAGTACTGTGTGATACATCATCTCTTGAAATATTTATTAATAATGGAGAAGAAGTATTTACTACTAGATTCTATCCAACTAAAGATAATGTAGGAATAAAGCTTAGTGGAGAAAATTTAAAAGGTAGCATTTGTATTTATGAAATGGAGGCCTATAAAATTGAAAACTAAAATATCATCAAGAATATTTGCATTATTAATAGATAATGTCGGTATTTATGCATTGATAGTAGGGATTTTTATAAATATAGGAAAAGACTCTACATTTGCCTTAAGCATTGGGAGTTTAATATTTACAATATATTTAATACTAGTACCAGTTATATTTAAAGGATATCATTTTGGTAAATATATGATGGGAATGAAGATAGTTACAGATAATTATAACAATCCAAGTTTAGTACATATTATTGTAAGAGAATTATGTAAAGTAATTTATACTATACCTTTTATCGGTATTATTTTAGTATTAGTTTCAAATTATGTTATGGGCAAGAGAGAAGATGGTAAGGCCTTACATGATATAATTGCAAGAACAAAAGTAATAAATGTATAATAATGAAATAAATATTGTAATATAGGGATATTAACGGAGGAAATTATGAAAAAAATAATAACTATAGGAGAAGCATTAATTGACTTTATACCAAATAAAAAGGGCTGTAGTTTAAAAGAAGTAGTTGGATTTGAAAGAGTAGCAGGAGGTGCACCTGCTAATGTAGCTGCAGTAGTTAGTAAATTAGGAGGAAAATCTAATTTTATTTCACAACTAGGTGAAGATGCATTTGGAGATTATATTATAGATGAACTTAATAAAGTTAATGTTGATACAAGTTATGTATTAAGGACAAATAAAGCAAATACTGGACTTGCATTTGTTTCTTTAAAAGAAGATGGAAATAGAGATTTTTCATTTTATAGAAATCCAAGTGCGGATATGTTGTTAAATGAAAGTGAAATAAATAAAGAGTGGTTTAATGATTGTCATAGCTTACATTTTTGTTCTGTAGATTTAATAGATTGTCCAATGAAAGAAGCACATAAAAAAGCAATAGATTGTGCTATAGATAATAATAGTATTATAAGTTTTGATCCAAATGTAAGATTACCATTATGGAATAGTGAAGATGAATGTAGAAAAGCTATACTTGAATTTTTACCTTTTGCACATATAGTTAAAATATCAGATGAAGAATTAGAGTTTATAACAGGATTTAATAATATTGAAGATGCTAAAGAAGTACTATTTAATGGAAGCGTAAAAATGGTTATTTTTACAAAAGGTAAAGATGGAGCAGAAATATATACTAAAGATAAAGTAGTTAGCATAGAAGGTAATGTAGTTGAAGTTGTTGATACAACAGGAGCAGGAGATTCATTTATTGGAGCATTTTTATTTAAGTTATTAGAAAATGAAGTTAATCTTGATGGTATAGATAAGTTAAGTTGTGATACTATAAGAGATTATTTATTATTTGCTAATCATTATGCTGCATATAGTACAACTAAAAAAGGTGCTATAGCCTCATATGCAAACTTAGAAGAAATTCAAGAATATATTAAAAATAGGTAAGATTATTATAAAAATGATTAAAACCTATATAAGTAAACGCAAAAAGCTACTCAATTGTGAGTAGCTTTTTACGTTGTCAATATAATAAAAAATTCGCTTCGCTCATTTCGCCAACGATATATCCTTGCTCACGCTACGGATACATCCGTTGCTTGAGCCACTGCGTGGGCGAATCATTTCAAAATATCATTTTTTACTTTTATAAAGTTATTGATATTACTTATATTCATAGGTTATCCACAAATTTTTCATGATATAATTTCCATATACGTAAAAAATTTTAAGAATATAGGTGGATTTATATATTTATTGTAAAATTAATAGTATAGAAAAGAGTATTATCTAAAAGTTTTATTAAAAAACAAAAAAATAAAAAATATTTAAAACCTTTTATTAAATTATAAAGTCTAACAGATAGAATAAAATATTGGAAGGAGATAAGATGGAGGACGTACTTTTAGTTAAAAGAGCCATTAAAGGGGATAGGCAAGCTTTTGAAAAGCTTATGGATATCTACTTTGATAGGTTATGTAGAGAAGCTTATATAAGATGTAAATATGAAGAAGATGTTAAAGAGATAGTTCAAGAAACTATATACAAGGCTTATAGAAATATAAGAAGTTTAAAAGAACCACAGTATTTTAAGACATGGTTAAGTAGAATACTTATAAATGTAGCAAATGATTATTTAAGAAATAAAGGGATGGTAGATTTAGAACTTGATGAGACTTCTTATGTAAAAGAAGTTGTAATTGAAGATAAGATAGAGATAAAAATTGATCTATATAATGCAATAGATGAACTAGAGGATAAATATAAAGATGCAGTTATTCTTAGATATATTGATGACTTAAAAATAGAAGATATATCTAAAATATTAGACCGTCCTGTGAACACAATTAAAACTCATTTAAGAAAGGCTCTCAAGGATATGAAAAAAATGTTAAAGGAGGGATACTTCAATGAGTAAATTTATAAAGAAACAACAGTATAATTCAATAGATGAAAATATATATGATGAATTTGTTGATATAGATAGCATAACTATAGAAGAAATAGATAAAGAAATAGAAGACTTTTATATAGATAAAGAAAAAATAAATAATATAAAGTTTGAATTTGATAAAAAACTTATAATTAAAGAAGCAATAGACAAAGCAGAAGAAGATATTAAAAAAGAAAAGAATAAAAAGATTATATCAAAATTAGCAGCATGTATAGCCCTTTTATTGTCAATTGGAATATATAATCCAGCATTAGCTTATAATATTCCACCAATTATGAATGTATTAGAGAATATAAATAATTTATTACATGTAGATGAAATAGCATCATATATAGGAGTTGATAAAATAATACCTAGGGCAGTTGTAGATGATGAAAATAAAGTAAAGTTTGTTAAACCCACTAAATATAAAGTAGAGAATGATAATACAGAAATTATAGGTTTAGGTAATGAATTAGAAAATAGTGAAAAAGTACTTGAGATAAGTGAAATAAATACACAATATGGAGTAGTTGATTTTATACATAGAATGAGTAATAAAATCATAAAGCCTATAGATGGAAGAAAGAATGGGAGTATTGATATAAATCCTAAAACTATAGATATTGCACTAAATTCATTAAAGAATATAGGAGATGAAGAAGCAAGAGACTATTTACATTATGAGCTTAGCAAATGGAAAAATGGAGATTTTGAAAATGGTGTATTAGTTCATAACTATGTATGGCATATGTTAGATGGTAATATTGGAAAAGCATTATCACTAGATACTTATGAAGTTAACAAAATAAAAAGTAAATATTTTAAATAAATATATGGGGGGATAAACATGAATAAATTTTTAAAAAAAGTAATTTTACTTTTAAGCATACTTATACTATCAACTTTTGTTTTATCAGGGTACAGCAAAAACAATGAGGCACAATCTTTAGTTAAAAATTATGAAAAGATATTAAATGAAGGTAACTATGAAGCACTATATGATAATATTTCAAAAAAGTCAAAAGAATATATCTCTAAGGAAGAATTTATAAAAAGGTACTCTAGCATATATTCGGGTATAGGCGCAAATGATATAAAGATTTCAATTGGAGAAATAAATAGCAAGACTCAGATACCTATATCAATTACAATGAATACTCTAGCAGGGAAATTGAAATTTGAAGATATAAAGGTAGATATAGTTAAAGAAGATAAAAACTATAAAATAAATTGGAATGAAAGCTTAATACTTCCTCCTATGACTAAAGATGATAAAATAGGGGTAGAGGTTGATAAAGCTGTTAGAGGACAAATATTAGATAGAGATAATAATAAGTTAGCTTATGATGGTAAAGCTTATCAAGTAAGTATACATCCTAGTGTTTTTACAGCAAATAAAGATGAAAACTTACCTAAGTTTGCAGAGGTACTAGATGTAAGCATGGATAAAATAAGTGAAAAAATAGAAAATCAAAATCCAGATCATAAAATACCAATATTAAAGATATCTCAATATGAAAATGAAAAAATTGATTTATTAAAAACTATAGAAGGTGTAATTATAGATGAGGTAGATTCTAGAGTATATCAAAATAGTGAGGCATTAGGTTGTCTGATTGGATACACTGATAATATAACTAAGGAAGAATTAGAAAAATATAAAGGTAAAGATTATAACTCACAAAGTAAAATAGGAAAATCAGGATTAGAACAAGTTTATGAAGATAAATTAAGAGCAAGAGATGGTGTGCATATATTTATAAAAAGAGGAGAAGAAAAAATAACATTAGCAAAAACAGAACCTATAAATGGAGAAAATATAAAGCTATCAATAGACTCTAAACTTCAAGAAAATATATATGCACAAATGAATAATGAAAAAGGAGCATCTGTGGCATTACATCCTCAAACTGGAGAAGTATTAGCTATGGTAAGTTCACCATCTTATAACTCTAATACAAAGGTTACATATATAACTAAAACAATATCTAATAAGTGGAAAGAAAGTGAATATGCTCATAATGAAAATAGATTTAATAATGCATACTCACCAGGATCGACTATGAAACTTATAACAGCATCAATAGGATTAGATGAAAAGGTATTAAATCCAAATGATACAATTGATGTTAAAGGGGTTAATTGGCAAAAAAGTAGTAATTGGGGAGATTATTATGTTACTAGAGTAAAAGACCCAGGAAGATCAGTTAATTTATATGATGCCACTAAATACTCTGATAACATATACTTTGCAGACTTAGCTATTAAAATAGGCGCAGATAAATTTATAGAAGGAGCAAAGAAATTTGGTATAGGAGAAAATTTAGAATTTGAATATCCTATGGATAAATCACAAATATCTAATAACTCTAAAATAGAAAGTGAAATGCTATTAGCTGATACTGGTTATGGGCAAGGAGAGGTACTTATGACTCCACTTGATGTAGCTATGTCTTACTCGGCACTTTCTAATAATGGTGATATAATGAAGCCGAGACTTGTAATAAGTGAAAATAAAGAGCCAAAAGTATATAGTAAAGCTATAAATAAAGAAAATTTAGAAGAGTTAATTAGTTGTTTTGGGGCAGTTATAAATGATGAAGACGGAACCGGGAATTTAGGAAAGATAAATGGAGTAAACTTAATAGGAAAAACTGGTACAGCAGAAATTAAAAAAAGTAAAGATGATACAGATGGTAGTGAAAAAGGATGGTTTGTAGCAGTAAATCTGGATGAACCTAAAATAGCTATATCAATGATTATAGAAGATTTAAACGGTAAAACAGCAGGAAGCCATGTAGTACCTAAGGTGAAAAATATAATAAAAAATTATATTAATAATTAGATTTTAATCTTATCTATTCTATAGCATTATTTATATAAATATAATATAATAACATGTAATGCAAATTTGTATTATATTTATATGAATTTTAATTGGAGGAATTTAGATGGATAACTACAGAAATTCTATGTCAAGAGAAAATCTGATAATGTTAATAATGGCTGGAGCTATACTTGTTTTTAACTTAGTTGGATTTATAGTATCATACTTTGTATGGAAAGACTTAAGTAAAGAATCTGACTATATAAGAGAAAATGGAAGAAAGTTATTAAACTTTCATATATCTTTTGTAATATATGAAATAATAGCAGGATTATCAATAATTGTTTTAATAGGAGCGCTTTTAACTCCAATAGTTTCAATAGCATACTTTGTATTAGCTGTACTAGGTATGATAAAGTATGGTCAGTATAAAGACTATGATTATGAATTTGTAATTAACTTTATAAAGTAATTGATTAAAGATGAAGAAAAAACTTCATCTTTTTTTGTTTTTGATAAAAAAACTTAATAAATTTAATTTTACTATATATATTTTTTTATTTTTATGGTTAATGTATACACCTTATTATTTTAAATAACATATGATAGGATATATCAATAAAGGAGTGGAATGTATGTGTGGAATAGTTGGATGGGTTAATCTTAAAAAAGATATAAAGCCCTATTACAATATAGTAGAAGACATGAGAGATACTCTAGTATTTAGAGGTCCAGATTCATATGGAATAAAAGTATATGATAATGCAATACTTGGACATAGAAGATTAGCTATAGTGGACCCAACAGGTGGACTTCAACCTATGGATAAGTATTTAGGTGATAGAAAATATACTATAGTATACAATGGGGAACTATATAATACAGAGGTTGTAAGACGTGATTTATTAGATAAAGGGTATACATTTAACTCATATTCTGATACAGAAGTACTTTTAACTTCATATATAGAGTATGGTCAGGATTGTGTAAATAAAATAGATGGGATATATGCATTTGCTATATGGGATGATTATAAAAAAGAATTATTTTTAGTAAGGGATCCATTAGGGGTTAAACCTTTATTTTATTCATTTAAGGGAGATTCATTAATATTTGGATCTGAAATTAAAGCATTATTAAAACATCCAGATGTTGATTCTATCGTTGATAAAGAAGGTATTTTAGAGATGATGGCTATAAGCCCTCAAAGAAGTCTAGGATCAGGAATATTTAAAGATATAAAAGAAGTACCTCCTGCATATTGTTTAACATACAATGAAAATGGAATAAAATTAAGACAGTATTGGGAGCTAGAAGCAAAAGAGCACACAGAAGATTTAGGTCAAACTACAAAGCATTTAAGAGAATTATTAGTAGATGCAATAGAAAGACAACTTGTTAGTGATGTACCTGTTTGTACTTTCTTATCTGGTGGACTTGATTCAAGTTTTATATCCTATATAGCGGCTAAGGCTTTTGAAAGAGATAATAAAGAAAAATTAAATACATTTTCAATTGATTACACTGATAATGAAAAATATTTTAAAGCTAATGAATTCCAACCAAATAGTGATGCTTATTGGGTTGTAAAAATGGCAGATTATATTAAAAGTAATCATCACAATGTAATACTAGATAATACAATACTTGCAAATTATTTAAAAGAAGCTACATTAGCATCGGATTTACCTTTAATGGCAGATATAGATTCATCACTTTATTTATTTTCTAAAGAAGTGAGAAAACATGCTACAGTTGTTTTATCTGGAGAGTGTGCCGATGAGGTATTTGGTGGATATCCTTGGTATACTAAAGATTATGAAAATATAGAAATGTTTCCATGGCAAGATTCATTAAACCATAGAAAAAATATATTAGCAAAAAGTATAGCGGATTTACCTATAGAAGAATATTCAAAACAAATGTGTCAAGATAGCATAAAAAAAGTTCCAAAAGTAAAAGGTGAAAGCAAAAGAGATGAAAGAATGAGAGAGTTAACTTATCTAAACTTAAAATGGTTTATGATAACTTTATTAAATAGAAAAGATAGAATGACTATGGCAAATAGTTTAGAAGGAAGAGTACCTTATGCAGATAAAACATTAGTTGAATATGCTTATAACATACCTGCAGATATGAAACTATTACATGGTCGTGAAAAAGGACTTTTAAGAGAGTCTATGAGAACCCTACTTCCAGATGAGATAATAGACAGAAAGAAAAGTCCATATCCAAAAACTCATAATCCAATATACACTAAAGCAGTATGTAAAATGCTAAATGATATAGCTCAAGATCCAAATGCTAAGCTTTTTCAAATAGTAGACAAAGAAGCTGTTATTAATATGATAAATACTCAAGGTAGAAGCTTTACTAAACCTTGGTTTGGTCAACTTATGACAGGACCTCAAGTAATAGCTTATTTAATTCAGTTAGAAACTTGGTTAAATGAATATAATGTAAAACTAGATATATAAATAGGGGGTATTACTATGGGATTATTGAGAGTGATAAAAAAAGAGGATCATAATAGTGCAAAAATAGTTCAAATACTAAATTTAAACAAACAAATAAAGTTTGTATCTTTAATGGGGGTAGATTTAGGTGGTAATGCAACTGATGAAAAAATACCTGTAGAATTATTTAAAAAAGATATAGATGACTTTTTATATAGAGGAATACAAACAGATGGTTCAAGTGTAGAACTTCATGAAATTGCAACATTAAATAATGCTAAAGTTGATTTACTTCCTGACTTAGATGTAAATTGGTATATCGATTATAATACTGAGCTAACTGATTATGAAACTAACTTACCTGTTGGTACACTTAAAATACCTTCTTTCTTAATACACAATAATAAAAAGGTATGTTCAAGAGGAATACTACAAAGAGCAACAAATAATTTAGAAAATACTTTAATTGATTTATTAAAAAAATACCCTAATCTTTTAAATCATGTAGATATAGATAGTGTGGATGATATAGAAAAGATAAATATAACATCAGCAACCGAGCTAGAATTCTGGGTAAGCACACCAGAAGATAAAGCAGATTTAGATAAATTATATGTATCTCAAAGTTTAAAAGAGCAATACTGGAAAAAAACTCAAGGTACTATAAGAAGTGCATTAGAAAGAACTCTTATAATACTTCAAGAGTTAGGCGTAGAACCTGAAATGGGTCATAAAGAAGTTGGTGGTATAGCAAGTTCAATAAGTATAGACGGTAAAACTAATCATGCAATGGAACAATTAGAAATAGACTGGAAATATTCAAGTGCAATTCAAACTGCAGACAATGAGATAGTAATAAGAGATATAGTTGAAGAGGTATTTAAAAGCTTTGGTCTTAATGTGACTTTTAAAGCTAAGCCACTTAATAGAGTAGCTGGAAGTGGAGAACACACTCATATAGGAATAAGTGCAAAATTAAAAGATGGAAAAGTTAAAAATTTATTCTCACCAAAAGATATGAACAGTGATTTTATGAGTGAAATAGGGTATGGAGCATTAATGGGAATACTTAAAAACTATGAAGTATTAAACCCATTTGTAACAGATTCAAATGATGCACTAAATAGATTAGTACCAGGATTTGAAGCACCGGTATGTATAGTTACTTCACTTGGTAAAAATTATGAAGTCCCATCAAGAAATAGATCAGTATTAATAGGACTTATAAGAGATATAGATAATCCACTAGCTACTAGATTTGAGTTAAGAGCTCCAAATCCATTATCAAATACGTATTTAGTTTTAGCAAGTATTTATCAAGCAGTAGTAGATGGTATAAAAGCAGTAGCAGTTAGTAATTTAGATTCAAAAGAATTAGAAAAAGAAATATCTAAAGATGCAGGTGAAACTAGTTTTTATTTAGAGAAAGATAGAAAATATAGAGATGAAGAAAATGTATTTGAATGCTACACTCAAGATGAAAGAGAAAAATTATTTGGAAAATCACCAGCTACAGTTTATGAAAATATGTTAAATTTAGATAAATATATTGAAAAAGTTGAAGTATTAAAAGATAATGATGTATTTACTGATGATATTATAAATTCATTTAAAGTAGGGGCTATAGACAGATGGATGAAAGAATTGAGAAATAGGATTATACAAGACAATATGGATATAATAAGAGGATGCAAAAAAATGCATACAATAGATGATATGGATGCTTTAGATGAAGTTGTATATAATGATATAAATAATATAAAACTTGAATTAATGAAAGATAATTTAGTAAGAAAGTCTTTATTTACTCAAATAATAGAAGCATTAGATAATAATGAATTAGAACTAGCATCAGAGCTTCAATTAATAATGAAAGATAAAATGGAATTACTTCAAAGTAAGTATATTCAATATAAGAAAAATATTTTTTAGAAATATATAAGAAAAATTAATTACTATTAAAAATAATTAAATGTTCGGAGATGGTGATATGAGTTTTTCTATGGCTAAAAGCGCCAAAGCAAATAAATTAGTTGAGTTTGACTGTGTTAGATGCGGTAAACATGCAGAAATTCAAGAGGGACAAAAATTAAGAGTTGTAACACCAAAAGATAGCAAGCCTTGTATATTATGTCCTTATTGTGGTGAACGTAATGAAATAGAAAATGATGAAAATGTTTCAGATGTATTTTCTTTAATATAATTAATATATAAAGAAAGTAAAAGTAAAAAAGATTCTATCTGTTTTTAGATAGAGTCTTTTTTACATATAATGAAATTATGTAGGATAAAATATTGTGTATAACATATGAAAAGAAGTGTTTAGCCGACACGTAGCTTAAGCAAAGTAAATTATATATATTGTAGAAAATATAATTATATAATTTTTCAGTAAAAAATATGAATATAAATAACAATATTAATAAAGAAAGAACTGGAGGATAAAATGAAAATAGCAATATTTTTAGGTGCAGGAGCTTCAGCAGCAGAACACTGCCCTATTCAAAGTCAACTATTTGTTGAATATTTTAAATCTTTAACACAAAAAGATTATAAAAGTGAAATGAACATAGAACTACATAAGTTTTTTAAAGATATGTTTAATATAGATATAATAAATGATGGTATAGATAAAATATCATTTCCAACATTTGAAGAAGTATTAGGTCTTATAGACTTAGCAGAGCAAAGAAGAGAATCATTTAAAAACTTTGGACTTGAAAATTTGCATAAAAAAAGTGATAGTATACGTATTTTAAGACAGTATCTTATATTACTTATGGCTAAGTCATTACATAATTGTGAGAAAACTAATAACTACTACCACAAATTATTGATAGATAATTTATTAAAAGAAGATCTATTAAAAGATACTACATTTATAAGTGCAAACTATGATATACATATAGATAATACAATAGCAGGATTATATAAAAAAGATAATCCTATAATGCTTGATTATGGAGTTGATTTTACAAATTTTGATTTTAGACACAGTTGGAAAAAGCCACAGTCTCCAATTGTTAAACTTTATAAAATACATGGTTCGCTAAATTGGCTATACTGTCCAGTATGTAACAGTCTAACAATAACACCTTATGAAGGTGGAATAATGAGGCTTTTAGATAATATAGACGAAGCTAAATGTTTAGCCTGTGATGAAATTACAATACCTATTATAATACCTCCTACTTATTTTAAAAATATGACTAATGTATTTGTATCAACAGTTTGGAGAGAAGTAGAAAAAACTTTAAGAGAAAGTGACTTACTTATTTTTTGTGGATACTCTTTTTCTGATGCAGATATACATATAAAGTATATGATAAAACGAGTTCAAACTAGTAGAAAAAAAGCTCCTTTAAAATTTATGGTATTTAATAGTTATGAAGGGAAAAGAGAAGATTCAAAAAGAAAGGAGGAAGAGAGATATAAAAGGTTCTTAGGAGAGGGGGTTATATTTACTGATAATTCTTTTGAAGAGTTTGCAAGTGATCCTGTAAGATTTATAAAGACGATAAAGATATAAAATAAATGTAGCTAAATTGTTATATAAAGTACTTTTGCCAATATTTTTTGTACTTTTGAACATAATTTAGAAGGAAAATAAGCATTGTTATCAAATTATAAATATAGAGAAAAATTAGGGATAAGCTAGGGGGACAAAATATGGTTACATTTGATATAAATGGTGCTATAGTAGAATTTGATGAAAAAACGGATAACTACAATAGTATAAGGAAATCATTTAAAAATCAAGCAGAATATGCACGTGATAATTTTAAAAATTATTGTCTAAATAATATATTAACGTTAAAAGACTTATCGGAAAAGTCGCTAGAAATCGGAATGTATAATATAGAAAGTACTATAAAAAAAGGTGTTGAAACATTAGTAGGTTATAACCTTATAACTATAGATATTAATACATTTAAAGAATGTTATTGTGAAAAATACCTAAATTATCAAAGAATGTTTAATAACACTATAAAACAAACCAAAACAAAAAGTAAAAAAAATAATTACATGACAAAATCATCTCTTAAGCCGTTAATAGAAAATCTATCACAATATATATATAATGACTGTTTTAACATACATAATGCAGTAATAGATGCACTTATAAAAAATGATATAGAAATAGTATCTTCAAAAATAGATGAAGAAAATATAAAAAAATCAAGTGCTTTATTCAATAATTATAAGGACGGATTTATAAATAGAGTAGATGGTACTATGGTAGTAAATCAGATTATAACTTTAAATCCTTATAGAATGGATGTTTATGAGTATTTAGTAAAAGAAGATGGGGACTTTAATAGAGAGATAGAAAGGTTAGCTGATTACTTAGGTTATGATTTAAAACCATATAAAAATCAATTAATGGATGAATATATTGATGATTGCCTAAAAAATGATACAGATATAGAATTTATAAAAGAAAAAGTTGTAAAGTACGCTAAGTATATAGGATCGCTAAATGAGGCTATCTATTTAACTAGAATAGATGCTATACAGATGTTTGAAAATGCATAATTTTTAAGATAAATACCCCTATAGTAAATTAACTATAGGGGTATTTATGTACTTTAATATTTATATTTTAATAAAATAGTGTATCATCTTTATAGAAATCTTCATTAAATTTCTCGTCAGCGTCTATAAAAATATCATCATTTAATATAATTTCATCATAATTATCTTCGTATGAATTATCACCATAAGACATTATATCGTCATAGTTAATGTTATCTTGAAAAAAATTAATTTTTTTCATTAATTTATTCTTATTTTTATTTCTACATGACTTAAGATTTAAATTCATATATAGCACCTCATACATATAATATTTACCACAGTAATTATTATATGTAAAATGTAAAATTTTATAGACTATATAAATAAATTATTATATATTTTATTGCTTTTACATAAGTTAAAATATATGAAACTTAGCTTTTAAATACAAAAGATACTAGAAGGTTTTAGATATAATATATTTTAAATAAATCGCATATATTTAATAATAAGTAATAAGGGGAGGGGTATATATGAAAGTTACAATGAGAATAAAGCTTAAAGAAAAGGATATAGATCACGATCAGTACATAGGTACTTGTAGGATTATAGAAATATTTGATGATATAGCAGAAGAGCTACTTATAAGAAATGAAGGTCATAAAGGTGTATTAAAAGAATATGAGGAACTAGAACTTATAAAGCCTTTAGTTTGTGGAGATCATGTAGATATAGTAGGTCAAATTATCGCTTTTAATGATACAATATTAAAAATAAAATTTGAAGTATTAAAGGTATTAGATGGAGAACAGGAAAAATATTTATTAATACCAGAGCTACTTTGCAAAGCTATAGGTGTATTTGAAGTATTTCCAAAATAAATATTATAAGGATGTAAATAAGCTTATTTACATCCTTTTTTACGCTTAAGGATATTATAATATTTTAAAAAATGTGGATAACTTCTGAATGTAAGTAATATCAATAAATTGTTTTTGAGCGTAAAAAAGATTTTGAAATACTTCGCCCACGCAGTGGCTCAAGCAACGGACGAAGTCGTTGGCGACATGAAGTGTTTCGCCGACACGTCGCTCAAGCGAAGCGAATTTTTTATAGCTAATAAACTTATAAGTTTAACTAAGTTTTTGAATAAAATAAACCATACTAACAATATGAAACTTGACTTGATAGGTTAATAATCTAATATAATAAATTTTTTTAGTTGTTATTATACTAAATATTAAAAAATTGAATTATATCAGTATTAATATTGATTTAAATACAAATTAGTATATAATAAAATAGAATATATGGTAATTTTTAACAATAGTGTCATTTAATATCACATATTTAAAGGTGGTTTATGAGAGTAAATAAAAAAATAAATATAATTTTAATTTTAGTTTGTATATTTTCTTGTCTAAAAATTAGTACAAGTTATGCAAATATAAGGGAGAGTTTTAATTTTAAGAACATAACGATTGAAGATGGATTATCTCAATCTACGGTAGAAACTATATATCAAGATAGTAAAGGTTATATATGGATAGGAACTAATGATGGCCTTGATAGATATAATGGATATGAATTTAAACATTATAAACATGACAAATATGATAAAAACTCAATAGCTAATAACTATATTGTTGATATTATAGAAGATAAAAATGGATATATATGGGTTTCTACTATAGGGGGACTAAGTAGAATAAATCCTGATAAAGATGAGATAAAAAATTATTACTCAAAAGAAGATAGGGGAAATTTATCTAATAGCAATTTATGGCAACTTCTTTGTACAAAAGATAATAGACTAATTGCATCAACAATAGATGGTCTTAATGTATATGATAAAAATAAAGATAAATTTACTAGAATTTTATATAAAGAAGGGGAACTTCCTAGTCAATACATATACTCACTTGAAGAGGATTTATATGGTCATATATGGGTTGGTACTGACAATGGATTAGTTGAATTAGATAAAGATTTAAATATAGTAAAATCATATCACGATACAATTGGAGATAGTGATGTATATAACGTATATGATGATTCAAAAGGCAACATATGGGTTTGTACTTTAGATAATGGATTATTTAAAATAAACTTAGATGATAAAAGTGTAGAAAATTATAAAAATAATAATAGTAAGCGTTCAATACCAAGTAATAATGTAAGAGATATAATAAGTGATTCAGAAGGTAAACTTTGGATTGCTACAGATAAAGGCCTTTGTACTTTTGATTATGAAAGAGAAGAGTTTATAACATATAATAAAAAATTATACCAAAGTAATAGCTTAATTGATGATGAAATATTTTGTTTGTTAAAGGATAGTAGTGGACTTATATGGATAGGCACATATAGTGGAATATCTAGATTTAATCCTAATAGTAATTTTACCCACTTTAAATTAGACCCTTATGAAGACAATAGCATAAGTGGTAATGTAATTCATGGTATATACGAAGATGATGATAAAACATTATGGATAGGAACTAATGAAAGTGGAGTAAATATTATAAATGGAGAAAGTATCAAACATTTAAATAAAGAAAATAGCAACATTGTTAGTGACTTGATAGAAGATATAACAGGATTTAAAAACTATATATTTATAGGAACTAATGAAGGACTATCTGTTTTAGTTAAAAATGATAAGACTGCTAAAAATTATACGATAACAAATTATACAACTAAAGATGGTTTACCATCAAATAAAATAAGATCATTATTTATAGATTCTAAAGGTTATTTATGGATAGGAACTAATAAAGGTCTTGCTATATTAGATACAAATAATAATAAGATTATAGACATTACTTATATACTTGATGAAATGGGAGTATCAGATAAATTTATAAGGGCTGTATATGAAGACTCAAAAGGAAATTATTATATTGGATGTTTTTTAGAAGGTGGATTAATTAAAATAAATCCAAATACTAAAGAATATAAAATATATAAAAATATTGAAAATGATGACTCTAGTATAAGTAATAATTCAATAAGATATATAAATGAAGATTTATACGGAAATATACTAGTTGGAACTAGTCATGGTATTAATATATTAAATTTAAGTACAGATAAATTTAATCATTATACAGAAAAAGATGGGCTAATAAATAATACTATATATGGTATATTAGTTGATAAAAATAATGGTATATGGATGAGCACAAATGCAGGGATATCTAAACTTTCTACTGAAGATGCTACATTTAAAAACTTTACAATTACAGATGGTCTTCAATCTAATGAATTTAATGGAAGAGCATGCTTTAAAAGTAAAGATGGGAATATGTATTTTGGTGGTATAAATGGATTTAATGTTTTTAATTCACAAGATATAGAATTATCTACATTTGAGCCAAAAGTTATATTTGATAATTTTGAAATAAATGGTACAAATAAAAAAGATATATCTAATATAAAATTTAAATCTAATGAAAATAATATAAAGATAAACTTTTTTACAAATGATTATAAAAATACAAAAACAACTCAATACTATTATAAATTAGAAGGTTTAGAAAATGAGTGGAATATGACTAATAGCAATTCACTTGTATTTGTTAATTTAGGATCAGGAGATTACACCTTAAAAATAAAGACTATAACACAACATGGAGTAATGAGTGATGAAAGTTCTGTACACTTTACCATTAATCCACCTATTTGGAGAAGTAATTATGCAATATGTATTTATTTAATTTTAATAATCATATCAATACTTAGATATATGCATAAAGTAAATACGCTAGATAGGTTAGTTAATGAAAGGACTAATAAGTTAAGAAAAGAGATGGAAAAAAATGAACAATTGTTTAAAAAAGTATTATCATTAGAGCAAAATAAAAATAATTATTTTGTTAACCTATCTCATGAACTTAGAACTCCTTTAAATGTATTAAGTAGCATTAATCAGTTAATAAAAGAATTTACTAAAAAAGATAATTTTATAACACCGGAAAAACTTTCTTATTATATGGGAATAATGGATAGAAATTGCTCTAGATTATTAAGCTTAATTAACAATTTAATTGATCATACAAAAATTGAAAATAACAGCTATATAATAAATAAAAAAGATGAAGATATAGTTTATTTAGTTGAAGAAACTGTTCTTGATATGAAAGATTATATAGAAGAAAAAGGACTTGAGTTAATTTTTGATACAGACGTAGAAGAGAAAGTTATTAGATGTGATAAAGTTGATATAGAAAGATGTATTATAAATTTAGTTGGTAATGCTGTTAAATTTACACCTGAAGGTGGATTAATTGAAGTATTACTACAAGATTTAGATGATAAAGTAAAGATAATTGTAAAAGATAACGGAATAGGTATTAGTGAAGAGAATCAAAAGATAATATTTGATAGATTTAATCAAGTGGTAGATGAAAGTTCTGAGCAAAAAGGAGGAAGTGGATTAGGACTTACTATAACTAAGCAACTTATAACACTTCATAATGGAGAGATATATGTAGAAAGTGAAGTTGGTGTAGGTAGTGAGTTTATAATAATACTTCCTGTATATAGTAGTTAAATAGCATAGAAAAAGGAACTCTAATAATTAGAGTTCCTTTTTCTTTTCTATTTTCTAGAGTTATATAGTTTTTCAACTATATTTAAAATTTCATACATAATCCAAGCACAAAATGATAATACAAATACACCCATCATTACAAGGTCTAATTTAAATACTTGACTACCATAAACTATTAAATATCCTAAACCATTACGAGATACTAAAAACTCACCAACTATAACTCCAACCCATGCCATACCAATGTTTATTTTAGTAAGATTTATAAGATTACCTATATTTGAAGGAATTATAAGTTTAAATAATAGTTGAGATTTAGTAGCGCCAAAGCTTTTTAACATCTTTATTTTTTCTTCATCTACATTTATAAAATAGTTATAAGCAGATAATATAGTAACAACAACTGATATTGTAACTGCAGTAACTACTATTCCTTGAATTCCAGCACCAGCCCAAACAATTATAATAGGGGCAAGGGCAGTTTTAGGAAGGGCATTTAATACAACTAAGAATGGATCTAATATTTTTGATAATTTTTCAGACCACCAAAGTGCTATTGCAACAAGTATACCTAAAACTGTACCTATTACTAATCCAAGCACGGTTTCATATACAGATATGCCAACGTGTTTCATAAGTTCACCGTTTGATATATACTTTATAAATAGTTTATATATATCAGATGGCTTACTAAATAAGAATGTTTGTATTATCCCAGCATTTGCAAGGATTTCCCATAGCACTAATATTCCAACAAGTAATGCTATTTGAATTAATAAAACTTTTACTTTTTCTTTTTTTATGTTTTTAAGGTAGTTGGCATATCCTTCTGAGTAGTTATTGTTTGATTTCATAAGAATCCAACTCCTTCCATAGAATGTCAAAGTAGTATTGGAATTGTGGCACCTTACGAGTTTTTAGAGGAGTTTTTTCTCCTTCTGTTACAAGGTTTATTTCATGAACACTTTTTACAGAAGCTGGTCTTTTTGATAATACTATTATTTTATCACTCATAGATATAGCTTCTACAATCACTACAGAAGTGCGACCCATCAGACAACGAAACTAAATCATCCATCTTAGCACCCATATAAACAATACTAAGATTACCAGAAGCATCATCCCAGACAATAGAATCAACAATAGTAGATAACAACAACCTCTTATCATCTAAACTAGCATCATCAACCTCATAATTAAACTTCTTTAAATTACTAACAATAATATCTAAATTAAGACTAGCACTATTAATATCAACACTACTAGACTCTAACTCACTAACTTTACTCTTTAAGGTATCAATCTCGCCATTCAAACTCTCAATCTGAGAAATAATATACTCAGAAGCAACACTACCAGTATTTTTCGCAAGCTCCATAACTAAATTACCAATAAGCTTTTCTTTCTCAGAAATACTATTTTTTAATAAATTAATTTCAGACCTAACATCACTAAAAACAGTATCAACTTTAGCTTTATTACTATTAAAAGCATTTATAACTGATTCTATATTACAGTTTTTAATTTTATCTATAACTAAGTTTTCAACTAAAGGACCATTAAGGTTCTTACAGTTACAACCTTCAACACCAAGAGATCTTTTAGTACCACATACATAGTAGTATTTTAAATCCTCGTCATTTCTTTTACCTTTATACATAATTCTCATATTAGATCCACACTTACCGCATTTTAAAAGGCCAGATAAAAGAGCAGTTTTTCCAGTTGATATTCTAGGAATTTTATCTTTATTTTCATTTAATATACTTTGTACTTCAAGCCAAACATCAGGTTCAATAACTCCATGGTGCTTTGCTATAGCTGCTATTGAATTAGATGTATTTTTAGCATAAGTAAGTATTCCACATTGGCCATCTGGCACACCTACAACCTCCATACCAAGACTTCTAAGGTAATCTAATATATCTTCATTAGCTTTTACATATGCTGGATTTCTAAGTATACCAGATAATGAGCTAGGATCGAATTTACCACCACGAGGACCTTTTATTCCATTATGATAAACATATTTATATAGTTGAGATAATGATCTAAGTTCTAGGTATTTATTAAATATTAATTTTACAATTTCCATTTGCTCATCATTTACTTCAAGTTGATACATACTTCTTTCTTTTAGATTTTCATCTAAGAATGATATTTTTTTACTAGTAAATCCATGAGGTGTTTTACCACCAAGCCATCTACCAGAGCGGGCAAGTTCATACATATTATCTTTTATACGTTCTGCTATTGTTTCTCTTTCAAGTTGTGCAAAGACACTTGATATAAACATCATAGCTCTTCCCATTGGAGTTGATGTGTCAAATTGTTCTTTGATAGATATAAATGATATTTCTAATTTATTTAACTTTTCTATTAGAGTAGAGAAGTCAGATACATTTCTTGATATTCTATCTAATCTATAGCAAACAAGGCAATCAAATTTCTTGTCCTTGGCATCTTGCATCATTTTCTTAAATTGTGGTCTATCTATATTACCACCACTAAAACCTTCATCTTCGTATACTAAGAATTCTTTTATACCTATAGATTTTGAATAGTCCATACATAGTTGGATTTGATTTTCTATAGAGTCTCCTTTTCCAGTAAACTTTGATTTTCTTGAATAAATTGCAGCTTTCATAAGTCAAACCTCCCTAAGGTTTTATATTAAAAATACTCTTAAATATAGTATTTCCAATATGTAAACACATTACTTATATTTCAAAAAGTAAAATCTGTATATAAAAATATATGATGCAAATAGAAAATTAATTTTATTTAATATATCTAAATTGCATCATATATAAGTTACTTTATTAAAGTCCATGATATCTATAATAATCCTGATAATCTTGGTATGAGCCGCAATCATAATATTCTTGAAAATTTTCACTACATTCATAGTCAATATTATCAATATTAAGATTATTAATTTTAAGCTTAAGTAATTCAACTGAAACACACTCTTTTCTAGCTATATCATATATAGATTCGCCTGGATATTTATCTAAGATATCATCTTCTAATAAGAATTCTGCAGCAAAAAGATTTGCCTCATTTTCATATCTTGTTAGAGACAGTGGATCAGTTCTTTTTAACTCAAATGTATCTACATCAGGATGGATTATAGAATGTCCAAGCTCATGAGTGTAAGTTAGCCTTTTTTCAAAAAAACTTAAACCTGTGTTTATATAAATAAATTGAGTCCCCAAAAACTTTTTATAAGCACCTTTAGATACAGATTTTTCATCTAGATAACATAGTACTATATTTCTTTTCTTAATGATCTCTAGTGGGCTATCATCACCGTAAATTATTTTTAATCGTCTAACTATTTCTTTTATTCTTGCACCTCTAGACAAGATATATCTCCCCTTTTATAATGTATATTTATTTTTTGTCCCTTTTTTTCTTTTGTTCTTCTAGAGCTAAAAGCATACCCATTCTCATTGCTTGTAACATACTATCTATAGCTTCTTGAGTAGCTGGTTCACCGTCAAACATTACAGTACCAGTTGTGAATTTTTCTTTAGCCGCTTCATATATTGCTTCAAATTCTTCATCTGATTTATCAGCTAAAGAGTTATTTTGAATTTCCATTTCGTCAGTTAAACCTAATAGGTAATCTGTAGACACTTTTAGTGCATCTGCTATTTGAACAAGAGCTTGAGCTTTAGGTTCTCTTATATCATTTTCATATCTAGATAAACTACCTTCTGGAATATTAGCCTTTAATGCTAATTCTTTTTGGTTCATGTTCATGTAACGTCTAGCTTTAGATATTCTATATCCTATAGTTTCCAATATAAACCCCTCCTTTGATTTATATTTATTGTGTAACACAGATAAAATCACTTGTAATAATGGTAAATTTCTATGTGTAAAAATATTTTTTAAAAAATTATTTTGCAATAATTTGGTAATAAAATAGTAACATAATATTACAGAAAAGTAAATAAAATTATAAAAAGTGTAATTAAAAATACTCAAATCTTACATTTGTTTAAAAATAATTGTAAAAAGTGCAATTGACAATGGTAAAAAATAGTAATAATATGTAATTGTAAAAACGGTAAGAAAAATAAGAATAACATAAATAAAATAAGTATAAGGGGGAAGGAAATGGAACTTAGGGAACTTAAAGCAAAAAGAATTTTAAATGGATTAACACAAGAGCAACTTGCTAAAAAAATAGGTATAAATACTAAAAGTTACAATATGAAAGAAAATGGAAAAAATAAGTTTTCATTAGAAGAAGCTGCTAAGGTAAGTGAGGTTTTAAAGCTTAGCCTAAATGAAGTTAATAATATTTTTTTACAAATAAAGTTACCAAAGGGTAACAAATTTAGGAGGTAGGTATTATGGCTTTATTAAAGAGATTTGAAAATGCTGAATTTGGTCAATTAAGTGTAATTGTAAAAGACGGTAAAGAATATATGGATGGAATACATGTAGCAACTATGTTAGGGTACTTAAACCCAAGGGATGCAATAGCTAGACATTGTACAGAGGCCGGCGTCGTATTTCACGACACAGGGGTAGTAACTGGTAAAAAAGCTGATGGTAGTGATTCTATACAATATTTCAAAAGAAAATATATAAATGAGGGTAATGTATATAGACTAATTATGAAATCAAAGTTACCAAGTGCTCAAAGGTTTGAAAAATGGGTTATGGAAGAAGTGCTACCAAATATACGAAAACATGGTGCATACATGAATGAGGATGTAATAAATCAAACTTTAGAAAATCCAGATTTCTTAATTGAGTTGGCAATGAAGCTAAAAGAAGAAAAGGAAAGAAAGAGATTAGCTGAAGAAAAAGCTAAAATGCTAGAAAATACAATAGCTATGGATAAACCATACACAGATTTTGGTAAGAGTTTAGCAACTTGTGAAGATGCAATAACTATAGGGCAATTTGCTAAGATTCTAAGCAATAATGACATAGAGGTAGGTAGAAATAGATTATTTAGTTGGTTTAGAGATAATGGATACCTTATAAAAAGTGGAAAGGATAAAAATATACCTAAGCAAAGTTATATTAAGCAAGGGCTGTTTACAGTTGAAGAAAGAGTAGTTAGAACACTTGAGGGAGAAGTGATTTCAACTACGACTTTAATTACTGGTAAGGGGCAATTATACTTCATGGATAAGTTCAGCTTTTAATAAAAGTTGTATCAATACAAGCCCTTAATTTCATAAATTAGTATAACAACTTTATATAGGGGGCTTATTATGGAGATTAAAGTTATTGAGGTTTTTCCTACAGATACAGAAAAGCTTAATAATATAGAGATGGCTAAAGCTAAATGGTTTATTAATATTTTAAGGAAGAAGTATCCAGAGGAAGTTTTGGAGGAAGCATTTAAAAAGTTAGAATCAAACTTAAAGAGTAGTGAAGCAAAGGCTTAGTATTTTTAATAATAAATATTACAAATGAGATAGGGGAGAAACAAATGAGAAAATATTTAGATGCATACATAGTTCATGAAACTAAAGATATGAGTAAAGAACAATGGTTAGAAGCTAGAAAATGTGGAATTGGTGGAAGTGATGCAGCAAGTATACTTGGACTTAACCCATATAAAAGTTCAGTAAGTGTATATATTGAGAAGGTTGATTATATACATGGAGTTAGTATGTCAGACAAAAATATTAATGGGTGCAAAATAGATAATTCTAATGAAGAAGCAAACTATAGGATGGAGCTAGGGAATAAGTTAGAGGATTTTGTTGCTAATGAATTTAGTTTAAAAACAGGTCTAAAAGTTAGAAATGTAAATGGAATTCTTAAAAATGATAAGTATCCTTTTGCAATAGCAAATATTGATAGAGCAGTTGTAGGAGAAAAAGCTTTTTTAGAATGTAAGGTTACAAATAGTTATTCAAAAAAGGTGTGGCAAATGGGAGTGCCAATACATTATCAGATACAAGTAAATCATTATATGGCAGTAACAGGAGCAACTCATTGTTATGTTGCAGCTCTTATTGGAAATGAAGAACTTATAATTCATAGGATAGATAGAGATGAAGAAATTATAGATGAAATAATGAAGCTTGAAGCTATGTTTTGGGACAAGTGTATATTAGGTGGAGAAATACCTGCTCCAGATGGAAGTCTTGATTATTCTATTGTTTTACAAGGATTATATAAAGATAGCAAGGATGAAGAATTGATTTTATTTGAGCAGGAAAAGTTGTTAGATAGATATGATGAAATAACAGCGATTTATAAAGAAATTGAAGTTGAGAGAAAAAAGATTGAGCAGTATATACAGGTTCAGATGAAGGAATATGAAGTTGGCTTTATTGGTGATAGAAGGATTACTTGGAAAAAACAAAGTAGAAATACTATAGATACTAAAAAGTTAAAGAAAGAATATCCAGAGATAGCAGCAGAGTGTATGAAAACTACTACCTCTAGAGTATTTAGATTATAAGATAATCAATAATTAAAATTAAAGCTAGTAGAATAAATAGTATAGAACATGATGTCAACATAGTATTGATTTTTCTAGATTGCTTAAATTCAACAATAGCTTTATATATATCAGGTATCCATGCAATTAAAATGCCAGCAAGTAATAAAGGTGTACCAACATAGAATATGCTTAGAAATATAAGTAATAATCCAATTAAAGCAAATATGTTAGATCTATTTTTAGATAATGAAAAAAACTTTTTAAACATAACAACCTCCAATAGTATTGTATAGGTATTATTGTAGGTTTAAATGTTTGAGAATTCAATAATTTTTTAAAGGGGAGAAATATAATGACGAATTTAAAGAAAGCTTTACAAACTAATGAAGCTAAGGGAAAAGGTGTAACTGTAAGTCCAAGTTATGCTATGAAACAATTAATGATAAAGATGAAAAATGAAATACAAGTAGCTCTTCCAAGTCAACTAGCTAGTGAAAGATTTCAAAGAGTAGCACTTACTGCTTTTAACTCAAATCCAAAACTTCAAACTTGTGATCCAATGACTTTTATAGCTGCTATGATGCAAAGTGCTCAACTTGGACTTGAACCAAATACACCACTTGGACAAGCATATTTAATACCATATAAAGTTAAAGGAATGGATAAAGTACAGTTTCAAATAGGATATAAAGGACTTCTAGAGCTTGCACATAGAAGTGGTAAGATAAAGACTTTATATGCTCATGAAGTTAGAAAAAATGATGAGTTTGATATAGATTACGGACTAGAACAAAAGCTTACACACAAGCCATTACTTACGGGAGATAGAGGTGATGTTATAGGATATTATGCAGTTTATCATTTAGAGCCAAGTGGATATAGCTTTGTATTTATGACTAAAGATGAAGTAATGGAACATGGAAAGAAGTATTCTAAGAATTTTGAGGGTGGAATATGGGAGAAAGAATTTGACTCTATGGCAAAGAAAACTGTCATAAAGAAGTTACTTAAATATGCACCATTAAGTATTGAAATGCAAAAGGCAGTTGCTTTTGATGAAAGTGTAAAAAATAGTATTGATAGTGATATGTTATTGGTTGAATCTATAGATACAGATGAAAGTTTGATACTTGATAGGAATATATAAGTTGTGACTTATAGGTTCAAAAAATTTAATAGGGGGAAGTGCTAATGGCTGTATATAGGCATATTCATATTAATTACTGGCAAGATGGTTTTGTTTTAGATTTAACTCCAGAGGAAAAATATTTCTATATTTATCTTATGACTAATTCTAAGACAAGCCAATGTGGAATATATGAGCTTCATAGAAGAATTATAGAAACTGAAACAGGATACAACAGAGAAACTGTTGAGAAGCTATTAAATAGATTTGGTGAGTATGAAAAAATAGTTTATTGTGAAGAAACACAGGAGATATTTCTTAAGAATTGGATTAAGCATAATAAAGTTGTAAGTCCTAAGGTGAAGAAATGTATAGAAAAAGAACTTTCTAATATTAAGAGTAAAGAGCTTATAAATTTGTTTTTAAAAGAATGTGATAGGTATGGATACAGTATTGATACTAGTAATATAAATTTTGATATGGGTATTGATAGTGTATCTATACCCACATCTATAGTAGATGATAGTTTGGAGTATGACTATGGGGAAAAAGAAAAAGAAAAACAAAAAGAAAAAGAAAAATATAAAGAAAAAGAAAATGATAGTAAGTATGTTGATGAAGATAAAAAATATTTTAATGAGAGCTTAAATAATATAAATAAGTTTAAAGTTTTGTATGAGCAAAATGTAGGACTTATAAATGGTATTGTTGCACATTGGTTAATTGATATTTCAGAAAGCATTGATTATGAGATGTTTAAAAGAGCTATAGAAATTGCTACTGATAAAGGTAAGTGTAATAAGGGCTATATAAGTGGGATTTTAAAGCAGTGGAGTGATAATAATATAAGGACTTTTAAAGATTTAAAAGCATATGAGGTTGGAATTAGAAATAGGGGTGTTAGTGATGGAAAGTATAAAGATGAGTATAGAAAATCTAAATATGCCACAGAGCTTGAAAATGAGGATGAAAGCATTTATAGAAAACCAACACCAGAGCAACTTGAAGAAGCTAGAAGATCCTTTGATGAACTTAGAAAAGGTAAGTGAATATAAGTGTGATAAGTGCAGAGATATTACTTATATAGTTGAAGATGGTGAAGCTAGAGAGTGTGAGTGTAAGGCTTTGAGGGATTGTGAGGATATATTAAGAAGAAGTGGTATAAGTGAGGCATTTAGGAAGAAGAGATTTGATAATTTTGATTTTAGTAGGGACAAGGCTACTATGGATGGATATAAAATTGCTACAGGATATGCTTTGAATTTTAAGGATAAGGAAAAGGATAGGGATAATTCTATTATGTTTATTGGACAGGTTGGGTCAGGCAAGACCCACCTTAGTCTTGCTATTGCTAATGAGCTTATGGATAGTGGTGTTGGTGTTTTGTATATGGGGTATAGGGAAGTTGTTACTGGTATTAAGCAAAATATTATGGATGAGGTTTACTACAATCGTGTTATGGGAAGGTATAAAAGTTGTAGGGTACTTTTAATTGATGATTTGTTTAAGGGTGGTATAAGTAAGAGTGATGTTAATATTGTTTTTGAGATTTTGAATTTTAGATATTTGAATGGGTTGCCTGTTATTGTGAGTTGTGAGCTTGGGGTTAGTGAGCTTATGGCAGTTGATGAGGCTATTGGTAGTAGGCTTATGGAGATGTGCGGTAGTTGTTTGGTTGAGATGAAGGGGAAGAGGCTAAATTATAGGATTTATGGATAGATTACATAAAGTGATTATAGATATATAACATATAATTTATGTTAAATAATATTACACCTCATAAATGTAAAATTATGTAAAAAAAACTACTTCTATGTTAAAATACAAGTATATATATTTACATTTTGGAGGTGGAGTATGTTAGATATAGAAGTTTTAAGATATCTGTATAAAGAATCAGTTAAAAACTTTATAAGGGAAAATAACATTAATTTTAATTGGAATGAAAATGATGAGCGTTTAGTCTCACTATTTAATACAATAGATAACCAAGAAAAAAGAAGTTTTTTAGAACGAGAAATTCTTTATGGAATGCAAAGGAATATATATATATCAAAAATAGATGAAAATATCAATCATATTAACGATGAAAGAATAGCTATAGAAATCATTAATAGTTTTAATGAATATACGAATGGCAGATTATTCACTGATCAATCATTTACCGATGACTGCATAGGTAGAAAGATAAATATAGATGAACAGAAGTTATTACATTATAATATACATAAAGATCAAATGAACAATGTAGATAGAATAGACATTATTTTGGCAACATGTATGTCAAATGAAGCAGATGGTGATGATGAAGGAGTATATATATATTATTCTATAACCATAGATACAGTAAATAATTTGCTTATTATAAGGATGAGAAATATGGATACTATACATAGTGATTTTAAAGTTGATGAGCAATATGACTTAATAAAAGAATATATACTTAATAAAATAGATATGAGATTGGTTAGAAATGATGATAATTTTTATAGAATGACAATTTATAATATAGTAGATTATGTAAATAATACAGTTTTGAATAACTTTTATAGACAGATAGATGAATCAATAGGTGATAATATAGAGCAATCGGTATTGATATGGAATGAGGAGTTACCAGAGAATGAAATAAATGACGAAGAGCGTTTAATTATAATCAATAATATAAAAAATTCATACTGTAAGCTAATATCTCAAAATAGGCTTCAAAATTTAACTCCTCTTGAAATCAAAAACCTATATAATGTTGATGGATATGTCAATAGAGTAAAGTTTGAAGATGACTCCATAGGAAATACAAGAGTTAAATCTACAACGATAAAAGAAACGTTATTAAATACAAGTACTTTCTATGATATAAAAGCTAGTATGGAGAGAGGTAGAAATATAAAAGAAGCTAATATCCAATGGTTGGACCAAAATAATGATAGAATAAATGTTGTATTTAATAATGAAAAACAGGGTAAATTTAAAGTTATCATAAAAAATAATTATTTTAATGAAAGGATGGATAGGTATGTATTGCAAAAAATTATACAATATTCTCCAAGATAATGATCATATTACTTATAATATAACAGAGACAGACATAGAAAAATTAGATGAATTTATACGAAATAAAACAACTTCAAGGGAGCGTCTAAATTTAGATCCTGCAAGATTATCTATTATAATGAAAATGAATTACGAAAAGTCAATAAAGCTCTTTGTTTTAGGCTGCAAACAAAAACTTTTTAAAATGAAGATGTATATAGATTGTGAATACTGTAATAGTAGACACAATATAGAAGATTTTTATGTAGATATAATATGTGATGAGAGTAATAAAACTATTCCTATAAATAATAATAAGGATAAAATATATGTATATTTTGAATTATTGGAGAGACCTCAAATTTGTAAAAAAATAAATGCTAATAATTCATATATGATTGATGATATAATGGGAAAGTGTAGTCCCTCTAACACCACTTTATCTGAAATGGAAAAATATGGAATAACATTTGATACGATAGGTAGCTTAATGGATGCTAAATTTGGATGGAACTGATAATTAACTTACTAAAAGACGAAAGTATGAAAGCAGCTATAATAGGAGCATTAGGTAGTATTGTTGGAGGGTTTATAGGTGTAATAGGATCATTAATAGTTTTTAGAGTTCAGAGAAAAAAAGAGTTATCTGATGAATTAATAAATTTAGAAGAAAAATATAAAAAAATAATAAAGTTACTTATTATAGAAATTGATTATAATATATCTATACTAAAAATTATTAATAATAATATAAAAAAAGAAGATTAT
>OLRT01000350.1_pt1 | contig 37038 bp, 28 predicted proteins | sample 1672021 | NCBI WGS metagenome assembly OLRT01 (sample SAMEA3136637, study PRJEB25190) | human gut metagenome | reverse complement strand
CCTTGCCTCCCTCTGCGAGGGAGGTGGCCCCGCAGGGCCGGAGGGAGAGAACCTTTCCATAGCCCAAAATATGTCGGATTATCGCAAGGTTCTCTCCCCCACCGCCTGCGGGCGGAGCCCCCTTGCAGAGGGGGCCAGGGTAATGAAAAAGCCGCACAGCTTTCACTGTACGGCTTAACGGCTCATTTATTTTTCCTTCTTCGCCGTCTTTTTGCGGCGGCGGACGCGCCCGCTGTCGGCCTTGGCCTCGGGAACATAGAGGCTATAGCTCAACAGGTAGCGGCCATGGGCAGGGATACGGTAGAACGCGGCCTTGATGCGCTCCAGCGGGCCGGTGCCGCTCTCGGCGGTGCTGCCGCTCAGCATAACAACATACTGCATATCGGTGTAGCGGGCGGCCACATCGCACTGGCGCAGATTCGTGTGGATCAGATCGCCCAGCTGCTCCACCATCAGAGCGGTCTCGGCAGCATCGGTGTTCTGGCTGGGAGCCACGGTCAGGATCGCCAGGAATACCTGCAGACCGTAGCGGACCTGCACGCCGCGCTGTACGCGGTAAATTTCCTTGAACGTCTCAAAGTCGCAGATGCAGGCCCCCGTGTCCTCAGTATCCGGCAGAGCAGAGATCAGCTTGGAGACCTCGCTCTCCATATTGCGGTCTGCCTGGCGCATCTGGCGGTAGGCAGAGCCTGCGCGGCCCGGCTCAATGGCATGATGCAGGCAGCCCATGGCGCTGCCGCGGCGTGCCAGATCCTCCGCCTCCTCGTGGCGGCCCAGCGTCTCCAGCGCGACGATCTTTTCCAGATAAAGGCGCTCCTCGTAGGGGTCCAGCTCCAGCGCGCGGGTACACAGCGTAACGATGCGGGTGCTCTCGCCCCATTTTTTGCAGAGCTCCAGCAGGTTTAAAATGGCTGTGCGGTACTGCCCGTGCAGACGCACGCTGACGCTTTCGACCCACGGCTCGGACGCAGACTGCGGCAGCAGGCGTCCGTCATACAGGTTGACGATCTGTTCATAAATGCGGCTGCGCTTCTCGGCGTCGCTCTCCTTGCGGGCCAGCTCCGACAGGTCGTTGACCTCAAACACATCCACGCTGCAGTCCAGATGGGGGTTCCACTGGTAGTAGCCGCGGCTGGTCACGATGCAGTCCTTCATCTCATCCAGATCCTCCGCGTCGATCATAAGGCGGAAGCGATGCAAGATGGCGCGCAGGGCCATGTCCGGGTTGGTGGACCGCTCCCCTGCCCACAGGGTATCGGTCAGTACCTTGTGGGAGACGCGCTCCCCGCGCCGCAAAACGAGATACTGCACCAGCGCCGTTGCCTTGCGGGACTGCGCCAGCTGTGCCAGCACGGGCTTGCCGTTCACACGGATCTCAAAGCCGCCCAGCATTTTGATTTCAATTGTTGCCATCCTAGTCATCCTCTCTCCTCTGATGCCCATGACGTTCCTGCATTTTTGTCCGGGACACAGGTATTCATGTTTTAAAGTATAACGAGTCCATTTGAATTTGTCCAGTACATCCGCCGGGATTGTAATAAACTTTTCAAAAATCGTCCCGGAGGGCACCGCTCACGACTCCGACGATGCCTTGCCGTCCCAGGTGCCGGGCGTCTCAATATACACAGGTTCGCCCGGCAGTGCAATAATTGCTTTTTGCGTACAAAGCGTCACACTCTGACCGTTTGCATCCTTTTTAGCTATCGTTATCACTACCGTAATTGCGGTAACACGCGCATATTTACTTCCATTTTTGAGTTTTTGATAACTGCGAGCATAAAAGTGCAAGTCTTTGATGTATAACCCCATGTAAGCGTCCTTGGGGTACGCCGTCGTATAGGCGTAAGCAACGTATTTCTGCGTCACTTGTTTGGTATTTTCATCTGTTGCAGTGTGTTGCGGGCTGTTATCTGTACCACTCTGCTGATAAAACCGCATGTGCAGGTAGCCGTTCAGCGCATTTGCCTGTTCCTGTTTCAGCAGTTGTGTCCCGTCACTTTTTGTTAATGGCGGTACATAGTCTTTATCAATCAATTCGATGTGATTGGGATAAACACTAAATTCCAGTGCTGTACCGTCACTCACCCCTGTTTTTTCTTTAAATATGCTGTCATATCCTTTATCTTCATCAGTATCATTGGGGATTGTCGCGCCGTCGGTGAAGCGGATATAGCCGTTCGCCTCGAGCACCTCGCCGCGGATCGTCTCAATGAGCGCGTCGGCCAGGTTCTGGGCGCGGGTCTGCTGCTGGATGTCCATGTACGCCTGCGCGCTGGGCTGTATCAGCGTGACCGCCGCCAGCGTAAAGAGCGACAGCAGCACCATGCAGACGATCAGCTCCACCAGCGTTGTGCCGTTCTGGTTTTTCAAACGCTGCTTCATGGGTCGGTCGTCCCTTCTGCCGTGCTCTTGCTGTAGCGGTAAAACTTGTGCTGTTCCGTCGTTTCTTGGCCGTTTTCCGTAACTTTTGCGCTTGTCTCCACGCTGTCCAGCTCGACGCCTTCCACCGTAAACTCACCGTAATCGCCAAAGGAGAACTTCAGCCCATACTGCTCCTTCTTCCAGTCGGGGGCCGCGTCCCTGGCCGGGTACAGCCCGGCGCAGAAGGCATAGGCTGTCTCCCGCAGCGACTCGGCCTTTTGGGACATGGCGCGGGCGTACCGCAGCGAGACGACAAACATAGCCGTGAAAAGCATAAGCAGCAGGAACGACACCAGCACTTCCACAATGGTCTCGCCGCGCTGACTTTGTAAAGTATGTTTCATAGCGGGTCACTCCTGTGTTGTGCCGGTGCTCTGTTTGGCACCGCGGGTGTAGGTGATGGAATCGGGCTGCTGGCTGGTGTCGCAATGGAACGTCAGGCGGTTGCTGTTGATATTATCGTCTGTGATTATCAATTTCTCTTGACCGGCGGCAACAAATGTCAGGGCATCCTCACGGTAATACTCCGTTGTTCTGCCATTTACCGTGTAGTACACCTTGCTTGTTGACTTGTCGCTGCTGCTGTACTTTACCGTGCGGTCATAGGTCCGCGTGAAGGCAAAGCTCTCGCCGTTTTTCGTGACTGTCACCGTAATGTCCAGCTGCAAATCGACGATTGCCATGCCCTTGCGGTCTTCGCCCTCCAGTGTGTCGAGCAGGTTGCGCAGGTCTGTGGCAGTGGTGCTGTTCACCGTCTGGTTCAGCTTGTCGGCACCGTCGCCCGGGCGGCGGCGCAGCGTTACCGTGATGGCCTCGGCCCCGCCATCAGGCTGGCTGCCTTTCGGTTTCCAGGCGAACTCCTTGGGCTGGGATTCCAAATCATAGATGTCCTTGCCGTAGCTTTGGGAGAACATGAACTGCTCATTGACGAACTTGGCAAAGCTGCTGTCCTTATTGTTCAGCTCCCCTTCCAGCACGTCGGAAAAGCTGGTTGCCAGCTGGTAGGCTTCCTGTTCCAGCAGCTGGCGGTTGGCATTGGCCGTCAGCACGGAGGCCGCATAGACCAGCGCTGCCGACAGCGCCACAAACAGTGCGCCGATGCAGAGGACCAGTATCATCGAAAGTCCCTGCTCCCCGCGCAGAATGCTGCGTGCCCTGCGGTGCATAATGCCACCTTCTTTCCTGAAATAAAATTACGATGCGTCGCTTGTTTCCGTCCGTTTCGGGGGTGCAGTTTCCGCCGCGTCCGTCTCATCCGGGGCAGCGGCGGTCTCCGGGGTCGCCATGGGCAGTGCCGCACGTGCCCGCATCAGGACCGGGGGCACGCTTGCGGGGGCGCTTTCCGCCGCCGTGCTTTCTGCAGTCTCGGCGGGCGCGACGCTCTCCGCGGAGTCCATGCTCTGGGCATCCTCCGCCGCATCGGCGGTGTTCGTCTCGTTGACGGGGACCTTGACCGTGCCGGATTCGACGGTCTTACCTTTGTTATCCGAGTGCGCCAGCGTCTGCAGCGTCACACTTGCGGTGAACTTTTGCAGCTCGAGCGAGTCGTCCTGCACCTTTTCCTGCAGCTCGGGCAGGGTGATGCGGTAAACAGGCTCGGCGCCGTCCTCCTGCACCAGCTCCAGCATGGGAACCGTCTGTGCCTTGTAGTACAGCGTACCGCCGTCCTTTTCCACCGTGCCGGTGACGTCATAGGTTTTCTGTTTCCATGTCACGTTGCCGTTCTCGTCGGTCACAGGCTCAACGCTCAGGTCGTACCAGGTGCGGGTCTTGTTGGTCTCCGCGTCCACAACGGTGGTCTGCTTGTCAAGCGCCGTCGTTTTGCCGTCATAGGTCTTGGTAACGGTTTTGATTTCTCCGCGCTTATGCGTGACATTGCCGTCTATGTCCGTCACGTCCCTGTCGTAGGTCGTCACCGTAATGCTGTAGGGCGTTTTGTCCTTGCCCAGCGGCGTGACGGTAAAGCTGTAGCGGTCTGTCAGGTTGCGCACCGTGCCGTCGGTCTGGGTGTACTTGTTCACCGCGGTCCACTCCACCGTAAAGCGGCGCAGCTCCAGCGAGGCCTTACCGCGCTCGACGGCAAACTCGGGGTCGTTGTACAGGTTGACTTCCTGCTTGTAAACGGCATTGCCAAGTGCGCGTTCCGGTTCGTCCACGGGGGCGTCCAGCGTGATGGCCGGCAGCTGTGCCGCTTCGGTATCCTGCTGCAGGATGTAGAACCAGTTCGACGCTGTCGTGCCGTCGGTGGGCATAACGCGCACCGCGGGCAGCAGGTATTGCTTTGCGTGGTCGGGCGTCAGCGTAAAGCCGTTGCCGTCGGGCACAAAGGTATAGCTGGCGGTGTTGTCGTTGACGCTGGCGCTCCCGCCCACCGTGCGGCTGTCCTTCGGGATGACCAGCTCGGCGTCGCCGTTGGCCAGCATCTCGTCCAGTGCTTTGGTCAGCTCCTGCTGGGCCTCGTACTTGGCCTGTCCGGTGCCTTCGTCCTGCCAAGCCTCGGCCAGTTTGGCAATTTTTGTATAGTTGGCCACATCGCTGAAGATATAGCCGGTAAAGTAGACATTGCCCTGTGCGGGTGCGTCCAGCGTCATGTTGAGCTTGAGGTCGTTCAGGAACGTCTCCTGATTCGGGCTGTCGGGCGCAAAGCTGCTGGCCGTAACCTTGGGCGCAGCGGCGCGGCTGACGATGGTCTCGGACTGGCTCAACGCGCCGTCCGGGCCGTCAAAGCAATTGCTACCAGCCTTGCGGCGGGCAATGACGCGGAAGCGCAATGCCTTGCCCTGATACTGCTCCAGATCCAGCGTCAGGCTGCCGACGTTGTCCGTGGTGTGCAGCGTCAGCACAGTTTTGTCATCGGCATCGACGACGCACAGGTCATAGTGGTCAATGCGCTCGTCGTCGGACGGCGACCAGCTGACCGTGTAAAGCAGGGCATCCGCGTTGTCGGTCTCGCCGTTGACGCGGGTGATGGAGCTCGGCGCGCTGATGCCGGGCAGGCGCTGCTTAACGCTGTAATCCGCCACAGCGGACGCGCCGATTTCATCGGTGCCGGCTGCCGCCACGCGGGTGACCTCGAGCCGGACCTTGTCATAGCGCCAGCTGTCGCTGCCGTTGGCCAGCATGGTATCCACGTTGACAGGCAGGGTAAAGCTGTTGTTGCCGCTGTTCTGAACCTTATCGGCCAGATTTACGCCATCCTTCAGCGCAATTTGCTCCTGACCGGTCACATTGCCGTCCTTGTCCGTCAACAGGCCGTAGAGCTTGATGCTGTAGGTCGGCGTTTTCGCGTCCATGTCCTCTTGCGTCCAGTTGAACGTATAGGTCAACTCGTTGGTTTTCTCGTCAACTTTTCCTTCGGTGTTTTTGTCCAGCGTCGGGGCTTTCAGGACATTCAGGTTCAGCTGCTTGAAGATGATCTGCGGGGTCGTCTGCGTGGCCTGTATAGCCCATTCCTTGTCATCGGTGCGGTTCACGTCGGAGAAGCAGAGCGGCGTCAGATGGGCATAGGTATAGCTGTGCTCGCCCGTGCGGACGATCTCATAGCCGTTCTTCCACCAGATTTCTTTGCTGGTGTCGTTTGCATGGCTGGCGATGGCTGTGGACACTTCGTCTGGCGTGGCATCCCAGCGATACTTCATATCGCCCTTGCCGCTGGTGACGGGCACCGCGACAACAAGGAAGTCGGTGTAGTTCGTCATGGCATCCGACGGCAGGCTGTTCAGGTTGAAGGTGACGGGAGACCCTGTCACAATGCTTTCCCGCGCGGCCAGCGTGATGTACTGGCCATTCAAAGATACGCCGTTGACTTCGTCATTGCCCAGATATTTTGCCAGCAGCATGACGCGGTAGGTCGGGCTGCCGTGCTCGCTGCTGTTGCTCTTGACCCCCGGGGTAAAGCTGAACTTCACGGTTGCTTCAAAGCTCTCCGCTGTCTGGCCGGTGTAAGTCACATAGTCCGTGTCGCCGTCCTGTTTCAGCGTGCCCAGCGGCAGACCGTCCTCGTCCTTGGCAGAGCCCGGATTGTCTCGCCACTGGGACGGGAGATAGGTCTCTGACTTGTACTGGGCCGAGCGCAGATACTTTGTACTGCTGCTGTTGTCCGGGGTTGCCAACGCCGTAAGCGTCAAAGTGCGTTCCAAATTTTGGGTCAGGCGGATGTACTGCTTGCCATTCCGTCTGCTGAAAGAATAAGTATTCCTTCCATCGGTCAGCTTGACGGTCCAAGCCTCGTCTGTCGGGTATTCGGTGTAGTTTTTCAGCACCGCGACAACTTCATAATTGAATTGCATCCCCGTGTAATCTGGCGTCTGGCACTGATTCCAGTCAAAGCCGCCGTTCTTGCGTTTGACCAGCCGGAACTCAATCTCAGGTGTCGGCAGGGCGTGCATAAAGGTCTGCACGCCGCTGGTGTTGGGGTTATCAGGCTGCTTCGGGTCGTCGTTGGTATTGTAGGGCGTTACACGCACGACGAAGTTACCCGTCCACGCTTTATCTGCCACAAAGGTATAGCTGCGCTGGTAGACGTCAGCAGTCAGGTAGGCGGCCCCGGTGATCTTGCCTGCGGCGTCGCAGGGCAGAATTTCAACACGGTAATAGGAGGCGGGGCTGGCGTCCGTATCGGTAGGCGCTTCCCACGTAACCTCGTAGCGGCCATAGACGTTGTTGTCCGCGTCCTGCACCTGGCTGGCCTTGACACGGATTTTTTCCGGCTTGGCGGGTTTGGTGCTGTCCAGCACGTACTTATAGTAGTTCTGGATGACCTCGTCGGTGATGTCGGTAATATCAACGTCCGATTTCGTACTGTTCGCGGTTTCGCCGAATTGCAGCATCACAGTCGCTCTCTGGTTGCCGGGATTGGTATCATCGCCCGCGCCGGTATCATCGAAAATGTAGGCTTTGTTACCGTCGGTCTTGATATAGGCAGAGTTTGCTGCGGCATCCGAATCCGTAGAAGTAATGCCTCGCATCCACTTCAGACTGTACGCTGCGCCGTTCCCACCCTCTGCCAAAGTGGGCAGGAACGCAATATAAGGATTGGTTGCTTTATCAGTGACGTTATAGCCTATGTACAGACGGTGTGCTTTTACTTTTCCCGAGGACGAGTTCCAATCTGTCTCGTTGTAGGCCTTGTCACTTCCTTGCTTATCCGCTTTCTCCCAGTTACCTGTTGTACTGTTCGGTTTTTCTGTGGTCAGTTTACGGGAATCTTTCTTAAAGAAGCTCTTGCCTGCACTTTCGGAATTCTCAATATAATAGTTGCCGTGGCCGGTGACATTCTCGTAACTCTGGCGCAAATAGGCAATAGGATACCAACCTGTACCAACCGTGGCAAAGCAGTTTGTGACATTGGTTGCTTCTTTCGACCCAGAGCCATTGCCGCGGCTGCCGACAATGCCGACTCTCCTGTCATACACTCCGCCACACGTAAAGTCTGTATTAAGGTTTCGGCAGCGGTCAATATTTACCGTAACATTATCAATGTTCCCCTTGTTGTACGGGCCGATCCATGCCAGAATGCCGACTGCCTGCGACGCTGCCTTGATTGCGCCGCTATTGACGCAGTCGATGATGTTCAGCGTCATAATATCGGTGACCTTCTTCATCTCGATTTTACCGATAATGCCCGCGCAGTCATTTGCGCCGTTTGATTTATACCAAATCTGACCGTAGTTACGGCAGGAAAGCACATTTGTAGTGCCGCCGGAAATAGGCTGGTCAATAATGCCGACAACACCGCCGACTGCACCGTAACCGCCTAAAGCACTGTTTCCGTCGTTCGTGTTTGTTGTCATTTTGCCAAAATTGAAGCATTTCTGCACGGTTCCGCCGTAGTCCAGCCAATAGGCAATCACGCCGCCCACATTGGCCGAGCGGCTGTTGAACACACTGCCGCAGTTGACTACCTTGCTGACAGACCACCGGTCATCGCTGCGGTTCTGCTGCTGGCCAATGACACCGCCCACATGGACAACAACACGATTTTTGCTCTTGTAAATGTTGTCATTGTCTGTATCATTCTTGTTATTCACGCGCGTAAACCGGCGCACAGCGGCACAGTTTACCACAGTGTCCAGCACGCTTTTGTCTGTGACGTTGGATTCGTTCTGGCCGACAATACCGCCGACGGTGGATGCCGTTGTCGCATTGTCAGAATAGACAAGCCACTTGCCGGTGGCGGAAGTGTCGATTGTACCGCGGAGAGAGTTAAAGCCTGCCAGGCCGCCCAGATAACCTTCGGCACGGACAGTCTCGCTGTTGTTGCTGCCGCGCAGGGCGACAAGCAGATCATTGGCGGCAAGGCCGTTTTGGCTATAGACATTCCCATAACCGCAGCCTTCTTTGGACACAGTGTCAACACCCTTGAGGCCCGCGTAGGTCGTGCCTGTGGTCAGCTCTGCCGCCATGCTGTTGATGCCGGCATTGGCATCTTCCGCACCCAGCCATTTTTCAACCTGTGCAACAAGGGCAAGTTTTGTTGTGTCGTCGCTGACCAGCGCTTTTTTGCTGCCGCTGCCCTTGATAGTGCCGTTGTTGGAGCCCGCGACGCCGCCCACAAAGCCGTAACGCGCCGTGATGATGCTGCCCGCGCCGTTGCTGCGCTCGGTGGCGACATAGCTGTTGGCGATTTCGTCATTGTTGCGGCCCGCAATGCCGCCCACATGGCTGGCACTGGCGAGCTTTTCGTCTGCGGTCTGGGTCGTGGTGATGTTGCTGATACCGCTGACCTGCAGTTTGATGTATTTGACCTCACAGCCCTTGATTTTGCTGTTGTTCAGACCGGCAATGCCGCCCACCGTGCTGCCGGTGCTGCGCGCACCGACGGAGACAAGGCCGTCCGCCCCCGCGTTGCCGCCCATCGTGCCGGAATAGGTACACTGCTTCAGGGTACCGTCGTTTTGGCCTGCGACGCCGCCCAAATTTGTATATTTATCAAGATTTTGTGTAAGGTCCAGCAGAACGTCGGTGCTGCTGACCTTGCCGTCCGCCGTGGTACGGCCCACCGCGCCGCCCAACGTGACGGTGTTGGTGCCCGCGCGCAGACCGGCGTCCAGCGCCAGCGCGCCGTTTCCGACCTGACAGCCGGTGACGGTGCCCTCGTTCATGCCCGCAAGGCCGCCAATCGTGACTGCCGGGGTGCTGAACCGCACGTTGGCGTTTTCCGCCAGCTTCACATTGCGGATGGTCGCGTTCGCGCTGTTGTACGCCGCAATGGCGCCGATGCTCTCCGACGTGCCGGTGATCGTGCAGCCGCTTACGCTGCTGCTGCTTTCCAGCCCGCTGCCTTGGCCGATGATGCCGAAGTTCGTGGCCGTGACGCCGCCCGCCGTGCCGTTGGCCGCGGTGACGTCGGCGCTGACCTGCACATTCTCAATGGACGCACCGCTGTTATTATTGCCCGCGATGCCGCCCGCCTCGCCGTTGGTGGCGTAGACCTGATTCCGAGCATGGACGCAGGCGCTGATTTTGCCGCCCTCGTCGTTCACGCCCGCAATACCGCCCGCATATTTTGTGCTGGCGCGCACCGAGGCATGGTTTTCCACACGGGTGATTTCGGCACGGTTCGTACCGGCCACGCCGCCCGCGTAGTTAGCGGCAATGACGCTGCCCCCGACCGCGCCGTTGGCGTTTTCATCGCCGTAAATGCTGCCCTTATCCGTATTGATACCGGCCACGCCGCCCGCATAGCCGGTGGCGGTGACACTGCTTTGCAGCTGGCCGGACAGCGAGATATTGCCGACGTTGGCACCGGCCACGCCGCCCGCGTACCGGTTGGCCTCCACCGTGCCAGTGTTGTTGTTCTCCGTGCAGATGATGAGGCCCTTGCGGGTGCTTGCCTCAGCGTCACCGCCCAGGTTGACGCCCGCAATGCCGCCGACATAGCTGTCGCCGCGCACGGCGCAGCCCTGCGCCGGGTAGGCAGACTGAATAAGACCGCCGTTGACGCCCGCAACGCCGCCCAGATAGGTATACCCGGTTTCACGGTTGCCGAGGGACGCCGCCATCCTGCCGCCGGTGATCGTGCCCTCGTTCCAGCCAGCAAAGCCGCCCGCGGCGCACTTGTGAGCCACTGTGCCGTAGTTTGTGCAGTCTTTCAGCGTTGTGTTGGGTGTGGCATAGCCGATGATACCGCCCGCCAGTGCGCCGCGCATGTCGTCGAAATCATAGCGGCCATCGGCCAGCGCGTTCAGCGATACGCCGCCTTTAAACGCGCCGTTGTTGGACGGGTTCAGGCCGCCGACGGACAGGGCGTTCTGCGTTGCGCCGTTGGCTGCATTTTGAATCGTCAGCTTCGTTTTAGCGTCATTTGCGCCGACGATGCCGCCGACGTAGATGTCGGCCTGCAGGTTGAGCATGTTCCAAAAATCGGTCAGGGTGATTGGTGTATCCGTTTCCGTTTGCGCGTCGGTGCTGTCGGTCAGCACGCCGGTGCTCTCGTTAATCGTCGGCAGCAGCGCCGCCAGCGTAACGCCTGCGGGCTTGTCCGCCAGCAGACGGTTGTAGCCGATGATGCCGCCCGCGACGGCGTCGGCCTCGACGCGGCCCGAGGCCACATCTGTTTCAAACGCGCCGTCGCCCGCCACGGTGAAGCTGCCCACCGGCAGGTTGGCGCCGATGACGCCGCCGACAAGCTGCTGACCCGCCACGCGGCTGACCTTCACAGTGGCGGAGGGCAGTTCCGGCGCGCAGTTCAGGCCGATCATGCCGCCGACAGCCTTGCCCGCCGCCACGATCTGGCCGCTGATGGTCAGCTTCTGGCCGGAGGTGTTGGAGATCGTCGCCTTTTCATCGTTATAACCGGCCACGCCGCCCACGTAGTTGTTGCCGTACAGGATGGCACCCAGCGTCGGGGTGCCGCTCTTATCCCACGTCACAACGCCGTTTTTGCCGTTACAGCCCGCGATGCCGCCGACGTAGTCGGCGTAGCCGCCCGCGGAGCTGCTCAGCTCCTTTAACAGGTTGATGCGGCGGGTGTCGGTGGCGTTGTCGCCAGACATACGGTTGGCGCAGTTCTGCACGGTGGCTTTGGCAGTCTTGTCTTCACTGCCGCCCCAGTCGGCATCATTGACGCCGACGATGCCGCCGACGTAGGCCGCGTTCTTTCCAAAGGCCGCGACCAGACCCATGTTGGTCATGCCGCTGATTTGGCTGTTGCTGCCGTTGACCGACACGATGCCGCCGACGTAGCGGCTGCCAAAGACGTCACTGCTGTTCGTATCGTTCTGTTGTACGCCGCTGCCGGTAAAGCCACCAGCCAGACCGCCCACAAACCGGCTGCCGAGCACGTAGCCCTTGCCGGTCTTGCAGCCGTTCAGCACAATTTCCTTGCCGTAGCCGACAAGGCCGCCGACGAAATCACCCTTGAGGGGGCTGGCGTCGGTCAATGTGCCGGTTTTTTTGTCGAAGCCCGCCTCGACCTGCTTCTTGAGCTGGGTCTCGGTCAGGTCGCTGCGGGTCACGCTTTCGCACCCTTGCAGGGTCACGCCCCTGCCGTAGCCCGCAATGCCGCCGAAGAACTGCCCCAGCACCAGGCTGCGCGCATTGCCCGCGGTATCGCCTTTATAGTTGGCGCCCGCGCTGACCGTGCCGTTGTTCCTCAGGCCCGTCAGGCTCTGGGACACGCTGGTGTCCGTCGTAAACAGGTTGCCGACGATGCCACCCGTAAAGCCGTTGCCGGTCACAAAGCCGTTGTTGACGATGTTCGTATCACCGTTCGTTTTCATCTGGGTAGCGTCCACCGTGCCGAACACGCCGCCCACGCCGACGCTGCGCCAGAGGGAGTTCTTGTCACCCGGCTCGGCTGCCGCGGCAGCGTAGCGGGCCTTCTCGGCCTGCTGGTCTGCCGCTGTGGTCTTTGTAACGGATTGCGTGCCCTTGTCCACAAGCAGACCCGCTACCGTCACGTCCGACGCGACGGTCAGGTCCTGCATGACGGAATCCGTTGTTTTGGGTATGGCAACGCCGACGAGACCGCCAATGCCGCGCGGCTCGTCTGTATAATAGGTATAGTTTTTGTTATTTACGGTCTTGTCTTCTGCTGTTCGCTCTGTCGCGGTGGTGGAGTCGCCAAACGCCAGCGCCGCGGCCACGAGCGCACTCGTCGAGGAGTTCGTGCCGCGGGTCAGGGCGCAGTTTTCCAGCGTGCCGGTGTTGACGCCGCAGAGTGCGCCGACGGCGCGCACATCGCGCCAGTTCTCGTCGTCGGTGTCCTCCAGCGCCGTGACGAATTTGGTTGCGGTCAGCTTGAGCTGGTTTTCGTTCGGCAGCGTATCGGCGGCGACGGTCTCGGTCTTGACGTTGACCTGAATGTCCGGGTCGCGCAGTGTGATGTAAGAAATTTTGCCCTTGTTCTCACCAATCAGGCCGACATAGTGGTCGGCCAGCACGTCCTTCTCTGCCTTGCCGGTTTTTGCAACGGACTTGCTGCTCAATTGCAGATTGAGGATGGGCACACGGGTCGTCTTGTTGTTGGCAAGGCCCGTTGTTTTGCTCCTAAGTTCGATTTTTTCACCCAGCTCCGGGATCGTCGGCCAGGCGACAGGGTCATTGAGGGACGGCACCTTGGCCGCAGGCCATGCGCCCGCGGCGCAGTAGACCGTAACGCCGCCGCCCGTCCAGTTCAGGCCGGTGCTGTTGCTGGCCTGGGGGGTCAGTGTGTAGGTGCCCTTGTCGGTGATGTCCCAGTCGGCAGACCAGCGCAGGTTGTACAGATGGCGGAAATATTTCAGGTCTGCCGTGACCGCCGTGCCGCCCTTGGCCAGCAGGGTGTTTTCCTCGTTCGTCGTTTCCTCTTTGCTGGCTGTGTAGGTGTCGCTGTAGTTCTCCCGCGGCTCGGCGCGCATGGCAATGTAGATGTCCTTCGGGTCGTTCAGCAGGCGGGTGATGCTGTACAGGCTCGTGGCGGCAACCTTTGCGTCGATCTCACACGCACGCAGCAGCGCCGCGTCCGCCATGGCGTCCAGCGTCAGCACAAAGCTGCCCTTGTTGTAGCTTAACGGGAAGTAGAGTTCTTTCTCGGTTTCCGTCCGTTGGCCCGCATTATCATACGTATAAATCGTGACAGGCATCTTGGTGATGACCTGCTTGTTATCATCCGCCGCGCCCGCGGTGTCGCGCTTGATCGTGATGGCAAACAGCGGCTTCGTCTTGCCGGTATCCTTGGCATCGTAGGCCGTGGCCGTGTAGGAGGTGTCCAGATCGCCGAGGCTGGAGTTGCCGCTCCAGCTCAGAGTCAGCGTCTCGCCGTTCGTCAGGCGGGGATTCTTGACCTTCAGCTTCGTCTGCACCAGCTGCACAACGTTGACGCGGTCCTCGGCAGAGTAGTAGCCGACAAGGGTGTCATTGCGGCGGTGGTCATAGCTGCGGTCATAAATATTCGTAGCACCGTCCTGATTGAAGCGGAGTTTATCGGATTTGGTATCGTAAAAGACCGAGTAGACCTGCCCGCTCTGCACGTCGATCTCGACACAGATCGAGGCATTCAGCAGCGAGGCGTCGTAGATGTAATTGCCCAGCAGCTCCTTGACCAGCGCGTTATGGTTGCCCGCGGCAGCGCCCGTGCGGTCATAGTAGAGCGCAGCCACGTTCTGGTCCAGTTCGGTCTTGGTGCGGCTCACAAGGGTTTTGCCGTCCGCGTCGGTCACGGTGACGTCGTTCTGGAAGTGGTCGCCCGTGCTGCCCTCCTCCATGACCTGCTGGCGGAACGCATCCAGTTCCCCCGCCGTCTCCATCCGGGTCAGGGAGATCTGCGCCGTCTGGAACAGCGTGCGGGCGTTGGCCTCGTTCTTTTCAAACCGAGCCAGCCGCGTGTAGGCGATCAGCCCGCCGCCGACCAGCGCCGCCAGAATGGCCGTGATAGCCAGAACGACCATCAACTCCACCAGCGTAAAGCCTTTCTTTTTGTTTTTTATATTTTTATTGTACTGCACCATAGATGCTCCCGTCGTTTCTCCGGTGAAAGGTTACAATTAGACACAATATCAGATTATATATATTGGTATTATACTCGGAATGTGACGTTTTCGCAAGAAACTCCGCGAGATTTCAGCAAATTTATACCAAATATAGTGGGTCAGCGGCAGGTTGTGCACGATTTCGCCATAATTTCCGTTATCTTTGAACAAAAAACAGAGTTTTTTTTCGCGAAATTCCTTGCAAATACAGGCCTAGCACGGTATACTAAATAGCGTGTTATTATATGGTAGAGGATGTGTAACAATGCTGGCAGCACGACTGGGCGCATGGCTGCGCCATACCGGGGAACGCTGGGCCAAAGCTGCGTTTGCGGAAAAGCTCGCCGTACTGCTGGCGCTGGGCGCTGTCCTGTATACTATTGTGACCGGCGCGGCGGAGCTGCGCTATCAGGCCCGTGCGCGGGAGGCCCTGGCTCAGGTCAAGGCTGCGCGGCTGGCGGCCAGTGCCGTGTCTGCCCAGTGCTACTCCGCCGGGCAGACGTTCGCCGACCAGACAAGCGCGGACGGCTTTGCGGACGGCATCGCCGAGGAAATCCGCACGCTGGGCTCACTGCCCGGCACAGTGACGCTTTTGCAGATCGACCCGAACGGCTACACCGTGCAGCGGCTCCTGTATCAGGAGAACGGCATGTACGCCATCTATGATGCCGACGGCGGTTACCGCGTTTTCCGCGCGGAGGACCGGCTGCAATACGGCGCGGGGGTGGGCCATGCTGCTGCTTGAGCTTCTGTTGGGACTCATTCGTTTTCTGCTGGGCGCGGCGCTGTTCAGCTTTATGAACGTCGTCGCGTGGCGGCTGCCGCGGGGCATGGACCCGCTGAAGGGCCGCAGCGTATGCCCGCAGTGCGGCCACACGCTGGGTGCGCCGGACTTAGTGCCTGTGTTCAGCTGGTTATTCTTGCGCGGGCGGTGCCGCCACTGCGGTGCGCACATTCCGGCGCGGTACCTGCTGGTGGAGCTTCTGGGCGGCGTGCTGGCGCTGGGCTGCACTTGGCGGTACGGCGCTGCCTACGCCCTGCCGGGCGGTCTGTTCGGCATGAGCTGGGCCGCACTGCTGGCGCTGGCGGTCTGCGGGATCTTGCTGAGCGTTTCACTCATTGATGCCGAGACGCAGACTATCCCGGACCGGCTGAATCTGGCGCTGGCGGTCTGCGGCGCGGTGAGCGTGCTGCTCTCCCCTGCCGACTGGCTGCCGCACATCATCGGTGCGCTCTGCGTCAGTGTGCCGATGTTTCTGCTCTGCCTTGTCATCGACGGTGCATTCGGCGGCGGCGACATCAAGCTGATGGCAGCCGCCGGGCTGTTCCTGGGCTGGCAGAATACGCTGCTGGCGATGTTTTTCGGCATTGTTTTTGGCGGTATGTACGGCATATACCTGCTGGCCGCCAAAAAGGCAGGGAAGAAGGACCACTTCGCCTTCGGCCCGTTTCTGTGTGCGGGCATCGTGATCGCGATGCTGTTTGGCGGGCCCGTTTTGGAATGGTACTGCGCGTTTTTGTGAAGTTCAGACCGTCAAAAAATTGCATTCTTGCCTTATTGCGTGTGTAGGGGCGACCATTGGTCGCCCGTCAACTTACCGCAGCAACGCTTTTTCCGGGACAGTTGTCTTACAAAGCAAACGGGCGCGGGCGAGCAATGCTCGCCCCTACAAGAGTTTTTCGACAATCTGAAAGTTTTTAACCTGTTTTCGGAGGAATCTCCCTCATGCCACGTTTTCGTTATACTGCCACCAATGAGAAGGGCAAGACCGTCCGCGGACTGCTTGAGGCCCCCAGCGAGGAGGCGCTCTACGCCAAGCTGCGCAATGACGGCCTGTACATGACCGACGCGCAGGAGGCCCAGAAGGCCCACGCGACGTTCCGCCCGCTGAAAACCGCCGTGCTGGCGGATTTTTGCCGCAACCTGGGCACCCTGCTGACCGCCGGTGTGCCGCTGGTGCGTGCGTTCCGCATCATGGCGGACGAGCGCACCATCGACGCCCGTCAGAAGGCCCTATACGAGGCCATCCTGAGCGAGCTGCGCAAGGGCGTCCCGCTGTCCGATGCGATGGAGTCCTGCGCACCCGCGTTCCCCACCCTGCTGCTGGCCATGATCCGCAGTGCCGAGGGCACCGGCAGCATCGACCACGCCTGCGCCCGCATGGCGACCTACTATGAGCGTGAGCACAAGATGAACCAGCAGGTCGGCAACAGCATGATGTACCCCATTATCCTGTCCGTGCTGATCGTCGGCGTTATTGCGATTTTGATGACCTTTGTTCTGCCGCAGTTCAAACCGATGTTTGACCAGATGGAGACCCTGCCGTTCCTGACCCAGCTGCTGTTTGACGTCAGCGACTTTGTCGGTGCCAACTGGCCGGTGCTGCTCGTCGTGGCGGCGCTCATCGTCTTTGGCGGCAAGCTCCTGCTGGCGCAGCCGAAGGTCCGCCGCCAGTGGGACCGCTTCATCCTGCACGCGCCGGTGGTCGGCGTGCTGAACCGCAAGATCTGCACGGCGCGCTTTGCCAGCACGCTGTCCAACCTGTACGGCAGCGGCGTGCCCATCATCACGACCCTGGCCGCGGCACGCGACGCCATCGGCAACCGCTGGATCGAGAGCCAGTTCGGTGACGCGCTGGACAGCATCCGCGCAGGCCACAGCCTGTCGGAGGCGATTGCGGGCATCGACGGTTTTGAAGTGAAGCTCTCCTCCTCCGTCGCTGTCGGCGAGGAGACCGGCAAGCTGGACAGCCTGCTGGCGACCATCAGCGAGACACTCGACTATGAGGCCGAGATGGCGACCAAGCGCCTTGTCACGCTGCTGGAGCCCGTTATGATCGTTGTTATGGGTCTTGTGGTCGGCGGCGTCGTGGCCGCGGTCATCGTGCCCATCTACCAGTCCTACGGCACCATCGGCGCGTCGAGCGGCGCGATTTAAAGGAACCACCGTCAACCCTGAAAAGGGATTTTCCCGGCAGCTTCTCTCCCTCCGGCCCTTCGGGCCACCTCCCTCGCAGAGGGAGGCAAGTTCCCTGGCCCCCTCTGCGAGGGGGCTCCCGCCGCAGCGGGTGAGGGAGAGAGCCTCATCACTGCAGCTCCTTTTTCTGTTTATATTTTATCCATTCGGAGGCCCACCATGGCACTTCTTACCTCTTTATATCTGTGCAGCCGCACGGTGTATGCCGCCGTCGGCACGCCCACGGGCAGCGGGGCGCGCGTTGTCGCCGCCGCCCAGACCGAGCTGCCAGAGGGCTGCCTGATCAACGGCGTCATCACAAACGAGGCGGACCTGACCGCCGCGCTCAAAGAGTTTTTCACCGCCAACAAGCTGCCGATGAACCACGTGGCGCTGATTGCAGGCGGCAGCCAGTTCATGCACCGCATCCTGACGCTGCCCGCCATGAGCGAGAAAAAGCGGATGGCCGTGCTCTCCCATGAGCTTGCCAGCGGCGGCGCCGAGGTCAGGGCTCCGCTGGATGACTACATGCTGCTCTCCCGCGATGCCAAGACCCGCGTGGATACCGTGCTGGCCACCCGCGTGGAGCAGAGCGTCATTGCCGGGTACGACGCGCTGGCCAAGGCCGTCGGCTTCAAGCTGTACAGCATCGACTTAGGGCTGGCCGCGCCGATCAAGGCCGTGCGCACGATCCCCGATTTGCAGCAGAAAACCTTCGTGCTGCTGCAATTTGACGATGACACGATCTCTGCCTGCCTGTTTGTGCAGGGGCAGTACACCTACTCGACCCGCAGCCGCCTGTTCAACCCGCGCGGCTCGGCGGAGTCCGGCACCGAGATCGCGCAGAAGCTCTCGGGCCTGATCCAGTTCCACACGACCAGCAAGAGCGAACACCGCATTGAGACGGTCTGCTTTGCCGGCTCCACGGCGGACGACCTTGCGGTCTGCCGCCCGGGCTGTGAGGCGCTGGGCCTGCAGGTGGACCGCTTCCCGGATTCACCCACCGTCAGGCTGCCGTCCGGCACCGCGCTGGCCGATGTGCTTTACGCGGCGGGCAACCTGATCGCACGCTGATTTTTACCTGCAAATACTTGCCCCGGGGGCTTATCATTATGGCTATGAAACAGAACAACTTTTATCTGCGCTGGCAGAAGGCCGCCGGTGCGGCCAAATCGGAGTCCCGCAGCCAGAGCCTGCGGACGCTGGTGCCCGGCCTTGCTGTCGTGGCTGTCTCCATGCTGGGCTGGGGTGTGCTGACGCTGCACACCTCGATGCTGAAAAGCCAGCGGGAGGACATCCTGAACTGGTGCAGCGACAATACCGAGCCATACCGCGCCGCAACGCAGGATTCCGAGTCTGCGGCGCAGTTCCGCTCTCTGACCGACTATTCCGACGGGATGACCGAGCTGCTGAACAGCTACCCCGACGTGACCAGCAGTCTGCTGCACCGGGTCGAGGCTGCCGGCGGGTCCGGCATCACGATCCAGTTCACCGACTACAACGCATCGACGGGTGAGCTGCTCTTTAACGCGAACTCCTCCCAGGTCATCGACATTCCGGCCTACATCCGTTCCCTGCAGAACTGCGGGGTGTTTTCCACCGTCAGCTACACCGGCTACAAGGCCGATGACGACGGCTATTCCATTGATCTGCGCTGTGTGCTGGCAGCGCCGCAGCAGTAAAGGAGGGCGCTATGGAAATTGCACCAATGACAAGGCGCGATAAAATTCTGCTGTACGTCGTTCTGATGCTGGCGTTCGTTGTGCTTTTTGTCCGGTTCCTGCTGATTCCGGGCCTTGAGAACCACCAGCAGGCCGACGCCGATCTGCGCGAGGCGCAGGACGCCCAGACCTCCATGCAGGATACGATCATGCTGGCCGGCACCTACGCCGCCGAGAAAAACAGCAACTGGGGCGAACTGCAGACCGCCAACGCCAGCTACTACAGCCTGCTGAGCAGTGACGAGCTGGACACGCTGGTGACAAGCCTGGAGCTGAACCACAATTTACAGCCCGACTCGCTGACTATCGGCGAGCCCGTGACCCAGAGCCTTACCTATTATACCGCCAGTGAGAACGCCGGACAGAGCGCTGCCCCCAGCGCAGCCGCGTCCGTCTTTGCCGGTGACGACGACAGTGACGACGACAGCATCACCGCTGACACCGCCGACACGACGGCCCAGGGCAACGCCATTTTGCAGCAGATCTTAGCCTCCGACCTCATCCCGGACTATGACCAGCCGGGCTATTACCGCAGCGTGGCGGTCAGCTTCTGCTGCACGGGCGAGGACAGTGATTTTCTTTCGATGCTGGACGACATGGCCGCGAACTACCCGTCCGTACAGCTTGTATCCTTCTCCATCGATACCCGCAGCTTCGCCGACACCGACGGCAGCGCCGTGACGGCCACGGCGTTCAATGTATCCCTGAACGTGATCCTCTGTGACAAAGGAGGCGTACAGCCGTGAAAAACATCCGCCTCGGCGACGTTCTGATCGAGTTCGGCTATATCACGCCCGACCAGCTGAACACCGCCCTTGCCTACCAGAAAGAGCACCGCGACCTGCGCGTCGGCCAGGCTTTGCAGGAGCTTGGCTACGTCAATGAGCGTCAGGTCCTGGAGGCACTGGCCCAGCGCCTCCAGCTTAAAATGATCGACATCGAGCACACCAACGTCGATGTGACCGCCGTTGAGAAGGTCCCGCAGGAGCTTGCGCAGAAGTACGATATGCTGCCGATTGCGCAGAGTCCGCGTGCGCTGACGATTGCCGCCAACGACCCGCTGAACTACTACGCCCTTGAGGACATCCGCCAGCTGACCGGCCTCGAACCGGAGATCGTGCTGGCCGAGCTGGAGCCGCTGCGCCGCGCCATCCGCTACTATTACGCCGAGGTCAGCGCCCGTAAGGCGGCCCGCACCGCCAACGACAGCGACATGGCCGCTGCCCAGACCGAGGATCTGGCCATCGACATGACTGCCGAGGGCGGTGATCTCGACGCACCCATCATCCGTCTGCTGAACAGCCTCGTGCAGCGTGCCGTCACGACGACGGCGTCGGATATTCACATCGAGCCGTTCGAGGGCGAGACGAAGGTCCGTATGCGCATCGACGGCGTCATTATTGACTATGTGACGCTGCAGCGTGCTTTGCACCAGCCGCTGATCGCGCGTATCAAAATCATGTCGAACCTTGACATTGCCGAGCACCGCATCCCGCAGGACGGCCACTTCCGTGCGCGCCTCGAGACCGGCCCCGACGTCAACGTCCGTGTTTCGATCCTGCCGACGGTCTTTGGCGAGAAGGCCGTTCTGCGTATTCTGTCCAGCAACACTTACATCAAAAATGCCAGCCATTTCGGCATGAACGACGAGACCTACAAGCGCTTTCTGCCGCTGCTGAACCGCCCGAACGGCATCGTCTACCTGACCGGACCGACAGGCTCCGGCAAAACGACGACGCTGTACATGGTCCTGCAGACGATTGCCGAGCGGCAGGTCAACGTCTCGACGATCGAGGACCCCGTGGAGCGCAACCTGGCCCGCATCAACCAGACGCAGGTCAACAACATTGCCGGCCTGACGTTTGAGAGCGGTCTGCGCGCCCTGCTGCGCCAGGACCCCGACGTCATCATGGTCGGCGAGACGCGCGACGCCGAGACAGCGTCCATCTCGGTGCGTGCGGCCATCACGGGCCACATGGTTTTCTCAACGCTGCACACAAACGACGCACTGTCGTCCATTGTCCGTTTGGAGGATATGGGTGTCGAGCGGTACATGATCGCAAACTCCGTCGCGGGCCTCGTGGCTCAGCGTCTGATGCGCCGCGTCTGCCCGCACTGCGCCAAGCAGATGCCGGTCACGGCGGAGGAGCGCACCTATTTAGGGCCTGACATCCCGTTTGTGCGCCGCGGCACGGGCTGTACCCAGTGCAACGGCACGGGCTACCGCGGGCGTATCGCCATCCACGAGCTGGTCATCATCAACCGTGAGCTGCGCGAACTGATTTCTGCCGGGGCAACGCAGGCGCAGCTGACCGAGGCCGCCCGCCGCAACCAGGGCATGACGAGCCTGCGCGAGGCCGCCCTGCAGCTCGTCCGCGAGGGCGAAACCACCCCCGAGGAGCTGCTGAAGATCACGTTCTATGAGGAGTAAACAGGAAAGCAGCAGCTGACCGCAGGGTTCTCTCCCTCCGGCTCGCAGGCTCGCCACCTCCCTCGCAGAGGGAGGCAAGGCGACTTGGCCCCCTCTGCGAGGGTGACTCCCCACAGTGTGGGGAGATGTCGCGGAGCGACAGAGGGGCCTGGGCCCGAAGGGCTGTCGCGAAGCGACTGGGGGAGAGAGCCTTCCGCCACCACCCTCTTTTCTGAAAAACGAGGTACACCATGCAGATCCATGAGCTCACCGCGCTGGCGCGGAACAGCAAGGCCAGCGATATTCATATCTCCGAGGGGCTGCCGCTGATGTTCCGCATCGACGGGCATCTGACGGAGGCACCGGTCCAGCTTTCGGCGGCAGAGACGCGCTCACTGATTTTGAGCCTGATGGACGAGGCCCACCGCGAGGCCATCACATCGGAGCGCATCGACGCAGACTTTGCGCTTGTCGCGCCCGACGGTACCCGCAGCCGTGTGAACGTCTTTTACCAGCAGGGAAGGGCCGCGGCCACACTGCGCCTGCTGAACGACTCCATCCCGACCTTGGAGGAGCTGGCCATGCCGCCCGTTCTGACAAAGCTGGCCGACGAGCCGCGCGGCCTGATCCTGGTCACCGGCCCCACGGGCAGCGGCAAATCCACCACGCTGGCCGCCATGATCGACCACATCAATAAGACGCGCAGCGACCACATCATCACGATTGAGGACCCCATCGAGTACGTCTATCAGGGCCGCTGCTCGCTGATCCACCAGCGCGAGGTCGGCGCCGATGTGCGCAGCTTTGCTTCGGCGCTGCGCAGCGCCCTGCGTGAGGACCCCGACGTCATCCTCGTCGGCGAGATGCGCGACTATGAGACGATTTCCGCTGCCGTCACGGCTGCCGAGACCGGACACCTTGTCATGAGCACGCTGCACACCATCGGCGCGGCGCAGACGATCGACCGCATCATCGACGTCTGCCCTGCCGGTGCGCAGAACCAGATCCGCGGCCAGCTGGCCGCCGTGCTGCGCGGCGTCATCACCCAGCAGCTGCTGCCGCTGGCCGTCGGCAAAGGCCGCTGCGCCGCCACGGAGATTCTGGTGGGCACCGACGCCGTCGCAAACCTGATCCGCGAGGGCAAGTGCTACCAGATCCCGAGCATCCTGCAATCCGGCGCGGCCCTTGGTATGCACAGCCTGAACGCCGACCTGGCCCGCCTTGTCAGCACAGGCCGCATCACCCGCGAGGCCGCCGAGCGCTGCGCCACGAACAAGAGCGACCTGAAAAATTACCTGTAAGCAAAATAAAAAAGGGTATCTGCCGTTCATGCGACAGATACCCCTTCTTTTTTACCGACTCGCAGGTTCACGTTGTCAGCCTTCCCCCTTGGGGGAAGGTGCCCGAGGCCCCGCCCGAGGGCGGATGAGGGGCAGCCCTGCGGTGATTCCCCGTTCGCGCTCTGCTTTTCGCAAGCTCATCCCTCATCCGGCCCTGCGGGGCCACCTTCCCCCACTTGGGGGAAGGCAAAGCTGCCGCCCATTCACGGGCAAAGCCCCTCCGGCCCGCGCCGCCGCGCACCTCACTTTTTCGCCCCCTCCTTCCCCTGCGCCAAAATCCTTACCAGCCACCCGGGCACGGGCGCGCCCATGGCGGCGGCGTTCTCGGCAATGGAACCGAGCTCGGTAAAAATGTACCACACCAGCACCACCGGCAGCACCACGCCGTTCACCTCAAGGCCCAGTCCGGGCAGGTTGGCAACGGCCACCGCCAGCACGGCGTCGGTCAGGGCGCACACCAGCACAACGACCACCATCCCGGCCTTGTGCCAGATGCCGGCCCGGGCGGCGGCACTCGACCACGCGCCCCTGCTGGCCGCGGCGGCGCTGCCGCTGACCCAGTCCAGCGCCATGCAGGCGGCCCACGCCACAACAAGCCAGCCCAGCCAGCCGAATGCTGCCGTGAACGCCCCGCACACCGCCGCCACAACGGCCTTGCCGCTGACAAACAGATTTCGTTTCTCCATTAAGCATCCCTCCATTCGCTTCTGTACAGTCCGGCATCCACCAGCCCGCGGGCCCGGCAGACTTCCAAAACCGCGTCCGCATCACCCTGGGTGACCGGCCCCACCGTGATGACCTGCATCCGTCCCGCCGCGCCGTACACGCCGACAGCATTCTCGCACCCCGCATACACCGTCGGGTCCAGCCCGACGCCGCCCGCTGCGGCGCGCACCTCCAGGTGGCAGTGCCTGTACGGCGGGTCTGCCAGCGCCGCATTGCCGGTATTGCCCATGACAGCCAGCGCGTCCCCGCTCGCCACGCGCTGCCCGGCCTTGACCAGAAGTGACGCACAGTGGGCAAAATACAAAAAGTTCACGGCATCGGGCGTCTGCCCGCGGTCCAGCTGAACACAGACATAATAGCCCCACTCCCAGGTCTTGTCGCGCCTGTCCGTGACGATACGCGCCCGGGTCACGCGGCCCGTGATGCGCTTGCCTTTATAGTAGGGCATTCGGATCGTCGCGTCGTCCAGCCCGGCCAGGTCAAGCCCGCCGTGCCAGACCTTGCCCCCGCCGCGGGTCCAGCCCCAGCGGGCGTAGGGGCAGCGCACCTCGGTGCGGCCCGCAAAAATTCCTGTCTGCTGCATCTTCAGCCTCCTCTGCGCAGGGTGTAGATGACCTTCATCGTCTTGTCGGCGGTCTTTTCCACCGACTTCGGCAGGTCGTTGATCGTCGCCAGATAGTTTGCCCGCAGCACACGCTCGGTACGGATGCGGCTGTCGCCGTAGTAGCGGCGCAGCGGCGTCAGCGGCTCACCCAGCACCGGCACTGTTGTGGAAAAGCCCGACGTCGTGTTGTCGTAGCCCGCCGCCTCGCAGGAGAACAGCTCGTTCTTCCCGGTGTTCAGCACCACGGCGCGGGTGCGGTAGTAGCAGTACAGCCGCCCGTCGTGGGCGTCGGACAGGTAGGCCATGTCGTCGCCGTGCATCGTCACGGCCTGCACATCGGTGGGATCAGCCAGCGGAAAGCGATAGATCTGCTCAGCCTGGTCCTGGACCATGTAAAGGCTGCCGCCGTAGACCGTGCCGTTCAGCGGCGTGCCGCGGTTCTCACTGATGAAGGACTGCAGATCAACGCCGGTGTTGTTCGGCACGGTGTAGTCCTTTGCTGCCAGCGTTTTTCTGTCGTACTCACGTATTTTTACAACGCCCCTTGCGTCAATGTAGTCAACCTCCGGCGCGGACACCAGATAGATTTTATCCGCCTCCGCGTCAAAGCAGATGCGGCAGTAGTCCTCCCCGGCGGAGGAATCCACCTGCAAAAAGTCCGCCACATCCAGCGTGTCGGTGCTCCACAGGCTGTCCCACAGGCCGGTGGGGTCGCAGCGGAACAGGTCCAGCGTTTTCAGACCCAGCGCATGATGCCGCAGCTCCAGCACGCCCTCGTCGGCGTTCAGATACCCGGCCACGGCCTCGTCCGCCTCGGGGTCGGCGTAGAGCAGCACGCCCTTCTCGTCGGTGGGGTAGGTCGTTTTGGCCAAAAGGCCCGTCAGCAGCTGGTCACCGCCCAGCGCCCCGCCAAAGCCGAGCCGGTCCGCGTTGCAGGCAGCTGCGTCCGGCGCGTCGATCATCTCGGAGTAGTACGCACCCATCGGGTGGGTCAGGCAGACCGAGCCGATGACGCCGTTGGCCTGGCTCGTCGCGAACTCATAGACGTAGGTCACGACGCCGCTCCACGGGTCGATCTTCGTCTCGGTCAGGTTGGCGCTGCCGCGCACCGTGTTTTTGGTCGCGTTGACCTGCCCGGCCATCGCCGTGCCCACAACGCCCGCGCCCGCCGGGGCAAACACTGTGGCCGGGTCGCTGCCCAGCGGCGTGTCGTACAGCAGCAGGCCGCCGTAAAACATCGTCACCAGATCCTTCGGGGCATTCGTGTACCCCTGGTCGCCGCGCCACAGCAGCATGGCCTTGTTCAGGCTGCCGCCGTAGCCGTTAAAAATATCCGACACTGCGTTGGTGATAAGATTATCGCTCTCCACCACCTCCACCGCGCCGGTGTGCACATCGGTCAGTTCAATGCGCGTATGACCGTGCAGGGTCATTGCATCCGCTCCCTTCGTTTTATACATTGATGCTGCGTGCTTTTATTGCAATTGGCAGCAGTGTCTCCTCACATTCCAGCGTGCCGTCCCACGGCGTCTCGCTTGCCATGCCCTGCCCGGTCACGGTGGCCTTGATGCCGTAGGGCGCGATCTTCACCGTGCCGCCCGCGCAGACCAGCCGCACCGACAGCCGCGTGACCGTCCCGGCCTCCACCGACGCAAACGGGTAGAACAGCGCCAGCGTGTGTGCGCCCGTCTCCAGCCGCTGCTGCGGCGCAAAATTTTCCACCGGCACGTCGTTTATATAGTACCGCACGGTCAGCGTCAGTACCTTGCCGGTTTCGGGCGCTGCGTCCAGCAGCAGCTGCGCCAGGAACATAGCGCTCGTCTCCTCCACTGCCGTGAAGGCAATTGCCACGGCGGGCGTCTCCACGGTCTGCACCGCCAGCTCCGCCGGGTTCGTGAAGCTGTAATACACGATCCGCTTGCTCTCGGCGCTGTTCTGTAAGCGGCGCAGCGCTTTTTCCGTCGCACCGTCCGTTGTGCCGCCTAAGTAAGGGTTGCGGCCCACGCCCTTTAAGGTCTGCCGCCCGCGGTAGCGCCAGACGAAATGCGTCACGAGCATCTCGGGCGCAGTGCCGTCCTCCATCGGCAGCGCCACGCGGTCCCCCGGCTCAAACGCCGGGTCGCCGGGCATCGTCACGGTGGCCGGGACGTAGTCCAGCCTTTGCAGCGCCGCAAACAGGTTGTCGGTGATCTGCTGCCGTGTGGCGGGCAGACCCTTTTCGGCCAGCGTCATGTTGGAAATGCGCATCGTCAGGCCGGTATCCTGGCTGCGGCCCGCGGCAAAGCTGCCGTCGTCGGTCTCGATGCTCAGCGCCGCGTAGTGGCAGGCAAAATCCGAGACCGCCGCCTCGCTGCGCGCCGCCGCGGTCAGCGCGGCACAGGGCTTTTCGGCAAAGGTGCGCAGCACCAGCCGCCCCGCGCGGTCCGCCGCCGCAAAGCCGCCCACCAGCTGTGCCACGGCGGCGGCGCACTCCCGCCAGGTAGACAGGCCGTCCGCGCCGCTCAGCTGGCAGACGAGGGCAGCGTTCGGGTTCAGCGCGCCGATCTCGGCCTCGGTCTGGCCCAGCGTCAGCCCGCAGGCCGCCGCGATCTGCCCCAGCAACGCATAGGCCGTGCCCTGCATCGTCGTACCATCGTATTTTTGCTGCAAGGCCAGAATGTTGTCATAGGCCTTGATGCTCACATACAGCGCGCGCCGCTCGGCCTCGGCCACCGTGTAAACGCCAAGCGGCACGGTCTCCCACCGCCCGCCGGGCAGCTGCAGGCCGTAGTGCAGCACGAGCTTTGCGCCGTAAAACGCATAGCGGCTCAGGTCGGTGCGCAGGTTGAGCGCCGCCTGGCCGAGGTAGGCGCAGCCAAAGGCCAGCTCCTCCCCCGTGACGCACTGGTTGTCCAGCGTCAGCGACCCGCTCATGAGGTCTGCCGCGTCCAGATCCAGCACCGTGCCGTTTGTCAGCGTCAGCGTGCCCGTCACCCGGTCGGTCCGCGTCCGTGCGCGGATCGCGGTTTTGTAGGCATCCGATACGGAATAAATTGTCACTCACCTCGTTTCCACATCCAAGTAGGGGCGGGGCATGCCCCGCCCGCAGCCATCCCATAGACGGCCTGTTGCGGTAAGGCCGCGGGCCGGACATGTCCGGCCCCTACCACCTGCAAAATTCTGCATTAAAACTCGATCAGATTCACCGCCACCTCCCACACGGCCTGCCCGTCGCGGGCGGCCTTCAGGTCGGCGGTGCGGTCCCCGGCGTACATCTTCGCCGTGCGCACGCCGCCAAAAAAATACTGCACGGTCATGCTGTCCGGGGCTGTGGCGTTCAGCACCCTGGCGCAGTCCGCCGTCGAGAGCGCCGCCCAGCCGGCACTGATCTTTGCCACGCCGCCGCGCACCCGCTCCCGCACAAGAACGCCGTCCTCGGTGCGGCCCGTGCCGCTGCTGTCCAGATCGGACAGCTGCACCTTGTACGCACTCGGCGCGGGCAGCGCCGTGCCGTCAATGTTCAAAATTTCCACGCTTCACCTCCCGCCGCTGCGCAGGGCGCGGCGATTCTGGCTGTTGGCGATGACACTGTCCAGCAGCTCCTCGCCGATGTAAATGTTGATGGGCTGGCCGTCCGCGCTGCCCTGCCAGCCGGCCAGCGTCTCCGCCATGGCCTGCTTGATGGTCGCCAGCGGCGCTTCCACGTTCGTGCCAGTTGTCTGGTCACCGAGCATCGCCAAAAACTGCCGGTTCGGCGGGATGACCGCCCCCTGCGCCAGCGCCGGGACCGGCACCGACGCCGCGTAGCCCAGCCCGGGCAGCGCACTTTGGCTGCTGACCAGCTTGCCCGCGCCGCCCAGCACACTGCCCGCCATGCTTTTGGCATGTCCGATGGCCGACAGCAGCCCGTTGATGGCCGCCGCAATGGCCGCGACCATGCTGCGCACAACGCCCAGCACCGTGGAGACCGCCGTCTGCACAATGGAGACGATGCGTCCCCACACGGTAGAGACCGTCGCGGCCATCGCAGCCCAGGCAGCGTCCCACTCGCCCCGCAGCACGGCGGTCAAAAAGTCGGCCATACCGCGCAGCACCGCCAGCGCAATCGTGATGCCGTCCGCAATGATGCCCGCCGCACCGGTCACCGCCGTGCCCAGCGCCGCAAACACCTGCACGGCCACGGGGGCCAGCGCCGTGATGAGCCACTGCACAAACGGGGCCAGCACGGTGTTCCACAGCGTCAGCAGCAGCGTTGTCACCGCGCCGAGGCACGCCGTCAGCTCGTTCCAGAGCGGCTGCAGGTGCGCGGTCCAGAGCGCACCCAGCAGGTCAAACAGCTGCACCAGCACAGGCTGCAGCACCTCGCTCCACAGCGCCGAAACGATGCCGACGACGTTCTGCCACCCCTGCGCAAGGCCGTCCAGAATCGGCTGGCCGTAGGCGGCCCACGCCTGCTCCATGCCCGCCCAAAGCCCTTGCCAGACCGTGTCCAGCAGCGCCAGCGCGGGCTGGACCACCGTAGAGAGTGCCGCGCAGAGCTGCTCCCATACGCCAGCTGCCGCCGCGGAAAGCCCCTGCCAAACCGTCTGCCACGCCGCGGCGAACGGCGCAAAAAATTCCTGCAGGTACGCCCAGAAATCCGCCCACGCGCTGCGCAGGCTCTCCAGCACGCTCTGCCAGACTGCCGTCAGGCCGCTCAGGTCGCTGCCCGCTGTACCGCTGCGGCGTGCCGCGGTGCCGGTGGTGGATCTTGCGGCCTTCTCGGCCTTCGCCGCGGCCTCGGCGGCCTTTTGCTGCTTTTCCGGCGCCGCCGCTTTGTCCTCCGCCGGGGCGGACAGGCGGTTGATCTCGTCAAATTTTGCCAGACTGCGGGCCGATTTCACGCTCTGTGCCGCCGCAGCCCGCAGCGACACGCGCAGCTCGTCCACAACGCTGCGCGCCTGCTGCCCGGCGTCGCCCACGCTCCCCAGCGCCGCAGAAATTTTATCCAGCGCCGTGCGCAGGGACGCCGAGGGCTGCTTCAGCGTTGACAGCTCGTCAAAGGTTATCTCCTGCATTTCTCATCCCCCCAGCAATTCCAGCAGCCGCCTTTTCTCCGCCTGTTCCTCGGCGCTCTCCACGCCCCGCAGCTCCACCACGGCGCGGTGGGTGCGGTAATAGTCCAGCTCCCAGTTTTCCAGCCGCTTGCCGCGGCGCAGCTTATCACGGATGGCCACCACCGTCGCAAAGCTCCCCTCGCCGATGGCATCGAACCACGCCAGAAAGCTCCACCAGTGCAGGTAGGGCAGCGTGCGCACATCCTGCCCCGCGGCCTTGCTGATGCCCGCGGCGATCAGCGGTGCGTCCTGCTGCCAGTCCATCAGCGCGGGGCCGGGGCGGGGCTGCTCGCGGCGGCCCGCCGCCAAAAACTCCGTCAAAAACTGCGTGGCATCGGGCCAAAGCGGCTGCGGCAGCGCGGCAAATTCCGGGTAGAACAGCCGCATGGCCACATACCAGCGCTCGCTCTGGTCCAGCGCCGGGTCGGCCTGGCCGTTCAGCCAGCGCAGCAGCTCCAGCACGTCGCGGTAATCGCTGCGGATGGCGTACCGCACGCCGCCCAGCTTCGCCTGCATCGGCAGTCCCCACGCCCCGGTCATACCGCGCCCCGCTCGGCGCGGGCGGCATCGGCCCGGGCTGTGGCGGCATCGGCGGCAGCGGTCAGGCGACGCTCGGCGCCCTCGCGCAGGATTGGCGTCAGCGCCTCCAACAGGTTCTGCACCACACGCTTGCCGTTGGCCCCGACACCCGCCAGGTTCACCCCGCCCAGGATCGCGTCAAAGTCGTTCTCCGCGCCAAAGATGCCGGTCAGCAGCTTCTTGATCTTGCCGTCGTACTCGTTCAGCAGGGCCAGCCCCGCCGCGGCGCGCTGCTGCTCGTCGCCGTCCAGCGCCGCCAGCGCCTTTGTCAGCGCGGCGTCGTACCCGTCAAGCTCTGCCCCCGCCGCAAAAAAGCGGTGGTAGAGGTTCGGGTCTGCCGGGTTAAAGCGCAGCACCCCGCGCCCGTTGACGCGGAATTCCTCCACGACGGTGTCAATGTTCAGCTCCATCGTACTCTCCTTTCTTCAAAGCCTTCCCCCTCGGGGGAAGGTGGCGCCGCAGCGCCGGATGAGGGGCAGCCTTCCGGCAGCCGCTCTTTTGCCTGTCACGCCTGCGTAAACTTCTTGGTTGCCGGGTCAAACGTGCCCTTCGTCTTGACGCCGGTGTAATGCACGTTGAACGGAATCTGGTAGCCGGTGGTGTCGCCGCCGTAGCTGACGACCTCGATGTAGCATTCCTCGCGCACTGCGGGGTACGCCCCCGCCGTATCCTTGTCCCAGAGCTTGACCTCGACGATGTCGGTTTTCAGGTCATCCAGCACCAGATCGCCGTCGATGATGGCCTGCAGACGCTCAAACAGCGGGTCGCCCGGCTCGGCATAGTAGGGGCTGACCTCGCCCTGTTTCTGGTAGCCGTTGATCGTAACCGTCGTCTCACCGACGATATTCGACTTTTTCTCCACGTTCGCGCTCAGCTCGGGGGAGTATTCCTCCAGATCGCTGCCCAGGCGGGTGTAGCTGGCGTCGCCGCTGCCAAAGGCGGCGTTCAGGTAGTGGGCCATGTACTTGCGTTCAATTTTCATGTGGTTTCCTCCGTATAAACTTGTATGTATTCCGCTTGTAAACGCACGGTGTAGACCGCCGTGCCGCCCGCGTCGGCGCGCTCCATGCGGCCCTGCTCGGCGCGCAGGACCTCGCGCCCCGCGTTGCCCAGCACCGGCCCGCGGCCTGCGGCGCTCTCCGCTGCCGCCCAGGTCTGCAGATCCAGCAGCCGCGCGGCGTTGTCGGCATCGGTGCGCGGCAGGCAGAGCCGCAGCGTGAACTCCGCCCGGCAGCGCTGTGTCACGCGGCCCAGCAGGTTTTCCCGCCGGTCCAGCACCGTGATGCCCCGGCACCACAGCCCCGCCATGTACGGCGCGGGGCCAACGTCCCCCACCGTCAAAGAAAGCCCTTGCAGGGCAGGGGCCCGGGCCAGAAAGGCCGTCATTTTTGTAAGCATGGTTTGCCTCCTTCTCTAAAGCCTTCCCCGAGGGGCTGCGCTCGCAAGCTTGCCCCTCATCAGCCGCCTGCGGGCGGCAGCTTCTCCCCCGGGGGAGAAGCCAAAAAAATTCTCACCTTGTCAGGCTCCTCACGCCCGTTCCGCTTCCGTTCCACCAGGCACCGGCCTCGACATGGTGTGGTTTACCGCGCAGCCGCATCGGCAGCACGTACTGCACCAGCGCCGCACCCTCCACCGCCGCAGGCACAAAGCCCGGCCAGTCGGCCCAGGTCAGCGCCGGGCCCTCGCCGGGGAACAGCCTGTCCCCCGGTGCCAGCGTATAGTCCGCGCCGTACCGGGCCGTCGTCTCCGGGATGACCACCAGCAGCGCCGTGCCCCGGCGTGTGCCGCCTGCGTCGGGCAGCTCCCGGCGGCCCTGCTGCCAGCAGACGCCCCGCAGTACGGTGCGCACCACAGTCTGCGCCGCCGCGTCGGCGTGGTAGAGCGTCACGGTATCGCGGTACAGCTTATTCATGGGGCAGCCACCGCCCGATCCGCAGATAGTAGCCCGCCTCGTGGCGGAAATGCGCCGCCCGGTCTGCCAGCGTGCGGGAGCACAGCTCGGGCGGCGCGGTGTAGGTCTCGCTCACGCTGCCGACGCTCACCTTCGCAATGCCCCGGGCTTCGTCCTCCTGCGCGAACTCGTACATTGCGTCGGCCACAGCGCAGAGCGCCATGCCCTCGGCCAGCTCCGGGTCCAGCCCCTGGCGCGGGGCCACGGCGTACATCTCCCTCATACGGCGCAGCTCGTCCCCGGCGCGTCTGATGAAGCGGGGGAACTCCTTTTCCGGGATGTCCTCGCCCAGGTAATCCTCTACGTAAAAGGTATAATCCGGCACGCGCACGCCCCCTTACGCCTTGAACTTTGCCAGCACGACCTTAGCCTCATTGGACAGCACAGCGACGTAAAATTCGTCCGCCGTGATTTCGGTGGTGCGGGTCTTGGGCTTGCGCTCGGTCTCAATGTTGACCTCGCGCTTGCGGTAGATGGTCAGCGCCGGGATCTCGTCATCGACCTCGGGGTCGGCCTCCAGCTTGACGATGGGGCAGGCGTAGACGCCTTCGGCCAGCGGGACCTTCTTGCTGGGCACAAGGCGGCAGCCCGCGATCATGCCGATCTCGCCGGTCAGGCTGACGCCGGGCGTGTACTTGTCGGCGCTCAGGAAGTCGGGGTTCTTGCGCAGCTGGGTGACCTGCTTCGGGTGGATGAACAGCACCTTGTCGGAGCAGCCCATCTCCTCCTCAAACAGGTCAACAGCATCGACGATGGCGTTGTAGCTGATCTGGGCCTGGCTGCCGTCGTAGATCAGGCTTGCGCTCTGCAAAGCGTCCATGCAGTCATTGTCGACCTTGGCGGCAATGGCCTGCGCCAGCTGGGTGTTGGCCTCGCCCACCGGGTTGCCGTAGCCGGACAGCACGGCCTCGTCGGTCAGGCCGATGCCCTTCATGGCCTTTTTGATGGTGGCCTTGCGGGTGGAGGTCGTCATCTTCTCAATGGCGACCTCGCCGCCCTCGGCCACGTCGGAGGCGTCGCCGATGTAGGTGTAGGCAGGCACGGTGATGGTATCGCCGGGCACGCCCTGCAGCGTATCGTCAATTTTGGCAAACGGTGCCACGCGCAGCTTCTTCGGGATGCGCGCGGACACCATATCCCCCATAACCTCAGGGTCGATCAGTTCGGACAGCTTCGTGATGAAATCAGACATATAGTTTCTCCTTTTTATGTGTTTTTACTTTTGTACGGTAGTGGCTGCTTTCTTGCCTCCCTCTGCGAGACAGACTCTCCCGGGACGGGGGAGGTGGCGCGCAGCGCCAGAGGGGGCCAAGAGGGTGTCCCTCACTTCCTCAACTCTTTATAAACCTCCGGGTTCTCCTTCTTCAGCGCCAGTCTCTCCCGGTACCCCATCCGCGCAAAGGCGTCGCGGTCCAGCGCTACCGGCACGCTGCCGGTCCCCGCGGCATAGGGCGCGGGGGTCTGCATCGGCTTGTTCTGCTCGTTCTCCATTGTATTTCACCTCACTTTCTGCAGCATCGTAGGGCGGGGTGACCTCACCCCCGCCGCACTGCACGGCAGGCTCATTGCGCCCGCCCTGCATCGCCCATAAACCGGCGGCGAATCTCTGCCAGCTCCGCCTCGGTCTCATGCGGCAGATCAAAATACCACGCCAGCGCCAGCTCGGGGCGCAGAAGCCCCGCGTCCACCAGCTCACGCTGCTCGGCCCAGATACGCGCACGGTCATACAAAACACCGTCGCCCCAGTCGATAGCCGGGGCTGCGGTCTGCGGCAGACCGTCCAGCCCGTACACCGCGCCCAGCGCACTGCACAGCGCCATGGCCTGCTGCACCGTATCCGTCCACGCGCTCTGCAGGTCGCGGATCGTCAGGTCGTAGTCCACCGACGTTGCGGCGATCTCCGTCGCCGTGCGCGGCTCGGCGGGGGTCTCGACCTCGCTCAGAATGCCGCGGCGCAGGCCCAGCAGGCTCTCACACCCGCGCAGAAGATCCTGCTTGCGGGCCAGATAGCTGCCCTCCCGCAATGTCGGGCTGTAGACCGTCACGCCGACGTTGGCCGGGTCGTCCGGCAGGCCGACAAACAGATCGTCCTGCAGCGCACGGCGGCCCTGGGCATCGGGGCGCAGCAGGTCCTCCGACGCAAAAACGCGGGACGCGCCGTTCGCAAATTCGGCGTTCAGCTGCTCCTCGCAGCGGGCCAGTGCGTGCAGCAGCCCCGCCGCCGGGGCATAGATGCTGACCGCGTCGGTGCTGCCGTCCACACAGTTCATCAGCGGCGTTTTCAGCACGGCCAGCCCGACGCCCTGCACCCCCGGCAGCACAAGCTGCGGGACCAGCTCCGCACAAGCGGGCAGCGTGGCCAGCGGCACACAGCGGCCCAATGTCTGGCCGTTCAGCTCAAACAGCCGCGTTTCGATGGTCAGGCCGTCCGCGCCCGCGGTGCGGCGCTCCAAAAGGGCGTACTGCCGCCCATCGACGCTGTGCCGCTCCATCGTGCCGACGGCCAGAAGGCTGCCGTGGGCGTCGCGGGCCAGCGGCACGTAACAGTCGCGCCGGATGGCCGCAAAGTCGAACGCCCCGTCCCGCGGCACCGGTTTCAGCAGACACTCTCCGCCCACCAGCGCGTACTGCATCGCGGTCTTGGCCGCCGCGTTCAGCGCCGACAGGCTGCGGCGCAGCGGGTCCGGTGCCTCGGGCGGCAGGCGGGTCTCGTACTCGGCAAAGACCGTGCGGCAGAGCTTGCCGACGATCAGCGCCGCCACACGGGGCGCGGAATCCTCGCCCGCGCGCGGCACGCCGTAGTACAGATCAAACCATTCCCGCACCGCCGCCCGCATTTTGACAGATGTAACGTCACTTTTCCCAAATGCCTGTTCCAAATAGGATTGCAAATCATCCTCTCCTTTCTTCATTGCCACGCGGTAGGGGCCGGGCATGCCCGGCCCGCGGCCTTCCCGCAGACTTCCGTTTTCGCCAGGCTGCGAGCCGCACATGTGCGGCCCCTACATGCGCAACACATTTTAGCTTCCTCTCCTTCTCCACACCCCCTCCACCGCGTACCGCACCGCGTCAATGTGGTGGTTGTTCACGTCGGGGTAGCCCGGCAGCACCTCGCCCGTCCGCGGGTCGCGCTCGTACTCGTACTCACTGAACTCCGCCGCCGTGGCCGGGCAGCGCACCGGGTCAATGATGATCGCCGCCAGCCCCTGCAGCCACTTCATGCTCTCACGCACGCTGCCGGGGCCCTTCTGGGCTGCGCGGCAGGGCAGCCCGGCGGCGCGGTAGTCGGCGCAGGATTTCGGCTCGGCGGCATCCGCCGTCAGCGGGCCGTCCGTGCCTGCGCCGCGCGCCAGCAAAAGCTCTGCCGTCTCGCGGTTCGGCGTGCGGCTGCGCGTCAGCTCGTCAAAAATCACCAGCACCCGCCGCGCCGCATCGTAGGCCGCGGCGTTGTAGGCCCAGGGGTCGGGGTACCAGCCCCAGTCCACGCCGTAGTAGACGCGGTCATACCGTTCCAGCTCGTCGTCCGGCACGGCCCGCAGCTGCAAATTGGCAAACACCGCCGTGCCGCTGCCCACGACCTCGCCGCCGTACTCATGGCGGAACGCCGCCGGGTTCGTCCGCTGCAGGTGCTCAGCGTCGGCCCAGAACCGCTCGCCCAGCATGGCTCGCGGCAGATCGCGGTAGGTCGAATGGTGCACCAGCTTGCCGGGGCGGGTCTCCAGCGCGTAGCGGTTGGCCCAGCTGCGGGCCATGGCCGGCGGGTTGAAGCTCTTTAACGTCAGCGTCCAGCTGCCGCCGCGCAGCACGGTCTGCTCGACGTTGCGCACCTCCTCGGGGCCGTCGAACTGGTCAAGCTCCTCAAACCAACAAATGCCCACAGCGCCGAACGGCAGCTTTAAGCTCTTGAGCTTGCCCGGGTCGTCCGTCCCGAAGAATAAGATCTTCTGCCCGGTGGGCAGATAGGTACACTCCATCGGGCTGACCGTGCAGCGGAAATACCCCGCGCACCCCAGCTCCCCGATGGCCCATACGATCTGGTTGTACACGCTGTTGCGCAGCGTGCCGCCGACCTTGCGCAGCACCACGGCGTGGCAGTCCGGGTGGCGCAGCAGCTGCCAGACCAGCTCCATCGAAAGATAGCTCGATTTACCGGACCCGCGCCCGCCCTTGGCCACGACCTCGGTCACCTCGCCGCGCCGTATCGCCTGATGCACGGGCCAGAACACGCCGGGTATCTTCTCCTTCAGCAGCACTTCCACCTTGGCGCCTCTCTCCTCTCTCCTATCTCCTCTCTCCTAACTTTCACTGTCCACAATGACCACCCCCTCTGTTTTCGCCCCGTCGCCCAGGCCCAGATGCTTGTACAGCATTTCCAGCGCGCGCAGCTTGTCGGCCACCTTGACCGGCAGACCGCCCTCCTCGCCGGGGACGGCAAAGGCGATCTCGGCCAGCTCGTCCAGCACATGGTCCGCGTCGATCTCACACAACGGCATCCCTCCTTTTCCCGAATGGGTATAAAAAAACCCGCGGGAGGAATCACTTCCTCTCACGAGTTTCGATGGTATCATATTACCACTGTTGGTTGTGAAATACAATGAAATTTTGCGAAATCTTCGGGAAATTTACTGAAATCTTTTTTACGCCCGCTTCGGCACGGCCATCCCCTCCACAGCCGTCCGGTGCAGTTGGTACGCCCGGCGCTGAACTACCCCCATCGCCTCCGCGATTTCCGAAAAATTCTGCCCCATCACATAGCGGCGGCGCAGCACCTCCTGCCCCGGCCTATCCCGCACCGTCATGATGCCGCACATAATTTCCGCGCGCGTTTCCATGCAGCTTTCCAGCTGCTGCTCCAGCCTTTTCTGCGCTTCTTCGATACGTTCTACGGCCCGCGGCAGCCTGTCCGCGTTAGGGCCGCTGCGCCCGGGCATGCCGCTCATGCAGGCCGTCACCCGCTCGGCGTCGCTGCGCAGCACCTCGATCTCTTCTTCCAGCATGTGCTGGCAGCTGACAGACGCCTGATAGCGACCCAGCCACTCCACTTTTCCCTTATAGTCCATCGCTGTCCTCCTTATATGTTGCCGCTCCTGTCAGGTATTGTTGGTTACTCTCATCTTAATGCAACAACATATAGTTGTCAATATATTTTTGCAAATTCCCGCCTGGCAATCCCAAAAACCGGACTTCCGCTTCTTTTTCCGCATTCCCGCTTGACACCTGCCGCCCCTCCATGCTACGATGACGATACTAAAGGCAATACCGCATAATTCCCGCCTTACGGCTTAAGCACCGCTCCGGCGGCTG
>OLRT01000347.1_pt1 | contig 37128 bp, 31 predicted proteins | sample 1672021 | NCBI WGS metagenome assembly OLRT01 (sample SAMEA3136637, study PRJEB25190) | human gut metagenome | reverse complement strand
TCCATGCGGCGGTTGATCTGGTCGACCCCATGGAGGATGTCGATCACGAGCCCCACGCCCTTAAAGGCGTAGAAGAGCGCCACCGTGATGAGCGCCTCGGGAGCGCAGGTGAGAGCCGCATATATCATACAGGCGACGAACGCACCCGCAAGCGTGAAGCAGCGGAATCCCATGTACTCGCCCAGCGTGTTCTCGCGCTTGATGTCCGAGATCTGGTACGTGCCCATCTTGTAGTTGGCGAACGTGCCGAAGATGCCCACCACGGACATGGCAAGCGAAAGCAGGCCCGCGTCGTCGTAGCCCGACGACAGGCGCACCACCACGATGGTGGTAAGCCACTGGCAGGCCAGGTACGTCATGGAGCCGATGGAATTCCACAGCATGTTCGCCTTCACGGAAAGCTGCTCGGGGCGCTTTTGCTCCTGCGAAGAGGCACCGCCCATCGAGGGTTCGCTCATAGGCGATACGCTTCCATGACGTGCACGGGGCGCGCGTTTTCCGCCGGCGGCGTGCGCCAATCGCCGTATTCGATGGTGAGAAACTCCTCGTAGCCGGCCGGCGCGAAGTATTCGCGGTCTTCGAACTTTATGCGAACAGGATCAAACAGGCTTGCCGGATAGGATTTTTCCAGTTTGCCTTCTCCGATGACGTCGATAACGCGATTACTGCCCTGCCCCGCCCGGTCCACCTGCTGCGCAAGGTCGTCAAGGCGTTTCGCCAGCTCATACAAGTCTTTGTGCTTCACGAACGGGCACACGATGCGCTTGACCAGCTTCACGAAGCCGTTCGTGCCCGTGGAGGGGTCGGTTACCGCGAAGCTGCGCAGCAAACCTTCGCGCGCGTGCTGTTTCAGCAGGCCAGAGGACTGCTGGCTGTAGCGCTCAAGCGGAAACACGTCCACCCACACGCCCGTGGCCGCCTTCTTGCCCACGAAGTTCTCGTAAATGACGGTGGTGGTGTCCACGATTTTCGCGAACTGGTAGATGGACGACTTGTCGCGATACGACACCAGCTTGAACCGGTCGGTGGTGCGCCATTCATTAAAGCGCTGCATGAGCAGCTCGTACTGATCGCGCATCATGACGATATCCATGTCGTCGTCCCATGGGATGAACCCGCCGTGGCGCACCGCGCCCAGCAGGCTGCCGTAACCCAGGAAGTACTGCACCCCGTGCGCCTGGCACACGCGGTCGATCTCGTCCATGATTTCAAGCTCGATGGCCTTCATATCGTCGACGGTCAGTTGCTGCATGGCTATCGCTGCTCCTTGCTTTCGTCGACGCCGCGTGCAGCGGCCTCGGCCAGCGCTTCGTTTTGCACAAGGTTGCGCACCTTCGCGCGCAGCTGCGACATTTCCACCGTGGTGTAGAACTCGCGCAGTACCAGCACCGCAATCACATACACGAACACGAAGTTCGCCGGGCTCTCGATACCGAAGATGTCTGCAAAGAAGAACGGAATCTGGCGGAACACGCCCATGAGCACCAAGCTTAGGGCGAACAGGAACCAGAACGTGGAATCGGCGATGGTCACCTCGGCCTTGCGGATTTTGCGCAGCACGAACCAAAACGTCAGCAACGCCCCGATCAGCAGCGTTGCGGAAAACAGCAGGCTCACTTCTTCCTCCTAAACCACTGCACCAGCAGAATGGAAATGCTCATGCGCAGCATATACGTAACGGACTTCGTAAAATTCAGATAGCTTTCGCCAGCGGTGCGCTCGCGCATTTCCACCTGAATTTCCTCGACCTTGTAGCCCCAGCGCATCAAAAGCGAAATGGTATCAGGCTCGGGGCCGAAGTCGAGCTCATTGGCAAACAGCGGAATCATCTGCTTGTCGAACAGGCGCATGCCCGAAGTAGGATCTTGGATGCGCTTGCGAGACGTGATGAGAATCATAGCGCTGATAAGCACGCTGCCCGCCATGCGGGCCGACACGGGCTTTTTCGTGGTAGCGAAGCGACTACCGATGACAATGTTCGCGCCATCACGCTCGGCAGCTTCAACCATGGCGTCGATGTAGGCGGCGGAATGCTGGCCGTCGGCATCGAACTGGATGGCGTAATCATAGCCATGTTCGTATGCGTAGCGCATGCCCGTCTGGAACGCGCCAGCAAGCCCCAGGTTCACCGGCAGGCTAACGTAGTTGTAGCCACGCTCCTTGCAGATGTCGAGCGTGCGGTCGCGCGAACCATCGTTGATGATAACGTAATCAATGTCCGGCGCATTTTTGCGCAGATCCTCAATAGTGGACACAATGTTGTCCTGCTCGTTATATGCCGGAATAACGGCGAGCACACGGATATCCCTCATGAACGTTCGCTTTTCTCATTTCTCACGTCGTTGACAATCGCGCACTCGCGCAATCCAAACTAATAGTCTACCATACGCGTAATAGCCAACTTTCGCGAAGCATCCATGGTCAACGTATACCCATATCGATTCCCCGCGGTTTTACGACCTTTCAAAAGATGTGCAAGCGTGCGTATCGTATGCTTTGATCATTACGTTTCGCGGTCACGCTTTCTAAGCGGCCAGACAACCAATTGCAAGGACATCAGAAGTCGACTGGACAGATTATGCAAACTTCCAACCATAAACAGCACCCATCCATTTGCCTTTATACTGCACTGTACGCTCCCAGCATGGGAGGCGTCGAAACATATACGCATAATCTTGCAGCCGCGCTAAGCGATATGGGCTGTCGCGTAACTGTGGTAACCATGAATACGCACAACGCCGCCCCAAGCGAAGTCCAAGGCAACATCGAGATAGTGCGGCTATCCTGTCACAGCATGCTTGGCGGGCGCTATCCCGTGTCAAAACACAACAAGGCCTATCGCCGAACCATGGAGCGTTTGGCCAAGAAGCCACTCGACTATGTGGTGGTGAACACACGGTTCTACCCGTTATCGCTTGAAGGCTTGAAATTCGCGCGACAACGCGGCATTACCCCCGTGCTTATCGAGCATGGCTCAGCGCACCTAAGCATGGAAAGCGCCGCTATCAATTACGTAGTCGAAAGCATCGAACACGCCATGACGGTGCTGGACAAGCGTCAGCAACCCGTTTGCTACGCTGTGTCGAAAAAGGCCAGCGCTTGGCTTGGGCACTTCGGCATCGAATCGGCCGGCGAGCTGCCTAACGCCATTGACGCCGATGCGTATGCTGCGCAGGCTTCCAACCGCGCTTTTCGGGATGAGCTAGGCATTAACCCCAATGCGCTATTGGTAGCCTCAGCAGGACGTTTGGTACCAGAAAAGGGCGTTACACAGCTTGCGCAAGCCGCAGGGCAACTAGCACGCGAAAGCCGCAACATCCACGTAATCATGGCAGGTGCTGGCCCACTTGAAGCCGAATTAACCGCCGCAGCCACACCAAACCTGCACCTGGTTGGCAAGCTTGACAAGCATGATTTAGCCGCGTTGTACCAACAAGCTGACGTCTACTGCCTGCCCTCGCGTTCTGAGGGATTTGCCACCACGCTGCTAGAGTCAGCCGCGTGCGGCACATCCGCGATTGTAACGAACGTTGGCGGCACCGATGAGCTTATTCCCAGCGAACGGTTCGGCACCATCATTTCGAATATGGAACCAGATACCATAGCTGCCGCTTTGCGACAGGCAGCGGACGATCGACCCGCCCTGCAAGCACAAGGCCACGCCGCAGCAACACGCGTCCGGGAAATATGTTCTTGGCAGCAAACAGCGAAACGAACACTTAAAGCATGCAAAAATGCGAATTTTCGCTAATGCCACACAACAAATTAGCTCTTGATCTCTGCGTTCCTTTTATTCAAATCATCGAAAGGACTCCGTTTGCGTAAGCACCTCTCTGCTTATCGCTTCGCCAATTTGGTATTGGGAACGGTACGGCGCGGCAATGCAGTTCCTTATCCTATTCTTTATCAGCATGCCATTCGCTATGGCAAAGCACGAGGCTTAGCGCAAGGGCTTCCTATATAGCCATTGCGCGCACTGCCATATTGCCTCTAGCGAAGAAAGGCAACCGTACGCACCGGCTTCTCCTGTTCGCCCACTTACGACATCTTTGAAGCAGGAGAACTTGCATTTTCAGGTAAAACATTACAGTCGCCGTTTTTCAAACTTCGTGCTCTGCTGCAAATGCGAGTCAATCGCAATGCCACGACCTGAATTCATTATGGAGCGTCGCAAAACCGCAAAGCCCTCTACCGAAAGCGCTGGTTTACGTATTCGCCGAAGCCGGGCAGGGCGAACGAGAAGCTGCCGTCGAGGCCCTCTTCGATGACGCCGGCGTCGAGCAGGCGCTTGCGGTACGTCGACACACCTACTTTACGGCTCGGTTTGCTCGCAAAGCGCACCGCTCCGCTAGCCCCACAGCCCCTTGTTCGCGACGGCGTAGAGCGGGACGTTGCGCATCCAGTCTTGCTGGCGGTAGGGCGAGAGCGAGAAGCGCACGGATTTCACCTGCGGATTCGCCTGCTTGAACGCGCGCAAGCTTTTTGCGCGCAGGTTCTCTTCCGCCTTGACCTCAATTGCGTACACCGCCCCCTGGTCCTGCGCAAGGAAGTCGATCTCCCCCGTCGAGCTCTCGGCCGACCAGTAATAGGGCCCAACGCCGCAATCGGAAATCAGCTGTTGGCACACGTACTGCTCCGTTAAGGCCCCTTTGAATTCGGTGAAGATCCCGCTTCCCTGCACGATGCTTGCGGCATCGACGCCGCTCATGGCGCCAAGTAGCCCGACGTCGAGCAGGAACACCTTGAACGACTTGTGGTCGTCATGCGCAGACAGCGGAAGCGCAGGTTTTTTCACCCGGGAAACCGTGCTGATAAGGCCCGCCTGCTGAAGCCAAATGAGCGCATCCTCGAAATCCTTCGCACGAGCACCTTCGCGAATGCGCCCAAAGACGAACTTCTTGTTTTCGTGCGAAAGGTGCGCCGGAATAGAATGCCACGCATCAAGCGCCTTCGGGAGCAGCCGCATGGGCATGTGCTTGGCGAAATCGCGGGTATAGTCCTCCAGAATTTGATTCTGCAATGCCCTGACCTGGGCGAAATCTTCGCTTTCAACATACTCGTTCACCACTGCAGGCATGCCGCCGACCAGGTAATACGTTTTCAGCGCAAGGACTTCGCGCTCGGAGAACGCCGCCATGGTCTGCGTGTCCTGCGAGTCGAGCAGCAGGCGCAGCGGCCGATCGCCCGTCGCGTCAAGATATTCGCGACACACTTCAGACAGCTGCACTCATTCGTCTAGACCTTGGGCGGTTAGACACGTTATGGGGACCACGAACACGCCATCGTTGCGGCGCATCGCGTAGCCACCCGGCGTCAAAACCGCGCAAAATGCAGGCTCGCCCATAACCATCGTGTCAATCTTCTCCTTCAGCGCAAGCAGGCTTTTTGCGCCGTCATCAGCGAACGCCGACCCGAGTTTCACCTCGAACAGGGCGTAGCGGCCGTCTCTCAGCTGAACCACCGCATCCGCCTCGCGGCCCGATTCGTCATGGTAATGAAACACTTCTCCACCGAGAACCTGCGCATACACGCGTAAATCCCTCACGCACAGCGATTCGAACAGAAGCCCCATCGTCGACGTATCCATAAGCAGCGCCCTCGGCCCAATGCCAAGTGCAGCCGCGGCGATGGAGGGGCACGTAAAATGGCGCGTCGGCGTCTTCGTTATGCGGGATCTGGCATGCAGCGAAGGCGTCCAAGCCGAAAGCTCTTGAATGACGTACAGCCTTCTCAATGCCGCAAGGTACCCGTTTACCGTGTCTCGCGATAAGTCGATATCGCGGTTCTTCAAGTCTTTGTTGATGGATGTCTGAGTTGCCTGCGACGAAACCACGCGAGCGTACTCCTGCATGATCAAGCGAGCATATTGCGGATTTCGGCTCACCCCATCGGCACGAGAAATATCCTGCTCCGCGATGGTGGTCAGGTAGTCGCGAGCAAGCTCAAGCGAGTCTTCCTTATCGGGCAAAGTCACCGCACGAGGCCAGCCGCCACGGCATATGAGGTACGCCATCTCTTCAACATCGCATTCGGAATACCCCGAGCAGTCGGTTTCACCGTTAAACAGCGCCGCCAGCGACACCTCGGCGGTAGAGTCCCTCGATTCCGCAAGGCTCATAGGGCTCATATCGACCGATGCAATTCGGCCAGCGCCAGAATGCGAAGGCGCCGAGGCGGGGGTTGCAGATCCCGTCAGCAAAAAGCGTCCCGGCTCATCGCATTCGTCGACAGCAAACCGGACAGCATCCCAAAGCTGCGGCGCATCCTGCCACTCGTCGATAAGATGCGGAGCTGCACCTTCAAGCAGCACCGAGGGCTTCGTGTTTGCAAGCAGCAGATAATCTTGCCGCTTATCGGGATCTTGCATCATCGTCCAACTTGATGCGTGCTGCAATGCAGACTGGGTTTTACCGCACCATTTCGGTCCCCTGACCTCAACAGCGCCGATATACCCCAGCTTTCGCTCAATAAGCCTATCAACAAAGCGAGGAAGATACCGATTTGAATTCAATTTCGCACTCATAGCAGGGTCCTTCCTGCGAAAACAACCGATTGCGAAGATTATAACCAACCGATTGCGAGGTTTTCAACCAACCGATTGCGAAGCTTTTGACCAACCGATTGCGAAATATGTAACAGTCAAGTTTCGAAGCGCAGCGGATCGCGTAGCAAATAAACGGCGTAATCGTCACTAGTCATGTGAAATCTCCTTGGTACTCGACTGCATGGCAGTTGGAACGTACCAGGGAGGCGGTACCGAATGGAATATCGCCGGTGCTAAACAGCAATAACGCCTAGGTGGGCGAGCGGTGCTCAACCACAACAACGATGGCATCGATTAACGCAAATACTCATTTCGGTAGTTTCAGCTTCAGCTTGCGACGTTTCGCACGGTTACCAGGTTGGCGGATCAACGCGCAGCGAGGTTCTTGCTTCACTGGGCCGCTCAAAAGCGCCAACGTCAGCATTGAGCCGCTTGGTCAAGCTGCTGGCCGAGTAAAGGGGCAGATACGACACGACTTTCCCGCACTTCTTCTCTTCTCGAGGAGCGAATTCGGAAAGCACTACTGCCTCGGAAATACCGAATTCATCTGCGGAAAGCAGATTGTTTAAGGCGCTATGAATCTTGTAATCCTTGCCGGACTTCACCTCAATCGGCAGCACCTGAGCCTCATTGGTCTCAACGACGAAATCAACCTCACCGCGCCGGTTGTTGTGGTAGTAGCGCAGCTTAACACCTGCCGCCGCAAGCTCCTGAGCGACGAAGTTTTCGTAAACCGCACCGAAATTCACGCTTTTGGCGCCGGCAAGAACATCGGCGGCCACTTCGATAGGATAACAAGACATAAGCATCCCGCAATCATGCGCATACAGCTTGAAGCGCGAAGGCTCTTCAGTGCGCGCAAGCATGAACTTAGGCTCCGTAACGTTGACCGCCTTAAGCGCAGTCTTCGCGCCGACAAGCCACGCGAAATCGTTCGCAAACCGCTCGTAGCGCGCCTGCTTTCGCAACGAGTTCAACCGAAAGCGCTTGTTTTCCTTGGCAAGCTGCTGCGGAATCTCATCGTAGATAGCCTTGACCTGCAGCGACCTTCCGTTCGCATATTTGGCAATGTCTTCCCGATACAAACGGACAAGGTCATTAAGAACCTCACGAACAGCACTTAAATCGTGCGAGGAGTCGAGGTATGTTTGCACGGCCTCAGGCATACCGCCGATTACAAGGTACAGGCGGAACAGGTCGATAAGCTTCCCGTGGACTTCGTCAGAAATTGCACCCGGACCGCCGTGGCCGACGCCGGCTGAGTCAAGCACCGTTTGAGGAACGTTTTGCGCCCAGCAGAATTCCTCAAACGTCAGAGGGTACATATGGAGGATGGTCATATACCCAACGGGGAACGACTTCACTTCCGTCAGCTCGACGCCAAGCATCGAACCGGACATGGCAACATCGAATCTGCCGTCTTCGAGCAGGTACTTCGAAATGGTCACGATGTTCTGCGCCTTTTGCACTTCGTCGAAAAACAGCAGCGTCTTCCTATCGCCAAGCGGTTTGCCAGAAATAAGGGAAACCATCTCGACAACCTGACGAGCGTCTTGCGCTTTACCAAGAAGCTCGACCGCGCGGGCGTCGTTAAGGAAGTCGATTTTGATGTAGCTGGCGTATTCGTTGCGCGCAAATTCCTCGATGAGGAACGTTTTACCGATCTGACGTGCGCCGTCGACCAGCAGCACCTTTCTTTTTGCAGCCGCCTTCCACCGCAGCAAAGCATCATAGGCCATTCGTTTTAGCAATGCAATCCAATCTCTTGGCACTAACACAACCATTTTTAGCTGCTATTTGTACATTATCACAACTAAATTTTGGCAGCATTTTGGCATTTTCACAACTTTGGCGAAGGGCTTAAGTGCCTCGCAGCAGCTTCGCAAATTGCATAAGCGTGCTTGAGTACCCATATGGCTTAGCACTCGCCTTGACGAGCCCCAGCGCCTTCGCGTTTGAATAGCCCCCGTTCGTCACAGTATCAAATATCCACCCCCGCGCACGGCGGCAGTGGAAATACGGCACCCCGCCGTATGTTTGCCGCGCCTTTGCGCGCACAATACCCGACCAATCTGAAATACGCCTTGTCAACCCAATTGAACGCGCTTTTGCTGGTGCCAAAAGAATTACGTTTTCATAATACTTTTGGCACCGTGGCTCACTCCGTTATTTGGCTATAGCCGCACGCCGCTATTGAATCGGCGAATTCAATAGCAGGCTGGGGTTGCGGGGCGCGAATTGCGGGGCGTTGGCGCGCTGCGAGTGTTAGCATGGGTTGCAGAGATTGCCGGCGCGGGGTTTGCGACCGGCATGCGAGGGCTCAAGCCAAGGAGGGACCATGGCATTCGAGGATGAAAAAGATCCGTATTGCACCAGCGACAGGTTCGCCACGAAAAACGGCATGAAGGTGGTTGAGCTGGGCGAAGACAGCGCCACCGCCACCATGACCATCGACGAGTCGTTCTTAAACGGCATCGGCATCCCCATGGGCGGGTGCTATTTCACGCTAGGCGACTACTCGTTCGGCGCGGCGTGCCATTACATCAAGAACGAGATTGTGACGCTGAATTCGCAGATCGACTTCATCGCGTCGGCGCAGCTGGGCGACACGGTGTACGCGCGCTGCCATTGCGTGTCGGCCACGCGCCGCACCATGCGCTACGAAGTGGAGATGACCGACCAGAACGGCAAGCTGCTGGCGCTCATGCACGTAACGGGCTACCGCAAGGGCCACAAGAAGTAGTGTATGCCGGCGGCGCAAGCGGCGCCTGTTGCGTTTGCCGCGATCGAAAGCTCCTGCTACTTGGGAATAAACCCAGGTGGCAGGGGCTTTTTTGGTGCGGAGCTAGCGGATAACAGTTGTGGGCGGTTTTTGGCGATGATTTTACGCTAGCTCTTCGGTTGTGGTTGGTTATCGATAAGGTTTCGTGCATTCACGAAAAGAAATGGCTGGTCGTGATGCGGCGCTTACCAATAGCACGCGGCCAAACCGCCACCAACCGAACAGGACATGCAATGGCATCGAGCGCTATGCCGTAGGCCCAAAAACAAACGCCAACGCCAGAAGTGCGGCCAGAAACGCTACGTTGACCAGGGTGAACGTGCGCAGGTAGTGCGTGCGGATGCCGGCTCGGCCGACTGAGACGGCCTTGAACGTGATGAGACTTGCCATGGACGCGATGAGCGTGCCCAGGCCGCCGAGGTTCGTGCCCACGATAAGCGCCGGCCACTGGTCGGTGAACCCAGACAGCAGCACGGCGGCGGGCACGTTGCTAATAATCTGGCTGGCACCGACGGCCGCCAGCAGCGCGTTGCCGTCTACCGCCGCGGCCAGCGCGTCGTGCAGCAGCGGCACGCGCGCCATGTTGCCCACGAACACGAACAACGCCACGAACGTGGCAAGCAGCCCCCAATCGACGCGACGCAGCAAACTGGCGTCGGACAGCGCCGTTGCCAGCAACACCACCGCCAGCAGCATGCGCACGTCTAGCGCACCGGCAACGGCAGCAAGGCAGGCGATGAATAGCGCCAGGTAGAGTGCGAATCGGATAGGATGGGCTGTGAATTCGGAAGATCTTGCCTGGCCGCCAGGGCGTTCGCCTTCGGAAAAGCCCGGCCCACTCGGCGAGCAGAATGTTCTGGCATCGTTCGCATCTGCATTGCTTTCGCGACGAGCTTGCTGCCGATTGCGGACAACCGCGACCGGGCTCGTCACGCTTTCGGGCTTCGCCATCCCCTTCCCCTTCGCCATCTGGGTAGGTTTTTCGCGAAACGCCAGAGTAATCACGGCGGTCAGCAGAGCGGCCGACGCTAACGTGTACGGGGCCATGAGCTGGAGAAACTCGCGTATGCTCATGCCCGACGCCGTGAACAGGTACAGATTTTGCGGGTTGCCGACGGGCGTGAGCATGCTGCCCAGATTCGCCGCCACCGTCATGAGCGTGGCCACCAGGCACAGGCGCGTATCCATGTTCGCGCGGCGCAGCACCACCAGCGCCAGCGGCACGAACGTGATGAGCGCCACGTCGTTCGTCACCAACATGCTGGCGAAAAAAGCGAGGGCCACCAGCGCCGTGGCCACAGCTCGGGGCGCGCGCGACCAGCCAAGCGCCCGCCGCGTCCAGCACGCCGAGTTTACGGAAGCCCGCCACCACCGTCATCAGGCAAAACAGCAGCGCAAGCGTATGCCAGTCGATGTAGTGCGCATAAGCGGCGTCCGGCGGCACCAGCGCACAAGACGCCAGCGCGGCTGCGGCCGCCACCGCCAGCACGACCTCGCACGCAAGAAAGGCGCGGATGCGGGCCCCAATGGACCCACGGGGCCGCTTGTTCATGCTGCGCTCCTTTCTTCGCCGCTCGACTGATTAAAACGTGCTTGCCATCAGGTGTTTTGCGGCTGGTCAGCAGCGCTTTCCGTAAACCCTGACAAAGCAAAGAAGGGGTCGGCATTGCCCTGCCGGCCCCTTCCGCGGCTGTCACACAAGCTAGCCTGCCCGCAAAACGCTCAGGCCGCCGGCGGCTATTTGATGAACATCGCGTCGCCGAACGAGAGCATGCGGTAACGCTCGCTGATGGCATGCCGATATGCGTTCATGACGTTCTCGCGGCTGCTGAAGGCGCTGACCAGCATCATGAGCGTGCTGCGCGGCACGTGGAAGTTCGTGATGAGCGCGTCAACCACGTGGAACTGGCTGCCGGGCAGCAGGTACAGGCTGGTAGCGTCGCGGTTGCGCGGCGTGATGGCGCCCCGCCCATCGTTCGCGGCCGGGTCCCACGCGCTTTCCAGGCTGCGCACGCTGGTGGTGCCCACCGCGATGACGCGCCCGCCCGCGGCATGCGTGCGGTTGATGGCGTCCACCGTTTTCTGCGGGACGGTGTAGAACTCGGTGTGCATCTTGTGCGCCAGCGGGTCTTCCTCGTCGACGATGCGGAACGTGTCGAGGCCCACTTCCAGCTCGACGGTTTCCCAGTCGATGCCCTTGGCCTTGACGCGCTCGATGAGCTCGGGCGTGAAGTGCAGGCCGGCCGTGGGCGCGGCGGCCGAGCTTTCGCGGCGCGAATAAACGGTTTGGTAGAGCTCTTCGTCACCGGCGTAGTGCTTGATGTACGGTGGCAGCGGCGTGTGACCAACAGCGTGAAGCGCCTGGTCAAGCGAGGGATGCGTCGTAGTCAGGCGCGCGACGCGCTCGCCGCGCTGGGCGCCTTCGGCCCAGTCGATGATCTCGGCGGATAGCGCCACGTTGCCTTCGGCGTCCGTGAAGTCGACCACGGCCCCGCTGCCGGGCTTCAGGCGCTTGCCCGGGCGCACGAGCACTTCCCAGATGGCTTGCTGGTTTTCGCCGGGCGCAGGCTGGCCCGCAATGTGCGGCACATCGGCGTATTTCGTTGCTTTCTCGCCCATGAGCTGGCGCAACAGGAACACCTCGGACTGCCCGCCCGTGCCGCGCTTCGCGCCAAGCAGGCGCGCGGGCATGACGCGGGTTTCGTTGGCCACCAGCAGATCGCCGGGGTTGAGGTAGTCGATGATGTCGCGGAAGATGCGGTCCTCAAGCGCGCCCGTTTGCCGATTCATCACCAGCATGCGGCACGCGTCGCGCACCGCCGCCGGCTCCTGCGCAATGAGCTCCTGAGGGAGCTCATAGTCGAAATCACTCGTCTTCATCGAGCCACCAACCTTCCTCGCAGGCCCTGCGCCGCGCTTCGCGCTGCTCGGGTTCGAACAGCCCACTGGGCTGTTCGATAGTCGAAATCGTTTGTTTTCATCGAATCCACCATCCTCGCGAACCCCGCGCCGCGCGGCATCAGGGCATATGAAAAGCCGCAAACCGCGGCCACATTATCGAACGCAAGGATTATACGACAGCGCAGCCGCGTACACGCGAATTAGCCCCTGCACCACGCAAAGCTACATCAAGTGCGTAGGTTGGCGCATCGTTTGGCGCCTTCGCAATCAAAAGGTGCGCGAAGTGCGTAGGCTTAGCGAGCACGAATGGGCGCAGACATAGGCAGCGGGCCCGTTTCCCTAGATAGCGAAAGCGGCACAGACAAGTAGTGCATAGCCCACGATTTCAACCTACGCACTTGGCGAATAATAGTAATTTACTTTGGTTTCGAACGACGGTTAGGCATGAACCAAGCGCCAGTAACAACAATAAGCCGCCCGGTGAAACGCCAGGGCGGCTTATTGGGTATATGCGTATTCACTTTCGATTTCGAAGAGCTCAAAGATAGACGGCAACAACCGCCATCACCATTAGCTTGTTGATCCAATAGCGCTAATGAAGTCGTTTGCCCACGCAACAGCTTCTTCGACGGTCGGCAGCGCATCCAAGCCCATTGACTGAGAAGAATACAGGTCGGACCAGCCCTTCCCTTGCTCTATACGCGGCGGCCAGGGTTGCTTCTTTCTGTACGCAAAAAGCCTCTCGCACACCCGCTTCGTTTCCGCCATATCGAAGCCGCCATTCGCAACGATTACCTGCAAGTCGATTAAATCGTGCGCTCGCTGAGACTGCGGCGAGCTAACCGCATGAATCTTTTGGGCAATTTGATGCTCAAGCTTCATGAGTGGAATCGGGCAAGGCTCGGGGAAGCCCAGCTCTACGAACAAATCCGCAAGGTGAGAAACCGTGGCGAATTCGACCTCGTCAGCATCGCCAATTTCGTTAAAGCCGACCTCCAAAGGAACTTTTATCCATGATTTGCCGCAATAAGACAGTTTCACATCATAAGGCTTCATGACATATTCCTCGGGCAAGCCATCGATCTTGGCCCAATCGCCTTCCGCCAGCAGACCGGTAAAACCATTCCACCCCGCCCTAAGACGATTCTCCAATTCCTCCTCGAATACGCGCTCTTCAAGCGACCGCGCAGCGTCAAGATCCATCGAGAACCTAGCATTATCAACCCCATAGCGAACCATGAGAGCGCCACCGCCCTTGAAAACCGCACCGGGAATCATTTGCCCCACAATCACGTCAGCCATTGCGCGGCGCGTTCGCTGATACCCTTCAAGACCACCGCACAATCGCCTGATGGAGTCCTCTAGATGCCTTGCGCTATTCGGTTTCTTCGCCATCGGCAAGCTCCCTCATGATATTCATATATTCGGCTTTTGTAATATAACCGCCCGTCCGAGCGTCCCTCGTGGCAGCAACCAAACGGTCGGTCATGATTGATTTACGGCATGACAAAATCGCATCCGCAACCTGCTGCACAGGAATGCCTTCAACGAAAGTGCCGTTAATCGGCATGTGAGGCAGCACGGATATCCATGCGGGGACAGACCGCCGTGCCCTGCCAGAAACAGCAACCGTCATCTTGCGAGGATTCGCCATGCCAAGCCCAAGCATCTCCAGGACAGATTCGCCATACAAACAAGCGCCCTTGCCTGCTAACGCACACGCTTCAGCGTAGCGATCATATGGCGTGGATGCTCGCTTCATCAGGCGATACACACCTTGGCCGAGCCGTTCGATTCTGCCCGTTTGCACCCATCGATTGAGCTCTGATCCGGCAATCCCAAACTCTTTGGATTCGCCGGCAGTAAACAACCCATAGTTGTCAAGCGCTAGGTCTTGTATGTTGTCGAAATGCTTCATGCCAAAAGTTTAACATATTTGTTAAACTTTTGGCTCTCGAACTCGCGACAAGCGTATTACCTGACCATCAGTAGTGCGACAGGGTTAACAATTTACGGAGGGCTAGAGCACTAAAGCAGGTGGCTCCGACGTAGATCGGAGCCACCTGGAAGCAATCGCTGTGTTTGCGAATGCTTTATACATTGAACTTGAAGTGCATGACGTCGCCGTCTTGCACGACGTATTCTTTGCCTTCTTGGCGCAGCTTGCCGGCGTTGCGGCAGCCCAATTCGCCGCCGAGTTCGACGTAGTCGGCATACGACGCGGTTTCGGCCTTGATGAAGCCGCGCTCGAAGTCGGAGTGGATGACGCCGGCGGCCTGCGGGGCCTTCGCGCCGATGGGGATGGTCCAAGCGCGCGTTTCCGTTTCGCCGCTGGTGAAGTAGCTTTGCAGGCCCAGCAGCTTGTAGGCGCTGCGAACCAGGCGTGCCAAGCCCGACTCCTCAAGGCCCATGGCCTCCAGGTACTCCTTGGCTTCGGCCGGGTCGAGTTCGGCCAGGTCAGCCTCAACCTTCGCCGAAATGGGCACCGGCTGGCAGCCGTCAATCTCGGCCAGATCGGCGTCAAGGGCGTCCTCGTCGACGTTGGCGATATACAGGATGGGCTTCATGGTAAGCAGGTGCAGGTCGTAGATGGCGTCCTGCTCGTCCTCGTCAAGGCCGAGCGTGCGGGCGCGATGGCCCTCGTTGAGGCCCTCGAGCACCTTCTTCGCCACCTCAAGCTTCTTCACGCCCGCTTTGTCGCGCTTCGCTTCCTTCTCCAGGCGCGGCAGGGCCTTGTCAAGCGTGCCGATGTCGGCCAGAATGAGCTCGGTTTTGATGGTTTCCACGTCCGACGTGGGGTTGACGCGGCCGTCAACGTGCACGACGTCGGGGTCGCTGAAGAAGCGCACAACCTCGCAGATGGCGTCCGTTTCGCGGATGTTCGCCAGGAACTGGTTGCCCAGGCCCTCGCCCTGGCTGGCGCCCGCCACCAGGCCGGCGATGTCGACGAACTCGACCGTGGCCGGGACGATTTTGGCGGGGTGGTCGATTTCGGCCAGCTTCTCCAGGCGGTTGTCGGGCACGGGCACGATGCCGACGTTGGGCTCGATGGTGGCGAAGGGGTAGTTGGCTGCCAGGCCGCCCTTGTTCGTGAGGGCCGTGAACAGCGTGGACTTGCCGACGTTGGGCAAGCCCACGATACCGATGGAAAGCGACATGCTGAAACTTCCTAACTCGTGAAATACGTACCCGCCATCATACCGCAAACGCCGCGCCCGCGCGCGGGCGGATTGCGGGCTGGCGCGGCGAGCGCGCGAAGTCGCGAACGGGGGCAAGCGGCTGCAAGGGGAACGGCCGCATCGCGAAACGGCAACGCAGCTGCGAGGTTCGCCGCCCGCCGCAAGACCTGCGCAGGCGCGCCCGGCAACCTTGGCTGCAAGGGCGCCGCCGGCGCGGCGCCTTCGACCTTCCCTATTCGCCGAACGAGAAGTCGCCGGGGATGATTTCGATCCAGGAGCCGTCGGGGTCGGCGATGAAGTAAATGCCCATGCGCGGGTTGTCGAACACGATGCAGCCCATGTCCTCGTGCAGCTTGCGCGCGGCTTCCATGTCGTCGACGGCGAAGGCGATGTGCGTATCGCGCCCGCCATTTGCGTAGGGCTCGGTGCGACCGCGGTTCCACGTCAGCTCGATCTCGAACGGCGACTGGTCGTTGACCAGGTACGTGTTCGACCACGAGCCGTCGTCAGGGCCCATTTCGTGCGCCACGTGGAAGCCGAGCGCGCGCTCGTAAAACGCGATGGACGCTTCCTTATCAAGCACGTGGATGCACCAGTGGATGATGCGAGCCTTCATGGTGAAGTCCTTTCGTCGGGGTTTTCGCTTGCCGAACAGTGTGCCGCAAGCATGGGCGGCAACGAGAGCGCAAGCGCGCGAATAGCCGGGAATTCCACGAGCAACGTTTGCCGAAGCTAGCCGAGCGCGGCGCACGGAAGACGGCACCCTGGCCGAGCGGTATCGCTTGCACCGAGAACGCGGCTAGCTTTGAACGAGTAGCCGGGTTATTCTCTGCCGCAACCAACCGCCACAAAAAGCGTTCGCCTATCTTTGGCGGCCAGCATAAGAAAAGCCGCCCTTGGGGCGGCTTTTCTCGTATGACCTGCGGTTTTGCGGGCGCTATCTTGGAGACGCAGTGGCCTAGAAGTTCTCAGCCGCGATCTCGAAGTAGGCCTGCGGATGGGCGCACACGGGGCAGACGTCGGGGGCCTGCGTGCCCACGACGATGTGGCCGCAGTTGCGGCATTCCCACACCTTGACCTCGCTCTTTTCGAACACCTGCGCGGTCTCCACGTTGTGCAGCAGCGCGCGGTAGCGCTCCTCGTGGTGCTTCTCGATGGCGCCGACCTGGCGGAACTTCTCGGCCAGCTCCGGAAAGCCCTCTTCCTCGGCTGTCTTGGCGAAGCCGTCGTACATGTCGGTCCACTCGAAGTTCTCGCCCTCGGCGGCAGCGGTCAGGTTCTCGGCCGTGGTGCCGATGCCCTCAAGCTCGCGCAGCCACATCTTGGCGTGGTACTGCTCGTTGGCCGACGTCTTGCGGAAGATCTCGGCGATTTGCTCGTAGCCTTCCTTCTTCGCCACCGACGCGAAATACGTGTACTTGTTCGTGGCCTGCGACTCGCCGGCAAACGCCGCCTGCAGGTTCTTCTCGGTCTGCGTTCCTGCGTACTTGCTCATGAGAAACCCCTCTCGCTGTATGTGGGCCCGCCGCGCACGTCGCGCTCGGTGCCCCGGTTTCCGTCCCTAGATGGTACGAGCCAGCGCGCCACGGGGCAACCCTCTCCGCGAAAACGCAACGCAAGCGTTGCCCATCGGGCAACTAAATGTGGGGACGAGGGCGCTGGCAGACGTGCGCATGGGCCAGCAACCTGTGCGCAACGGGGCGCCCACTAAACCGCCCTTCCGCGTTCGCCATGCCAGCGAGCCCACGCACAAAGAAGGGCGGCCCCGTGGGAGCCGCCCTTCACATGTGGTTATGTTGTTAACAACCGCGCGACTAGTCGACGTCGATCTTGCAGACCCAGTTGTGCTTGTCTTCCAGGTCGCCGTCCTGGATGTCGGTGAGGGTTTCACGCAGCTTCTTCATGCCCGGGCCGATCTCGGTGCAGCCAGCCGGGAACGTGACCTCCTGGTCGGCGCCGTACACCTTGTTGTCGATCTGGCCGACGGGGCTGATGACGGCCGCCGTGCCGCACAGGCCGCACTCGACGAATTCGCCGCTGGCAACCTCTTCCCAGGTCACGTAGCGCTCGTCGACGGTCATGCCCAGGTCCTTGGCCACCTGCACCAGGCTGCGGCGCGTGATGGACGGCAGGATGGAGTCGGTGTGGGACTTCGGCACCACCAACGTGCCGTCTTCCTTCACGAACAGGACGTTCGCGCCGCCGGTTTCCTCGATGTAGGTGCGGCTCTGCGAATCCAGGTAGATGTTCTCGGCATAGCCGTTGCGGTGCGCTTCCATGGTGGGGCGCAGCGACATGGCGTAGTTCAGGCCGGCCTTGATGTTGCCGGTGCCGTGCGGTGCGGCGCGGTCGTACTCGGAGACGCGCAGCTTGATGGGCTTCAGGCCGCCCTTGAAGTACGGGCCGACAGGCGTGACCAGGATGCGGAAGGTGTATTCCGGCGCAGGAGCAACGCCGATGACCTCGCCAGAGCCGATCATGAACGGACGCACGTACAGCGTGGCGCCGGAGCCGAACGGCGGCACCCACGCAGCGTTGGCCTTCACGACCTGCTTGACGGCGTCGACGAACTTGTCCTTCGGGAAGCCGGGCATTTCCAGGCGCTGAGCGGAGTCGAACATGCGCTCGGCGTTCATGTCGGGGCGGAAGCACACGATGGTGCCGTCGGCCGTGGTGTAGGCCTTCAGGCCCTCGAACACTTCCTGGCAATAATGGAAGATGCCGGCGCACTCGGAAAGGTGCAGGTCATGGTCGGTGGTCAGACCGCCCTCGTCCCATTCGCCGTCCTTCCAATGGGCCTCGTAGCTGTAGTCGGTCTGGTGGTAGCCGAAGTCGAGGCTGCCCCAGTCAAGATCTTTCTTCTCGACCGTCATCGTGATGCTCCTTCGTGAAACGTGCAAGTAATGCTAATGCACAACTTTACACCCAAACCGATAGGGAAACGGGGATTAACTGGGCGCACGCGCCGCGTTTTGCGCCTGGCGGCGCGCGAATTAACACGTTTGAAACAATCGGGAAGCCGCCGGCAAGAGGAATGTTCGAGCCCTGCGTTATCGCGCTTGCTCGAACCGGCAAGCAAGTCGCAAACTCGAGCGAGTTTGTGCGCGACGAGGTCCCTCCCACACGTTCCGGAGAGCCCCGGCGGCACGAAAAAAGGAGGGCGGCCGCTGCCACCCTCCTTTGAACGTGAGCCTTTTCGCCGTCGTCCCCCGCAAAAAGCGCGGCACGCCTTCGACGCCCCGCAGCGCAAGCCGCGCATCGCGCTACATGCTGAACAGGCCGAACTGCGCTGCCACGTAGGCAAGCAGAATGATGACCAGCAGCACCGGCGCGATGTACTTCACCATGACGGTGAACATCTTCTCGGCCTTGAAGGGGCTGGAGATCTTGACCTCGTCGATGATGGCTTTCGGCTTGATAACCCAGCCGACGAACACGCAGGCCAGAAGCGCGGCGATGGGCATCATCACCGAGTTCGAGATGAAGTCGAGGAAGTCCAGGATGGTGCTGCCCGGGCCAAGCGGCTGGATCATGGCCAGCTGGCAATAGCCTAGGTTCACGATCATGGCCATAATAAAGATGAACGCCATGGTGATGCCGAGCGCCTTTTTGCGCGTGGTGTGCGCGCTGTCCTGCACGATGGACACGCACGTTTCCGTCAACGAGATGGAGCTGGTCAGCGCGGCAAACACCACCAGCAGGAAGAACAGAAAGCCCATAACCGAGGCGATGCCGCCCATCTGGTCGAACACGTTCGGCAAGATGATGAACATGAGAGACGGGCCGGACTTCGACGCCACGGCATCGGCTGAGCCCATGGCCACGAACGCGGCGGGCACGATCATGAGGCCGGCCAAAAACGCGTAGCCGGTGTCGAAGATCTCGATGTGGCGCACGGACTGCTCAAGGTCGTCAGACTTTTGCATGTAGGAGCCGTACGTGATCATGATGCCCATGGCCAGCGACAAGCTGTAGAACATCTGCCCCAGCGCGGCCACCACCAGCTGCACGCTGAACTTGCTGAAGTCGGGCGTGAGATAGTAGGCCAGGCCGTCGATGGCACCGGGCATGGTCAGCTCGTAGATGCAGATGCCCACGGTCATGACCAGCAGAATGGGCATGAGGATGCGGTTAGCGCGCTCGATGCCGTTTTTCACGCCAAGCGCCACGATGGCAAACACGATTGCCAAAAACGCGATGGCCCAGATGAAGCTTTCGCCGCCGCCCGAGATGAAGTTCGTGAAGTACGTGCCGCCGTCGGCCAGCGCCGCCGAGCCGTCGGTGATGTAGGCACCGGCGTACTTGAGCACCCAACCGCCGATGATGCAGTAATACGGCACAATGATGAACGGAATTGCCGAGGTCAGAATGCCGATGAACGCGTATTTCTTGCCGAACGACTTGAACGCGCCCAGCGCGCTTTGACCTGTTTTGCGGCCGAGCGCGGCCTCAAGCATCATCAGCGTGAAGCCGAACGACACCACCAGCACCACATAGGTAATAAGGAACACACCGCCGCCGTATTTCGCCGCCAAGTACGGGAAACGCCACAGGTTTCCCAAGCCGATGGCCGACGCGGCGGCCGCCAAGATAAACGCCCACTTGCCGGACCACGCCGCACGCGCGCCGCCTGATTTCGATGCCATGATGTCCTCCGTTCCTGGCGCGCCATCGCCTGCACGCCGCAAGCGACTCCCCCGCTTGCCTTCGTTCGCCGGCCTTTCCACCGGCGCATTTGCGTATAAGACGGAAAGTATAGGCCTGCCAGTGAAAACCGGTAAGTAACTGCACACATTTTCGGAATACGGTGCATTTCGGCGGATTACGGAGAGGCGTTTGTTCGCTTGCTGCTCGAAACTATCGCGTTGTGCGTAGGTTGGCCACGGCCAGGCGTCTGATTCCGGCCGCATCGAGCGCAAATGGCGGCAGTGCGGGCGGGTTGCTGCCTTCAACCTACGCACTTCGCGTAGGTTTCGTTCGGGGATTACTCGGGAAGTCGATTTCGAACTATCGCGTTGTGCGTAGGTTCGAGACGGAAGGCGTGCTGTCGCGTTTGCGCCGTTGGCGTTTTCCCTGGTCGGCCTTTTTCGCCCCGCCCTGCTCCCCGACGAGCCGCCAACGACCTACGCACTTCGCGATGGTTTCGAGCCTAAGGGCCCGAAAGCGCTACGCAAGAGCCAGCTCCGCCGCACAGGGTGTTGCCTATTGTCACCCATGGGTAACCTGTGCTATATAGTTAGGTTAAGGAAACTAGCGGAGCACAACGCACCGAAACGCAAAACGCCTGATAGAAGGAGCACGCTATGGGCATGAACGACGCCCCCGCACAGCAATCCCCCACCGCAACGAATTCGCCTGCCGGCGCGAATGACGACATACCCGCGAACCCGTACTTACAGGTCAGCGGCTTGTGCAAGCATTATGGCGAAGGCGAGGCGCGCGTGAGCGTGCTGCACGACGTCAGCTGCGCCGTGGGCGCCGGGGAAATTTGCGTGCTGTTGGGCCCTTCGGGCAGCGGCAAGTCGACGTTTCTCAACCTGGTGGGCGGACTTGAGGCCGCCGACGCCGGGTCCATCACGGTGGGCGGCACGGAGCTCACGGCGCTCACGCCCAAGCAGCTGGGCGAATACCGCCGCGACAAGCTGGGGTTCGTCTTCCAGTTCTACAACCTGGTGCCCGACCTTACCATCCGCGAGAACATCGAGGTCACAGCCCATCTTTCCGCAAACCCGCTGCCCATCGACGACCTGCTGCGCAGCCTGGGCCTCTACGAGCACCGCGCGAAGTTCCCGCGCCAAGTTTCCGGCGGCCAGCAGCAACGTTGCGCCATCGGCCGCGCGCTCGTGAAGAACCCCGGCCTGCTGCTGTGCGACGAGCCCACCGGCGCGCTGGACTACCAAACGTCGAAGGAAATCCTCGAGCTTATGGAAACCGTCAACCGCGACTTCGGCTGCACCATCGTCATCGTCACGCACAACGACGCCATCAAGCACATGGCGCACCGCGTGCTGCGCCTGCGCGACGGGCAGCTGGTCGAAAACGTCGTGAACGCCGAGCGCATGCGTGCGCGCGACCTGACGTGGTAGGAGGCTGCCATGGCATCGCCTTTGCGCAAGCGCTTTCCGCGCGAAATGCGGAATAACCTGGGAAAATACCTGGGAATCTTCCTGCTGATGTCCGTGACCATCGCGCTGACGTCGGGCTTTTTGACCGCGGCGCACTCCATCAGCGTCATCATCGACGACATCCCGGCCACCTACCACGTGGAGGACGGCCGCTTCACCACCGCGTTCGAAGCCACCGACGCCCAGCTTGACGCCGCGCGCGACGCGGCCGAGGACGCAGGCGGCATCGACGTGTTCGCCAACTGGTCGATCAACGCGGATTGCGCCGCCGAAAGCAACGACGGGCGCGACTGCACGCTGCGCACTTACGCGCACCGCACCGACGTTGACCTGGCCGCATACGCCGAGGGGCGCGTGCCCGAGGCCGCCGACGAAGTGGCCGTCGACCGCGTGTTCGCGCAGAACAACGGCGTGCGCGTGGGCGACGCCATCACGCTCAACGGGCGCAGTTTCACCGTGTGCGGCATCATGACCACCCCCGACAACCAGGCGCTGTTCCAGAACAACTCGGACTTCACGGTGAACACGCTGACGTTCGGCGTGGCCGAAGTGTCCGGCGCGGGATTTGCCGCCCTGCGCGCGGGCGGGCAGCAGCCGGCATTCACGTACTCGTTCACGTTCCGCAACCCCGACCTGACGCTGGCCGAGCGCACGGATGCGGAAAAGGACATGGTGCGCGCGCTGGCCGACGCCGACGCCACCGTGAACGACCTGACCGACGCCGCGTCGAACCAGGGCATCGGGTACGCCGCCGACGACGTGTCGGGCGACTCCACCATGTGGAGCGTGCTTTTGTACATCATCATCGCCATCATGGCGTTCGTGTTCGTGGTGCTGACCTCGGGCACCATCGAGGAGGAAAGCGCCATCATCGGCACGCTTCTGGCCAGCGGTTATCGCCGGCGCGAGCTGGTGGCGCACTACCTGGCGCTGCCGTGCGCCGTGGGCGTGGCCGCCGCCGTGGTGGGCAACGTGGCGGGCTTCACGCTGATGAGCGAGCCCATGCGCAACCTGTATTACGGCAGCTACAGCCTGCCGCCGTACTACGCCACGTGGAGCTGGGGCGTGTTCGCGAAAACGACGGTGGTGCCCGTGGCCGTGCTGGTGCTCATCACGCTGGCGGGGCTTGTGCGCAAGATGCGCCACACGCCGCTGGAGTTTTTGCGCCACGAAACCAGCAAAGGCGGCGTGAAGCGCGGGTTTGCGCTGCCTGAGCGGCTGGGGTTCACCGCGCGGTTCCGGCTGCGCGTGTTTTTGCGCAACCTGGGGAACTTCGCCACGCTGTTCATCGGCATCGGGTTTGCCAGCATGCTGCTGCTGTTTTCGCTGGCTATCTTGCCGACCATGACGCACTACGCGGAAAACCTGCGCAGCAACGTGGTGGCCGAGCACGAGTACACGCTGAAGGCGCCGCTTGAGCTTGAGGGCACCGACGACGAGCGCGCCGCGTGGTCGGCGGTCGACGAGCTGGCGAACGTGGAGGGCGGCAAGCTTTCCGCCGCGGCCGATGCCGCCGACGAGCTTTCGCGTGCGGGCGATGCGCTGCAGGCGGCCGCCGATGCGCTTGCCGCAACGCCTACGGCCGAGGGGCTTGCAGCGGCGCAGCAGGCGCAGGATGCGGCGGCGGCCGCACAGGACCACCTGTACGAGCGCGTGGATGATATTGCCGCTGACCTGGGAAAATCGCGCAATGACGTCGTTGAGCTGCTGCAGGATGCCGCCGATGTGGACGCCGACGGCGACAACGTGCACCCCGTGAACACGCGCGACAATGGCGCGGCGAAGATCGAGCAGGCCGAGAAGTACGCCGTGTACACGCTGGAGTATGACCGCGGGTCGGGCAACGGCACCGAGAGCATCACCGTGTACGGCGTGGCGCCCGATTCGCGCTACTGGGATGGCATAGGCGTGGGCAGCGGGCGCGCGGTGTTCGGGCGCGGGCTTGTCGACAAGTTCGGTTTCGCCAAGGGGCAGACGGTCAGCCTGTACGACAAGTACGCCGACGAAGCGCACGACGTGGTGTTCGAAGGCGACGGGTTCACGTGGGGCTCGAAGTCGGACATGGCGGTGTATATGAGCCTTGACGACTTCAACCGCCTATTCGGCAACGACGCGGGCTACTTCAACGCCTACGCGTCCGACGAGCCGCTTGACCTGGACGCGCGCTATCTTGCCAACGACTTGACGCCGGCGGACATGGACGCCATCGGCGAGCAGTTCGTAGGCATGATGGACGATATGATCGACATGCTGGTGGGGCTTTCCGTGTTCATTTTCCTCGTGTTCATGTATTTGCTGACGAAATCGGTCATCGACCGTTCGGCGCGCGCCATCAGTTACATGAAGGTGTTCGGCTACCGCGACCGGGAAATCAGCCGCCTGTACGTGCGGTCGATCACGCTGACGGTGGCGGTGTCGCTGGTGGCGTGCCAGCCGCTTATCATCGGCGGGCTGACGGCCATCTTCCGCGCCATGCTGTTGGCGTACTCGGGCAACATAGAGATCTTCGTGCCGCTTTCCGCTATTGCAGAGGTGATAGCCATCGGGTTTGCAACGTACCTGGTGGTGGCGCTGCTGCACGTGCGCCGCATCAAGCGCGTGCCGCTGGCATTGGCGCTGAAGGTGCAGGAATAAGGCAACCGTGGCCAAGCCCACCTCCCCGCAACCTTCATCAGTAGGCTACGGGGAGGCACGACCGAGCAAAAGGCACGAGCGCCGGCAATGCGAACGGGAAGCGTCGGCGAAAGTCGGTTTTGTGCTTTGCGCAAAAGTCGCCTTGCACGCGAAGGCTGCAGCCGTTCGGGTTAAATCGCGGCAACGTTTTGCAAGTTTCGGCGCCGCGGTTTCGCCGACTGCTACTATTGAAGGCGGAACATTCACCTGCCTGAAGGAGGAACCATGCCCACCCGTGACGAGCGGCGCGCCGCCGCGGCGAAGAACCTTGCGCTCATGCGCGGGGCGTTCGCCGGCGACACCGCGAAGACTATCGAGAACGCAAAGATTTACGAAGACGGCGAAGGCCGCGAGCTTGAGCTGCCCGAAGTCGAGGAAGGTACCGTTACCACCACCAGCGTGACCAGCGATTTCGCCGTGAAGGCGCTGCATGCGGCGCACGGCAAGGTGGTGCTGGTTGACCCGTGCTCGTTTACGCGCCCCGGCGGCGCTTACGAGGACGGCGCGTTCGGGCCCGAGCAGATTTTGTGCTCGGAGAGCAACCTGTACCCGGTTTTGCAGGGTTGCAAAAGCGCCTACCACGACGCAAACCGCGGTTTTGCATCCGGGCAGCTGTTCACCGACCGCGCGCTGTACCTGCCCGATGTGACGTTCACGCGCGATGGCGAGATTCGCCACGCCGACGTGCTGGCCATCCCCGAGCCGAACCGCACCCGCGCGCTGGAAAACCATCGCAGCGAGCGCGAGGTTGAGGTGGCGCTGGGGGCGCGCATCGAGGCGCTTTTGCGCATTGCCGCAGCTAACGGGGCCGAAACGCTTATCGTGGGCGCGTTCGGCGCGGGCCCGCAGGGCTTCGATGCCGAAGTGGTGATCGAGCTGTTCCGTGCCTGGATTGCCGCGCACCCCGGAGCCATCGGCCACATCACGTTCGCCGTACCGCGTGCGGCGTTCGGCGCGTTCGACGATGCATTCGGCGAAGTGCGCGAAGCTGCGCCCCAACCGGCCGATGTGACCGCCGACGCGACCGCCCAGGACGACGAGGACGAGTTCGACCCCAACGACCTGCCCGAAGGCGTGACATTCCGCTCGTAGAGCAGGCGCGAATGCAGGGGCGACGTTCAGGAATTCGCAAAAGTGGCCACTGTTGGGCAAAAATGCGAGATCCTGAATCGTACGAGCGGATTTCGCGCTATTTTGCGCCCCGCGTGTGGAATATCGTGGAATAAAGCGCAATTCCTGAATCGCACAGCGCCCAAATCGCAAGAAAGCCCGGTTCAATCAGCGCAAACGCTGATTTGAACCGGGCTTTTGCCTTGCGTCTCGTTCAGCTTCTAGACTTTTTGCCCAACAGTGGCCATATTCGTTCGAAGCTGAACATCGTCGGGTTATCCCCGTTTCCGAAATCGCGCAAAAATGCGCTTCCCTACTTTTGACCTTCCACGTCCGGATACCAGGCGGCGAAACCCGCAAGCGCCTCGTCAGTGCGCACGTAGAACGGCTTGCCCTTGTCCAGCGCGCTGATCTGGGCCATTTCCGCGTCGGTCAGCTCGAAATCGAATACGTTGATGTTCTCGATGATGTGCGCGGGCGTCTTCGAACCCGGAATGACCACGTTGCCTTCCTGCACCTGCCAGCGCATGATAACCTGCGCGGGCGTCTTGCCGTACTTCGCGGCCAGCTCGGCGATGACGGGCTCGTCAAGGATGACGGTGTTGCCGCGGCCACCCAGCGGGTACCACGACTGCACGGCGATGCCGCGCTCGACCAAAAACGGCTTCATGTCCGTGCGCGAGAAATACGGGTGGCACTCCATCTGCACGATGGCAGGCATCACGTCGCACTGCTCGATGACCTGGGAAATCTCGGCCTCGTTGAAGTTCGACACGCCGATGGCGCGCAGCTTGCCGGCCTTGTAGGCGGCCTCAAGCTTGCGGTAGCCGGAGATGAAGTCGCCGGCGGGCTGGTGCAAAATCATCAGGTCGATGTAGTCGGCGCCCAGGCGCTCAAGCGTTTCGTCAACGGCGGTGTCGCTTTCGTAGAAGCACGGCCACAGCTTCGTTTCCAGGAAAATTCCCTCGCGCGCCTTGCCCGACGCCTTCATGCCGCGACCGACGGCTTTTTCGTTCACGTAGGCGTTGGCGGTGTCGATCAGCTCGTAGCCGTTCGCCAGCGCGCACTCCACGGCGGCCTGCGCGTCGTCGGGCTCCAGCATGAACGTGCCCAGACCCAGGATGGGCATCTTCACCTGGTTGTTAAGCGTGATGTATTCCATGCGCAATCCTTTCGTAAGTTGAAATGCTTTCATATTGCATGGTTGGAACTTTACGCGCGTCTACCCACGTTGTACCCTACGAAGTGTGTAATCTGCGTTTCAGATTATGAAATGTGAAATGCTCTGCGAAGCCAAAGCCAACACGCGAGAGGCGCAAATGCAGCCAGCGAGGCACGATCCCCTCCCACGCGCGCACGGTGCCCCGATCTTTGCCAAGCAGGTGCCAAAGGCGGTCCAACAGAGCCTTATGAAAAGGTGTCCTATGCTGAATTTGCTGGAGCTGCAACAACTTATCGCCGTAAGCGAGCTGGGATCGTTCTCGAAAGCGGCCGAACGATTCTTCGTGTCGACGCCCACCATCACGCGCTCGATGCGCCACGTCGAGGCCGCGTTCGGCGCAACGCTGTTCAATCGCGACAAGAACAAGGTCACGCTGAACGAAACCGGGCGCCTGGCCGTCGAGCGCGCGCGGCGCGTATTGCAGGAAGCCGATGCCGCCGTGGCGCAGGTGCGGGCGTTCGACCGCAGCCTGCGCACCATCAGCGTGGTATCGTGCGCGCCCGCCCCGCTGTGGGATTTGGTACCGCGCATCACGCAGCTGTATCCGAGGCTTTCCACGAACACGCGCGTGGCCGACCTGCCGGCAACCGAACAGGCGCTGCGCACCAACGCGTGCGATATCGCGGTGCTGCCGTACCGGCCCGATGACCAGGGATTGCGCGTGCGGCACCTTATGGACGAGCAGCTGTTCGTGTGCGTGAAACGCGACCACGCGCTGGCGGGGCGCACATCGGTAACGCTTGACGACTTGAACGGATTCAACTTCTTGCTTGGTTCTGACCTGGGGTTTTGGAACGACTTATGCCGCAACAGGCTCACAGCTTCGAAGTTCTTGGTGCAAGGCGACGACTTCGCGCTTGCCGAGGTCATCCGACAGTCGTCGCTGCCGTGCTTCACCACCGACGTGGCCGTGCGCATGCGCTATCGCAACATCGGAGACAGCCGCGTGAGCATCCCTATCGAAGACCCCGAGGTCAACGTGTCGTTTTACCTGGTAGCACGCAATTCGCCAAAAGTCGCGAAGCTGTTTGGATAGCCTGGCGCTTGTCGTCACGATCAGAAGGAGACACCATGGAAACGCTTGTTGTTGGAGATTTGCACTTGAAGCAGCCGTTTGTGTTGCCGCGCATCGACACGCTGCTGGCCGAACGGCCCGCAATCGGCCGCGTAGTGTTTTTGGGCGATGCATGCGACGATTGGGGCGCGCGGCCGTTTCAGGCGCGCGAAGCGCTCGAGCAGTACGCGGACTGGACGGAGCGCCGCCGCACCGAAAGCATGCGCGTGGACGTACTGCTGGGCAACCACGATTTCTGCTACATTCGCGGGCGGCGCGGGCCGGGCACCATCGCCTCACTCATGCGCGACATCCGCCCGCTGCTTGAAGACAAACTGCACGCGCAGCTGGCCTGCGCCGTTGGGTCGCACCTGTGCACGCACGCCGGCGTCACCCGCGCATGGGCGAAGCGCTACCTGCGCGACCTGGGCGAACGGAACGCGGGCGCCATTGCCGAGCGCCTTAACGCCATGCTGGTCGATCCAGACTGCTGGAGCGCGCTCGACAGCTGCCCGCCCTCGCGCGGCGGATGGGAACTGCCCGGTCCGCTGTGGGCCGACCTGCGCGACCTTGCTGACGACCCGCTGCCCGGCATCAGCCAACTGGTCGGGCACACGCCCGTCGAAACCGCCACGGCCCCGTGGGTTTGGGCGGCAGACAGCCCGCACACCCACGTTTGGGCATGCGACACCATGTCGCTCACCAGCACCGGCACGCCCATAGGCGATGGCTCCATGCTACTTGTCAACGAAAACGACCAGGTCAGCCCCCTCGCATTCCCCGGCAACGCGCAAGGCTTCCACACCTGCGCCAACGAATACCTCGCCAACAACCGATAACGCAAACCCCGCAGCCACTTCACGCAAAAGGCCCAAACGGCAAATCGCGCCGCTTGGGCCTTTTGCGTTGGAATCGCCCCTCCTCACATCTCGGTTCCAGAATCGCCAATTCGCGCACGAAATTCCAAGCAATTCACTATCATTCGCGAAGTGCGTAGGTTCTCGCCGCAAGCCAGCGCAGGGCGCTGTCCCAACAGAAGTCGACCAGGCCATATTGCTCGATGGCACACGGCCATTCACGAAGACATCGCTCAACCTACGCACTTCGCGACCCTTTCGTTCAGAGCAGCGCGCACCAAGGCCCAACGGCGCAAGGACGAACGCTTTAGCAAGCGCTTTACGAAGTCTTTACGAAGCGAATTCCGCCCACCACTTCGCCAAACGCCTACAATCAATCAGGAACAACTTGTAATTTAAGGGGCTTACCTCTATGTCTTGGATTGCGGCAACATTCGCTTCGGCATTTTTCGCCGGCATCACATCGATTCTTGCCAAGTGCGGCATCAAAACCACCGACTCCGACGTGGTCACGGCGCTGCGCACGTGCGTGGTGCTGGTGTTCGCGTGGATCATGGCGGCACTGGCCGGGCCGCTTTCCGCCATCGGCAGCATCAGCGGGAAATCGTGGCTTTTCCTGGCGCTATCGGGCCTTGCCACTGGCGCGTCATGGCTGTGCTCCTACTACGCCATCGCCGCAGGTCAGGTAAGCGTTGTGGTGCAAATTGACAAGCTGTCCATCTTGATTTCCGTCCTGTTCTCCTTCCTGGTGTTCCACGAGAAGCTCACGCCGCGCGGCCTGACCGGCCTTGCGCTCATCGTAGCCGGCACCGCCGCCATGGCCTGGTGGGTGTAATTCGCCCCGCAAAAGCAAGCAACCTCTTGTCAACTGTGCTTAGTGTATATATACTGTGCTTACCGGTTATACACACGTGCCGCGCGGGGACGCTCGGGCAGCACGAGGCACCGCGTGCGCAGCGGGGCCGCAAGCACAGGAGATAGCGTGGACATCATCCTATCGAACACCAGCGACTTGCCCATCTACGAGCAGATATCGCAGCAAATCAAGGGGCAGATTCTCTCGGGCGAACTGGCCTGCGGCGAAAAACTGCCTTCCATCAGGGCGCTTGCAAACGGGCTACGCGTCAGCGTCATCACGACGAAGCGCGCGTATTCCGACCTGGAAGCGCTCGGGTTCATCGAAACCGTGCAGGGCAAAGGCAGCTTCGTGGCAGCGGGCAACCGCGAGCTTTTGCGCGAAGAGGGCCTGCGCCACGTGGAGGAACTGCTGACGAAAGCGGCCGACGAGGCTGCGCGCCTGGGTGTTTCCCGCGACGAGCTGCACAGCATGCTCGACCTTATGGCCGACGAGTCGCACAACTAGAGACGGAAACAATCATGGAAACCCTTTTCGAAGTTCGTGGCGCAGGCAGGCGTCTCAGCGACGATTTTGCGCTTGCCGATGCGAACATAGCCTTGCAACCTGGGGAAATCGTTGGTTTCGTCAGCGCAAACGGCGCGGGCAAAACCACGGTGATCCGCGCAATCTTGGGGCTTTTGCGCCTTGATAGCGGCAACGTGCGCCTGTTCGGCCAGCCTTTCGGGGCCACTGCGCCCGCCGAGGCGCAGCGGCGGTTGCGTGGTCGCATCGGCATCGTGTTCGACACGTGCCCTTTCCCCGCCGAGCTGAAGGTGAAGCAGGCAATTGCGTGCGTAGCGCCCGCGTTTGCGCGCTGGGATGCGCAGCGTTTCGCCAGCTTGCTTGACGAGTTCGACATCCCGCCGAAAGCGAAAGTGCGCGACCTATCGCGTGGCATGGGCATGAAGCTGCAGCTAGCCGTAGCGCTTTCGCACGGCGCTGACCTGCTGATACTCGACGAGGCAACCGCCGGTTTGGACCCGATTGCACGCGATGGCGTGCTCGACCGGCTGCGCGAATTCGCCAGCGACGGGCAACGCGGCGTGCTGCTTTCCAGCCACATCACCAGCGATCTTGAGCGCGTAGCCGACCGCGTCGTGGGCATCGACGCCGGGCGCATCGCGTTCAACCTGCCGCGCGAGCAGATCACCGACGATTCCGGCGTGGCGCACTGCACCGCCGAGCAAGCGTGCGAAGTCATGCGCGCGCTGGCCGAAGTTGGGCAGGCCGGAGCCGTGCTGGATGCTGCAGAAGGCGAAACGCCGGAGAATGCCCAGATCAGCGGCATGTCCGACCTGCCAGCCAGCAGGTCGGGCGAACACGCCGTCAAGCAAGTAGGCGCAACAGCCGCCGCTAGCCCGAACGACCATCGCGCCGGCCAACCCGCCGACCCCTTCGCCACCTTCGGCATTTCCACACCGCGCGCCATCCGCCGCGCTTACTGCACCGACGTGCTGGTGCCGAACCGATTCGCCTTCGCGCAAGCGTTTCCCGAAATCGCCTGCGACCGCGCCACCATCGAGGACTACCTGCAGTTCGCCCTCAACGGTGAATGCCAGCTGCGATAGAGAAAGGAATGTCTGATGAAAGCCATGTTGCAAACGGAATTCACCTATGTGTGGTCTACGCTTTTGGCCGCGTTGGGGGCATTCGTGATCGTCTACGCGTTCCTTTGCTGGTCGCTGCAAACGCCCGCGATGGTGTCGATGCTGTGCGCAATGGAACCGCTGCTGATCATGTTCACGTTCATGAATGCCGACATGGCCAACGGCTGGGGGCGCTACCGCGCTGCGCTACCGTTTTCGCGGCGCGACATCGTAGTCGGCCGATACGCGGCAATCCTGCTGTTCGCAGCTGCGACCATCGCGGCGGCGTTCGTACTGGGCATGGCCGTCAACGTCATCGGCCCAGCCGCAATCGCCGAGTTCGAGCCAATGCCCGCATTCGAGCTTGCAGCCACGTGCATTTGTTCGACCGCCGTGGTGCTGGTACTTGTCGCCTGTATGCAACCGTTTCTGGTGAAGTTCGGCAACGCGAAGGGCGTGCGCTATGCCACGCTGGCGTTTCTGCTGGTCATCGGGCTGGGAATTGCGGCGCTGTCGCAAGCGCTCGATGCGCCCATGATGTACGAGGTGGCCGACTGGATCGAAGCGAACGCCGGGCTGATGGTGGTCGGCATCGCCGCCATCGGCGCGCTTGCCCTTGCCGCCAGCTGCGCCATCAGCCTGCGCATCTACAGTCGCAAGGACCTGTAAAGCCAGCTGAAGGCGAGCGCGTGACAGCGCTGGGCAACAAGCAAACCATAGCACTTCGCAAAACGCATGATGCCCGTAAAGATTGCAGTGACTACCTTGACTTAGAGCATACTTTAAGTTCTAAGGTGCATTTCGTTCAACGAAAGACGAACAAGCAAGCGAAGGAGCATTCATATGGTTAAGCAGACCGCAGGCCACGACGCGCTGGGGCAATTCGCACCCGAATTTGCGCACCTCAACGACGACGTGCTGTTCGGCGAGGTGTGGAATCGCACCGACAAGCTGGGGCTGAAAGAGCGCAGCATCGTTACCATCAGCGCGCTTATCGGCAAGGGCATCACGGATAGCTCGCTGAAGTATCACCTGATGAGCGCCAAAAACAATGGCGTAACGCAAGTTGAGATGGCCGAGATCCTCACGCATATCGCGTTTTATGCCGGCTGGCCGAACGCGTGGGCGGCGTTCAACATTGCCAAGGAAGTGTACGCCGAGGACGACGCCGCGGCGGCCGACGCGGCCGAACAGCACGGCGGCTTTTTCGGCCTGGGCAAGCCCAACGACAGCTTCGCGCAATACTTCATCGGGCAGTCCTACCTCAACCCGGTGACGGCACCGGACGCGTACCTGCCCATCTTCAACGTCACGTTCGAGCCGGGCTGCCGCAACAACTGGCACATCCATCACGCCGACAAGGGCGGCGGCCAGGTGCTGGTGTGCGTTGATGGCCAGGGCTGGTATCAGGAAGAGGGCAAGTCCGCGCAGGCGCTTAACCCCGGCGACGTGGTGGAGATCCCCGCGAACGTGAAGCACTGGCACGGCGCGCAGGCAGGCAGCTGGTTTAGCCACCTGGCGTTCGAATACCCGGGCGAAAACGCGTCGAACGAATGGTGCGAGCCGGTCACCGACGAGGAATACGCAGCGCTGTAACACCAGGTAATCAAATAATTTATTCGGTCACCGTTATCGTGCGTAGAGATTTTCCAATCGCATCTTTGCCACAGGCTGAAAGATGACCGGCAGAGAGTAAGAAAGGCGGCAGATTGCCGCCTTTCTTACTCTCTTAAACCCAAGTGATTTCCTATTATTCGCCAAGTGCGTAGGTTGATGAGAACAATGCCACCAAGGCGGGGGCGCCACGCACGTTTCGGCTGCTCGATCTTGGCCCGGACGAAGCCCTGATGCAGCACGTCACGCGAACCTACGCACATCGCGCGCCTTTTGGCGGAACGCTGTCGCAAGTGTGTGCGAACGGCCGCAGTAACCACAGCGACAACCGCAGCAGCAGCCACAGCGGCAAGCATCGGACGTTGCTGCAAAATCCAAAACCTCGCAAATCGGGGGTTGACAGAAGTGCGAACGCCTGTACTATAGTTTTAGGGCACCCGAGAGCGAAAGCTCACTTTTCGAGGATCGATGGAAGGACGCACATCGGCGTCTGGCTGGTCGGTCCACATCAAGCTTCATCACAACTGAAGAGGAAACCCAGCGAATGGCCGCATGCGTGGTTTGTTGCGCTCTGCAGCCCTGCCTGTTATTGCCGTGCAGCCAAACGTCTGCCGCAATTCGCAGGGTCTAGCATCGCGCGGCTTGCCGAACGTATCGCTGCTTGCTAGTCACCACCAACGCGCTAAAAGTCCTGGTAGGAAGCGCGTTGGCAACGCACGCAACGCTGCGTCACGCCTGCGGCCATTGTCAACCCGCGTCCTCGAAAGGAACCGCCATGTGCACCCAAACGTATTCCCCGCTCATCCTGCACGAAACCTGCGAAGGCATCCAGCGCTTCGATGTGCGCGACCAGATGCTTGCCGACCGCCAGCTTGAGCTGGTCGGCCCCGTTGACGCCGAATCGGTTGCAAGCATCGTGCGCTGCCTGCTTCACCTGCAGAAACGCGACCCGAAAGCCCCTGTCACGCTGTTCGTCAACAGCCCCGGCGGCGAGGTGCAATCGGGCCTTGCGCTCTACGACGTTATGCGCGCCGTCACGTGCCCCGTTCGCACCGTGTGCATCGGCACGGCCGCCAGCATGGCCGCGCTGCTGTTCATGTCCGGCAGCCAGCGCGACATGCTGCCGCACAGCCGCATCATGGTCCACGACCCGCTCGTGAACAGCATCGGCGGCAGCGCGCTTTCGGTGAAGGCGCTTGCCGACGACCTCATGCGCGCTCGCGACATCACGGCCGCCGTGATTGCCGAGCACACCGGCATGCCGCTTGACCAGGTGTTTCAACTCACCGCGCAAGACACCTACTTCGATGCCCACGCCGCCGTCGAAGCCGGCCTTGCCGATTGCGTCATCACTGCGCTGTAAGGTGCCTGTCCCGCCGGGAGCGGCTTCGCCAAGCGAAACCGCAAGCGAATCCCGCGCCTGGCGGCATCAAACCCGTACGCGACGGCCCCATCGGCATCGCGCCGGCAGCCGGCGCGCCAAGCCTTGCGCCTCGCGACCCCCCGCACGCACACCACCTCATCCGCAAAGGAGAACCTCATGACGAACGCCGCCACCCTCACCACCTCCCCCGTCGCCGCCGCCCGCGACGCCTACCAGGGCAGCATGCTGCTGACCGCCAACCACGCGGCAAGCGCCGACACGTGGGAAACGGGCCTGAACAACAACGTGCTCGTGCTGGGCAGCTCGGGCGCAGGTAAAACGCGCGACCACCTCAAGCCGAACCTGCTGCAAGCGCAGGGCTCGTACATCGTGCTTGACTCCAAGGGCACGCTGTATAGCGAAATGGCCACCTACCTGCGCAAACAGGGTTACGAAGTCGACCAAATCGACTTCACCAACATGCGTGGCACCATCGGGTACAACCCGCTTGACCACGTTCGCCGGCGCTGCAGCCTGCCCGTCGAGCAGGACATCATCGCCATCGCCAGCGCGCTGTGCCCGCGCGAAGACCACGAGTCCGACCCGTTTTGGCCGCTGGCCGCTGCGAACTACCTGTCCAGCTACATCGCCTTCGTCCTTGAGGCGCTGCCCGAGCAAGACCAGACCATGGCGGAGGTCATCCGCGTGTTCGACCAGGCCACAACCGGTCACGCGAGGGAAATGTTCAACGACCTGGAGCGCAGAAATCCCGGCAGCTACGCGGTGCAGCTGCACCGGCGCGCCGAATCGACGTGCCTTGCCGAGCGCATGCACGCCAGCATCCTTGGCATCATCGCGGCGAATTTGCTACCCCTTGGCTTCAGGGACATCATGGCCGCTTACCGTCACCCGCGGCGCGTCGATTTCCGCGAACTGGGCCGCCGGCGCTGTGCGCTGTTCGTCACCATCGACGACATGGACGCCAGTTTGCGCCCGCTGACCAGCCTGTTCGTTCGCCAGGCGCTCACAACCCTGGTCGACGAGGCCGACCACAACACCCGCGACGGGCGTCTGGCCGTGCCCGTGCGCCTCATGCTCGACGACTTCGCCAATCTGAACGTGGCGAACTTCGACAACATCCTGTCCGTCACGCGCAGCCGCGAAATCAGCTGCACCGTGGTGTGCCAAACCGTCAGCCAGCTTGAGGCGCGCTATGGCAAGCCGGCGGCGAACTCGATCATCGGCAACTGCGACCACCAGCTTGTCCTGGGGTTTCAGGACGAGGAAACGGCGCGCTACTTCAGCCTGCGCGCGAACAAGCCCGCCGCCAGCCTGCTGGCAACGCCGGCGCGGCGCTGGTGGCTGTTCGAGCGCGGCTGCCCCGCCATCTGCGACGATGCCTATCAGCTTCAGCAGCACCCGCGCTACGCCGAGCTTGCGGCAAGCGAGCGAGCCCTCAGAAGCGAAACCTTCGTGGACGCATGGCTGGAAAGCGTGGTCGCCGACCTCGACGGCTTCGAGGAGATGACGCAAGAAGACCTCGAGATCTTCGGCGACTCGTGGGAGGCATAGCGCGAGGTACAATAGCCCGCGAGCAAAACCACCTTCGCGGGGGCGCGCAACAGCCAGCGCCCCTGCATTTCCCAGCAAGCGCCGCTTGGCAGTCACGCTCAGCGGCGCTTGCCCGGCACTACGAAAGGATGCGCCCATGGACTTCTACGACCTGCTCTACCGAGGCTATACCGGCGAATATCAGCTGGTCAGCTCGCTGTATCGCAACGGGCTTGACGCCGTGCGACCGCCGGCAGACATGGGCGTAGATGTGGTGTCGCTTAACCTGAAGGCACAACTTGAAAACCCCGACACCGCGCCGGAAACGTTCTTTTTCCAGGTGAAAACCGCCACAACCCCCATCAACAACGCCGAAGTGGGCAACGGGCTACGCGCGTTGACCACCGTGCAGTTCAAGCTGAAAGAGTCCGAAATTGACCTGCTGAGCAAAAGCAGCGATCGCGCGCTCGTGTGCTACGTGTACAGCGACGACAACGGCGCGCTCACCGATGCCACCGAGGCGCCGTTTCTGTATTTCTGGCTGGACGGGACGCGCATCGCGAACATCCGGCGCGCGGGCGCGTTCTTCCAGCAACCCGGCGACACGAAGCTGACGCTAGCCTGCCAGCTGCGCAAACCACAAAGCGAGGCCGGCCACTGGTACGCCGTGGTGGTCGACGAGCATGGGCAGCAGGTCGAGGAAGGCTACCTGGGCACCGTCGATTCCGACAACGAATTCACGCGCGCGTCCGACGGCAGCAACCACTACAGCATCAAGGGGTATCTGGACTTCGCGCGGGCAGCGCGCGACAAGCGAGGGGCCAGCGAACAAGATTCCGCAGGTCAGGCCGGCGATGCGGGCACGCTTGACGCCGAAGCCTCCTTCGGCGTCGCGCAGCCCGCCAACGCACTCGGCGCAAACCAATGCAGCGTGGGGCCGGTTGACCCCAAACGGGCCTTCGACAGCTCGGGCCCAATCAATTGCGACATCGACGAATTGCCGTTCTAGCATCCCTCGCGCGCAACCGGTTACCGTTCTTAACCGACTACCTGCCGCTCCGCTGGCCCATGCTCTTTCCATATACAACCGCGTTCCCACCTTCCGGCCGCGCACGTTCACCGCTATACTTATACAGTTACGCACGAAACCATTCACCGGCCGCCCCCAGGCGCGCCCACGCCCGGACGCGCGACCGGTTTGCGGAAAGGACCTTCATGCCAACGCTGGCAGAACACATCGCGTCGCGACGCACGTTCGCGATCATCTCGCACCCCGACGCGGGCAAAACCACCCTCACCGAGAAGCTGCTGCTGTATTCAGGCAGCATCCAGACGGCCGGCTCGGTCAAGGGCAAGGCCTCGTCAAAGCACGCCGTGTCCGACTGGATGGACATCGAGAAGGAACGCGGCATCTCCGTCACGTCGTCCGTGCTGCAATTCGAGCACGACGGCTGCTGCGTCAACATCCTTGACACCCCCGGCCACCAGGACTTTTCCGAGGACACGTACCGCACGCTCATGGCCGCCGACGCCGCCGTCATGGTCATCGACGGCGCAAAGGGCGTCGAGGCGCAGACGAAGAAGCTCTTCAAGGTGTGCACGTTGCGCCATATCCCCATCTTCACCTTTGTGAACAAGCTCGACCGCGAGGCTCGCGATCCCTTTGAGC
>OLRT01000342.1_pt1 | contig 37477 bp, 31 predicted proteins | sample 1672021 | NCBI WGS metagenome assembly OLRT01 (sample SAMEA3136637, study PRJEB25190) | human gut metagenome | reverse complement strand
TCATAGACAAATAGTCTATATCCTGAATATTTCTGCTCCACACTTCTCTTAAATCATTACCTGTAGATTATGGGTATTCAAAAAAAATATATTTTTTTCATATCTAAATAATATCTTCATTGTATCTTTTATATTTCTCAATATTAACTTGCTTTTGCCCAATAAGTTATTTTTTTTCATAATATTTCACCTTCATTACTTGAATATAAATTAATTTTCTTAAATAACCCATTATTTTATTTTCTAACCCTCTATTTATTCCAATCATTCTGTTAAATTGCATATGAAACAAGCTGAGTAAAATACCTTTTTTTCTTTCTATATTATTTCCAAAATGATAATCTACTCTATCCCAGAATTTTTTAAATTCATTCTCATATTTATCTAACTGAATCAAAAGTCTAATTCCTTCTTCTGAAGATCTTAAATTCTCCCAAAAATTATTCTTATCTAAATATCCTTTTAATCTTTCTTTTATAGTTTTAAACTCACTATTGTATTTTTTACCAATATTAAAATTATCTAAATAATACAATTTTTCATCTCCAGATATTCCTAAATCTTCTAACGATTTATATGTTGTTAATATAAACAAATCTACTAAAGATAAGTTTGTTAACTTAAAATCTTTGATTTTTATAAGTTCTAATGCCATATCACTATTAAAACAGAAGAGTTTTTCTGCATAATCATAAATTGAATCACCTCCATATCTTTCAAATTCTTGAAAATATGTATCAATAATACAATTTGTTATTAAATGTTGTGTCTTTAATTCGTGAATTGCGTTACTTATAATATTAATAATATTTTCTAAATCTTTTTCTTGATATCTTATTCTTAGTCTGATGTGAGATTTTGGATCTTTATATCTTATATAAAACATATCAGTATTATCAAATTCTTTTTTTATTCTTCTATTAATTAAAGACACATATTTAGTAAGAATATAATTATGCATTTCATCATTAGCATATAATTTAATACTCATCCAACTTTCAAAAGGCATTTTAGAATGATTCAAATATACTTCGTTATCTAAATATTGGATATTAGAAGGAAGCATGAGTTTTTTACTATTATCATTCTTTTTATTAGATAGACTAACAACTAATTCTCCCACATATTTATTCTTATTCATATCTGATACAACTAAATTATTAATATCAAATACATTTTCAAATATTCTTATTCTATTATCTTTTTTTAATAAATCATACAAAATTTTTAAATGCATTTTATTATCTACATTAAGTAACATTCTTTGATCCAAAGGACCTACACTAATTAATGGCGAAAATTTTTTGCTCTTTTGCATTTCTTTAATATAGTTATATATTTTTTTCATATCAGATTGTTTATCTTTATAGTCTATATCACAATTTAACGAATAAGAGGCTGGGAAAAGTGTAAAATTTTTATAAGTTATTCTTGGCATAAACCCTTTTATTTGCATCACATAATGTTGTAGTGCTGTATAAAAACTAGTGAATATCATTTTTTGCTTATTTGTAAGTTCAATTAAAATTTGAAGTTCTTTAGGATATGCTGATATATTAAACATATTAGATGCATAAAATTCTACAATTTCATTAGTTGACTTTTGGACAAATCTAATATAGTTATTGTTATCAACAATAACATAGATATCATCTAATTCTACTTTTTCTTTATCTTTTATATTAATGCTTGTACCATATTCTAAATATGCTTTTTTATTAGACTTACACATCATAACATTACAATGTCTTCCATTTTTTGGAATAAAACATACCTCAATTTCCTTAATCACTTTATTTGATTCAGGTAATTTCATCTTTGGAAATAAGTATCCAAATCTTCCAGAAATTTTATTTTCGGTATTCGACCCCATGAGAGGACTTAGAATATATTTTCTCTTATTATCTTCTTCCAATAAATACAATGCTAATTCTCCAGCAGTTTGTGGTATAATCTTTTCTACTAATACTTCATCATCCTTAAAATATTCATCTAACTTTATTTCATCATCTTTGTTATTAGACAATAATGCTAGTATTTTACAAATTAGATAATCATTATATTTTAAACTATTTTGATCATCTGAGGTAGGAACTCCTATACCAATATCTGCATCAATTAAATCTAAATATTTCACTGCTTGATTCCCATATTTCTCTTTGAAACGCATGGCATAATCATAATAAGTTTCATTATATCTATACTTAGAAATAAAACTTGCAAAATCATTAATTTCATTTCTCACATCATTTGATAAACTAATCTCGGAATTATTCAACATATCTACTTGCAAATAATTATTTTCTTCATGAATAGACTTCATCAAATCAATAATATTATTATACTTTTCTTCCCCATAACCTACTCTTACTTGTTCGTATTCTATTAATAGTAAACTAAGTTTCTTTAATTCGTTTACTAGTTTTGAAGAATGATTATACTCCTCCATTTTATTTAATATAAATCCTAAAGGATCTGTTACTAATGAATTTGGTCTTAAATCACTAGTTAAAAACTCATTATCTAGTAAATTTTTTACAAAATTAGTAATTGCTATTTCATTAACATTACTTGAATTAATCTTCAATTTTTTAATTATTTCTTCAATTGATACGTAATTCTCACAAATTTTGAATAAATATTTAACAGCGTTAGTATTATTGATATAGATTGTTCTTTCATTATTATTATCATTTTTAAATAAAAAGCATCCATTCCATTTTTTTAGAATTTTATTTCCTTTAAATTCATTCATATTATTAATAATAAGTTTTAGCTTTGTACCTAACTCTGTTTCCAAAAGTTTAATTACATGAACCAACCATAGCATATCAGGTCTAACTTTCTTAACGAATTCTTTTTCTATATTTAAATCATTATTATCTTTGAATGATCCATACAATACACCTGATGTTAAACCATATGGAGTACATCTAGTAGAACTCCTAATCAAATATTTGTTTAATGACATATTTTCATCTTCCGTTAGTTCTTTTTTATTTAATAATGCTTTATACAATACTGGAGATGAAATTAATAAATTTTCTTTAAATCCATTTATTGTACAGTTACTATTTCTCTCTAGATTATTTTTATAGTAATCAAATGAGTTATATGGCACTCTTAACATAAAATTATTTTCACATTCCATTTTCTATTCTCCTCTATTTTAAGAATAATGAAATTGAATATATATCGTTATTTATATTTTTTCTCTTTATAACATATGGAATTAATATAGAAATAACTCCATCTAATGAATTCAATCTTTCATATTCGTATATATCTTTTCTTTCACTTTCATTTAAATCATGTTTATAAAAATAATACTTATTTTTCGCATCACCCATATTCCAGATTATTTTTTCAATTTTATCACTTAATTTTCTAAAATAGTCGTCTTCTGTTTCCCTATAAAACAAGTTCACTATGTGATATAATCCAGAGTATCCATGACAAAATGTTGGACAAATCAACTCTAATTTTTCTAAATAATTCAAATCAATTTTTTTCATTTCATCAATCATGTTATTTTTTAACTGTTTATCATTAATGTTATTCGCTATATTATATAACAATCTTGTTATTCCTAATTTTCCATAACACCACGAATATCTTGTTTTATAAACAATTTTTCTATCTTTATTTTCTATTTCTATCAATGAAGGCCATTCCCATTCATTTTTATTAAACATTTCTATGTAATAATTTAATAAATTGTTAAAGACTAAATCTAAATTTTTGCAAGTAATACCTTTCTTGATAGCCAAAGAAAATACATATAAAAAATCTATCATCCCATGAGCTGTACCTAAATCAATATATCCATGTTTATATTCTTTTTTTAATATTGGATTTGTTATAAAATCATTTCTGATTATCAATTTATCCGAGAATTCAATTTTATTATTATCAAATAGATTAACCATCCACTGTAAGCATTCTTTTATATAATTTTCCTCGTCAGTTTTATATACAAGAAAATAATTTAGTATCCCTGTCAAGCCATTTAACAAATCATATTCACCATTAAATAAACTATCTCTTTTTATTCCATGTACAATTAATCTCAATGACTGTTTTTTTACAAATTCTTCAATTGTATCTAGAGATTTACATTTTCCATATATATCCCTTATTACATAAGCCAATCCTGTAAAACCATACCAAACACCCATAGGAATATTAAATTTTTTTAAGTTATTTATTAAATATTCTATTGAGTTTTTACAGGTATCTTTGTAATGCTCACTTTTCTCTGTATTATTTTTATAATATTCACTCAGATAACGATTCAACATAATATAATCAAATAACTCTGTAAAATCATTAAATTGTTGATTATCAATATTATTAACAATTCTTTCGATTATCTTTTCATGATATATGCTCTTCATATTTTTCAACTCCTGTCCTGTCGACAAACTAAAAATATCATTTTTTTATAAACGAATTAATAAAAATAACTTAAGTAACAAAAATATGGCATAACTATCATAAATAAACTCTAACTCTTTGTATCAATGATATTATATTAAGATAATTTTATTTATTTAAAATATTTTCTCATCAGTTGTATTAAAACTATTTTAATAATATATATTTGTGATTTAGCGAGAAACAAATACTACTTTCATTAATTTCTGTACAGAATACATTTTTTGTGCATAGAAAACATAATTTATATAAAAATTAATCGTTTAATTATTATTTCTCTCTGTAATTATATTTCAACTCTATGTTACAGCCATATCACAATGACACTCTGGGAGTATCATAATATGGACATACTCATCCCATAAAAATAATCAATTAAAAAAATACATATTACTTGTCTGTCCATTATTGCTTTGGCGAGTCCTATGTATTTTTAATATACAATTATTCTTCTCTAAAATTTTTAGACATCTAATAATTGTTGAGCGACTAAGACCGGTATCTTTTACAAGCGTATTGATTGATGGAAAACACGACCATGTCTTTCTATTCGCATAATGTAATAATGCTCTATAAACTGTTCTTGCTGTTGGAGGAACATCTGCACTAGATATCTTTGTATAAAAATACATATAATCCTTATTCAACTTTAAGACCTCCTGTTCTTATTTCTATATGACTTTTCATTAAATTTTCATAATCAAAGTTTTTCTTTAAGATATTTTCTAACTTTTTGATATCTACATAATCCACTTCTTTTCGAATACGTTCATTGACTTGATATTCTTTATCAAGTTTTATCTTCCAATATATAAACAATCTTAATATGGTCTTGAACGGATGTATTCCTGTCTTCATAAGTATAAAATGACCTTTAGGCATTGTTCTGAGTTCATCTGGTGTCATCAATGGTCTTTCTATCATTTGCAAGGATTGTGATGGATCATTCTTCCCTCTATTAATAGAACCGCTTTGAACAGTATGTGTACCAAGATTTTCGCTAAATATTTTTGCCATCTCTGAGTTAGGTGCAAACCCGCCAAACAATATATCTTGACAGTTATCTACAATGATCTTTGCTCCCTCACTCCCATAGTTCTTTTCAAGTTGAGCAAGGGATTGGATGATCGCTACGATGGATATATTTCTTGATCGAGATGCACTAAACATCATTTCTATTGATTGTATAGGTGGTATCGTTCCAATCTCATCTAAGAACATAATAATCTTCCTAAAAATCACACCTCCATGTTCATCTGCGTAAGCTAACATTTCTCTATAGTATTGTTGAAGAAAGAGGGATATCAAAAAATGTTTTGTATTATCTTCTTCAGGCATGACTAAAAAAATTGCAGATTTATGTTCACAAAATTTTTCAATATCAATCGTTGTTTCAAAACATAATATTTGTTCAATCTCACTATCTATAAAAGCATTGAGTCTTGACAAAACGGTTGAAAGAACTGACATCATCGCTTGCTCACTTGTATTAAGTGCAGCACCTGCAAACCATCTTGCCTTATGATTATCTGGCAAAAGGTCTAACAAAACTTGAAACTGTGTTTTCCCTTTCACTTTAGATGGTTTTAACAGATCTTGTACAAGTTTAAAGACACTCACGATATGCCTTTGTTTATCTTCACAAAATTCAGAAATAATCAAAATCACACTTGTCAATAATCCCTCAGCCGAGTCATAGAAAAAAGAGTTCTGCCCATAACTAGACGAACTCTCTCCATCATTAAAGATAATTGTTTTTGCTATGATCTTAGCATATTTTTCTGTCTTGGCTTTGATTGTTAAATTTGATCTATCTTTTTTATAGATATCCATATATTTATTGACCATATGCAACATATTATTTCCATCTGAATAGATTGGATTTCTAAGATCAATGACAGATATTTGATAACCATAATACTCTTTTGCTATACCACCATAATTTCGATACAAATCACCCTTTGTATCTGTGGTGATAAAACTCGTACCACTTGCACAAGCATACTCTAGATTAGGATACAAAAAGTGTGCTGTTTTTCCAACACCTGCAGCACCAATCATCAAAAGATGAACATCAGCTTTATCCACATAACAATATGTTTGTTTTCCTTTTACTTGACTACCAATAACGATACCTTGACTATTGGGAAGATATTTTCCTTTTCTCCAATTTTGAGGATCAAAATATATCTTTGAAAATGTTTCATTGATTTCTTTTTGCGAAGCGAATCTTGAATTTCCATATTGACCATTTCCAACTTCTTTTGCCTTGATATTATCTAGATTATAATTATTTCCAAAATAAACTGCTATACCAATGACAATAAAAAACAAGACACCCATACCTATAAAGATGATTTGATCATGACTCATATCTTATTCATATCCTCTCATCATTATATCTTCTTCATATCCTATATCATCAACTGGCTCTACATATTCACTTATAATATTGAGTGCTTCATCATAACTTTTTGCAGATGTTGTGATACGATTAATCATTTCATCTGATTTTTTTTGAAAACCTGCTTTTTTAAGTGATCGACTTGCAATCCCCATTAAATTGAATATATTCCCATCTTCTCCAATCAATTTTGCTGATGGTTTTTGACCATCAGCGATTCCATACTTTTTTTCTATCTTTTTATCCATTTTTTCCTCCTGCTTTAGTTCTTGCTTTCTTTTTTCTTCTACTCTATGAACATAATTAAGATGTGTTAATCCCTCAGTTGCTAAAACACAATATCCTTCTGATAATCTTTCATAACTAACATTTCCTGCTTGATATTCTTCATAAGCAACATTTACTTCTTTCATACACTCCATAAGATTTTCTATCCTTTTACGGATTTGTTTTATATCTTTATAACAGCGATACCCTTCGATCATATCTCCTTGTATCTCTTTCATTGATCTATATTCATTGACAATTTCTTCATTGATTAAATTTTGCCTTAATATAAGAGCATCACTTGTGAGAACATATAATTGTTCTTTAATCATTTCTAATTTTGTATTTGCTTGTCTTCGATTATAAAAAATGACCGCAAATGTTTTATTCAATGTATTGAAATCAATATCTTTATTGATCTCATGAATTCGTTTTGTAAGGTTATCGTTAATATGATTGATCCATTGCCTTTTCTGACTTTCTTTTGAAAATTTATACTCTCTACCAGCCAAAGCCATGATATCTTCGTTAAAATCTTTATATGTTGATTGAATGATTCCAATCTGTCCATATCCCTTTTCAATCAGTTTATCAGTCACTCTTTCACACGCTTCTATACCTGCTTCATCATGATCAAAACACAACATAATACTTTGTATATCTTTTCTTTGTTTTAATAGATGTTCTAGTCCTTCAGTTCCTAATCCATTCAAAGCAATATAATTATCTTGTTCCCAATTATCTTTATGTAATGTGAGATATGAAAGCAGATCAATTGGTGCTTCAAAAACATAAACTCTTTCGCTCGTTCCTCTATATTGAAAAGGATATCTTGAGTCAGATGATTCCACATTTCCTCTAAAACTTTTTCCACCAACTGATGTACTTCTCTTATGAGCATGACGAATGATCCCGTCTTCATCAAATCCTACAAATACAACATTATGATATTGATTATCTTCATAGATATATCCATTCTTAAAAAAGTAATTCAATATATCTTTATCTATTAATCTTGTTTCACTTAAATAAGCATAAGCTCGTTTATTATTGTTATTTCTATACGGTGCAACAAACCTCTTTGGCTTGTCTTGATTATGTCTAGAAGATTCTACCATCTGAACATCCCCTACTGACGAAAGAAGAATTTCCATTGCTTCTTTAAATCCCTTGTTAAAATATCTTTTTACAAACTCTATTGGATATCCACCTTCAGAAGTTTTCCAGTCATGCCACATATTTTCTCTAATTGTGACAGTCTTCATTCTTGCCCAACGTTTATCCTTTCCAGACTTCATAAGTGTTTCTCCTTGCATACGTAAAAAATCTTCTAAATTGATGAGATTCGCTTGTTTAATTTGTTCTTTTGAATAATATTTCATCAACGATGCCTTCCTTCTATTCTTCTATATAAACTTTTATTATTTTTTGGTTTTGATTTGACTTTCATTGATTTATATTTTGAATTATTTTTATTTCTCATTTGTTTATAGTTTATATTTGACCACTCCATTTCCTTATTATTTTTTTAAAATAGTGAAAATATTAAAAATGAAGTGTTTGATCATCTTCCTTATGACCAAGTTCACTTCTTTTCTTTTGCATTTTTCTTCTTAATTTTTTATCCACATGTGATAAGGGGTTATTGTTGTTAATGGGAAGTTGTTGTTCGAATATCCTACTTATATGATAAAAGAAACGTGAAACCATGAGTGCAATGTCTTGTTGTTCATACCGTTCCATATTATCAATAAGATACTGAGCATAGACATTTCCCTGACTTGCTGATTTTTGAAGATACACGAATGCCTTTTCCTTATCTTGCTCAACTTCCTTTCCAAATAAAAAAAGTTTGCCTAGCATATACTGAGCAAACGAATTATTCTTTTCTTCTGCTTTCATTAAAAGAGAGATAGCTTGATCTACATTCTTATTCACTTTGATTCCATCTATAAGTATCCTTGCCATCTGTATTTGTGCAAATTCGTTATCCATATCAATGGCTTTTTGTAGAAAGTGTATTCCTAGATCAATATTCTGTTCAACACCTTTCCCTTTGATATTCATCATACCAAGACGATAAAGCAGATTGTCATTCTCATTTTCTTCGACCATTGATTCAAATTTAAAATAAGCATTCTTATAATAATAATCTGCTTTTTCCTTATCTACCAAACACCCTATTCCTAATTCATAACATCTTGCAGTTTCATATAACGCAAATGGATTAGAACATTTAGCTGATTTCAAAAAATATTCAAATGCTTTTTCTTCATCCTTTTCTATTCCTAATCCTCTTAGATACATCTGTCCTAAAGAATACCAACTCAACTGATTTTGACTCTGTAAAAAATGAAACATTGCATTTTCATAATCCACATCTGTTCCTGTACCATAAAGATAATCTTTCCCTAATCGATAATAACAGTATTCTTCTATATATTTATCTTTTGAATGATCCAATATACATTTAAATCCTACATGACTTTTTCTATAAACTTCTTCACTTCGTTCATCATTTAATATTTGATATGCTTTTCCTAATAAGGAAAGTGCTAAAATATTATTTGGTTCATTATTAGGAATAGAATAAGCATCCACTCTTGTAGATCCTTCAATCATTCCATTTCCTGGTGTAGATAAGTCCACTATCTCATTCCAATAAATATCTACTCTTCCATCACCAGTAAACATATATGTAGTTAAAGGTACAATATGACCATTATATTCTAGTTCTACATAATCAGGTACAATAGTAGGATCAAAGTACTCATACTCAAACCCTTCAATCACTTCATACTGATATCCAGTTAATTGAGATATAAGCTTTCTGCCTTCTTCTATTGTATGAAATAAGCCAACATTGATACTTAACTCACCTTGACTTAATTGTAATATATACATAGTTATCACCTATTTTTTATAGTAGCTTAAGTTCTCTTCTAATCCATCTGTAATAGCTCCTTTAAGCTTCTCCGGACCTACCACAATAATCATTGGACCAAACTGTCTAATCCAGTTCATTAAACCTGTATTAAAGATGATTCCTTCAACACGTGTTTCATACCATTGATGATCATTCTCTATTGGCGCAATAGTTTTATTAATAGTAATATCTTTTCCTAAACGTGATACAACTTCTCTAATAAGTACACCATCAAACTTAATATGTAGTGTAATTTCATCACCATCAAAGAAACTATTCATTGACTTCGCAAGTGATTGTTTCAATGATTCACTCATTTTTTCTTCATCATCAAAATCAAAATAATATGTACGGCTCTTATCTAGCTTTCTAATACGATCAATACGGAATGTAGTCAATGAATCCTTATGCTTATTATAATAAGCACGTAAATAGTAATGACCATCCACAATCACTGTATTATAAGGACTCACATTATAATATTCATGATTAATACCTGCATTACCCTTAGTAGAATATGTTTCTACAGGATGTCCATCCCTAATAGTATAATCTACATACTGGAAACGTATATCCTTCTTATTACGTATTGCGGAAGTAATAATCTTTAGATTTTTACTTAGAGAATAGACACCTTCATCATCATCTTCTAATTCTGGTACAATGAGATAATCCTTCTGTTTAGCAGGTGAAAGTTTTAAAAGCTTATTAACTATTTCTCTTTTATCATTATTTGTAAGATCTTGACGATAATTCACCATATCAATAAGTAATTGTATCTGTGCTTCATCAAAATAACCTGTTTCAATCATATAACCAAAACGTCTGACTGCTTTGATTATTTCTTTTCCAAACATTAAAGATGTAAATACATTGATCTGTTTAATCACTGCATATACTGCTTTTAAACCAATATCATAACCTTTTTCTTCTAATTGATGCTGTATATCTTCTGCACTGATGCATTCCTCTGAATTCATCAACAATGAGAAGACAGCCCACATTTTTTCTCCCATCTTATGCCTCCTGATACCTGGTAAGATACCTTTTTACTATAATGATCCACAAGCTGGAAATAACCAATTAAGTCATAAGATGCATAAAGATTTAGAAGTGATTCATCTGGTTCCACTTCACATTTCTTTAAGTATTCATAAGCCCCTTCTATATCTTCTTCTACTAAAGAAAAGTAAGCAGCCTGTGCATAAGTAATCACTTCTTTATCTACTAATAAAGAGATAAGTGCAAGATATGAGAAAGGCATCAAATGTCTCACAATACGGTATACATCTAATGGTGATCCATTATGGAGCATATAGTTACATAAATTCTTATTCAATGATTGAATACGAGGATGTTCTCCAAATAAGTATTCAATCATTACGAGATGATTTTCTAAACATTGCATATCATCTATTTCATAGAGTTTCTTTAAGGCAAGACCTAAGTATTTCTTTTGGTGTGCCTTAATATAACCTTCTATTTTCTTCTGACTTCTGCAAGTATCAATAAATGAATCATGATACACATCAATGACATCTAAATAGTCCTTTAATTTATTCAATGAGATTGATGTAATTTCTTTATAACTTTCTAACATATTCTTTCCCTCCTCTTTTTTCTAACACTATTATAGCGAAGAGAAAGAATTTATGCGTTAAAGTTAATGGTGACAACGCCTTATTATAGGTGTTTTGATAATTTTCTTTTTATTAATAATCCCATAAGTTCATATCTGGGTAGTTTGTCTCATATAAGAACTGTTCATTCATGACTTTAGTCAATATGGCAGCCCAGAGTATTAATGCATAAAATGAATTATTTAAACATTGTACTGTACCTCCACCATTGACCTTATCTTCATATACATAAAGTTCTTCTTTTTGTGATGGCACATAATCTAGTTCATCTAGATCATCTAATATACCATCATATGGTCGCGTACTCATTTCTTCTATGACATCAATCCACTTTTTATATGCTTCTTCTGTATGATCATATGAGAAGAAACGTATCGCAGCACGCAGCTTGTATATAGCTGCATAGACTGCATTGAATGTAAGTTCTGTATAGGGTTTTTCTGTAATAAGCTTAGGTAAGAATATACCTGGCTTAAAAGTCAAATGAATACTAGGTTTTACATCAGTATAATCATGGGTAATACCCACACTCGTACGTACATATTCTCTTGATAGTTTTATTAATGCAAGACATACACACATATTCGCATATTTCATATCATCTACTAATGGGAGTGAAAAACCTAAGTCTGCACCATATTGTCTAGAGAAGAAAGGCTTAAAGACAGCTTCTTCATCATATTTATAAGTAACCGCAAAGGTATAGTCTTTAAATGTAATACCATGAGTCTTAAGAGAGTCTCTTAATGCTTCATCATAATCCTCATAATTATTCTCCAACATATCCTCTACAACATCACCACTTGTCATAACAGCTTGAAAGCTTAATTCCTGTAAAAGAACTGCTGCTTCTAATCTTTTAGTAATTTCTCCTTTGGTGATACACGTCATATCACCACTTTTCAATAAATAACGCAAGCTTTGTGTAGCTGCACTTGTCTGTACAACCATTTCAAATTCTCTTTGCATACATATACCTCCTTTCTATATAAAAAAAGCAGATTCATCATCTGCTTCCTACTCTGCGAGATTTTTGATGAATTGGATTCCTACGCCACCAATTCCCATATGAGCACCTACAACACTTGGTAACTCTCTCATGGTAACTTGACATGGACCTAATTGTTCTTCAAGATAGTCTCTTACACGCTGAGCTTCTTCAGGTGCAAGAACATCTTCAATCGCAAATGTATAATCTTTCGCATTTGCGCCTCTTTCAACAACACGATCAGCAAGCATCTTACATGCCTTACGTGTTGTTCTTACTTTGCCTAAAGTATCAATCTTACCACCTAATTCACTATTCAATTCCATAACTGGAACAAGCTTCAACATATTGCCAAGCATTGCGACTGCAGGCGTAATACGCCCACCCTTTTTAAGGTGATTCAAGTTTGGTGTAAAAATAATTGTACCTGAATGCTTAACCATATCTTCAAGCTTTTCTTTAATTTCAGAAACAGACTGACCCTTTTCTACTAATTTTCGTGCTGCTTCAACAAGCTTCTTTTGAACATGTGCTGTTCCTTGAGAATCGATTAAAGTAATAGGCATTTCTACTGTATCAGCTGCAACCTGCATACCATTTAATGTAGATGATAAACCAGTTGCGATAGGAATCCCAATTAACTCATCATAACCATCTCTTTTTGCATCTTCCATAGCCTTCATTAAAGAACCAGTCGAAGGTTGAGATGTTGTAAACATATCATCTGTTTCCTTCATCTGATTAAATACATCAAGACTTGTGATTTCTAATTGATCTAAATATGTCTGACTACCATGACCAATACATAATGGTGCAATATAAATACCTTCATGCTCTCCATTAATATCAATCTGACAGCCACTGTCTGCAATAATCGCTATTTTACTCATTTTTAATACCCCATCAGTGATAATACACTATGTACATTATAGTTTATTTCTTTTTATTTTACAACTTTTACGCTATAATACGAACGGGTGAAACTATGAGATCAATCAAAGAAACAACGACAAATACAATCATTATTAAGAAATCAGAATTCATTACTACCCTAATTCCATGTAATGATGAAAAAGAAATAAAAGACTTAATAGAACTTTATTCCAAAGATGATGCAACACATAACTGTGTTGCTTATCGAGTAGGTCCTTTAGAAAAAGCAGATGATGATGGAGAACCATCAGGTACTGCAGGACTTCCTATGTTGAATGTATTACAAAGACAAAAGATAGATAATGTGATTGCGATTGTAACACGTTATTTTGGTGGCATTAAACTAGGGGCTGGAGGATTAACTCGTGCTTATACTAATAGTGTTGCAGATGCATTAAAAGAAGCAGAAATAGTCGATAAAGAACTTGTTAAACTATATCGTATTAGTGTTGACTATCACTTCAGCCGTAAGGTATCTTATTTAATACAATCTAAGAATCTATTATTAATGAATACTGAGTATGATGAAGAAGTTCACTATGATGTTTATTTAAGAGATACATCATTCTTAGATGAACTCAATGAACTGACTGCATCCAATATGCATTATGAGGTTGTAAAGGAAGATTATATTCCTGTTGAGGTATAAAGATGTCTAGTATAGAAATATTACTTATTGGTATTGGGTTATCCATGGATGCTTTTGCGGTATCTGTATGTAAAGGATTATCTGTAAAGAAGTTGTCTATTAAGAATATATTGTTATGTGGTGTATGGTTTGGTGGATTTCAGGCATTGATGCCATTTATTGGTTATTGTCTTGGTTCTACATTGAGTGGTTTAGTGGATTCTATTGACCACTGGATTGCATTTATATTACTCGCATTTATTGGAATCAATATGATTAAAGAATCTTTTGAAGAAGAGAAACAGAATGATGACTTCTCATGGAAGACAATGTTGATGCTTGCTATCGCAACTGCCATTGATGCACTTGCGGTAGGTGTTACGTTCTCTTTTGAATCAATCAATATCTTCATGGCTATTTCTATTATTGGTTTAACGACATTTATTATTGCATCAGCTGGTGTATATATAGGTCATATATTTGGGAATAAATATCAACAGAAAGCACAGATTACTGGTGGTATTATTCTTATTCTCATAGGTGTTAAGATTTTAATAGAAGGTTTAGAGATTATTTAAGAGAATCTACGTGATTCTCTTTTTTAATTGACTATAATAGTATATAAGAGGTGATTTAAATGAATGAATTATCAAAATTATATCAGTTAGTATTAAACAGAGAATTAGATATTCCTAAAGGTCATATTCTAGATATTAAGAAGATTGACCATAAACTTCTTGCATTTATGCAATGTGTATATAATACAGGAGAATTAGGACATGTTTATACATTCTGGGATAAAGATACTCAGGTTGATCAAAATGCTCTTTTAGACACTTATATTGAAGGTATGCGCTTATTAATGAGTACTGCGTATGACTTACAGATTGATGAAATCAAGAATCATGAAGAAATGCCTGAAAAGAGCAGTTCTGTTGATTTACTCTTTAAAGTCAATCAGGATATTCTAGATTTAAGAAATGGTTATAGTCCTATTAAGTTACAGGATGCTTTGGATGATTATTTCCATTTTGGATTTTCTCTAGGTATCACATTTGATGATATGTTGGAAGGATTGTAAAAAAACATAATAAATACATAGAGAATACATACGAATTACACAACTTACATGTATATTATAAGCATGAAAGAGGTGATTCTTATGATCTATATTATTCTAACTATTATTGCAGTATTACTAAGTACTTTAATCATGGGAGTTGCAAATAAGTATACAAATAAAAAAATCCATGATCTTGATCATGAATTGAATATACATTGAGACTCCCCCATAACGAAAAGAAGGCAGCTTATTGTGGCTGTCTTCTTTTCATTTGAATTCCTTCATATTCGTTATGAATACTTTTTACGATACTATTGAAATCATTATCAGGTACAATAACGTCACATATAGCATCAGATGAACCATATACAATACTTTCTTTTATATCTAATTTTTCTTTTAATCTTTCCAGCATGTTTTCTGGAGTAGCGTCATAAGAAAGAATCTTAAGTAAGCACATGCCTTCAAAATAATCTTCTTCTACAAAATAACGCAATTGTTTATGTAATCCTAAATCTATCAGGTCATCTATAATATCATAGATAATCTCTTTTGTATTAAGAATACTTATATAAAGAGGTTGATATGAGTGTGTAGGCATACCAAAGATGTAATTACGATAAGGGGATTGACGCATCATATCATAATAGTCCATTTGTTCGGACTGGTCAAAACTATTATAATATGTCAATAATACATCGTCTTTGAGAACGTGATAAAAGTAATTAAGATGTTTATCATCTAATAATTGAGTGATCTTTGTACCTAATGTTTGTGATAATGGATAGGTACAAAGTAATTCATTTTTTGGTACGTCATACAAAATTGCGCCATCTAATGCGATCACTGGGAGATGCAATTTAAGATGTTCAATTTCTGCCTGCATGGATGCAGGTGTTCTTTTTGTGATGATTGTAAACAGGGCACCATCATCTACTATTTTATTCAATTGAGTCTTATTGAAGTCATTTAACTGCTGGTGTGCTGTTTGTTCCATATCATCAAGTTCAGCTACAAAGAGAACATCATTTCTTCTTTTAACTGGTAGATGTAATGTACAGACAAGATAACCCACACCAACACCAATACATGTATCTAAGACACGATAGAATAAGAATGCGTAAGGTGAAATACCAGCATGGGGAATCACTGCAACACTTAAATAAGCCACACAGGCCATAAATGCCATATGCTGTACTTTAAATAAGACTGTCAAATAAATAGTCAACATAATAAATAATGCATTAAATAAATCCCATGCGAGATCAATATGGATGAAAGGCTGTAAAAACATGACAATAGCTCCTGTAATTGCCCCTATAAGTGTGCCGAGGGCTCTTACAAGTGCCTGGTTCTTTTCATTCTCTTTATCTGGCTGAATACAGATAATTGTGGTTATAAGGACATAGAAAGGTGATCTCTGTACACCAAAGAGAGTGAATAATACCATGATGATGAAGACAGCAATACTTGTTTTAATAATACGTAATCCGATTCTAGGCATAATTACAACTCCAAACTATCATTACCGGCTTCAGCCATCATTTTTTCTCTACAAGATAGAACTAATCCATCAATAATTTCCATATGTTCAACCATCTGTCTTCTAAACAAATGTGTAGGAAGCAATATCGCAATTTCATCATAGTCTTTATCATTCTTCTCTCCTGTTTCCTGTCCATAATAGACACGAGCAAGAGGTGCTTCTTTTTGAATACTTAAGAATGTATCCCAGATGATTGCATAAACCTGCGCAGTTGTTAGATGAAGCTTCTTAGTATCAGGAAGTGCATAAAGAAGTAAGATGCCTCTGACTGCATCTGTCTTTCTCTGGTCTACTGAACCGTCATGTTTATAATAACGTTCTATATCATAGCCATCAGCCAGATAAACAAGGGAACGGGGAACAGGCTGATGTTGTGAAAGGATACTTTTAAATCGTCTCATCGTATGGTGTGAGACATCCTTTCCTTCTAGCAGGTCTCCAGAAGGTGATGTAAGTAGCACTGGATTTTCTCCTGCTTTGCCATGAAATGTTTGAGGAATCAAATATGCATCACGTAATAAATCAAACATAGATTTACCACATATAGCGAGTAATAATGCACTAATATCCTGATTTGAATAACTATCTAGAACGACTTTTGAAAAGGTCTCATTGTTTAATTCTTCTGATCCCTGAAAGTCTTCTAGACTTGAATTGAATGTTTCTCTTAGTCTTGCACAAGCTTCTTTACTTGCGAGTATTTTGTGAAATATGTTCTCTACTTCTTGAACACGTGGAAATAATGGTGTCATAGTTTTAACCTCCATCCACTTGTGATTATAGACTTTCTATATCATATGTAAAATGTATCTTTCAGATATTGACAATATATTTATTACATGACAAAAAAGTGATTCGCAACCGAATCACTTGTAATAGTCTTTTGTATATTGAGACATTTCCTGTTTAAATAAACGCATAAGTATAGGTGCACAAAGTAAATAAAAGACAAAATTACCTACTGCATGGAATGTATCAAATAAGAGCCCCTGGGCATAATAGATACCAAACCAGACAGGACCACCAATAATTAATTGTTCGAGTGAGACAACAAAACCAAAGACATAACCCATTAAAAAGGCATAAAGAGCCATAAGAAGTAATGGGGGTTCTTTATTTATTTTCTTATAGAAGTCACTGATACATTGAGTGAATAAACAGATGACTACCCATGAGAGAATCTGAAAGATTGTCCATGTCCCCATACCTAGAATCATATTGGATGCAATAGTTGTTACTACTGTGAGTTTAATTCCAAATGATAAGCCAAATAAGAGTACAGATATAATAATGATAGATGTAACAGGTTTAAAGTTAGGAAGTGCCTGTAAGGCAACTCTAGAGGCAATATTGACTGCAGAGAGAATACCTATCAAACATATTTCTCTTGTCTTATTGTTCAATGTTGGCATAATACCAGATGACTTGATCTCCTGCTTTTAACCTATAAGCTCCTGCCCCAATATTTGGTGGTGTACCATTCACCTTATACATCCATCCAGAACTTGGTCCATGATCAAATTCCTTTAATCCATCTATACCTGATACATAAACAGTAGAACCAAACCCTTTTGTAGAGATACTCTTACCATTCTGTTTCGCAAGTTCTCTTAATACACTATAAGCTGTAGAAGAACTATTCACTTCTATATTCCCCTGCATCATTGTGCTATTTACTCCAATCACCTGTACTGAAACTGTTTGTTTTATAGGTGTTTCCTGTTTAGGTGGTTCTACCTGTTGAGGCGCAGAGGTTTCTTCTTTACTAGAAGAATTATTTGTTTCTATCTTCTTTATCTCTTGTTTAGTAGAAGAAGATTTTGTTTCTGTTTTCTTTATTTCCTGCTTCTTAGTCTCTTGTTTACTAGAAGAATCAGATGATTTTATATCAGTCTTCTTTGATTCTTCTTGTGACTCTATTTGTTTTGTCTCTTCTTTTTTGGAAATATCTTTCTTCTTTATGCTACTTTTTACTTCATTACTAATAGTAGGTTGAGACTGGAATTGTCCAGTTATACCGCGATAAGCTGTAAAGCCAAATATAAAGACAAAAGCGATTGCGACAAAGGCAATCGCTAATTGTTTAGTTGTGAATTTCTTCATTATTTCTTTTTACTTTTAATGACTAATACGATTACACCCACAGCTGCGATAGCTGCAACTACATATGCCATCACATTTGTGTTATCACCTGTATTGACTACTTTTACTGTTTCCTTCTTTGGTTCAGTTGTAGTTGTTTCTGGCTTTACAGCTGGTGTAGTTGTACTAGGTGTTGTAGGTGTACTAGGTGTTGTAGGTTTTTCAGGTTCAGTCACTACTGGTGTAGTAGTCTTTGTATAGTCTTTTCTAGCTTTTAATACAAAGCTTCCGTTATTGATTACACCAAGTGCTCTTGCACCCTCTACTGATGCATAAGCATTTGGTTCTAACTGGAATGTGTTGTAGTTTAATGCATTGAATGTACCATCTTCATTCTGATAAGAAAGTAAATAGTTATATGCATTTGTATCTAATGTATAACCTGCAGTAGATAACCCTTCTAATACGCAAGACTGAGTATCCGCATTTCCACCCCAGCCAATATCATAAGAACCATCTGCACTATTTAACTTAGACTGTACAAAAGTATATGCTTTTGAGATAGCTGCATCATAAGTAGAACGTCCTGCAACACTTAATGCTTCCATAGCCCATCCAGTTGTATCTAGATCTGCATTTGGTCCCTGATATTCATACCAGTAAGCACCATTGGCCATAGCCATAGTAGATAACTTATCTGCAACAGCTTTTACCTTAGGTGAGTTTACTGTTTCTAAAGCCATTAATGTCCAAATAGTAGCCCCACATCCACCATTTACATCATTTGTAAGAGTACCATCTTCCTGTACTCTATTTTCTAAGATTTCTACTAAGTTAGTCTTATTGAAATCTTTTGGATTTTCACCTAATAAAGAAATTGCGATAATAGACTTAGCTAAATCACCATAAGAAGCAGTAATATAATCTGTTTCCTTGAAGTTATTTAATAAAGCATCAGCCTTATAATCAGCTTCCATACCTGTAGCTTCATACGCAATAACTGCATCAGGGCTATCTAATGCGATAGTTTTTAAATAGTTCTGTGATTTAAGAAATGCATCATCATTCGCAAAAGCTGCTGAGAATGATAACGCAAATGTTAAAGCGATAGAAGTTAATACTGTAAATATTCTTTTCATTCCTATTCTCCTCCAAATACTTTATCCGCAAAACGCACTGTTTCCATTGCGTCTTTCGCATAACAATCTGCACCGATACGATCTGCATATTCCTGAGTCATAACGGCTCCACCTACAACTGTAAGTGTATCAGGCTTCTTTTCCTTCAACAATTTAATAGTATCTTCCATACTCACTACTGTTGTTGTCATTAAAGCACTGAGTCCTACTAATTTTACATCTTCTTTTATTGCAGTATCTACAATGAGTTCAGGTGGTACATCTTTACCAAGATCAATGACATCATAGCCATAGTTTTCTAACATAACCTTCACGATATTCTTTCCAATATCATGAATATCACCTTTGACTGTCGCAATGATGATTTTTCCTTTCATTTCTCTTGGTTTACCTGCCATAGAGTCTTTAATGACTGCAAATGCAGCCTTAGCTGCTTCAGCACTCATTAATAACTGAGGTAAGAAGATAGTGCCTTTTTCAAATCCTTTCCCTACCTCATCAAGGGCAGGAATCAATTCTTCATTAATAATTTCTAGTCCTTCTTTAGTTTCAAGCTGTTTTTGAGTGGCTTTACCTGCATTTTCACTCATACCACGCTTAATACTTTCATATAAAGACATATCAACCGCTTCACTCTTTACAGGAGCTGGTGCACTATTACCATAGGCGCTAATATATTCTGTAAAGTTTGTATCAAGCCCACTTAAGGCAAGATAGGCACGATATGATTTCATCATTGCTTCTGATGAAGGATTGATGATTGCACAGCTGAGTCCTGACTGCATTGCCATAGTAAAGAAGTTCGCATTAATGATTGGTCTTTGTGGAAGACCAAAAGAGATATTAGAAACACCTAGAATAGAATGTCCATGTAATTCATCTCTAATAATACGTAATGTTTCTAATGTCGCAATGGCAGAAGTAGGATCTGATGAAATAGTCATAGCAAGTCCATCGATTACGATATCCTTAGGTTCAATACCATATTTACTTGCTTCTTTATAGATCTTCTTCGCAATACGAATACGATCTGTCGCATTATCTGGAATACCTTCTTCATCTAAGGCAAGTCCTACAACCACACCACCATATTTCTTTACTAATGGGAATACAGCATCCATGGATTCCTGTTTACCATTAACTGAGTTAATCATAGCCTTACCGTTATAGTGTCTTAAGGCTGCTTCTAAGGCGATTGGATCTGATGTATCAATCTGTAATGGCAATGCAATGACAGACTGCAACTTCTTCATGACTTCTACCATCATCTTAGGTTCATCAATTTCTGGTAGACCTACATTGACATCTAGAATATGTGCCCCTGCATCTTCCTGTTTTAAACCTTCAGATAAGATATAGTTAATATCTCCATCACGTAAGGCCTGTTTGAATTTCTTCTTACCAGTTGGGTTAATACGTTCCCCAATAATAACTGGTTTAGGACCTATTTCTACAGCCTGTGAGAAAGAAGTCACAACAGAGATATTCTTCTTTACAGGTGGTTCAATAGGCAGGTCTTTCACTAATTCTATTGTTTTTGAGAGATATTCTGGTGTAGTTCCACAACATCCTCCTAGTACATGCACATTCAATGAGGCAATCTCTTTCATCTCTGATGCGAATTCATCTGCATTCATATCATAATATGTATGACCTTCATCATCAGTCTGAGGTAAACCAGCATTAGGTGTCACAATAATAGGTGTAGAAGAAACTTTAATCATTCTTTCTACAAAAGGTTTAATTTGTGTTGGACCTAATGAACAGTTAATACCCAATGCATCAATATGTAACCCTTCAAGTACGGCGACAACTGATTCTGGTGTACCACCTGTCAACATCTTACCTTTTTCATCAAATACAACAGTCGCACATACAGGTAAATGTGAATGTTCCTTAGCGGCTAGTACTGCAGCTTTTAATTCATAGCTATCCTGCATTGTTTCAATAAGGATGACATCAGCACCCGCTTTAGTTCCATATTCAATGACTTCAGCATAAATATCTACAGCATCATCAAATGATAAATCTCCTAGTGGTTCTAAGAGCTTACCTGTAGGACCTAAATCAAGCGCAATCAGGGCATCCCCGCGCCCTGTAAGTTCTCTTGCCTTTTTTGCATGTTCTACTGCTTTTGTGACTATTTCTTCTAGATTATCTGGATATTTTAATCTATTGGCACCAAATGTATTGGTGTTGATAATATCACATCCTGCTTCTAGATAACCTTTATTTAATTCAACAATCTTTTCTGGATGGTTGATATTCCATGTTTCAGGGAGTTCACCCGCTTGTAAACCCCAGCTTTGAAGTACTGAACCAGTACCACCATCCCAGAATAACCATTCTTTTGTAAGTCTTTCTTTAAATCCCATTACTTGACCCTCCTGAATTCACATTGTGCAGGACAATTGGCACAATCCTTCGTATGACGAGGCTGTGCATGATGTGTAATACCAATGATCGCCGTCACTGATTTGGATGGGACCATTAAGAGACTTTCTAATAAACTGATACCAATCTTATCCATCTGTAATATACGCATAAAATCTTTCTGATGATCTAATGCAAGATCTCCATAACCAGGTGAAAAGCGTGGCTTTAAGAATTCATTATTCTTATATGCCTCCTGATTAAGTTCTTCATTCACTTCATCACAATAAGCTTCTATCATAGCAGCTCCTGCTGCCTGATAGATCACTGCATCACTCATCTTAGTAAGTTCTGTACGTTTAATCAAACGATCGACTTCTATACCTATAGTAGCCGCAAAGAGATAAACTGCATGACAGCCTTTTAAGTTATTCTCTAAGTTTTTACTATGTATCACCATATCACCAATTGTGATTGTATGATTCTCTATTGTGAGAGGTAATCTTTTCACAATATGACGTGGTACAGCTGTTTTCTGTAATACTTCGATACAATGATCAAGTGCACTATTGGTTTCAGTAAGATCACCTTCAATGGATTGACGGTATCCTAAGTATCGTAAAGCTTCTTTACGATTGATTTCTATCATTTAAGAATCTCCGAAATATTGTTCATGATGCCTTCGGCGATGTCTGGTTTATTCATTGTATAAACATGAATATGTTTTACACCATTCGCAATTAAATCAATAATCTGTTCAGATGCATAAATAATACCAGCCTGCTTCATGATTTCAGGATTATCACCAAATGCATCCACCATCATCTTGAAATGATAAGGAATAATAGATGTACCTGACATCTGTACAGCACGACTGACCTGTTTCGCATTAGTAATAGGCATAATACCAGCGACTACAGGTACATTAATACCAGCTTCCTTGATCTTATATAAGAAGTTATAGAAAACATTGTTGTCAAAAAACATCTGAGTTGTTAAGAAATCTGCACCTGCTTCTACTTTTTCTTTTAGATGCTGGATATCTTCCTTAATGCTAGGTGATTCTACATGTCCTTCTGGATAACATGCTGCCCCAATACAGAAATCACCTTTCTCTTTAAGTTTCTTGATTAACTGACAGGCATACTGATAGTCTTCTCCCACTTGACCATCCTTAGGAATATCTCCTCTTAATGCCATGATGTTTTCAATACCATTTTCTTTAAACTGTTCAACCATGGACTCTACATGTTCTCTTGTAGAAGAAACACATGTCAAATGAGCCATGACTTCAACACCATATTTCTCATGAATATCTTTCGCAAGCGCAACAGTATGTGCACTTGTTCCTCCACCTGCACCATAAGTCACAGACATGAAACTTGGATTTAAAGATGCAATCTTTTCTGCAGCCTTTAAGACATTTTCATATTTACTGCTTGTCTTAGGTGGAAATACTTCAAAAGATAAAGTTACTTTATCTTCGTTTAATAAATCAATTATTTTCATTGATGTTATCCCCCTTTTTTTCATATTCTACATTATTTTTTTATTAAGAACTAGTATGTGTTTTATAATATTGTTTCAAAACTGAATCTAAGAACTCCGTAGATGCTGAAACATAATAAGGCTCCATACCACTCACAATAGTTAACATTCCATCAGTATATTTCATTTGTGGCTTCTTAAACATATGATTAACATATGCAAAGAACTTCTGTCCATCTAAATCTTCTAAGAAGACTTTAGAGAAACGTATTTCTAGTCCCTGGCTGCTATCTTTCACATCATCAATAAGTGGATCATGTGAAAGGATATCAAATCTTCTCTTGACTACAATATTACGTACCTGTGATGGAAGAACACCATAAAGGTCAGTGAGTTCATGTTCTACACGTTTCAATGTTTCTAAGTCATTGGCTTTATAGACACGCTGATATAGTTCTAACTTTTCCATATCACTTTCTACATAATCTTCAGGAATATAACCATCTACAGGGACATTACGTGATGGTACAGTTTCATCCTCTTTAATCTTACCCTGCTTTTCTTCAATCGCATCCTGTAAGATTTTCATATACATATCAAAACCGACTTGATCAATAAATCCTGCCTGTTCACCACCAAGAATATCACCGCTGCCACGAATAGATAAATCTCTCATTGCAATCTTATAACCAGAACCTAATTGTGTGAATTCCTTAATAGCTGTAAGTCTCTTTTGAGCTTCTTCTGTCATCGCACGATCTTTTGTATAAAGAAGATAAGCATATGCAATACGTTCACTTCTTCCTACTCTACCTTTGATCTGATAAAGCTGTGCTAAACCAAACTTATCCGCATTCTCAATAATAATTGTATTCGCATTAGGTATATCAATACCTGTCTCAATAATAGTTGTACATACAAGAATATCGTATTTCTTTTGTACAAAGTCAGTCATGACATCTTCTAGATCATTCTTATCCATTTGACCATGTCCTACACCAATGCGGGCATTAGGTAAAAGTGTCTGCAATGTAGAGGCTGTTTCATAGATGTTTTCTGTTCTATTGTGTAAATAGAAAACCTGTCCATTACGTGATAATTCTCTTTCAATAACCTGTTTAATTAACGCCCAGCTCTTTTCTGAGACATATGTCTGTACAGGGAGTCTATTTAATGGTGGTGTTTCTATTTGTGAGAGTCCTCTAATACCCATGATGGACATTTGTAATGTACGAGGAATAGGTGTAGCAGTTAAAGTGAGTACATCAATTGTTTTTCTTAGATTCTTAATCTTCTCTTTCTGTCTTACACCAAAACGCTGTTCTTCATCGATACAAAGTAATCCTAGATCCTTGAACTCAACATCCTTAGATAAAATACGATGTGTACCGACTAATAAATCAATATTACCTTCCTTTAAATCAGCTAATATCTGTTTCTTTTCTTTAGTAGTCGTGAAACGATTGAGTAACGCAATATTCACAGGGAACTTCTCAAAACGCTTCTGCATTGTACGATAATGTTGTGCTGAAAGAATTGTAGTAGGACATAGGAAAGCACATTGTTTCTTAGATACAACCGCTTTAAAGCAGGCTCTTAAAGCCACTTCTGTTTTACCAAAGCCTACATCACCACATAATAATCTATCCATAGGACGTGGTGTTTCCATGTCCTTCTTGATTTCTTCTACAGCCTGCGCCTGGTCTGGAGTGAGTTCATAACCAAATTCACTTTCAAACTCTAATTGAAGATCCCCATCAGGTTCAAACGCAAATCCTGGCTGTTTCATTCTTTCTGCATATAAGTTAATGAGATCATCAGCTAAACCATCTACCTTCTGTCTGACTCTTGCTTTTTCTTTAGCCCATTTAGGTGAACCTAAAGCATGAATATGAGGTGGTTTACCATCTCTTGATGAATATTTTCTAATTAACTGGAACTGTTCTACCGGTACATAAAGAATATCATTTCCTTTATAGGCAATATGTAAATAATCCTTATGTACACCATCTACAACTAATGTTTCAATACCCATATATTGTCCAATACCATTTGTATCATGAACAACATAGTCTCCTACTTTTAATTCATTATAGTCTGAGATTTTAGTGGCATCTCTATATTTAATATATTTCTTTTTTGTTTCTTGTATTTTAAAGAGTTCCTGACTTGTGAGTAATACAGTCTTCTCTTCTACAAAGTTCATTCCACAAGGTAAATGTCCTAAGAATAGATTAACCCCGTCATAAATCTTATTTGTGGCACTTGTGAGAGTAAATGGAATGGCATGATCAGTAAATAGGTTTATTAATATATCTATCTGACGCTTTTCATCTACACCAATCATGACACGATTATATGTAAGTAAGTCCTTTAATTGACTAATAAAGACTTTTTCATTAGCCATAGAGATCATCACAGGCTGAGTCATAAACATGATTTGTTTATCATTTTCTCTAAAGCGTACTAAATCGACATCAGGATGTTTTAAGATATCCTGAGGGTTATTAATAAGCTTAATTCCTCTGATCATCTGTCCTATTTCTTCTAGTTCATGATAATAGAGGTAGTTCTCTTCCATATAAGTCTTATAAGAAGCAAGAATAGAAGCAAGAGATGCAGCAATAATAGTATAATCACTTGCATAATCTATAATTGTGGCAGTTTGAGGGAATAAACTTAAATATTGATAAATACGTGGACTATAGTCATGTGTTTTGAGTGATTCAATATCTAATGCATATGTTTCTTCAAGTTCATCCTTGAATTCATCTTTGATCTTCATCTTCTCTTTTAAAGCCTTGATAGAAGCTTCTACTTGTGATAAACCATCATCCTCATACATCATATCTGTAGCTGGAAGAATATCGATAGATTCTTTTCTTTCTGTTCTTCTTTGTGAGTCTTTATCATAAAAAGAGATTTCTTCTATCTCATCATCAAAGAATTCAATACGTACTGGATGTTCATACTGGATTGTATAAACATCTAGTACTTCACCTCTTCTAGAGTAATAGAAAGGTGAATCTACTCTTTGGGCATTCTTATAGCCAATAGACTGTAGTTTCTTCTTTAATTCTAAAGGATCAACTGTATCACCCTTCTTTAAACTTATAATACTCTTTTTAAAGAGTTCTACAGGTGTCACATAACGTGTCATTGAATGCATATGACAAACACAGATCATTGGTTTATCTTGTGTCATCGCATATAATGCATTAATTCTTTCTCCTAATAGTTCATAAGAATACGCCACTGATTCTACACGTAATGATTCATCTGCAGGAAAATAGACAACTTGATTCACAAGTTCAGTTAATGTTTTATAGAGGTTAAATGCCTCATATTGGTTATTTTTAATAATCAGGATTTTTCTTGGATGATGCCAAAAAGAACCAGCAATGAGATAAGCCTCATCGCTAGTTGAGTTTGTGACAATAGTTCCTTTGTCTGTATCTAAGGTTCTTAGGGCCTGATTATCTTTTAAAAGATTCAGTATTTTTTCCATAACAATCACCTAGTTAAATTTATTCATTGCTTTATTAAAACCATCATCTAAATAACATAATACAGCTTCTGCTGCATGTTTAGCACCTTCTGATATAAGCTTTTCTTCTTCTTTAGAGTAGTGTCCAAGTACCCAGTCTACAACACTATAAAGCTTATTCTTTGAAATACCTACACGAATACGCTTGAAGTTCTGAGTCCCTACATGAGCAATAATACTCTTGATCCCATTATGTCCACCTGCACTGCCTTTTTCTCTTAAACGTAGTTTACCAGTAGGCATATCCATATCATCATAAATAACTAATAGATCTTCAACAGGAATCTTGAAGAACTGCATTACTGCCGCAACAGATTCACCAGAATTATTCATATAAGTCTGAGGTTTTAATAAAATAACATCTTCACCCTTATACTTGAATTTAGTATATAAGCCTTTGAACTTTTCTTTATCAATAGATTGATTCATTTCATCACTTAATACATCTAAACAATAAAATCCTGTATTATGTCTTGTCATATCATATTCTTTACCAGGATTTCCTAATCCAACAATTAATTTCATTACAATCTCCTATCTTGCACATACGACCATGGATACACCAAATACATTGAGTTGTCCATTTTCTATTCTTTCATTTGACATACTATATAATATCTTAAAATCATCTTCAATACCAATAGTAATGACATCATATGAAGGATTAAAGTAAATCTTAAATTCTTTATAATCTCCCTCATCCTGAGTGAGATGATATTCTACCATACGATAGTAGATATTGTTGATAAATACATGCTGATGCATATCTTCATAGTCATAATATCTAAAGCACTTGTTGTGTTTTCTTAGATCAATAAAGAACTTTACAGCCTGAACAACATTCATATATTCGTCATGACGTTCCCAGTCTAGTTTATTAATTGCATCACCCGCATTATAAGAATTCTGATTACCATTCTTAGTACCTAAAAATTCCTGTCCGGCATGAATAAAAGGAACCCCTTGCGCAAAAATTGTCATCGCAAGAGTTAATAAACATCTCTTTTGGCGACAATATTCATCTTCATGTCCATTGGAAATAATAAATTTATCAAATACAGTCGCATTATCATGACATTCTGTATAGTTAATGCTCTGTTCTATAGATAAGAACTTATTGTAGTCACACATCGCAATAATGGCTTCATTTGTCTTATAAGTATCCCCTGATGTATAGCCTTTGACTTCCATCTGATTAGGTCCCTTGACTGTATCTCTGAAATGATCATTAAAGAAACCTACATGAGGTGTTTTATGGTTATTTTCATTTGTTGTCTTTTCTGAATCGGGTAATGCAGTGCCCATATTCCAACCTTCACCATATAACATAAAAGAAGAATCTAAAGCATGGCCCTGTTCATAAATCATATTCACTGTATCATTATCCACAATACCCATCAAATCCATTCTAAAGCCATCTACACCATAAAGAACCTGCCATCTCTTACACATATCTAAGATATATTTACGGCACATCTTTGCAGTACTATTTAAATCATTACCACACCATGAACCATTAGATAACTCCCCATTTTCATCTCTTCTAAAGAAATAATAAGGCACTGTCTTCTCTAATGAATTATTATTCACATCATGCATATGATTATAGACTACATCTAGAATAACTCTCATATTATGCTTATGAATACAGCGTACCATACGCTGACATTCTAATATTCTCTTATAGCCATCATTTGGATCAGTAATATAACTTCCTTCAGGTACATTATATTGTGCTGGATCATAACCCCAGTTATAGAGTAAATCTGGATGATCTTCATCTACTGTTGCATAATCATTGATTGGTAAAAGCTGTACATGTGTGACACCAAGCATATCTAAATAGTCCATACCTGATGAAAAACCATTCTTAGTCACTGTACCTTCTTCACAGAATCCTAAGAACTTGCCTTTATGTGTAATCTGTCCATATTTATCAATAGAGAAGTCTCTGACACCTACTTCATAAATAACTGCATCTGTCGTATGTTTTAGTTCTGTCAAAGGATAATCTACTCTTCTAACTTTATCCAAATCAATGACTACTGAACTATGCATATTAGCTGTACAAGAATAAGCATATGGATCAGCTGTTTCTATTGATTGTTCATTCATTCCAATAATATAAACATATTCATAACCATCTAGATCTTTCTTAATAGTTGTACTATAGACACCCTTATCTCCTCTTTCTAAAGGATAATAATGAACTTCTTCATCTTTCCAGATTTTTAATACAACTTCCGTAGAAAGAGGTGACCAGACCTTGAATGTCGTTTTTTCTTTTGTATAATGACTGCCTAAATCATCACCATCATAATAAAAATGATCATCAAAATCTTTACTCATAGAAAGCTGACTAAAATCTAAAAAACAAGCTAAACCATAATTATCAAACACTTTATATCTTGTACCTACAGAAAAGTCTGTATGCAAAAGATACGACTGGAATCCATTTTCTTTCTCAGTCGCTTCGCCTTTAAGTATCTTAACTTCACTTGTATCTAAATTCTTTAAATAATACTGACTTGAAATTCCGTTATAATAATTTAATGATAAATCAACTTTGATTAAATCAAAGTCAATCGCATAAGCATACATACGAATCGATTCTCTTTGCATGTCTACATCCCACCCTTTTCTCCCCCTTATTCTATCATAAAAACAGGATAAGAAAAGAGAGTATCTAAATTTGAAAAAGAAAGCCATATATCATTAAAAAAAGACTTAACGTAATCGTTAAGCCTTTGAGTCTTTATTCTTCTTCAGACATCATTGAATCTAATACTTCCTGTACAAATGCATATTCTTCTTCTGTTTCAATAGGAAGAATATTATCTGCATCTTCAGGATCTACCTGTGAAGCATAGATATTCAACTGATCATCTTCATCTGAACTGTTATCTGTATAGATGATATATTCTTTACCTGTTGCGTCATCTGTGAATCCTAAAATGACTTCACAAGTTACTTCTTCACCATCTACGTCTAGTACGAATGTATCTTTCATTAGATTTTCACCCTATTTAAATGCCAGATATCCTTTACATAGTCTTCAATAGTTCTATCACTTGAGAAATGACCACTCTTTGCGATATTAGCTAAGCAGATCTTAGACCAGTTAGCACGGTCCTGATATAAGTTATTGATCTTTTCCTGTGCAAGTCTATAGCTTTCAAAGTCCTTTAATAAGAAGTATTCATCATTTCTAGCCATTAATTCATCAAAGATAATCTTGAATTCTTCTCTTGAAGTGTTCCAAGTACCATCTACTAATGAATCAATAACCTTCTTGATGTTTGGATTATTGTTATATTCATTCCAAGAGCTATAAGAACCACTTGCCTTTAAGTCATTGACTTCATTATCCTTCATACCAAAGATAACTACGTTATCATCACCAACTAATTCCGCAATTTCTACATTGGCACCATCTAATGTACCAAGTGTTAAAGCACCATTCATCATGAACTTCATGTTAGAAGTACCACTTGCTTCCTTACCAGCAGTAGAAATCTGTTCAGATACATCTGCAGCAGGAATAATCTTTTCCGCAATAGTAACACCATAGTTTTCAATAAATACAACCTTTAAGTATTTATTAGTTTCTGGGTCACTGTTTACCTTATCAGCTACGCTGTTAATTAACTTAATAATCTTCTTAGCTAAATAGTAAGAAGGAGCAGCTTTTGCACCAAAGATATAAGTATGTGGATAAATTCTGAAGCTGCTATCTTCTTTCATTCTCTGATATAAATAGATAATATGCATGACATTTAATAACTGTCTCTTATATGCATGTAATCTCTTAACCTGAATATCAAAGATAGAATTAACATCTACATCAATACCATTATGTTCCTTAATGTAATCTGCAAGAATCTGTTTTCTCTGCTGTTTTACATTATAGAACTTACTCTGAGTAATTGAATCAGTTACATAAGGAGCTAACTTTTCTAAATCATCTGGTCTATGCATCCAGCTATCACCGATTGATTCATTAATTAATGAAGTTAACTGTGGGTTACAATATGCAAGCCATCTTCTATGAGTGACACCATTTGTTTTATTGTTGAACTTGTTAGGATATAAAGTATCGAAATCCTTCATTTCTCTTTCTTTTAAGATATCAGAGTGAAGCTGTGCTACACCATTGACACTAAATGAACCAGCAATCGCAAGTCTAGCCATATGTACCTGACCATCTTTAATAATCATAACTCTCTGTAATAGTTCGTTATCATTTTCAGTCTGCTGTTTTACGAAACCAATGAAACGTCTATTGATTTCTTCGATGATCTGATAAACTCTTGGTAATAAGTCTCTCATCATATCAACAGGCCATTTTTCTAATGCTTCAGCAAGGATTGTATGGTTTGTATATGCGCAGGTCTTACATACGAGATTCCATGCATCATCCCATTCCATTCCATAATCATCAATAAATACACGCATTAATTCAGGAATAACTAATACTGGATGTGTATCATTTAACTGAATAACGTTCTTTTCATGGAAGTTAGTTAAATCAGGATATACTCTTAAATGAGCACGAATAATAGAATTTAAACCAGCACATACAAAGAAATACTGCTGTTTTAAACGTAATACTCTACCAGCATGTGTAGAATCATCAGGATATAATGTCTGGCAGATATCATTCACTTCCTGTGCATACTGACGGAAATCTTTATTTGTAGGAATGTTTTCGCTAGGTTCAGCTTTCCATAATCTTAATGTATTAGTCACCTTAGTATCATTACCAACAATTGGCATATCATAAGGTACAGCACGTACTGCTTCATAATCTACATGCTTCCATCCACCAGTTGCATCATCCCAGATTACTTTACCCCAGAATTTAACTTCTGTTGCATGCTTAGGTTTTCTTACTTCCCACATATTGCCTAAACGTAACCACTGGTCTGGTACTTCTACCTGGTATCCATTTTCAATCTTCTGTTTGAAGAATCCATAGTCATAACGAATAGTATTACCGAAAGCTGGATAAGATAAAGAAGCTAAAGAATCCATAAAGCAGGCAGCAAGACGACCTAAACCACCATTACCTAAACCAGCATCAGATTCTAATTCTTCTAGGTCATGGATATTAATACCATAATCAGCAAGACCTTCTTTTGCAGTTTCATAAATACCTAAGTTCATCATATTGTTGACTAATAGACGACCAACTAAGAACTCCATAGAGAAATAGTGAACCTGTTTCTGCTGCTTAGCCTGAACTGCCATCTTTGTCATAGCCCAGTTAACAGATGCATAGTCACGAACCATAGTTTCAAGAACCATGAACTTTTCTGTTAAATGTGCTTCTTCTACTGTACGACCATATGATTCAATGATTCGCTTAGAAAATTCATACTTAAATTCTTCTTTTGTATTAAACATTTACTACTTTCCTTCCTTTACAACACTTTTCTTTGTCTTCTTTGGAGAAGACGCTTTTTTAGCTGGCTTATGATATTCAAATACCACCGCGCTAAATGGCGCTAATTTCACATGAATACTCTGTGCTTCATTGAGACAAGTACCTTTCTTTGATCTTAAAGCACGTGTATTTGTGTAATTAGAACCGTTATAACTATCTTTATCTGTATTCAAGATTTCTTTATAGCTTCCAGCAAACGGTACTGGTACAGCATAATTATCATGACTATTACCAATAAAGTTAGCTACTATAACTAAACAGTTGCCTTTCTTATCAAATCGAGCATATGAGAATACACTCTGATTATGATCATCTACAACCAGCCATTTAAATCCTTCTGGATCATAATCCATACTATAAAGAGCTGGATGTTCTTCAACCATCTTATTTAAATCCTGCATAAAATGATGGAAAGAATCATGCTGTGGATATTCTAAGATATTCCAAGCCAATGCTTTTCTTTCATCCCATTCCTTGTATTCACCTAATTCATTACCCATGAAATTAAGTTTCTTACCAGGATGAGTCATCATATATGTATATAAAGCTTTTGCCTGTGCGAACTTCTCTCCATCAAGTCCCCACATCTTATTTAAAATAGTTGCTTTACCATGAACCACTTCATCATGTGAGAATGGTAAAATAAATCTTTCTGAATAGAAATACATCATTGAGAAAGTTAATAAATTATGATCATATTGACGATAAACTGGATCTTCTTTGAAATACTTCAATGTATCATTCATCCAGCCCATATCCCACTTATAATCAAATCCTAAACCACCATCCTTAACTGGTTTAGTAACATATGGGAAATCAGTTGAGTCTTCTGCAATAGTCATTAATGCAGGATATCTTTCATGAATCTGTTCATTCATAGTCTTTAAGAACTCTAAAGCCCCATTATTTGTACCAAAGTCTTTATTACCTTTCCAGTAAATAAGGTTGCTGACAGCATCAAAACGAATACCATCAATATGGAATTCTTCTGCCCAAAAATGAACAGCACTCTTTAAGAATGAACGTACAGTATCTTTTGTCACATCAAAATATACTGAATCCCATTCAGAATAACGGTTATTCACATCTGCATATTCATAAACCCAGCCTCCATCAAACTGATAAAGACCATGTCCATCTTTTACAAAATGAGCAGGTACAAAGTCCATAATGACACCTATACCTTCTTTATGACACGCATTAATGAAATCCTTTAACTGTTTTGGATGTCCATAACGACTTGTCGCACTAAAGTAACCTGTTGCCTGATATCCCCAAGAACCATCAAATGGGAACTCATTTAAAGGCATTACTTCAATATGTGTATAGCCCATCTTCTTTACATAAGGAATGATTTCATCAATCATTTCTTCATATGAATAAAATTCTCCATCAGATGTATCTGTAAATTCCTTTTTCATCTTCCAAGAACCAAGATTCGCTTCATAAATATTCATGTTACGATCATAGTTATTAGAACGTGATTTCATCCATCTAGAATCATGCCAGCGATAACCATCTAAATTATATACCTTAGATGCTGTACCTGGTCTAATTTCACTGAAAAAGGCATATGGATCTGCACGATCAACAATAGCTCCAGAAGGTGTTTCAATTCTATATTTATAAAGGTCATACTGCTTTAACCCTTCAATATAGAGAGTCCACACGCCTCCATCATTATATCTCTCCATATAATGTTGTGTTCCGTCCCAGTCATTAAAATTACCTACAACCTGAACACTTCTTGCATGTGGTGCATATACTGTAAAGCGAACGCCCTTTTTATCCGGATGAGCACCGAATACCTTATATGCTTCTAAACACTTTCCTTCAAAAAACAATTTTATCAAGAAATTATCTAACATACCTATATGTCTCCCTTCATAAACTTTATTATACAATAAATATGACCAAACTTCATTCATTTCAGACAACATAGGCAAAAAATGTAAACGTTTACTTAATTGTAATGTCTTGAATATTATTTAATACGATAGAAACTGTTCCATCAGGGTTTTCTTTCTTTTCAAAAGTAGAGCCATTCACATATTCATCTACTGGCATAGTTATCTGAATATCCTCATCAAGAGTAATCTTAACAACCTCTACAGAACGTCCTAATGCATTTAAAGAAATTGTATCATCCTCACCAATCCCAAGATCCTTCAACATTGTTTCTGATTCTTCCTGAGCCTGATAATCTCTTTCCATGACCTTACGAACTACTTCTATTGGTTTAACAAGTTCACCCATCTGTGTTCTTTCTAATATTTCCTGTTTTACAAGTGGAAGTGCTTCTTTATCATTCACATGATAAATATCATCAATCTTATTCACTACTTTCTTCATAGTAGAAATCTTCTGACGATCAGTGAGTTTTTCTTCTCCCTTGATCCATTGACTATTAAGGTAAGTATCCATCTTGCCATCAATGAGATACTTCTTTTCAATAAGAGATATCTTCTTATGATCTGTATCTATAATAATCGCTTCATCAACAGCTGTACCAATCTGAGGAAGAACCTGTCTTCTTGTAATACGGACATTTTCCTCTTCTACAAGAGATACAGAATTATATTTATAATTAAGCTTTAAAGCGGCAATCATATGTACACCATCACGATAACAATCCACATATAAAATATTACTATTAGGCATTTCTTCAATCACTGAACCTAATGCAAAGAACTTTTCACTAATTTCTTTTGCATGTTTCTTGAATTCTTCATCATCTTCTAGCATCTTATCTGCACGAAGTAATAATTCATGAAGTGAAGGCACAACAAGCTCTTTAATAGCTGGACTGTATAAAGCTTTTTCTACTTTTTTATGATAATATTCCTGAGTTGTATCATTTAATTCACAGAAATCTTCACTTAAATATATCTTACGATGCTCAAAATCAAGCATATGCATCATGATTTTATTAATAATAATAGTGTTCATTTAAATTCTCCTTTCACGTGTGTCATTATAGCAAATTTCTTCTATTCCTCAACCTTTTCTTATTTAATTTCTAGTAACAATACCCCTAATTTTGTGGTATTATTTCCTTAGGTGATTATAATGGACAACAAAAATTTCAATTTTCCAGATGACAAGATTTTCCAATATATTACATATGGTATTGTCTTAGCTTTTATTCTTTTTAATTTAGACTCAGTATGGGACTTCTTCCTTAATGCATTAGGGCTTGCAAGACCATTCTATATTGCGATAGTAATCGCATTTGTGATTAACATTCCAATGAAACTAGTAGAGAAGTTACTTGTGAAAGCAAGAGAACAATTGATGAAGAAAAAACCTAACTTAAAGCTTCCTCAATTCTTAACAGAGGGAACTCGTGGTATTGCGATGGCTATCACTATTATATGTTTACTATTAATATTAGTGATGTTCTTCTCATTCATTATTCCTAGAATTGGAGAAAGCTTCTCACTCTTATTCTCTAACTTAGATAATTATGCAAGAAGACTTGCTGTCTATATTACTTCTATATGTACAAAATTTAATATTGATTATTCAGTAACAGTAGATGAAGTACAGAAATGGTTTGCCTCTATTGATTTAAGTACAATTCTTGCGACTGCAGGTAATTTCTTAGGTAATCCTCATTTTAAAACAACAGAATTTGTATCAAATATTGGTGGTTCATTCATTACTGCCATCACTTCATTCTTTATGGCTCTCTATCTTCTTGCAAATAAAGAGAAACATCTTGAACAAGGTAGAAAACTCATTGCATATATATTAGGTCATAAACGTGCAGGCGTCGCTTTTGATATCATGAGTGAAGCCAATCATTACTTTAATAGTTTTGTGACAGGACAGATGTTAGAAGCAATATGTTTTATGTTAGAGGTTTATATTGCGATGCGTTTATTTAGAATGCCTTTCCCTGAATTAATTGCGATTATGGCTTTCTTATTTAGCTTTGTCCCAATGTTTGGTAATTTCATTACCTTCTTTGCGGGACTCATCTTAGTGGCTGCAGCACAGAGTAAGAGCATGTTCGCTTTTGCGATTATTTATCTTTGCTTACAGCAGTTTGAAGGTAATTTTGTATATCCTAAGATTGTAGGTAAATCTGTAGGTATAAGTGGTTTATTTGTCTTATTAGGTATTACTATATTTGGTAATCTATGGGGTGTTGTTGGTGTACTTATTGGTGTACCACTTACTGCTTTGATCTATGCTGTATTCTCTAGAATTATTAATATAGGACTCTATCAGAAACATATAGAAGTCACATACAATAACCTCTATAAACTAGATGAAAATGGAAATAGAATAGATAATAAAGTAAAACCAAAAAAGGACCCTTCTATTTAATCGGGATCCACATATTATGCCAGTTGAAATATTCTTCTTATGGTTTCCACATAAAACAATCTGAGTAAAGATGTCACCATCTAACTCTAGATTGTTTTTTTCATTTATTTCTCCATTTCCCCGCGCCTTCGTTGCGCGGACACAAATATTTAATCAAACTCAAATCCACCAAAACTATAATGTGCCTCTCGATATAATAGTATAATCAAAGAGAGGTGGTATACTACAGAGCACG